>Ga0111538_10009461_pt1 | contig 13004 bp, 12 predicted proteins | sample SoiMethybrSBSTD1_FD_79669 | JGI IMG/M metagenome (GOLD analysis project Ga0111538, IMG submission 79669) | Bulk soil microbial communities from a Populus tree surrounding site in Tennessee, USA - Soil MetaG P. TD hybrid SBSTD1 (version 2)... | ecosystem: Environmental > Terrestrial > Soil >...
GCAACTGCTGCGCGTTCTCGATCTGGCCCTGCAGCACAGCGACGCGCGCCTTGCTGACGATGGCATACACCTCTGCCTGAGGATCCGGCCTGGCGCCGAGCGCGACGTCGTACGCGGCGTCGGCTTCCGGGTAGCGCCCTAGCGCCCGCAACACACTGCCGAGGCTCGAGCTCGTGTACTGAGCCTGCTCACCGGACAACGAGCGCCGCCGATCGATCGCAATCGATCGCTCCAGCAGGTCGTAGGCGCGCAGCGGATTGCCGGCGGCGAACGTCGCCACGCCCCAGTTGCTGAGCAATGCGCTCGCATCGAGCGAGTCGCCGCGCCCGAGGCGCTCCAGCAGGTCGAACGCCTGCTGGTAGTACTCCTGCGCGCGATCCGGCAATCCTTTGACCGCGTAGGCGGAAGCGACCTGCCCCAGCAGGCTCGACTTCTGGCGCAAGGATTGTTGGCCGGTGGCTTCGAAGTGCTGCAGCGCCTGCAGTGCATACGTCAGCGCGTGGCGGCCGTCGTTGAGACTGATCGCCAGGCTGGTGCGCTGATCCAGGCACGTCGAGAGCGCGGGGTCGTCGGGCGCGTGGCGCGCGATCTCCTGATCGATCGCCGCCGCTGCTTCGTCCGCGAGACCGAGTTGCGATCGCGCATAGGCGCGGTTGCAGATCAGTGAGGATCGTACCGGCAGGCTCTCGGGCAGCGAATCGATCACGCGGGTGAGCACCTTGTCAGCCCGATCGAACTGATCGTGCGCGATGTACCACCACGCGACGAAATCGCTCGCCACGGCACGCGTGCGCGGATCGCCCTTGCCGAGCTGTTCTGCGAGTGCCTCACTGCGTGCGTACAACTCGTCGATCGTCAGTGTCTCGTCGTTGCGCACGCCGTCACGGAGCACGGCTCGCATGAAGTCCAGCGTCGCTTCCGAGTTCGCCAGCATCTCGACCGCTGTCGCGCGATGCTTCTCCGCGCGCTGCCATTGCCACACGGCCGCACCGAAACCGACGCCCAGCGCGAGCACCGCGGCCACGGCCGCCGTGACCTGAACCTTGTGACGCGCGATGAAGCGGCGGCTGCGATACCAGCCGCTGTCCGGCCGCGCGCTCACCGGCATGCTCGAGAGATAGTTGGCGATGTCCTGCGCGAACGCACCCACGGAAAGATAGCGCTCGACCGGCGCCTTCTTCAGCGCCTTCAACACGATCGTGTCGAGGTCGCCGCGGAGCGTCTGCGCCAGTCGTCGCGGCGTCGTGCGCCGCGCGGCCGCGACGGCTTCGGTTGTTTCGAGGTGGCTGGGCCGCTGCGGATCCCGGGTGAGAATCGCCTCCTCCAGCTGACGGCGCGAGATGCGGCCGATGCCGAACGCGCGACTGCCGACGAGCAGCTCGTGCAACACGACACCGAGCGAATAGATATCCGACGCAGTGCCGACCGGCTGAGCGCTGAGCTGCTCCGGCGACGCATAGTCAGGCGTCAGCGGGCCCTCGTGAAATTCCGTGATCGGATCGGCAGTGCTCGCGCCATCGGCCGACGCATCCGATGACAGGAGCTTGGCGATGCCGAAGTCGAGCAGCACGACGCGCGCCTGCGGCGTCACGAGAATGTTCGATGGCTTCAGGTCCCGATGCAGCACCAGCTGCGAATGCGCGAACTCGATGGCGCCGAGCACCTGCAGGAACAGCCGCAAGCGCTCGCGGATCGACAGCCGGGCATCGTCGCAATACGCGGTGAGCGACTTGCCGTCGACGTGCTCCATGACCAGGTACGGCTGGCCCGCCGCCGTGACGCCGGCGTCGTAGAGCCTGGCGATATGGGGATGCGTCAGCGTCGCGAGGATGTCGCGCTCACGCTTGAAGCGCTCGACGAACTCGGCCTTGCGCGGGCCCTGAAACGGCAGCTTCAATGCGACGTCGCGCTGCAATTGTCCGTCGCAGCGCTGCGCCAGCCAGACCGAGCTCATGCCGCCGCGGCCGATCTCGCGAATCAGTCGGTAGGCGCCGACCTGCTCGCCCGTACCGGCGGTCTGCCGCAGCAATGCCTGGCGAACGGGACTCAGGACCGGCGCCGCGAGGAAGCCGCGCCGCTGCAGCTCTCCATGCTCCTGGACGAGCTTGCGAACGGCGTCTGCAATGTCGGGGTGTTGCCCGGCGAGCTCGATCAGCCAGCGCTCACGTGCGTCGCCGGGTAGATCCAGTGCCTGATCGAGATAGGGTGCAATTCGTTGCCATTGCCCGGCCTCGGGCGGCGAGAAGCCCATGACACACTCCCTGCTATCCCCTCCGTGAGTACAGCAGAGCGGGCTTCACGCCACAACCCCACGATTGTTCGTCAGGCAGGGACAGCGGAGCGCTTCACGCCCATGTATTCGAGGTCGGCGAGCACGAGCACGCCCGCGGCCTGCGCGATTACAACTGCGTAACCCAGCGCATTCGGCGCGACCCACCCGGTGAACAACAGCACGATGCTGTCGACAGCCCATACGATATTGATCGCAATGATCGCCCAAACGGCGAAGCGCGACGGCTCGCTGCGCGATGCGACGAAGCCGACGAAGGCTGCGAACGGCAGCAGTACGATGCCGGCTTCGCTGACGAGATCCACCGGCAGTTGCGACAGGCTCGCGATCAGCTCGGCGAACGCAATCATCGCGATGCCGCTCACGCCGCTGAACACGGCGTCGACGACCAGCACGCGGCGCAGGAAAGAAGAAGCACGAATCGAAATCATGGCGCGATCCTCATTGACTGGGTTTGACCTGGAGCCGGGGCCATGATGCTGGCCGCGACGACGCGCAGTCGATTACCTGGCAGGTAATGGAGATGGCAGCGATCGCCGCGCTATCGTCGTACCATGAACACGATCATGAGTATCAAAGCCGTCAATACCCGCCCGGTCGGCGATCTGCTGCGCGAATGGCGGCAGCGCCGGCGCATGAGTCAGCTCGACTTCTCGGTCGAAGCGGAGATCTCTTCGAAGCACCTGAGCTTTCTGGAAACCGGCCGTTCGCAGCCGAGCCGCGAAATGGTCCTGCATCTCGCAGAGCTGCTGGATGTGCCGTTGCGCGAGCGCAATTCGCTGCTCATCGCTGCGGGTTTCGCGCCGATGTTCAAGGAGCACGCGTTGAGCGATCCAGCGCTGCAGCCGGCGCGCGAGGCAGTCGACCTCGTGCTGCGAGGCCACGAGCCCTATCCGTCCATCGCGGTCGATCGTCACTGGCAACTGGTCGCGGCCAACACGCCGGCAAACGCGTTCATGGGCGGCGTCGCACCTGCGCTGCTGACGCCGCCGGTCAACGTCCTGCGACTCACGTTGCACCCCGACGGCATGGCGCCGCGCATCGTGAATCTCAGCGAGTGGCGCTCGCATCTGCTGGCGCGGCTGCGACGGCAGGTCGAAGTCTCTGCCGACAGCACGCTGGCCGATTTGCTGAAGGAACTGACGGAGTATCCCGCGCCTGCTCACACTGCAGAACCCGCGTCGAGCAGCGTGCCTTTCGCGGTGCCGTTTCAGCTTGCCACCGACGCCGGCGTACTGAGCTTCATCAGCACGATCACGGTTTTTGGCACTCCCGTCGACGTAACTCTGTCAGAATTGGCGCTCGAATCTTTTTTCCCGGCCGACCCGGCGACAGCCGCAGCGTTACGACATCTCGCCAACTCATGACATTCCTGTATCGCGTCGAGCAGGACACAGCGTTCGCCACCGAGTTCACCGCGGGCCCCTGGGATCCGGGACTGCAGCACGGCGGCGCGCCGACTGCGCTGATTGCATGGGCCGCGGAGAACATCCCTACGCGCGAGCCGATGCAGGTGACGCGCATCACGGTCGACCTACTGCGTCCAGTGCCGATCGCGCCGCTGCAGTTTCGGGCGGAAGTCGTGCGTGAGGGTCGCAAGATTCAACTCTGCGCCGTGACGCTGCTGCGCGAGAACGTCGTGGTGGCGCGGGCGAGCGTGCTCAAGATTCGGCGCGCGGAGTTCAGCCTGCCGCCGACCGCGGTCGAGGAGCGGATCGCGTTGCCCGGGCCGGAGGAAGGCCACGAAGCCGACGTGCCGAACAGCAACCCGAACGCGCTCATCCGCGGCATGACGATGCGCGTAGTGCAGGGAAACTTTCGTACGCCCGGCGCGGCGGCGATCTGGTTCCGCGTCGATCGGCCGCTGTTCGCAGACCAGCCGCTCACGCCGCTGCAGCGCGCGGCCATGGTCGGCGATTTCTGCAACGGCGTGTCCACGGTGCTCGAGTGGGGCCAGTGGACCTTCATCAACGGCGACCTGACGATCAGCCTGGCGCGCCCGCCGCACGGCGAATGGATTTTGCTCGATGCGCAGACCTGGCTCGGCGACGGCGGCTCGGGCATCGCGTTCGCGAGGCTCGGAGATCGACGGGGATACTTTGGGCGAGCGATACAGAGCCTGGTCATCGAACCGCGCCTGTAGGTCGGGCTTCAGCCCGACTCTTTTTTCTTCTCCTCTTCCTGCTTTCTTTCCCGCCGGATCGTCAGCACCACGGTCAGGAATGCAAACGCCAGGAAGCCGATGAACGCGGCCATCAGGAACACGAGGCCGCCCGCCAGGCGCCAGCCTTCGTAGAGGCCGATCGCGAGCCCGATCGGCGTGATGATCAGCAGCAGCGGCTTCCCGATTCTCAAGAACTGCCCTCGACGGCGCGCTTCAGTTTGCCCAGTGCATGATCCCACTGCTGCTCGATCAGCTCCAGCGAGCGGCGCGCTTCCTCGATGCGCTCCGGCTCCAGCTCCCACAGCCGCTCGCGGCCGGCCCGGACGTCCCGCACCAACCCCGCGTTCGCCAACACTTGTAGGTGTTTCGTCACAGCCTGGCGCGTGATGTCCGTACCCGAGGTCAGCTGCGCGATCGATTTCGCACCGCTGCTGCACAGGAACGCGACCAGCCGCAGCCGCGTCTCGTCGCCGAGCGCGGCGAACACGGGCGCGGCGTTGCGGAACCCCGCGCTGCGCAGCTGCGGACTAACGCGCAGCGACATGGTTTTCGATGTTTTTCATCTGTTCGTCCCAGCCGCCGCTGTTCATGCGGAACGCGTCGAGGCGGCGGTGCGGCGGAATGTTGTCGAAGCCGGATTCTACGACGGACAGCAGCGTGCCGCCTTCCGTGTCCTTGAGCTCGAAAACCACCAGCGTGGTCGGCTCTGCTGAGTAGTCGACGTTCGCCTCCACGGCCGCGGGATGCCAGCGCCAAGACAGCAGCTGCTCGGGCTCCATGCGCTCGATCCAGATCTCGAAGACGATGTGCTCGTAGCCGGGATACGTGATCTGCCCCTGCGTGCGCTGGCCCGGCGTGAACTTCTTGCCGTGCAGCTTGACGCCGAACCAGTTGCCGAATTCCTCGGCGTTCGACAACGCCCGCCACACGCGCGCCCGCGGCGCTTTGAGCAGGACCTTGCGTTCGATGCGATCGGTAGTCTGTGTCATAGGCAACCTCCTGGTTGCATAATAACCAAGCCTGTTATAAATGCAACCAGAAGGTTGCTTATAGGCTGTAGCGAGCTCGAGCACGTATCATCGCGCCCCATGCCCGTGATCACCCTGCGCAACGCCGAGCTGGCCTACGGCCTGCACCCGCTGCTCGACCGCGCCAATCTGTCCATCGACGACGGCGAGCGCGTCGGCCTGATCGGCCGCAACGGCACCGGCAAGTCCTCGCTGCTGCAGGCGATCGCCGGCAAGATCGTGCTCGACGACGGCGAGGTCGCGCGGCAGGACGGATTGCGCATCGTGCTGGTCGAGCAGGAGCCGGGACTGCCGCCCGCAGCGACGCTACGCGAGAGCCTGATCGCGCGCGGACAGATCGATCGCTTGCCGGATGAACGCGACCGCTGGCGCGCGGACGCGCGGTTGACGGAGTTCCTGCACCGGCTCGGCGTCGATCCGGAGCGAACACCGGATAGCGCTTCCGGCGGCGAGCGCAAACGCTCGGCGCTCGCTCTCGCGCTGGCATTGCAGCCGGACCTGCTGCTGCTCGACGAGCCGACCAATCATCTCGACATTGACGGCATCGCTTCCTTGGAAGAGCTGCTGCTGAAAGGGCCGACGTCGATCGTGATCACTCACGATCGCGCGTTCCTCGATCGCGTCGTCACGCGCATCATCGAGCTGGATCGCGGCCTGCTGCGCAGCTTCCCCGGCAACTTCGCCGCCTACGAGGCGCGCAAGAGCGAGCAGCTAGCCGCAGAGGACGTCGCGCATCGCAAGTTCGATAAGTTCTGGGCGCAGGAAGAGGTCTGGATCCGCCGCGGCATCGAAGCGCGCCGCACGCGCAACGAAGGCCGCGTGCGCCGGCTCGAAGCGTTGCGCGTCGAGCGTGCTGCGCGGCGCGAGCGACTGGGCGATCTGAAGCTCACGCTCGATGCCGGCGAGCGCTCCGGCAAGCTGGTCGCCGAGCTGATCGACGTCGCGAAGAGTTTCGGCGAGCGGCGCATCGTCCAGGGCCTGTCCCTGCGCCTGCAGCGCGGCGACCGACTCGGGCTGATCGGTCCGAACGGCGCCGGCAAGTCGACGCTGATCCGCTTGATCCTCGGCTTGCTCGAGCCCGACGCGGGAAGCGTGCGGCTCGGCGCCAACGTGCAGGTCGCGTACTTCGACCAGATGCGCGAACAGCTCGACCCGGAGAAATCCGTGATCGAGACCATCAGCCCGGGCTCGGACTGGATCGAGATCGGCCGCGAGCGCAAGCACGTCGTGACGTATCTCGGCGATTTCCTGTTCTCGTCGCAGCGCGCGAATTCGCCGGTGAAAGCGCTGTCGGGCGGCGAGCGCAATCGCCTGCTGCTGGCGCGCCTCTTTGCGCGCACCGCGAACGTGCTCGTAATGGATGAGCCTACGAACGATCTCGACATCGAGTCGCTGGAGCTGCTGGAGGCGACGCTGCAGAGCTACGCGGGCACGCTGCTGCTGGTGAGCCACGATCGTGCGTTTCTCGACAACGTCGTGACGCAGACGCTGGTCGCCGAAGGCAACGGCAAGTGGCAGGAGTATGTCGGCGGCTATACCGACTGGCTCGCGCAGCGCCGCGCGCCCGAGGCTGTGCCGTCGAAGTCGAAAGCAGCGAGCCGGAGCGATGACACACCTCGCGCCGCGCCGACCAAGATGAGCTACAAGGAAACACGCGAGCTGACGCAGCTGCCCGCGGAGATCGAGGCGCTGGAGCAGCAGCAACACGAGCTCACCGCGCGGATGAGCAGCGGCGACTATCACAAACAGGGCGCCGAGCAGATCAAGGCGGACCTGCAGCTCGCCGGCGAGCTCGAGCGCCAGCTCGCGGAGAAATTCGCGCGCTGGGAAGCGCTCGAAGCGAAGAAGGCTCTGCTGTAGGCCGGGCTTCAGCCCGACTCCGTTCCGGCATACAGAAGGTGTCGGGCCAAAGCCCGACCTACAAAACTTGGCTGGTCCCTGTTCCTCGCCCTCTGCTACTTTTACGGCGCCACAATGAAATTGCACTGCGCGGCCCATGAGCTGCGCAGGCAATCGGGGGTCGTCTTGAATACGTCGGAACGCCAGGCGTGGTACCTGGTCTTCACGCTGCTGATCTTCTACATCTTCTCGTTCATCGATCGTCAGATCATCTCGCTGATGGTCGGGCCGTTGAAGCGCGACATGGGCGTCAACGATTCCTGGATCGGCTTCCTGGGCGGCCCGGCGTTCGCGATCTTCTATACCGTCTGCGGCATCCCGATCGGCCGTCTCGCGGATCGGATGAACCGCAAGAAGATCATTGCCGTCGGGGTCGTGCTCTGGTCGCTGATGGCCTCGCTGTGCGGTCTCGCGAAGAACTTCTGGCAACTGTTCCTCGCCCGCATCGGCGTCGGCGTTGGCGAGGCGACACTGTCGCCGGCTGCTTACTCCATGATCACCGACGCATTCCCGCGCGAGAAGCTCGGGCGCGCCTTCAGCGTCTACAACATGGGCATCTCGATCGGCGCGGGTACGGCACTGCTCGTCGGCGGCACGGTGGCGGTAGCCGTGTCGGCGCCGGGACAGACCTTCGATCTGCCGCTCGTCGGCGAAGTGCGCGGCTGGCAGTTCCTGTTCATCGTGACGGGTGCGCCGGGCCTGCTGTTGCCGCTGCTACTGCTCACAGTGCGCGATCCCAAACGCCGCGGCATGCTCAAGAAGGCGGGCGACATCGTGCCAGACCGGCTGCCGCTGCGCGAAGTGCTGGCGTTCATGTACAAGAACGGCCACTTCTACAGCGCGCATTTCCTTGCGATGGCGATGATGGCGATGCTCGGCTACGCAGTGGGCCAATGGCTGCCCGAAGTGATGTCACGCACCTATGGCATCAAACCCGGCTTTGTCGGGCAGGTACTCGGCACTTCGACCATCCTCATCAACACGCTGGGTATCTTCGTTGGCGGTCGCATCTGCGATCGGCTGACCCGGAAGGGTCACACCGACGCGCCGATCTGGGTGTGCTTCGGCGTCGCCGTCGCCGTGGTCGCAACCAGCGCGTTCCCGGCGTTCATGCCGACCGCGACGCTCGGCCTCATCATGATGTGTGTCGCCGGCTTCCCGTTCCATGGCTACGTCGCGATGGGCCCGATGGCGGTGAATCAGGTCACGCCGAACCAGATGCGTGCCCAGGTCTCCTCCGTGTACCTGCTGACCGTCAATCTCATCGGGCTCGGCCTCGGCCCGCAAATCCCGCCGCTGATCAGCGACTACATCCTGCGCGATCCGACGCAGCTGCGCTGGGGCCTGCTCATCGTCGTCGTCTTTTCCGGCACCGTGGCCGCGATCCTGCTGTGGCACGTCCGCGCCCGCTTCCGCGAGCAGGTCGCCCAGACAGCCCAGTGGCAATAACCGGTGGCAATAAACCGGTGCCGGGAGAGAATTTCGGGGGAAACTCAGCACTGCAGCAACTCGTGCGCGACTTGTGCTGCGCTGCTCAGTTTTCCCTGTTTTCCTCTCCCGGCACCGTTCTAGAATCGGGCGATGGAACCGTTGCCCCTCGTTTGCCATCCCGCGACGCCGTGCTCGTACGTCAGTGCCGTGACTGCGCGCGTCGACCGGCTGAGCAGTGACCTGCTCGTCGTCTACTACGAGGTCGAGGGCGACATCGATCAGCTGCAGCTGCCGGCGCAGCGGCGCTCGGCGCATACCGACGGACTGTGGCAACACACGTGCTTCGAGGCGTTCGTGCGCGAGAGCGGCGCGCGCAACTACCTCGAGCTCAATTTCTCGCCGTCGAGCGAATGGGCCGTCTACCGCTTCGACGACTATCGCCGCGGCATGACGCCGATCGAGCCGCCGCACGCGCCGAAGATCATCTGCCGCCGCCGCGAGAATCGCCTGGAAGCGGACGTCGATGTGCACCTTGCCGGCATCGTGCCGCGCGCCGAATTGCAGCTGGCGCTCTCCGCGGTGCTCGAAGACCTGCAGGGACGGATTTCGTACTGGGCGCTGGCGCATCCGCCCGGGAACGCAGACTTTCATCATGACGCGGGCTTCGCGCTGAAGCTGACGCCGACAGGAGACGAGGAATGAAGTTCGGCATCGACCGCGTGCTGGCCGAGCCGGCGCTGCGCAGCGCCTTGCGCAACCAGCGGCTTGCTCTGCTCGCGCATCCGGCGTCGGTCACCGCGGATCTGACGCACTCGCTCGACGCGCTGGCACGGCTCGACGAGCTGACCCTGAGCGCTGCGTTCGGGCCGCAGCACGGCCTGCGTGGCGACAAGCAGGACAACATGGTCGAGTCGCCCACGTTCAACGACCCGGTGCACGGCATTCCGGTGTTCAGCCTCTACGGCGAAGTGCGGCGGCCAACCGCCGCGATGATGGACACGTTCGACGTGCTGCTGGTCGATCTGCAGGATGTCGGCTGCAGGATCTACACATTCATCACGACGCTGCGTTACGTGCTCGAAGCAGCCGCCGCGCACGGCAAGAGCGTGTGGATTCTCGATCGTCCGAACCCCGCCGGCCGGCCGATCGAAGGTCTGCGACTACGCGCGGGTTGGGAGAGCTTCGTTGGCGCGGGCGCGCTGCCGATGCGCCACGGCCTGACGCTCGGCGAGCTCGCACATTGGTTCGTGCGCACGCTGCGCCTGTCGGTCGACTACAAGGTGATCGAGATGCAGGGCTGGCAGCCGTCCGCAGCGCCCGGCTTCGGCTGGCCGCTCGGCGAGCGCACGTGGATCAACCCGAGTCCCAACGCCGCGAATCTATCGATGGCGCGTGCGTACGCCGGCACTGTGATGGTCGAAGGGACGACCCTTTCGGAAGGCCGCGGCACTACGCGACCGCTCGAGCTCTTCGGCGCGCCCGACATCGATCCGCGTGCACTGCTCGCCACGATGAACAAGCTCGCCCCGCAGTGGCTGCGCGGCTGCAAGCTGCGCGTCTGCTGGTTCGAGCCGACGTTTCACAAGCACGTCGGCAAGCTCTGCGCCGGCCTGCAGATCCACGTCGAAGATGCGGGCTACGATCACGATGCGTTCCGGCCCTGGCGCTTGCAGTCGCTCGCGTTCAAAGCGCTGCGACAACTGCAGCCTGGCTATCCGATCTGGCGCGACTTCCCGTACGAGTACGAGGCGCGCCTCGCCATCGACGTCATCAACGGCAGCCCGCTACTGCGCGAATGGGTCGACGACCCGCGTGCGACAGTCGCAGATCTAGAAGCAGCGGCGAGCAAGGACGAGCGCGACTGGGAACAGGAGCGGGCGCAGTTTCTGATGTATTAGGGGAGCGGAGGAAGAGCCGGAAATTACTCTCGCCAAGAACGCCAAGACGCCAAGACGCCAAGGAAGAGAAGATAAAGAATGAAATATTCCTGTCGGGAATGTAGTTCTCTTTCTGGTTCTGCTTGGCGTCTTGGCGTTCTTGGCGAGAGTAATTCTTTATTCTTCTCTCTCCGCAACCCACCCATCCGCATCACACCTGGCAAAACACCCGAGCGATAGCACCATTACCGCGCTGATGCTCCGGGCGCGGCGCGAAGCGCTTGGTGGTGAGCGTGAGCTGCGAGACCTCGGCGAGCCGGAACGCTCTCCAACTCGCAGGGTCACCGCCCGGTCCGCCCCACACCTGATAGCAGCTCAACAGCTCGTCGCCGGCTGTGTCGATGCCGTAGATGTGCGGTGCCACGCGGTAAATCTGTCCGTCGTAATGGAGTTCCAGCAGGCGTTTCTCGCGGATCGCCTGGCAGATGAGATCCTGCATGCGATAGGAACACGCGAAGTCGTGGACGCGTTCCAGCTGTGGAATTCACGTCTGCAGGAGAGAATTGATGCCGCGCCGCTACGGTAAGAAAGCCTCGCAAAAAGTGAAACGTGCGATGCACGAACGCAAGCGCGGCACGCTGCGCAGCGGTCGCTCGGGCCGCAAGGTGACGAGTCGCAAGCAGGCTATCGCGATCGGGTTGTCGGAGGCGCGTCGCGCCGGCGCCAAGGTTCCGAAGAAACGCAGCAGTCGCAAATCGAAGACACGGCGACGAAAGTAGTAACTGCTACTCGGCTGTTGCAGCCGCAGGCGTCGCGCGCGAGCGCAGCGGCACCTCAGGAATGAAGAACACGATCGTGACTGCGAGGCCGACGATCCACAGCGCGCGCTCCAGCATGTGCGCGATGGAGGCCGCAAACGCGACCTTCATGCCTCGCTGAATCTGCTCCACCAGCTGCTTGCCATAGATCGACATCGCAGCGTGCACGGCGAGCAGCGATTGCTGCACGCTCACAGCGACAAGCTTGTCCTCTTTCGCGAGGATCGCGTCACTGAACAGTCGGGTGACGCTCGCGATCAGCTCCGGCTCGCGCAGCGCGCGCACCGGAATATCCGCGAGTTGCTGCTTCAAACCCGCGGGCAGCTCCGGATCCTGCAGCAGGCGCTCGCGCCCCTCCTCGCCCGACTGCAGCTCGCTCTCGATCGTCTCGACACGATGCACGAGCTGTCGATGAATGCGCCCGCGCACGCCGCCGTCGCGCAACGCCGTCTTGATCTGCTCCGGCATGCGCGGATCGCCGACGATCTCCGAGACCGCCGCCTCGTCTTCGTGGTACGCGCGCTCGAGCACGGCGAAGCGCTCTTCGAGCGTCGCGTCGACGCGCGCACGAATCACTTGGGCATTCATCGCCTGGGTCTGCGCGTGCGCGAGATCGATCTGGCGCTCGCTGACCCCCGGCAACATCGGCACGTGCTTTGGCAACTCCGCGGTGAGGCCGTGAATCAGGAACGTGCCGAACACGGCGACGCCGACAGTCGCGCCCATCTGCCGACTGAACTGCGCCATGCTGGTTGCGACCCCGACTTCGGTCGGCGGCGCGGAGTTCTGGATCACGAGACTGAACAGCGTCTGCGCCGGCCCGAGGCCGATTCCGGTCACCAGCAGCCGCCAGGCGAGATCGGCGCTGGTCGTGTCCGGCCCGATGTAAGTCAGCGCGATGACACCTCCGGTCAGCACGATGCCGCCGGCGATCATGAAGGGCTTGTAGCGGCCCGTGCGCGTGACCAGCCGGCCGCACACGATGCTGCTCGCGATCAGGCCGGCCATCAGCGGCAGCAATGCGAAGCCGCTTCGCGTCGCGTTGATCCCCTGCACCACCTGCATGTAGAGCGGCATGAACATCACGACGCCGAGGAACGCGGTGCTCATGACGAACGACGCGAGCGCGGCGACGCGGAACGCAGGAATCCGGAACAGGTGCAGCGGCAGGATCGGATGCACTGCACGCGTCTCGGTCCACAGAAAGATGACGAGCGAGACGCCGCCGACTGCGAACAATCCGAGGATCTGCGGCGAGTCCCACGGATAACTGGTGCCGCCGAGCGTGAGGCCGAGCAGGATCGTTGCCGCCGTCAGCACCACGAGCATTGCGCCGAGATAGTCGATGCGTCCGCCCGCGCCATGCCGCAGCACCGGCATGCGATACATGATCATGAACAGCGCGAGCAGGCCGAGCGGGAGATTGACGTAGAACACCCAGCGCCAGCCCGCGACTTCGTGACCGAGCAGCATGAACGTGCCGTGGTCGGTGAGAAA
>Ga0111538_10009465_pt1 | contig 13001 bp, 11 predicted proteins | sample SoiMethybrSBSTD1_FD_79669 | JGI IMG/M metagenome (GOLD analysis project Ga0111538, IMG submission 79669) | Bulk soil microbial communities from a Populus tree surrounding site in Tennessee, USA - Soil MetaG P. TD hybrid SBSTD1 (version 2)... | ecosystem: Environmental > Terrestrial > Soil >...
CGGCACCGGCCAGATGTCGCTGTGCCTCTCGCGCGCCGATCGAACCATCATTGCCGCCGACCTGTCGCGATCCGCACTGCATCTGCGCGCGGCCGCCGCCCGCTCCTTCGGGATCGGAAACGTTCACTTCGTCGAAACCGACCTGCACCGGCCGGCGCTGAAAGCGAGCGCCTTCGATGTGGTCTTTTCGTCGGGCGTCCTCCATCACACGCCGAACCCACGAGCGGCATTCGCAAAAGTGGCGGCACTGGCCCGATCCGGGGGCGTGGTGATCGTCGGCGTCTACAACGCGGTCGCTCGCCTCCCGCATCGCCTGAGACGATCCATCGCGCGAGCGACCCACTTCCGCGTCGTGCCTTTCGATTCAGTGTTGCACGAGCGCAGCCACGAGCCAGGCCGCCGAGAGGCGTGGCTCCACGATCAATACCAGCATCCGGTCGAACACAGTCACACGATCGCGGAGGTCAAGAGGTGGTTTAGCGACAACGAGGTCGATTATCTGCGTTCGTTTCCGAGCCAGGTACTGGACGACGAATCAGAGGATCTGTTTGCGCCCGCTATCGATGACTGGTCAATCGAGCGCTGGATCGCGCAGGCTGGCTGGATATGGAGTCTTGGCGGCGAAGGAGGGCTGTTCTTCATCATCGGCGCCCGCCGATGAACGGCGGGGCGGTGGGAATTGACGGTCTTTTGCCTGACCGGAATGGACCTATTCGTCGGCGATCTGCCGCAGCGTGTCAAATCGCTCGATTTGTGCTTCGGCATGCACGCGAGCTGAGTCCACAGGTCATGACTCGTACGTCGGCCCTGTGTGTACTGATGGCGAGAGCAGACCGTACGCGGTGTGCGTCACCAGCGGCGCGTCAACGTGCCAGACGTGTCCACAGGCCTGACACCGGAAATACTCGCCGCGTGCACTCGGCAGCGTCGGCACCACGGCATTCGCGGCACAACGGGCGCAAGGTTGAGTGAGCATTAGTCGCATTGAACACGGGAAACTGCGCGGCGAACTGCTCACAATTGAACAGGGTCCGCGTTGGGTACCTGAAGGTCCAGAAGGGACACGAGACGAATCCCCTCCGCCCGCACCGGTTTTCCAGTGCGGGGCGGAGAGGGAGAACGCCGTGGTCACCGCCCGAAATAAAATCCACCGCCACCGAGCAGAACCACGACGATGACAATCAGGAGGATGGTGTTGAGGCTCATTTGGAAGTCTCCCAGCAGCGTTTGTTTCTAGGTGACAGCATAGCTGCAGGCGCGCAGCAGGCGCTGTCTCATTGAGCACAGGCCCATCGTGTACGTCGGTCACCGCAACAACACGTCGCGAGAGATGAGGTGCTATTCGTTTCAAACGAATCGCATGCCCGACGTGACTTCCGCACTCGATTGGCTCGAAAAGCATCCGCAGACGATAGAGATTCTGAAGTGGTCCGGCCTTCTCATTCTGGCTTGAGGTTCAGGACTGCTCCGCCTAGTCCGTAGCCGCACGCGCAATCCACGAGCGAGCATCTCCGAGATCACGAGCCGATGCCTTGTCGAAGAGTTCGCCGAGTTGGAGGGCTGTCGGAACGCGATGCGTGCACGTTTCTACTTGAGATCGAGGTGGTCAATCGAAGCGCTGAGGAGATTGTTGTTCGGACATTGAACCTAGAGGTTCGGCATCCGTGGTCGCGGTGGCACCAACCACCGACTGCGAACGTCTCAGCAGTTTCGCTCCCCAGTCGCGTGCGGCATCAGATGGGATCGGGTGTGAAACTGATGAGTAACTGGTTCTCACATTTTCACGACGGATAAGACGATCTGACTATCGACGGGATCATTGCTCCGCGACACGTCCAATCAGGTCTCGCCCTCTTCGTTACCGTCACTTATGGCGACTGGAACCCGCCCATCATCGATGGCCGCATCCCCATTCGAGTCCAAGCGGTGTTAACAACCGGAAAGGTCAGGGTCAAGGGCGACCGTGACGAAGAATGCCGAGTTGTTCGAGCAGATGGTTCCCGGCATTCAAGAACAGATCGCACACCCGACCGCGTGGAATGCGCCGCTACCTGGCAGCCGCTACCGAGTTTAGACCGCTTGCGGTTAGGGGTCCAACGCGTTGATGCCGACGACCCACGCGTACATCACAAGACTGCCTGCGACGATGGAAGCCGCGTAACGCCACGCTGATAGCTGACCATCGTGGCGGCGCATCCAGCGATGCGCATCCACAGCAACTCAATATTCGCAACCAAAGTCGGAGAGTGTTTCTTTATCTGCGCCTCGAATAGAAAAGCACGCTCAAGCAGTCCCCAAATCACGGCCGACGCACCGAATATCCACCCGCCGAGCATCTGACCGACATGGATCGTCAGCGCCGCCAGCCACGCACGTACTTCGGACATGCCCGGATTCTAGACGTGATGAAATGAACGCTCGCGACTGCGGATCGCCGTACACACGAAACGGCCGGCCAACGGTGTGATCCGTCAGCCGGCCGTTTTGTCAGCGGTTTGTCAGTCGACGGTCCTACGCGATAGCGTGTCGGACCGTAACCTGTTGATTCGATTGGTCGGGGCGAGAGGATTCGAACCTCCGACCCCTCGGTCCCGAACCGAGTGCTCTACCAGGCTGAGCCACGCCCCGACAGGCGGTGAGTGGGTGATCTGCGGCTCGGGAAGCCGCACCCGACGAACGGGTTATCTTACTCCAGCTTCCTTCCAGAGGGGTAACGCTTCGACGGCGGCCAGCGCGTCATGGGCGGTCAAATCGGGCTGCAACGGCGTGACCGAGACGAAACCGTCGCGCACGGCCTGATAGTCCGAGCGATCGTGCGGATGCCAGTCGTCCTGGCCTTCTTCAATCCAGAAATAGGCGCGGCCCTTCGGATCATGTCGCTCCGCCACCGAGGTCATGTGATTGCGCGACGCCTGAACGGTCACGCGAAAGCCCTTCGGCGGGCCCTTCGGCACGTTGATGTTGAGGAACGTGCGCGGCGGCAGGGGCTGGCGCAGAATCGCGGCGGCCACCGACACCGCCGCCTGCGCGGCATAGCTGAAGTCGTAGGTGCCGCGCGTCGCGCGCAGCGACACGGCGAGGCTCGGGATGCCGAGCAACGCCCCTTCGAGGGCTCCGGCGACCGTCCCCGAGTAGGTCACATCGTCGCCAAGGTTGTAGCCCTTGTTGATGCCAGAGAGCACCAGATCGGGCAATCGTTTGAACACTTGCGTGACGGCGATGTTGATGCAGTCGGTGGGCGTGCCGTCCACGGCGAAGACGCCCTCGGCGATCGGCTCCAGGCGCAACGGGCGTTTCAGCGTCAGCGCATGACCGATCGCGCTGGCCTCGTCCACCGGCGCAACAATCGTGACCTCACCCAACGCCTTCGCCGCGTCGGCCAGCACCCGAATGCCGTCCGACCGGTACCCGTCATCGTTCGTAATCAAAATCAGCATGAATACTCAATTATAGGTGCGCGGCACGGGCACCATCAGGAACAGCACGGGCCTTTTGCCAAAGCGGTCGACGAAGCGAATAGCAAAACCGTGCGTTCACGCCTGCGCCACGCTCATCAACGGACGGACCGCGGACGGCAGCGCGCAGCCACCGAGAACGAGCGGGCGTTTCACGCTGACCCGATCGGCCCAGCGGCCCGATAGGATCTTCAGCAGGCTGTTGACGGCTTCCGCAGCGCCTCCGACGATGCCGAGAGAGATGGCGCCGGCACCCAGCACTTGTGTGAGGAAAAACGGGAGCAGCGGGTAGATGGCCTCGCTCGCCGCATCGGTGCGAGGCTCACCCACCAGAGACGCCAGACATCCCGGGCAGACGGAACGCCGAGATCGCCGCGTTAGTTAGCGCCTGGTGTATGGAGCGAGCGCACCTCCCGGTACCGATTCAACGTAGATGGTCTGTGCGTCTCCCTTTACCTCGCGATACACCGCCGCGCCGCCGGCTTCACCGACGCGCGTGAAACGCTCAGGATTGTTGACCTGCGCTTTACCGGACGAGACGTATCTCGCACCTTCGAATTGAACGAACGCTCCGGCGTTGGTCGTGTCGCGTGCGGGCGCATTGCCATTGAGCGCGAGCGACGTGCCGGGCGCGGCCGCGCGAGTCGCGAGCGGTGCGAGCGGCGGAACCTCGACCTCCACCACCGGCTGCGGCCAGTCCCATTGCGCCCGCGGCGAGACGTAACCGCCGTCCTCCACGTCCACCAGCGGAGCTTCGTATCCCAGCAGCGACGAGATCTCCACATCGCGCTGAATCGGGAATGACGGCGTCCGCGACCCAACCGTTCCGACGAGCTCACCCTCCCGCTTTCGCTCGTACGGCCGCATCAGATTGCGGCCAACCGGCACGAACACCACGCTGTACGGTTCGAGGGTTCGGTTTTCGTAGAGCGGGACGCCCTTGTAGATGCCGGTCCGCGACATGATCTGTCCGTCGAAGTACTCCGTGGGCCCGGTGGGATAGTAGAGGTGCCCGGCGTAGAAGATCGGCTCGCCGCTGGTGCGCCACGCGGCGGGGGCAGCGGTGACAATCGGGGCTGGCGTCTGCCAAAGATAGACTTGCGCGCTGCCGGGCTGCGACACCAACAACACTGCGGCAACGGCAAACGCGGGAGCGTGCGATCGCATATGACCTCCGTGCATGCCTCGACTTGGGGAGCCAGGCACCCGGGACTGTATACCGCGGTTGAGGTGTTGCCAAGAGGCTCCGAGGCCCCAGGGAGAAGTCCGCAGGAGGGATGACAGAAGGCCGCGCCAGCCGAGCCTCGGAGCTCAGCGACAGACCTGTCATAATCACCCTATGGCGCTCGTCGACACCCTCGGCCGGCCGCTCAAGAACCTCAGGCTGTCAGTCACCGACCGCTGCAATCTGCGCTGCGAGTACTGCATGCCCGAGGAAAACTACGTGTGGCTGCCGCGCGAAGATCTGCTCCACTTCGAGGAGATGAGCACCCTCGTCGATGTCTTCATGCGGCTGGGCGTCGATCGACTGCGCATCACCGGCGGTGAGCCGCTGCTGCGCCGCGATCTGCCAACGCTCGTCGCGATGCTCGCCGCGAAGCCCGGCCTCGCCGACCTGGCGATGACGACCAACGGCATCCTCTTGAGCGATCAGGTCGACGCGCTGAAGTCCGCTGGCATTCGCCGCGTGACGGTCAGCCTCGACACGCTCCGCGCCGATCGCTTCGTGGCGCTCGCGCGCTACAACGAGCTCGAGCGCGTCAAGGCCGGCATCGAAGCGGCGCATCGCGCGTATGGCGGCCTGAAGATCGATACGGTGGCCATCCGCGGTGTGAACGACGACGAGCTGGTGGACCTCATCGAGTACGGCCGGACGGTGAACGCCGAGGTCCGTTTCATCGAGTACATGGATGTGGGAGGCGCGACGCGGTGGGGGCCGGAACGAGTGCTCTCGCGCCGGCAAATGCTCGAGCAGCTGAGCCGACACTATGGACCGATCGAACCAGTGGTCGAGGAACACTCGGCGCCAGCCGATCGCTACCGCCTGCCGGACGGCGCGACGTTCGGCATCATCGCGTCGACGACCGAGCCTTTCTGCCGCAGCTGCGATCGCAGTCGCCTGACCGCCGACGGCATGTGGTACCTGTGTCTCTACGCATCACGCGGCCATGACTTGCGCGCGGCCTTACGTGCGGGTGCCACGATCGAACAGATTCAAGCGCTGATCACAAGTGCCTGGCAGGGCCGGACCGATCGAGGCGCGGAAGTACAACTGGCGCTCGGCGATCGTCGCGCGTTCGTGCCGCTGCGATCGCTGCGTCAGGATCCTCACCTGGAAATGCACACCCGCGGCGGCTAACCCGTCCGCCGCGTTTTCTCAGTTCAATTCGCTGTGGCCGCGGGCGCGCCGCACACGCGATCGAACGCCGCGGTGAGCTCGGCGGCAATCTGTTCGGCGGTTCGATTCTCGATGTTGAAGCGCTCGAGCATGTAGACCAGCTTGCCGTCACGCAGGATGCCGATCGACGGTGACGACGGACCAAAGCCAGTGAAGTACTCGCGCGCCCGGCTCGTCGCCTCGACGTCTGCGCCAGCGAAGACCGTTGCGACCCGATCGGGCCGGGTTTCGTGCCGCAACGCCAGCGCGACCCCTGGACGAGCCTTCCCGGCCGCGCAGCCACAAACCGAGTTCACCACAATCATCAGCGTGCCGCGGTTGTCGCGGACGGCTTCGTCGACCGCCTGCGCCGTGCGCAGTTCTTCGACGCCCAATCGCGTCAGCTCGGCGCGCATCGGCGCCACGAAGAATTCAGGATACATGAGTCCATTCTACACGCTGACTCAGACGGCAGGCGCTGACTTCGGCTTGGCCTTCGGCTCGACCGGCGCGGCGTTCAGTTGCCCGGAGGTCAGGAGCGACACGGCCCGCAGCAGGCTCTCCACGCTGCATGGCTTGTCGAGATATGCCTCGTCTTCCCACAGCGTGACCCGCTCTTTGAAGAGCGAGTCGCTGAAGCCAGTGAGATACAGGACCTTCAAGCCTGGCTGCGTCTGGCGCAGCCGCCGTGCGAGCTCGTCGCCGGACATCTGCGGCATGACCAGGTCGGTGAGCAGCAGGTCCAGCGGCTGAAGCGTCCGCGCGACTTCGATCGCTTCCAGTCCGTCGCTCGCCAGCACAGTCTCATGCCCGGCTTCCCGCATGACGCGGTCCACGTAGCGCCGAATCGGCTCTTCATCGTCGACCACGAGGATCCGGAGTCGCCGCGACGGCAGCTCGCCCGAGAAGCGCGCATAGATGCGGATAATCTGCAAAAACGACAGCGGGTTACTCACAGATGCTCCTCGGGCGTGTCGCCGACGGGCCGACACGTCACTGTACTAATCGCCCGCCCGCGTACCGCCCGCAGCCGCGGCGAAGCGACGGGCGACTGTACGCATCAGCGGGCAGTCTGGGCCGGCCGGGCCAGCAGCTCGCGCACGCGCGTCACGAGGGCGGCTGCCTGGAACGGCTTGCTGAGAAAGCTCACGTTTGGATTGCCGCCGTCGATCGGCGATCCGCCGTCCGCATAACCCGAAATGAAAAGGGTACGAAGTTCCGGACGACGCCCGACCAGTCGTTGGGCCAGCGTCGGTCCGTTCATGTCCGGCATCACCACATCACTGAGTAACAAGTCGATTTCTGCGCCGTGCTTGTCGAAGAACGCGCACGCGGCGTGAGCGGTCGCGGCCTCGAGCACGTGATAGCCATGGCGACGCAGGATGGCGCCGACGAGCGCCCGTACCGAGTCTTCGTCGTCGACGACAAGAATCGTCTCGCGGCCGCCGGCCGCTGGTTCGAGACCGCCGAGGCGCACCGCATCGGAGGCTGACGCCAGCGCCGGAAAGTGCATCGCGAAGGTCGTACCCTTTCCAGGTTCGCTGTCCACGCTGATGAAACCGTTGCTTTGCCGGACGATGCCGTAGACAGCAGCCAGGCCGAGACCGCTGCCCTTGCCCAACTCTTTCGTTGTGAAGAGCGGCTCGAAGAGGTGCGCCCGAGCCTCGGGTGAAATGCCCACGCCGTTGTCGGAGACGCTGAGGCGCACGTACTCGCCGGCCGGAGTCGGCTGATCGGCCGGCACTTCGACCTCGGACAGGCGGACTCGCGCCACCTCGAGGCCGATCGTGCCGCCCCCGGGCAACCCATCACGAGCGTTGAGTACCAGGTTGATGACGATCTGCTCGAGCTGGGTCGGATCAATCTTGATGAGCGCCGGACCGTCGTGCAGCGCGCACGTCAGCGAAATGTCTGCGCGTATCAGCCGCGCCAGCATCCCGCGCAGGCTGCCAATGGCGTCGTTGAGGTCGACCTCCTTCGGCACGAGCACCGGCTTGCGGCTGTACCCGAGCAGACGCTGGGTCAGTGCGGCGGCCCGCTGTCCGGCCTTCTTAATTTCCTGAAGATCGGCCCGATCGGAGTCATCGGCGCGTCGGCTGGTCAGCAGGAGCTCGGTGTAGCCGAGGATAGCCGTCAGCAGGTTGTTGAAATCGTGCGCGATGCCGCCGGCGAGGCGTCCGACGTTCTCGATCTTCTCCGATTGGATGAGCCGTTCCTCGAGCAGCCGCCGATTGGTGATGTCCCGCGCGATGCAGATGTGACCGCGCTCGTGAACCGCGGCGCGGTAGGTGCACTCGAGCAGGGTCGCGTGGCCGTTCGCGGGCTGCTTCGACAGACGATGCTCACGCTTGGCCTCGCCGAACGCGAGTAATTCGCGCCAGCCGGCGGCGAGTTGTTCACGGTCTTCCGGCAGGACGTAGGCATCGAGACGTTGGCCGATGAGGCGGTCGGCACAATCACCGAACACGATACACGCGGCGCGATTGGCATCGATGACCCAACGGTCGTCATCGAGAATCAGCATCGCGTCGGCCGCGTCGATGAATACCGATCGAAAACGCCGCTCGCGGTCTTTCAGCTGCTCTTCCGCCTCCGCGCTTCGCGTGAAGTCGATGACGAACCCGCGCACTTCGATGAGCGTCCCAGCACGATCGAATACCCCGATCAAGGACGCCATCACCGGCAGGATCCGGCCGTCCTTTCGCCACAGCCGGCCGCGCTCCTGTTCGACGCGCCCGCGCTCGCGCACGCGCGCCAGCCACCGCTCGCCTTGTCCGTTGACGTGCAGCGGTGTCAGATTGCCGCCGATGGCCTCGGCCGGGGACGGGAACCCGAGCATCCGGGCGAACGCGTGATTGCAGTCGATGAGCGTGCCGTCAGGGAGCGACACGTGAATGCCGACAGGCGACTCGGCGAAGAGCGCCTGGTAACGTGCTTCGGCGAGCGACAGCGAGCCGCTGTCGCAATGGGCTCGGTCGGGGACCAGATGGAAGTCGGCCATCGTGACAGTCGGACACCGGCCGTCCGCTCGCGTATCGAATATCGGCCGAATGCGGTGACGCCGTCACGCTGCGCTCTTTGCGCGCGCGCGGGTCACGAAAGATTCGGCGAGCCCGGCCGGAGCGACGTGACGGACGCGGCGGGCCGGCTGAACCTCATCGGCCCGTCCAGGAACATGTGCCCATCGCGCTCGAGCGCGAGCACGAGCTGGTGGAACTGCCGACGGACTCGGGCCTCGGCGCCGCTATCGCCGAGATCGTCGAGCGCCCGCTCGAGGCACGCAACGGCCCAGCCGACGGTCACTTTCGGATGCTGCGACATTGCCCTTTCTCCTCAGGCGATCGCCCGCATGTTGCCGGCGGGGGTTGGAGCGCTCATCGAGGAGAAGAAATCCTCGCCGGCCACCCAGTTGCGAATGCGACGCGCGGCCTGCCGCTCTGCGGACTGTCCGCGGCCGTCCGAGCACACGAAATCGAGGCGCTCACCGCTCCGGCTGAGGCGAACAACCAGGATGCGGTGGCCTCCTTCGCGGTCCAGGGCGCCGGGTCCGTCGTCGGTGGCGATGACATTCGTGAGCACTACCTCGAGATCAGCCCCCTGGGGGACGGGGCTGACTCGTACCCCTGGCAGAGCGGCAAGCTCGTCGCGCAGGGACCGCAAGGCGTTCAGGCGAAGCAGCGTCGCGCCTTGGGGTGCATCGTCGAATGGATGCGTATAGAGGTAGATGGTCATCGTCATCGCGTCCGGGGGCGCGATGACGGACAGCAACTGGAGTGCCCGGCGGCTGGCGACGTCAGGCCGTAGCGAGGCGTGCAGAACGGCGAAAGTAACGCGCTGTTGCTGACACTCCCTGGCAGCGTCAGCTGACACCGTTTGTCAGGTCAGCGGTGCCCGTCCTGGCCGAACGCACGGACCCGGTTCTTGCCGCCCCGTTTGGCGGCGTAGAGGGCTTCGTCGGCGCGATTGATCAAATCGCGAGCGGTCATGCCGGGCTCGGATAACGCCAGGCCGATGCTCACGGTGACACGCAAGTCCTCGAGCGGACGCTCCGCCGATCGGAAGGCGGCCACGCGGACGCGGATCCGTTCGGCCACGGCGGACGCGCCCTCTTCGCTGCTCGCCGGCATGATCACCGCGAACTCTTCACCACCGAACCGCGTGCAGACGTCGAACACCCGCACCGCCCGCCGGATGATCTCCGCCGTTTCCTTGATCACGCCATCGCCGGCTAGATGACCGTAAATGTCGTTCACGGCTTTGAAGTCGTCGATGTCCATCATGAGCAGTGCGAGCGGAATCTCGTGGCGCCGCGAGCGCTGCAGCTCCTCTTCGAGACGAACGTGGAAGTAGCGACGATTGAAGAGGCCGCTGACCGGATCCACGGCGGCCGCATGCGCGTATGCCTCGGCGCGTGCCGCCGCCCGTTCGCGAGCGAGCGCCAGCGCCGCGGGCGCTGCCAGCGCCCGCAGCGCCGACACATCGGACCTCGTGAAAGCGCGGTCGTCGACGCGGTCGGCGACGCAGACGACGGCAATCACCTCTTCACCGGCAAGAATCGGCAGCGCGATGAATGAGTCGGTGCGATACCGCGGCCGCCGCCGGAGCGGCTTCGGCGCCAGTACGTTCTCGTTTCCCGGCACGCGCAGCAGTTTTCCCGTCTCGAACGCAAACCCGAAGACGCCCTCCCCCGGCTCGATGCGCATGTGCTCGACCAGCATCAAGGGATAGCCGTAGGTCGCCTTGATCGAGAGGCGGCGATCGGCCGGGTCGACGATCGCCACCGCCGCCAACCGCGCGCGCACCGCCGCGGCCATGGCTTCGACGATGACCGTGCAGACCGGAGTCATCCCCTGCGTCTTCGACAGCCGACGCGCCAGGCGGTGACTGGCGCGACGCAGGCCGGAGGCAGACGGCATGGGACTTCGGAACGCCGCCGACAACTGGTCGCCGAACGCGGTCAACGCCGGACCGGCCAGCCGCCAGTCGCCGGCGAGCAGGAGCGCCGCCTGGCGCGACCCCGAGAGGCTGATGGGCACGATGGTCCACTTTCCATCCCGACGCGTCGAGGCCGCCCGCACGTCGCCGGACGCCGACGCATCGTCCACGACCTTCCAGAAGTCGTCGTCGCCCGCTGGCTGCGGGCGTCCTGAGACGTGCGCCGCCACGACGCGCCACTGACGCTCGCTGCGCTCGGCGAGCGCCACGGTGCCGTGAAGCACCTCGGACAGCCGTCGAACGACCGCGGACAATCTGTGCGGACCGGTCTCGCTCAGCGCGAGCGCCGGGACCGCTCCAAGTTCCGCGGTTTGTGCGTCTCCAAGGTGCCGAACGCCGAGTTCTTCGCTGGTATTGGCCACAATTCCCACGCTTAGCTGACATTCCCCTCGCCGCGGCGGATATTCCGCCGACGGGCAGCCTTCGCCGTCTTCCTTACTGCGGTCCCCGCGGTCGGCGACGTCGTCTTGGCGCGCCCTCCACCTACGCAGAACCTCACGAATCTCACCGCGCGTGCGCGACGATCGCGGATAGGACTCACCGCGATCCGCACGCGGTCGACGCGTATTAGTCTCGCGTTTCGCAACAGCTATGCCGCGGCCATCTGCTCCTGCCGCGACGATCACGGAAATCGTGCATGGCCGAACGCTTGCAGCACGTCCCGCCGCGATCGCGAGTCTGATCGGAGCACGTCGGACCTCCAGGGCGTGCTCGAGAGAGGATGTATCGGATCTTCGATGCAGCGGCAGACGGTCACAACTGACGATCCCCTGCGCTGGCTCGCGGAGCTGCGAGAGCACCTCGTGCCGGCGGTGGAGATCATCAACGGCCGGGGCGAGGCGATCCTGCCTGCCGTACGAGGCGACACCGCCACGCGTCTGCGACGCCTCGTGATCGCGCCAATCAGTCCCGCCATCGAATCGATGCTGCGCGATGCTGCCGCTACGCGCGTTCTGCTCTTTGCACACATCGAGGGGCTGCGCGTCGCCGCCGTTGGCGTGCGCGACGAGGCGGGCGAGCCACTGACCCTCGTGCTCGCCGAGCGTGCCGACGCCGGTCGTGATGCGGCGCGGCGCGCCGAATTGGCGCGCGTGGCCACCTGGCTTGGTCGCGCGCTCACACGATCCCGGGTATCGGCCACCGGAGATCCCGTCCGCGATTGGCACGAGCTGTCCGTGCTGCATCGCATGCTGAACAAAGCGGTCGCCAAGGGATCAGTCGCCGCCGTGATGCATGCCTTCGTCGAGGCGCTGGCAATCTGGGCCGATACCGACACGCGCGCGTATGTCGGCGATCGTGCTGGGCGGTTCGTTCTCGAAACCTCGCTGGCCGGTGCCGACCCGCACGCCGCCCCGCGGCTCATTCCCGCCGCACAATTGATCGGCGTGACGTCACTGACGCCGCTGGAGGCGCGCGACGCCGAGCGCCTCGGGTTCTCGCCTGACGTCAACGTCGTCGTCGCGCCGGTTCGGCACGAACGGACCTTCTGGCTGCTGGCGTACCAAGGGCACTTCTCGCCGTTCGACCTGGCTCGGCTTGGACTCTTTCACGACATGTTGCTGCCCGCGCTGCACGCGGCCAGCGAAGTCGAGGCATCCAGGCTGATGTGGTCGATGATGCAGCGCCTGGTCGGCGAGCACCGATCGCCTCGGGAAGCGGCGAGCGAAGCGCTCGGCGAACTGGAACAGGCTGGCTTGTGCACCGCGGCCATGCTCGTGCTGCGGCGCGGCGGCGAGGTACTGATGGAGCTGGGCGTGCCGGTACCTGCCGACGCCAACGGCGAACCCTGGCCCACGCCAGCCATCCAGACCTTCGGTCTGGCGGTACCCGACCCATTTGCCGCTTCGCTCACGCTGTGGCGTCCGAAGGATCGACCCTTTACGGGACGCGAGGCCCGCCTCGGTGAAATCGGGGCTTCGGTCCTGGGTTCGTGGACAGCCGGGGCCCTGAGGCGGGGTGACATCCTATGTGAGGGGGCATCGGTCCGGCCATCGGACCGGCGCGCGAGACACGCCGGGTCCGACGTCTCGCTCCTGGTTATCCGCCCGGAAGCGACCCACACCACAACGGACCTGCGCGAGCTGTGGGTCGGCGAAATCCGTCGCCGGCTCCGGCCAGCTGACGTCACTGGTGCGCTCTCCAGCGGCGAAATCGGGGTCCTGTTGCCTGGAACG
>Ga0111538_10009467_pt1 | contig 13001 bp, 23 predicted proteins | sample SoiMethybrSBSTD1_FD_79669 | JGI IMG/M metagenome (GOLD analysis project Ga0111538, IMG submission 79669) | Bulk soil microbial communities from a Populus tree surrounding site in Tennessee, USA - Soil MetaG P. TD hybrid SBSTD1 (version 2)... | ecosystem: Environmental > Terrestrial > Soil >...
TCCTTGTCTTCGTCCTTGCCTTCAGACTTCGATTTCTTGGCTTTCTCCTCGACCTTCGCCGCGCGTTCGGCCTTCTTTGCCTCAAGATCGCTGCCGAGAAGTTCGATTATCGCGAGATCCGCGCCATCGCCCTTCCGATTACCCAGCTTGATAATTCGGCTGTATCCGCCTTTTCGGTCGGCAAATGTTGGAGCGATGGTATCGAACACCTTCTTCGCTGTCGCATCCTTCAGCAGGTAACTGTGAACCTGCCGACGGGCATGCAGACTGTCCTTCTTGCCCAGGGTAATCATCTTTTCGGCCAATGGGCGGACTTCCTTTGCCTTGGGCAACGTGGTCATCAAACGCCCGTGGTCGAGAAGAGACGTCACGAGGTTTCTGAGCAACGCTCGTCTGTGCGACGTATTCCGGCTAAGTTTCCGGCCTGAATTTCTGTGTCTCATACTTCAACTCCACTCTACTCTATCGAAGGAGGGCCGGCGACAGGACGTCCATGTTCGTCCAGTCTCATGCCGAGCGAGAGCCCCATTCCACCGAGAATCTCTTTAATCTCATTAAGCGACTTTCTCCCGAAATTCTTGGTCTTGAGCATTTCGGCTTCAGTCTTTATAACGAGTTCTCCGATGGTTCGTATATTGGCATTCTTCAGGCAGTTGTACGACCGGACGGAGAGTTCCAGTTCGTCCACCGACTTGTTGAGGTGCTCGATAACCGCATCGTGTCGCACTTCCTGGACTTCCTCAGTCGGTTCCGTCTTTTCTTCGAACTGAATGAAGATCTGCATGTGGTCCTTCAGCAGCTTGGCGCCAAGTCCCAGCGAATCCTGTGGAGTAATCGAACCGTTCGTCCAGATCTCGATTGTGAGTTTGTCGTAGTCGGTAACCTGCCCGAGACGGGCAGCTTCAACGAAGTAGTTCACTTTGCGCACGGGTGAGTGAACGGAATCGACCGGGATATAACCGATGCCGAGTTCCTGATCGAAGTTGCGGTCAGCCGAAATATAGCCGCGGCCATTTTCAACGCGCATTTCGATCTGGAGGGATCCGCCTTCGCTGACCGTCGCAATGTAGATGTCCTTATCAAGAACTTCGATGTCGGCGTCGTGCTCGATGTTGGCGGAGGTATACCTGCCGGGCTCAGTTCCCTTCAAGTAGATGAGCTTGGGACTGTCGCCATGCAACTTCAACGGAATCTGTTTCAAATTGAGAATGACGTCGGTCGCATCTTCGACCACGCCGGGAATCGGTGAAAACTCGTGAAGCACGCCTTCGATCTTGACCGCTGTGATCGCAGCGCCCTCAATCGAAGAAAGTAGAACACGCCGGAGCGCGTTTCCAATCGTAGTACCGAATCCGCGTTCAAACGGTTGTGCGGAAAATGCTGCGTATCGGTCGTTGGATTCGCCGTTGACGATAAGTCGTTTTGGTTTCTGGAAACCTTTCCAAAGCATCTTTTAGATCTCCCGCAATTTATTATTTCGAATAGAGTTCGACGATCATTCGTTCCTGGATCGGCAGATTGATATCTTCCCTCTTGGGAAGGCTCAGAACTCTGCCCGTCGCTGTTTCCGCATGGAGTTCGAGCCAGTGTGGTGTGCCGCGGCCGCCGACAAGCTCCAGCGAGCCGATAACCTGAACGTTCTTCTTCATCTTTTCCTTGACGCTGATTTCGTGACCAACGTTCACCTGGAAGGAAGGAACATTCACCTTTCTTCCATTCACGTGGACGTGTCCGTGACGAACCAGTTGTCTCGCCTGGTTGTGCGTGGAAGCGAACCCGAGCCGGACGACAACGTTATCCAGGCGGCGCTCGAGTTGAGCAAGCAGATGTTCGCCCGTCACGCCTTTCTGTCTCGCAGCCTTTTCAAAGTAGGTGCGAAACTGGTTCTCGAGAACGCCGTAAATTCTCTTTACCTTCTGCTTCTCCCGAAGCTGCAAGCCATAGCCGACAATCTTTGCCTTGCGGTCGCGGCCATGCTGTCCTGGGATGGTGTTGCGCTTTTCAATGGCGCACGTCGGCTTGAAGCAGCGCTCTCCTTTGAGAAAGAGCTTCATCCCTTCTCTCCGGCAAAGCCGGCAAACAGGTCCTATGTATCTAGCCAAGTCAGTCTCCTTGTGAAATCGGTTCCGTCGTCTTATGGACTTCCGGTACGAGTCCGCCTAGACGCGCCTTTTCTTCGGCGGTCTGCATCCGTTGTGAGGAATCGGCGTCGTGTCCCGGATCGCACGAATTTCCAAGCCGGCAGTCTGCAGAGCGCGGATCGCAGAGTCACGACCTGAACCCGGACCCTTTACGTTTACTTCCAGGGTGCGCATCCCGGCGTCTCGAGCTCGCGTAGCGGCGGTCGCTGCCGCCTGCTGGGCGGCGAAGGGCGTACCTTTGCGCGATCCCTTGAAACCCAAAGCGCCTGCGCTGGACCAGCAGACAACGTTTCCTTCCAGGTCCGTAATCGTGACGACAGTGTTGTTGAAAGAAGCAAGAATGAACGCCGTCCCGCTGGGGACAATTCTCTTTTCTTTCTTCTTTGCTCCCTTTTTCTTGGGCTGAGCCATTCTCCAAACTCCTTAAGTTTTTGACGTAGCCTTGCGTTTGACCGCAACTGCACCACGGCGCGGTCCTTTACGGGTTCGCGCATTTGTATGAGTTCGTTGGCCGCGAACCGGGAGACCGCGGCGATGCCGCAACCCGCGATAAGATCCGATTTCCATCAACCGCTTGATATTAAAGGACGTCTCTTTTCGAAGATCTCCTTCGACGCGGTGTTGTTCTTCGATGGACTTACGGATCTTGTTGATCTCGTCGTCATTCAGGTCACGAACTTTTGTGTCCAGATTGATGCCGCTCTCGTTGAGAATCTTTCCCGACAATGTGCGGCCGATACCGTAAATGTAGGTAAGTGCGATCTCCACACGCTTGTTCGGGGGAAGATCCACACCTGCGATACGTGCCATCCGAGAACCTCCAGCTAGCCTTGACGCTGCTTATGTTTCGTATTGACGCAGATTACGCGCACCACACCTTTGCGGTGCACGATCTTGCACTTGTCACAAATCTTCTTCACTGATGCTCTTACTTTCATAAGGACTTCTTTCTATAGCCTGCGAGCGCTGCGCCCACCTTCAGCTACTTAAAGCGATAGGTGATTCGCCCCCGCGTTAAATCGTAGGGCGACAACTCCACCTGAACCTTATCTCCGGGCAGAATACGGATAAAATTCTTACGCATCTTTCCCGAGATATGCGCCAGGACCTGATGTTTGTTCTCGAGCTCCACACGAAACATCGCGTTCGGAAGCGGCTCGATTACTGTCGCAATGACTTCAATGGCATCTTCTTTAGGCAATCGTTCCTTTCCTTACCTTAATTGGCTCCATGTGGCCCTCCAATTCTTCACCATCAATCAGGGCCATTAACCGCCGGGTCACCTCGGCAGCGGGCGGCCTTCCATCGATCCGATGGAAGCGGCCGGTCCTCTTGTAGTAGTCCACAAGAGGATCTGTCTTCGCTCGGTAGTGCAAAAATCGTTCGTGAATTTTTTCCTCAACATCATCCGCACGTTGGACAAGCGCCGTACCGCACTTGTCACAAAGCCGATCAACTTTCGGGACTCGGCTGTGGACGTTGTAGATCTCATTGCACGTCGGGCACATCAAGCGTCCCAACAACCGGGACATGACGTGTGCCGGATCGGCAGCGATCTCGATCACCCAGAAACGATCATCGGGCCTCAACTCTCGCGAGAAAGTCTCTGCCTGCGAAACCGTACGGGGATATCCATCCAGGATGAAGCCCTGGGCACAATCGGAACGGCGAATGCGGCTCGCGACTATGGCGTCGACGACCTCATCATCGACAAACTTTCCGGCCTCCATCAACTCCTTAACTTCTTTTCCGTGCGGCGTGCCATGGCTGATTTCTTCGCGGAGCATATCGCCCGTGGAAATCTGGGGGATGTTCAGGCGACTCATAATCGTTTTTGCCTGCGTCCCCTTCCCAGCTCCCGGATAACCGAGAAGAATCAGAATGTTTCGCGCCATCAACCGCGCCTCCCTCGAATCCGTCCTTTTTTCAGGAAACCGTCATAGTGCCGCATGATCAATTGCGATTCGACCATCTGCACGGTATCCATAGCGACGCCAACCAGAATCAGCAGCGAAGTGCCGCCGAAAATGCCGCTCAAAACCTGCAACCCTAATCCCGTCGTGACGAAAGTGGGCAGTATGGCATCCAGCGAGGGGCCGATCAGAGGCAAACTCTGAACGTGAAATCCGGAAACCATGGCCTCCGGTATGAGCGCGATGAACGCCAGGTACAGAGCGCCAACCAGGGTGATTCTCGTCAGAATATCATTCACATACTCTGCGGTGCGTTTTCCCGGCCGGATACCTGGGATGAATCCGCCGTACTTCCTCATGTTATCGGCGATCTCATTCGGATTGAAAATGATCGACGTGTAGAAGTACGAGAAGAAGATGATTCCGCCGACATAGAGGAGAATGAAAATGGGTTCGCCGGATTTCAAATGATCCGTGATGCGCTGCAGCCATCGAGCCTGGGAAAACATTCCGAAGGTTTGAGGGAATGTCAGCACAGATGAAGCAAAGATCACCGGGATGACGCCGCTGGTATTGACCCGCAACGGAAGATGCGTCGCCTGACCGCCTAGCACTCGCCGGCCCACTACCCGTTTTGCATATTGGACCGTAATACGCCGCTGGCCACGTTCTACCAGAACGACGAAAGCCACGATCGCCAGCACGACGGCGATAACGACGAGGGCAATCAGCGGATTCCATTCCCCCGAGGAAACTTTTTGATAGATTTCGATTATGGCGCTCGGCAACCGCACCACGATGCCGGCAAAAATGATCAGCGACATTCCATTGCCGATACCGCGTTCGGTGATCTGCTCGCCCAGCCACATGATGAAGGCCGTGCCGGACGTCAGCGTGATGATCGTCATCAGCACAAATCCGACGCCGGGATGCGTCACGATACCCGGGCTCCTCATGAAGGCCATCGCCATTGCAGCCGATTGAATTGCAGCCAGGACGACCGTCAGATACCGGGTATACGTCGTAATCTTCCGTCGTCCGAGTTCGCCTTCCTTTGACAACTTCTCCAGATAGGGCCAGACGACGGTCAACAACTGCAGAATGATCGATGCCGTGATGTACGGCATGATGCCGAGGGCAAACACAGTCAGTCGACGGAAACTGCCGCCGGAGAACAGATCCAGGAAACCCAGGACGGTGCCCGAGTTTGCACCGAACCATTGTTCCAGTGCCGCGGGGTCGATAAATGGAATCGGGATATACGCGCCGATACGGTAAACGGCGAGCAGCCCAAGCATGAAGAGAATGCGCTTCTTCAACTCGGGGACGTTCCAGATATTTTGCAGAGCTTGAATCACAGAGTGATTACCTCAGCGGTGCCGCCGGCTTTAGTAATTTTTTCTTTCGCGCTTTCCGTAAAGTAGTGCGCGGATACATGTAAAGCGCGATCGATGTCTCCATCCCCGAGCACACGCAAACCATGCTTCGCAATCTTTCGGGCAAGGCCGGCCGCCACAATTTCCTGCGGTCCGATCTTGGCGCCCTTTTCGAACTTCACCAGATCTTTGACGTTTACCGTTGTATGTTCCTTGGCGAATGGGGCGTTGGAGAACCCACGTTTCGGGATGCGGCGATGCAACGGCATCTGGCCGCCTTCAAATCCTCGCTTGGCGTGCGTGCCGGACCGCGACCACTGTCCATTCATTCCACGCGTTGCTGTCTTGCCGTGCCCGCTACCCGGTCCGCGTCCAATACGCTTTCGTTTGTGGGTCGCTCCCTTGTTGGGTCTAACAGTGTGAGTTCCAGTAGTCATTGCCTACTCCACAATCCGCACGAGATGCGGCACTTTCGCAATCATTCCTCGAGTCTCCGGAGTATCCGCCACCTGTCGGGTGGAGTTGAGCCTTCCGAATCCGAGCCCTTTAATCACGAGCTTTTGATGAATGTTGAATCCGATGGCGCTGCGATAGTACTGGACCTTGATCTTTGCAGAGCCCGTAGACTTCTTTTTAGTCGGTGTCATCTGACTATCCCATGATCTCTTCAAGGGATTTCTCGCGGAGCCGCGCCACTTCCTGCGGATTCCGGAGATTCTTGAGCCCCTCGAAGGTTGCTTTAATGACGTTATGAGGATTCGACGTCCCGATCGACTTGGTCAAGATGTTGGAGATGCCGGCAGCCTGCATGACCGCACGAACCGCACCTCCGGCAATGATGCCCGTACCCTCAACAGCAGGTTTCAACAGAACCCGTCCGGAGCCAAACAGTCCGAGCACCTGGTGCGGGATCGTATTGTTCGTCAGCGGCACGGCAATCATGTTCTTCTTTGCGGCTTCGATGGCTTTGCGGATTGCCTGCGGTACTTCTTTCGCCTTACCGCTCCCATATCCGACATGCCCACCTTCGTCGCCAACCACAACGAGAGCGCTGAAACTCAGATTCTTGCCACCTTTGACGACCTTGGTGACGCGGTTTATGGCAACCACCGTGTCCTTCAATTGCAACTGCGATGGATCGATACGTTGAGTAATCAATGAAAGCTCCTCTTTAGCGGCCCACCCTCGCTTAAAACTTCAGACCGGCTTCCCGGGCCGCTTCGGCGAGTGCCTTGACTCGGCCGTGGTAGAGGTATCCGCCACGGTCGAACAGCACCGTCTGAATTCCCTTGTCGATCGCGCGCTTCGCCACGATCTTGCCAACCGTTTTCGCGGCGGAGACATTGCCGCCGCCCTTTGGATTTTTTCCTTCCGCATCCACGGAAGACGCAGCCACGAGCGTTCGCCCACTCGAATCGTCCACGACTTGTGCGTAGATGTGCTTATTGCTCCGAAAAACGCACAACCGCGGGCGTGTTTCGTTTCCGATAAGACGTTTCCGGATCCTGTCGTGAATCCGGAGCCTTACGACGTTGGAGTCGACTCTCGGCATGACTACTTACCTCCGGCCTTTCCAGCCTTCTTCTTCAACCGCTCATTCGTGTAACGAATGCCCTTCTGCTTGTAAGGGTCCGGTTTTTTCAGCAAACGGATATTCGCCGCGACCTGCCCCAGCAACTGACGATCGACTCCGGTCAGCACGAGGTGCGTCTGTTTGTCGACGGTGGCGGAGATGCCCGGCGGAAGCGGGTACTCGATCGGGTGCGAGAACCCAAGACTAAAGACAATCGACGCCTTCTTCGCCTCGCAACGATATCCAACACCGACGATGTCGAGCTCGCGGGTGAACCCTTCAGTCACGCCTTTTACAGCGTTTGCAACGAGAGCGCGCGCCAGACCGTGGAACGCTCTTTGCGGACCGCTGTCGTCCAGGCGCACTGCGAGGAGTTCCTTATCCTTCTTCTCCCACTTGATGCCGGGGGGAATGACGTTGGAGACGGAACCCTTCGGCCCTGTAACCACTACAGCATCGGGCTTGATTTCCACCTTTACCTTGTCCGGAAGGGGTATAGGTTTTCTTCCAATTCTCGACATCCCTTCCTCCTTAATACACGTTGCAGAGAAGCTCGCCGCCGAATCCCTGCTTGCGCGCTTCTTTGCCTGTCATGATGCCGTGAGACGTCGTCAGGATATTGATACCCAGTCCACCAAGAACCCGGGGGATCTTCCGGCCGGAAACGTAGACCCGACAGCCCGGACGGCTCACGCGTTCGATGTTGGTGATGACTCGCTCGCCCTTCGGCCCGTATTTCAGAAACACCGTTAAATACGCGCGACTTCTCTCTTCCGCGGTCTTGTAGTGAGAAATGTAGCCTTCCTCTTTCAGAATCCGTGCGACCTCGGCTTTCAAACGCGAAGCCGGCATGTCGACTTTCGCGTGCTTGGCCTGCACGGCGTTCCGAATTCGGGTCAGCATGTCTGCAATGGGATCGGTCATTGGTTCCTCTTTTGCGTGGGACCCACCCTCAGGTTTGCTTCGGTACGCCGCCTTCGGCGGCCTCCTTACTCCCCTCGGGTCCCCCCACGGTTTTCAATGCGCTACCAGCTCGACTTGACGACTCCGGGGACCTCCCCCGCAAGCGACAATTGCCGGAAACAGATACGGCACAAACTAAACTTCCTCAAAAAACCTCGTGGCCGTCCGCAGCGCTTGCAGCGACTGTGATACCGGACGGCAAACTTCTTCTTTGAAGCTTCCTTGGCAACTGATGAAGTACGAGCCATTCTTCAAACTCCTTCTAATGTTTCCACCTACTGCTGCCTGAACGGCAACCCGAGTTGCTTCAGAAGTTCCCGGGCCTCATCGTCGCTCCGAGCAGTAGTCACGATCGTGACGTTCATTCCGCGAATCTTGTCGACCTTCTCGTAGGAGATCTCGGGGAAGATCAATTGGTCGCGTAATCCCATGGTGTAATTTCCGCGGCCATCAAAAGAGCGAGTGGAGACACCACGAAAGTCACGCACTCGAGGCAAAACGACGCTGACGAGCCGGTCCAGAAACTCATACATCCGATCACCGCGAAGAGTGACCGCCGCGCCGATCGGCATATTTTGACGAAGCTTGAAGTTCGCGATGGACTTCTTTGCTCTCGTGATTACGGCACGCTGTCCGCTAATGCGGCCCAACTCGTCAACCGCAACATCCATAATCTTCGCGTTGGCAATGGCTTCGCCCAAACCCATATTGATGACGATCTTCTCGAGCTTGGGAACGGCCATGATGTTCGTGTACTTGAAGTGCTTCATCAGCGTCGGAACGATCTCCTTCGAGTACCGTGTTCTGAGGCGGCTAGGCTCCGAGGGTCCCTTCGGCTTTGCAGCCTTCGCGGTCTCCGGGGCAGGCTCTGCGCCTTTCTTCTCTTTCTTTTCCTTGCCTGGCTGTTTGGGTTCCTTCTTGCTCACAGTTGTCTAGCCTCGCTTCGATTTACTCTATGGTGCCGCCGCACTTCTTACAGTTGCGGGTATGCCTGCCGTCTTCCAGGATCTGATGCTTTACGCGCGTATGTTTTCCGCAGCTCTTGCAGACCAGGGCCACATTGGACATGTCGATCGCGGATTCCTTTTCGACAATGCCGCCCTTGACGTTTCGCTGAGGATTCGCTCGGGTATGCCGCTTGATCATCTGGATGCCCTCCACGACGATCTTCTTAGCCCCCGACTTCACGATCAGCACTCGACCGGTTTTCCCGCGATCCTTGCCGCTGAGGATGTACACCTGGTCGTTCTTCTTGATTGGAGGATGCGTTGGCATCTTAAATAACCTCCGGCGCAAGTGAAACGATCTTCATAAATTTCTTGTCCCGCAACTCTCGGGCAACGGGGCCGAAAACGCGGGTACCTATCGGCTCATGATCGTCGTTGATCAGCACCGCTGCGTTCTCGTCGAACCGGATATAGGAACCGTCCTTGCGACGTGTTTCCTTTCGAGTGCGGACGATGACGCACTTAACGACAGAGCCTTTTTTGACGTTGCTGTCCGGGCTCGCTTCCTTAACCGACGCCGTGATGATGTCGCCCAGTCCGGCTTTCAAACCGGTTGATCCACCAAGGGGAAGGATGCAAGACAGTCTTCTGGCGCCCGAGTTATCGGCAACCTCCAGGATCGTTCGCATTTGGACGGGCATGATTCGCTCTCCTTACCTTGTTACTACTGGGCTGCAACGGGAACTGCCGCGGCGATCGTGGCTGCCCGAACGATGTCCTTCAACACCCATCGTTTGTTTTTGCTCAGGGGCCTGGCTTCAACGATGCGCACCATGTCGCCTTCTTTTGCCTTCCGGTGCTCATCATGTGCCATGAACTTCGAGCGCTTGGTAACGATTCGTTTGTATACGGGATGCGCTACACGACGCCGCACCTCCACAACAATCGTCTTCTGCATTTTCGCGCTGGTCACAATCCCCACCTTCTCCTGATGGTGGCGGATGACTCTTGTCGTATTCGTAGTCGCTTCAGCCATCGCTATCTTTCCTTTGCCTTCTCGCGGAGAATTGTTTCCAATCGCGCGCGATCCTTGCGAAGAGCGCGTATTTTCACTAGAGACTCCGTCTGTCCCATTACCCATTGAAACCGCATCCGGAACATCTGTTCACGCATTTCGGCCGACTGAGTCTTCAACTCGTCAGGCGTCATATCTCGAAGCTTCTTTACCTGCTGTGTGGATTTCATGGTTGTCCTGCCTTTTCGAGTCGCATGACAAACTTCGTGTGCAACCCCAGCTTGGCGGATGCCAACTTCATCGCTTCGCGCGCCACCGTTTCGGGAACGCCTTCCATCTCATAAATAATTCGGCCCGGTTTTACTACCGCGACCCAGTACTCGGGAGCGCCTTTTCCCTTACCCATTCGAGTTTCAGCCGGCTTCTTCGTCACAGGCTTATCCGGGAAAATTCGAATCCACACCTTTCCGCCTCGCTTGACGAAACGGGTGATTGCGATACGTCCCGCTTCGATCTGACGGTCGGTTATCCAACCGGCGTCCAGGACCTTCAGACCAAAATCACCGAACTCGAGCGTCGAGCCCCGCCATGCTTTGCCACGCCTACGTCCGCGCTGCTGCTTGCGGTACTTGACCTTCTTTGGCATCAACATAAATTCAACCCCTAGACGCGTGCCGCAGCCGGTCCTTGCGGAGTCCGGTTCGGCAGAATCTCACCTTTATAAATCCAGCACTTCACGCCGATCACACCGTAGGTCGTGTAAGCCTGAGCGAACCCGTAGTCCACGTCGGCGCGCAATGTATGCAGTGGCAAGCGGCCCTGCAGATACCATTCCGAACGCGCGATTTCCGCGCCATTCAATCTTCCGCTCACACGCACCTTGATTCCCTTCGCGCCGAAACGCAGAGCGGAATCCACGGATTTCCGCATCGCACGACGGAAAGCGATCCGCTTTTCCAACTGCATCGCAATCGACTCGGCGACAAGCTGCGCATCGAGTTCGGGCCGGTGGATTTCCTGAATGTTGATGTAGACCTCGCGATTGGTCCGCTTCTGGATGTCCACTTTCAACTTGTCGATTTCGGCTCCCTTGCGGCCGATGATGATGCCCGGGCGGGATGTGTAAATCGTGATTCGCAGCTTGTTCGCCATGCGTTCGACTTCGATGCTTGCGACGCCTGCGTGCTGGAGCTGCGCTTTCAGATCCCGCTTCAACTTCAGATCTTCGTGCAGAAGACGGCCGTAATCTCTCTTGGCAAACCACCGAGACCGCCACGGCTTCGTAATGCCAAGCCGGAAACCATAGGGATGTGTTTTTTGACCCATTATTTCTTCTCTCCGAGTTCGACCGTGATGTGACACGTCCTGCGCTGATACCGATAGGCACGTCCCATTGGAGCTGGCCGGATCCGCTTCAGTCGCGGACCTTCATTAACGAATGCCGTCTCGACAAACAGGTCGTCGACGTCGATGGTTTCCGATTTCTGGCTTGCATTGGCGACGGCGGAGCGGACAACCTTTTCAATTTCGCCCGTCGCCCCCTTGTTCGTGAACTGCAGGGTCATCAACGCTTCGTTGACGTCTTTACCGCGAATCAAGTCCACCACCAGCCGCGCCTTCTGGGGCGACATCCTTAAGAATCTGCCGGAAGCCTTACTGATCACGCGTCCTCCTATGCCTTGGGAGCAGCCGGGGCTGCCGGTGCCGGACCCGAACCCGCCGGACCGACGGCCTTATCCTTTGAGCCGCTGGCGCTATGTCCTCTGAAATGCCGTGTGGGCGAAAACTCTCCGAGCTTGTGCCCCACCATGTTCTCGGTCACGTAGACCGGAATGAATTTCTTACCGTTATGAACAGCGATGGTGTGGCCGACCATGTCCGGCGTAATCGTCGAACGACGCGACCAAGTCTTGTAAACCTTGCGTTCATTAGCGGCGTTCATGGCCGCGATCGCCTTCATCAGCGGCGCGTCAATGAACGGACCCTTCTTTACTGAACGTGCCATGCTATTTCGTCTTTCTCTTCACGATGAACTTATCCGTGCGTTTGTTGTTTCGCGTTTTGTAACCCAATGTCGGCTTTCCCCATGGCGTCATCGGGTGATAGCCCTTGACTCGGCCTTCACCACCACCATGCGGATGATCGACAGGGTTCATGACCACACCTCGGACCGTCGGGCGAATACCCATATGGCGTACGCGTCCCGCCTTTCCGAGCGTGACGTTCTCGTGGTCCAGATTTCCGACCTGGCCGATTGTCGCCATGCAATTCACGTTGACGAGTCGCACTTCGCCGGATGGCAATTTCACGTGAGCGTACCCGCCTTCTTTCGCCACCAACTGAGCGGCCGCGCCCGCGCTACGAGCCATCTGCGCGCCCTTTCCAGGACGAAGTTCGATGTTGTGAACGGTGGTGCCCAGAGGAATATTTTTCAAGGGCAGCGCATTTCCGACCAGGATGTCTGCATCCACGCCGGAAACCACCGACATGCCCACCTTCAGCCCGGAAGGCTGCAGGATGTATCGCCGTTCACCATCCGCATAACTGAGCAATGCGAGAAACGCGGAACGGTTCGGATCGTATTCGACCTGCTCGACCTTCGCAGGAATGCCGGCTTTGTCGCGCTTGAAGTCGACAATGCGATAGTGCTTCTTGTTTCCGCCACCTCGATGACGAACGCTGAGCCTGCCGTAGCTGTTACGTCCGTCGATGCGATTCTTCGACTCGAGGAGTGGCTTATAGGGTTCATCCGTCGTAAGTTCCTGCTTGTAGTCCAGAACCGTCTTGAAACGGAGCGAATGGGTCTTCGGCCTGAAACTCTTAATCGCCATCAGAAGGTCTCCCCGTATTCGATCATTTTTTCGCCTTCATGAAGTCTGACGTAGGCCTTCTTCCAATCCGGCCGATAGCCGGAGTAACGTCCTCGACGGCGCATCTTGCCGGGGACATTCATAGTGCGTACCTGCGCCACCTTCACCTTGAAGATTCTCTCGATCGCTTCCTGAATCTGCTTCTTGCTTGCAGAGTTGGAAACCTCGAAACACAACGTCTGGTCATCTTCCTTCAGGGTTAA
>Ga0111538_10009469_pt1 | contig 13000 bp, 11 predicted proteins | sample SoiMethybrSBSTD1_FD_79669 | JGI IMG/M metagenome (GOLD analysis project Ga0111538, IMG submission 79669) | Bulk soil microbial communities from a Populus tree surrounding site in Tennessee, USA - Soil MetaG P. TD hybrid SBSTD1 (version 2)... | ecosystem: Environmental > Terrestrial > Soil >...
GAGCCCCGGTCGAAGATCAGCGATGCGATGAATATTCCCGGGAGCAGCAGGAAGAACCCGAAGAATCCCGACTGCATCTCCACGCCGACCTGGAGCAGAAAACAAATCCCCACGATCAGCGTCGTGAGGAGATAGCGCATGACGACGGATTGCGGCCGATCGGGAAGCAGGAGAAGCAGGTTTTCCATCAACTTCAACCCAAAACCATCACGCCGGGTTCCTCGGCGCACAGGCGCCGTTCGTGCGTGCCGACGCGTGATAGACGAGGCGTCGGCAGTGGCAGGCCCGACCGGTCGCATCGAAACTTCAAGATAAGGTCGACGCCGCAAGCGGCAAAGGACACGTGGCCCTTGCGTTCAGCGCGCAAGCCCCCACAGTTCGCACAACGCATCCAAGGCGGTTTTCATCCGCTCCACCGCGGCGGCATATGCCTGTGGACGGGTGCCCCAGCCCAGCGTGTAGCCGACCTGATCCAGTGGAATTTCGCGGCACACCGCCCATTCCAGGACATGTGATCCGATCTTACCGACGGCCTGCGTCGCTTCCCGATAACGTTGTCGGTGAAAGACCTGCGCTTCCGTCTTCGCCATCCCGGAATAGTTGCCCAGGCCAGGCGCGAAGATCCGGTTGAGGTCAGCCGATGCAAGCTGATCCACGAGGCCGGCATGATACCAATGATGACGGTACTTCTGGCCCATCGAATATTGCTGGTGATTGATGAGTTTGCGCGCGTATGCGCGTTCCAGCGGACTATCCCGCATGGTGATCTGACCGGTATCACCGCGCTCGAAATCACGGCCAGCCCGACGCATGCGCTCCTGCGTTGGCAGCGCGCGGTGCTCCACCGCAAGCGGTTCCGGTCGTGCTCTTGCGGATTTAGGGACGCGCGGCTCGAATCGTCTGTTATGCTTGGTCATCTTCCCACCTGGACCCGTTGACATTTATTGGCGACTTCGCCGCCGGAGGCGGCGCGCGCACCGCGGCTGTGATCCCCGGCACGGCGCCGAGCCGGTTTGCCATGTCCCGCAATTTCCACTCCCGACCGGCGTGCGCGCGCCTCATGTGCCGCGCAATAGGGCGTACCTTGCAGCGGTTGCGCCCCGCAGAAGAAGAAGTCGTCGGTACTGGGATCGCCGACCGGCCAACGGCAGTTATCGCTGGCCAATTCGAGCAGCGAGCGACGTTGCGCGAGCGGAATGTCCGCGTCGAGACCGGGGTCGTCGACATACGACTTGGCTTTGATCACCCAGACCGGAGGCAGCCGTTGTTGGCGCAGGGGGATGCCGCTGATGAGAAGTGTAACCATCCACTGCGGGATGCGACGTTCGTCTCCTCCACGCCGCTTGCGGTGCGCCCAGGCATTGGGCGAGAGCCCAGCAATCCCGAGCCGATGGATTTTTCCCATCACCGCGCTGTGACTGAGGCCGCCGCCCAGTTCCTGGGCGATCTGTCGCGCCGTGATACCCTGCGACCACCGCTCCGCCACATGGGCGATGCGCTCATCCGTCCAGGAGGATGCTGCCGCACGTCGACGCAATGTCCCTCGGCATTCCGTCAGCCCGTCCATGCGGTTTTCCTTCGACTACGATCTGGGAGCGAACATATATAACCACATTTCGCATGCAGCTGTCAACCACCAAATGTAGTTGGGAGGCGGCTACAGTGACCATATGACGACGACACGCGGAGAGCGGTTGCGGATCGCGCGCGAAAAGCGCTTCAAATCGGCGCGGGCCGCCGGCAAGGCAATGGGGATTGCGGTTTCGACCTACGGCGCCCACGAACGCGCCGAAGCTCCCGGCGGCCGTGACTACGGCCCGAACGAAGCCCTGCGCTATGGGCGCTTTTTCGGCGTCACGCCGGAGTGGCTATTGACCGGCCGCAAGCCATTTCCATCCGACGAGCCGGAGCAGCCGCCGGCGCGTAAAGTGCGGGTCGTCGGCTATGTCGGCGCTGGCGCCGAGGCGCATCTTTATGCGGTGGCCCAAGGAGATCTCGACGAAGTCGATCCGCCTCCCGGCTTGACCGAAGACACGGTCGCGGTCGAAATCCGGGGCGATAGCCTGGGTGCGTTCTTCAACCGCTGGCTCGTCTTCTATGATGATGTTCGTCGCCCGGTGACGCCGGACCTGATCGGCGAACTCTGCATCGTGGGTCTCGAGGATGGCCGCATCCTGATCAAGCAAATCCAGCGCAGCAAGACCGAGGGGCTGTTTAACCTTATTTCCTCGACCGAGAAGCCCATTGCCGACGTGGCAATCGAATGGGCAGCGCGAGTCAACAGCATTGGGCGTCGTAGCCGGACTTGATTCGTGCTTGTTTTTGTTGTCACAAAATGTAGTTGACATCTTCGGCTACTTAGTGTAGCTATCCTCTGGCAAGCATTTTGGGGCGTTCCAGAGGTCGACGGCGACATGAAGCAGCCGGGAGGGTTCGAACGGGAGGTCCGGCGCCGCCATCACCATGCGATTGATCGCGACGCGCGCATTGCCGATGGCAGCGCCGGGCAGCCCACCGACCGGGCAAGGCGTTTCCTCGCGCGGCTCGATGGCCACCTGACTACGCTCGCGGATCACGCGGCACGGCGCGCCTTTCTCGATCGGCAGATCGAGGGATGGCAGCACCGCTACGCCCGATTCGTCGCTACCGGGGGCGAATCCGAACCGGTCGCCATTCCGGCCGACCCGCCACTGGCGGCCGACTTTCTAATGACCATTACCGGTCTCATGGCGCGCCGCTGCGCGCTGGACGAGCAGATGAGGACCATGTCTGAGCACCGCCCGCACAAGCCTCTGCCCGATTCGATCCTCTCGCTCCTGGTCGCCGCCGACCAATGCTGCCCGTCCATCATCGGCCACGCGCATGTCCTCTATCACGCAGGCTCGGGCAGTGATCCCAGGCAAATTGCAGAGACATTCATACAGCTGAAAAACGATGCCGATGACCTGTTCAAAGCCATCGCCGCCGTCGAGTCCGCCTTGAACCAACCACGAGCAAGCACCTTGCGTGCAACGCCCGCTGGCGATCCCCGCTAGATCATCAGGTCCTTGTTATCGAGGCCGAACATAACACCGCCCCAACTGCTGCCGACGTATTCGTATTGGTTCGAAATGTGCTGACGCCCAGCCGTCAGATCGGCAAGGATTCCGCCAAACGGCAGATCCTCGGAAAGACCGGCGGCCCCGGTCGCCTTGAAGATGCGCGCGGCCAACAAAGTGCACCGCTCAGTGACGGCGGTCGATTGAAACTTGTATCGCAAGCGTTCCTCGAGGGGAGGGGTCTCACCCCGGCATGCATAAGCGTGCAGATTGCCAAAGTTGCGATGCAAGATGCTCTTCATCTCGTCAATGGCCGCCGCCGTTTCGGCGCAAAGCAGCTGAACGAAAGGGTTTTCCACCGACCGACCACCCGCGCGCGTCACGCGGGTCTTGCTGTAGTCTATGAGCGCGTCGAGCATGCCCTGCAATGCCCCCAGTGCCGCGGTCGAGATCCCGCGCACGAAGATCTGGCCGAACGGCAATCGATACAGGCTCGACGTATTCAGCGCCTGGCCCGGCCCTTTGAGCAGGAAATTGTCGAGCATGCTCTGGGTTCGATAGGCCGGCACGAATACGCCGTCGACGATCACATCCCAGCTTCCAGTGGCCTGAAGGCCGGAGACGTGCCAGGTATCGACGGTCTGATACTCCCTCCGCGGCACTAAAAAAATTCGGCCCTCCGGGGGGCGGCCCTCATCCGCGTCAACCAGCGCGCCAAGGAGCGCCCAGCCGCAATGGTCGCAGCAACTCGCATACCGCCAGCGTCCGCTGAGGTGAAAGCCCGCCTCGGTACGTATGGCCTTGCCGGCGGGCATAAGGGACGAGCAGATCAACGTGGAGGTGTCACTGCTCCAGACCTCCTGCGCGGCGCGACCGTCGAGCAGCGCCATGAACCATGGGTGCACGCCCGATACGCCATAGATCCACGAGGTCGACATGTCTCCTTCAGCGAGCGCCAGCTGTACCTCGTAGAAGGTATGAAGATCCATCTCATAGCCGCCCCAGCGTCTGGGCTGGAGGACGCGGAAAAACCCGGCACGCTGCATATCCGCGATGGTCTCGTCCGGAACGCGGCGCTGGCGTCTGCCTTCGCGCGAGCGTTTGGCAAGGATCGGGATCAGTGTGCGCGCGCGGGCTATGATCTCATCCGGCTCCGGCGCGCCGGATGGGATCTGTCTGGGCGCGTCCATGCTCGTATCGGCCACTGACATGTCCCAGGTACCACCTTACTCCGCCGCTGCAAAATTGCGGCGCGCATTGCGCTCAAGGCAGGTCACGAGCGTGCTGGTCGACATGATGTCACCAAAGGTGAGATAGAACGCGCAAAGCGAGGCATTGTGGTCCTCGTCGGTCACCGCCGCGTTGGCGTCGGTAACCATGATAGTTTTGAAATTGAGCATCATCGCGTCGCGCGCCGTCGACTCGCAGCACACATTGGTGACCGTGCCGGTAACGATCACGGTGTCGAGACCATGCTCGTGCAGGACTTCGGCGAGCTTTGAGGACCCCTGGATGAAGGCGCTGAAGCGATTCTTCTCGACGATCACGTCGTCCGGATGCACGTCCAGAGTGGCCCAAAGCTCGTGGCCCTTGCTGTTAGCGGTGAGCGCGGCGACGCGCTTGGCGCCCTGCTCCGGCTTCACCATCTCGAAATAGGTGGACCAGTTCTTCAGCGCGTCATCTTTGAAGGTGGTCTTGATCCAGAACACCGTGCCCCCGGTCTCGCGCACAACCCGGGCGAGCCGATTGATGTTGGGCACGATATTTTCCGCCATCGGGCAAAGCGCGTGGGCGACCCCTGGCAGCATGAAGGCGTTCTGCATGTCGACCACGATGAGCGCGGTCTTGGCCGGATCGAGGGTGTCATAAACATGCTCCCGACCGCGCCGCGCCACGACACGATCGACGACCGATTGCGGGATGGACAGCTTATGCATCACGGCTTCCATTCATTGCCAGGGTAGAGCGATCGTGCCGAGCCTGACGGGCAGTTCACAGCTTCCCGGCAAATGCATCCGCAATGTAGGCATGGGCCAGCGCATAGCCGTGGCGGGTGGCGGGTTCGTTGTACACTGCGACGCCGGCATCGTTGGCTTGAGGGTCGGTAAACGCATGGACCACGTCGCCGAACGTGAGCAGTGCCCAGCGTGTCCCGGCAGCAGTCATTTCCGCCTCAAAAGCGTCACGCTCCGCCTTCGGTGCGATCGGATCGGCGGCGCCGTGCACCGCGAGGACGGCAGCCTTGATGTCACCGTTCTTGGCAGGCTGCGGGGTCGTCAGTGTGCCATGCATGGACACGACGGCCTGCACGTCGGCGCCGGTGCGGGCGAGATCCAGGACGTTGAGGCCGCCGAAGCAGAAGCCCATGGCGGCACGCCGGCTGATGTCGCCGATCGCGCGGCGATCGGCCTCCCGCGTCAATGTGTCGAGCGCTGCCGCAATGCGTCGGCGCATTCCGGCCACGTCCGACATGAACGGCCGCAAGAACTCCATGGGATTCTCCGTCCCCACCGGCCCGTTGCCTTCGCCGAACATGTCGGCAACGAAGACGACGTAGCCCTCGCCCGCGAGCATCTGGCCGGTTTCGATGGCCGGCTTGATGACGCCCCGCCAGTTTGGCGCCACGAGCAAGAGCGGGCGCGACGACTTAACGCCGTCTTCCCAGATCAGCGCGCCGCGACAGCTGATGCCGGACACCGAATAGAAGATGCTCTCGACGGCCATCCGTTTCCTCCCCTGTGACCTACGCAATCCAATGGGCGGGCAGAGCGCGTGCAATAAGCCCCACTGCGCTACTTACGCGATGATATGACGCTGGTATAGAGGCGTTGCCATGGCTCCCGCGACGGAACCCGGGACAAATTGATACTGATGGTACGGCATAGGCGCTGCGATCCAAGTCGCAGCCACCAATTTCCCCCGACCGCTCCATCACTCCGTGGCCTCGGCCGGCCGCAAGAACGCAAAGTCGCACCCGTCATCAGCGCCGAGAATCTCCTGCGCATATAGTTTGGCATAACCCCGTTCGGCTTTCGGCCGCGCGGACTTCGCGGTGGATGCGCGCTGTTTCAATTCGCCGTCCTCGATCAGGAGTTCGATGCGGCGTTCCTTCACCGACAGGCGAATGCGATCGCCATTGCGTACAAGACCGAGCAGACCGCCGGACGCCGAATCGGGCGTCACATGCAGCACGATCGTGCCGAAGGCCGTGCCGCTCATGCGCGCATCGGAGACGCGGACCATGTCCTTGACGCCGCGTTGGGCAAGCTTTCTTGGAATCGGAAGATAGCCGGCCTCGGGCATACATTCCGGCGCATGCGGACCCGCGTTCTGCAGGACGAGCACGTCCTGCGGAGTGACGTCGAGTTCAGGACTGTCGATGCGCGCAGCAAGATCAGCGAGCGATGAGAAGACCACCGCCCTCCCCTCGTGCTCGAACAGTCGTGCGTCGGCCGCCGACCGCTTGAGGATGGCACCATGAGGGGCGAGATTGCCGAAAAGGGCGACAAGCCCGCCCTGGGGCTCGAACGGTTCGTCGCTTGCAGCAATAATCGAGCGATCGACGTAGGGAGCCGCATCAGCCGCAAGACGCTCGCCCAACGTCTCGCCAGTCACCGTCATGCAATCAAGATGGAGCAGTGGCTTGAGTTCGCGCAAAAGCGCACCCATGCCGCCGCTGGCAAAAAAATCCTCCATATAGCCATTGCCGACCGGCTTCAGATTGACCAGCACGGGCGTCGAGTCGGAGAGCTTATTGAGTTGATCGAGACCGATCTTTACGCCGGCGCGCCCCGCGATCGCGGTGAGGTGAATAATCGCATTGGTCGAACCGCCGAGCGCCAGGAGAACGCGCAACGCGTTGTCCACCGACTTTGCGTTGACGATGCGGTCGGGGGTGCGGTCCGAGCCGATCAATTTCACCGCCGTCGCGCCGGTGGCTTCCGCTGCGCGCAGCCGGTCGGCGTGCACCGCCGGGATCGCTGCGGTGCCGGGCAGAATGAGTCCGAGCGCCTCGGCTATGCAGGCCATGGTAGACGCAGTCCCCATCACCGCGCAGGTGCCGGCAGTCACCGCGAGCTGGCCCTCGACCTGCGAGATCTCTTCCCTGCCCACGTCGCCTGCCCGATAGCGCGCCCAAAAGCGTCGGCAATCCGTACAGGCACCGAGTCGCTCGCCGCGGTGACGGCCAGTCATCATCGGGCCCGCCACCAGCATGACCGCCGGCCGTCCGGCGGACACCGCCCCCATGAGCTGCGCCGGCACAGTTTTGTCACAGCCACCCATCAGCACGACCGCATCCATCGGCTGGGCCCGCACCATCTCCTCGGTGTCGATGGACATCAGATTGCGGTATTTGAGACTGGTAGGGGCGAGGAAGACCTCACCGAGCGAGATCGTCGGGAACTCGATCGGCAGCGCGCCGGCCGCTAGCACACCGCGTTTGACGGCGTCCAGCAGTTCGGGGAAATGGCGATGGCAGTTGTTGAAGCCCGATGGCGTATAGGCAATGCCGACGACAGGCTTTTCCAGCATCGCCCGCGAATAGCCCATTGATTGCGCAAATGACCGGCGCAGATAGAGGGAGAAGTCACGATCGCCATAGTTGGTGAGACCATGCTCCAGACCATGTATGCGTTCGGTCATTGCCGAGTGCCCTGCCAGCAGACAGTCCCGCTATTGCCCGGCGTCATCGCCGGTGCACCGCCGTGAACGTATGGAATGTTAGTGTAGTCACCAGCCGGACGCCACGTTTGAAGACCGCATCCGCTCGGTTTACCGACGTTCTTGGCGAGATGAGGGGAAAGGAGATTGTCGGCGCTCACGGGGCGGCAATCATCGAAGGTCATCGCTGAGGGCAAAGCCGACTCCGCCGACCGGTGAAATTCCGCTTCAACACCCCGGGCGATCTCGGTGGGTTGCACGGCCTCTGGGTGGATGTAGGCGCCGGCCGGAAAACGGCGAGGCACTGGATCGCACCAAATGCGCTGCCGCTTGACGCGAACCGAGGACCTGCGGGCCCCCCTTCAAGATCCACTTGAAGGGGGGTGGGCTGGACCGAGACCGCCAATATCTCCACGGTGGTCTACGACACCAACTACATCGGCTACGCCTGCGCCTTCAACAGCCTGGACGACGTGGAAATTTTGCTCCACGCGACCGGCGAGGCCGGCTTGCGTTTCATCGATCTCTATCCCACGATCGACAAGGGCAAGGAAACGCGGCCGCTGGATTTTCATATCCCGCAACTCAGCTATGCGGACGATCATCCGGGCGAAGACCTGCCACGTTTTCGTTTTGCCTTCGAAGTGACCGGACGCAATCCGCAATAGCGGCGCTTAACGTAGGCGCGGCGGGCATACGGCGGAGGCGCCGAAAAAACGCCCGCTGGAGCAAATTTGCCTTTTCTGCCTGACCTAGCCCTGCCGCGGCGTTGCAACGCGCCCATTATCGCCTCGACAAAGGGCCTGGAACCCCTCTAAAAAAGAGCTTGGGAGCGTTCCAAAAAAGGCCCCTCTTTGCCGGGGGGAGCAAATTATGAGTTACGACGCCTATTTTGCCGATGCCCTCGCCCGGCTCCGGGATGAGCGCCGTTATCGGGTCTTCGCCGATCTGGAGCGGCTTGCCGGCCGCTTCCCGCGCGCGATCTGGCACTCCCCGCATGGGCCGCGCGACGTGATCGTCTGGTGCTCCAATGATTACCTGGGAATGGGTCAGCACCCGAAGGTGATCGGAGCAATGGTCGAAACCGCGACGCGCATGGGCACCGGTGCGGGGGGTACTCGTAACATCGCCGGCACCAATCATCCGCTGGTGGACCTGGAGCGCGAGCTTGCAGACCTCCACGGCAAGGAGGCCGCTCTCGTTTTCACCTCTGGTTATGTGTCCAACGAAACCGGCATCTCGACGATCGCCAAACTGCTGCCGAACTGCCTGATTCTCTCGGACGAGTTGAACCACAATTCGATGATCGAGGGCGTGCGCCAATCGAGATGCGAGAAGCAGATTTTCCGCCACAACGACATGGCGCATCTCGAAGACCTGTTGCGCACGGCTGAGCCGAGCCGGCCGAAGCTCATCGTGTTCGAGACGCTCTATTCCATGGATGGCGACGTAGCGCCGACCGACCGAATCTGCGATCTCGCCGAACGTTATCGCGCCATGACTTATGCCGATGAGGTCCACGCCGTCGGCATGTATGGGCCACGCGGCGGCGGTCAAGCCGAACAGCAAGGTACAATGGCCCGCATCGACGTGATCGAGGGCACGCTTGCCAAGGCTTTCGGCTGTCTCGGAGGCTATATCACGGCGAGTTCAGCGCTGTGCGATGCTGTGCGCAGTTACGCCCCCGGCTTCATTTTCACGACCGCGCTGCCACCCCCGATCTGTGCTGCAGCCACAGCGGCGATCCGGCATCTGAAGGCCTCGAGCTTCGAACGGGAGCGCCACCAGGAGCGCGCCGCGCGGGTCAAATCAGTGCTGAACGCCGCCGGACTTCCGGTAATGCCGAACGACACCCACATCGTGCCCGTGTTCGTTGGCGAACCTGACAAGTGCAAGGAGGCGACCGACCTCTTGCTCGCGGAATACGGCATCTACATCCAGCCGATTAACTACCCGACCGTGCCGAAGGGTTCTGAACGTCTGCGCATCACGCCGACGCCCTATCACGAGGACGCGGTAATCAATGCGCTAGCTGAAGCCTTGGTCGATGTCTGGGAACGGCTCGAGTTGCCGCTGAAGGATCGCGCCTTGGCCGCGGAGTAATATCGCTTGGCATCGTAGAGTGATCCAGCGATCTGCTGCGCCAGCGGCGCAGCCGGCGAGCAGCGTCAAGCCAGGACATCAAGCAAACCTTTAATCGTCAAATGTGCCCTGCCCCGGCCGTTTCCAGCTCTGGCGCGGCGGCGGGGGCAGCTTGCGCACGAGGCGGCGGGCGACAACGGCTACCGAAAAGCTCACAGCCAGGAAGCGGGCCAGATGGTGCGCCCCGACATAGACGGGATCGAGATGCAGAGCCAGTGCGAGCACCATCATCGTATCCTGCGCGCCCGGCGCGAATGCCACAATGACATCGGCGATCCGAAACGGAAGGAGTGCCACCACGATCAGGGCGAACGATGCAGCAACGGCGACCGCGACCGCGAATGAGCCGAAGGCCGCGCCGAGATAACTCAGCAGCATTCGCGGACTCGTATTCGCGAATCTCGCGCCCGCGACCGCTCCGAGGGTAAGCACGGCAGCACCGCCGGCCCACCATGGGAGTGAAACACGGACCAGGTCGGTCCCGTGAAGAAGTCCCGAACCGGCCATGGCGCCGAACAGCAGGCCACCGGGAAATCGGACGCGCAACATGGCGATCGCCGCAAGGGTCGATATCGTCACGAGCGCCACAAGCTCGACCAACGAGGTCTCCGACACGCCGCGCGTCGAAACCACCGGCTCCACGGTTGAGCCGAACAGCGCCAGTCCCGCCGGCAAACCGAGCACGATCAACAGTACGCGCATCACGTGCACGATGGCGATACCGCGCACATCGGCCTTGAATTCCGCCGAGAGCGCCATCACTTGCGCCATCGAGCCCGGACTGGCGCCGAGCAACGCCGATAGCGGATCCCAGCCGTGCACCGCGCGCAGGTAAAAGGCGGTAGCGGTCATCATGCAGATCGCCGCGATCACCAAAAGCGCGACACTGAGCGGCCAAGCCGCGATTCCATTGAGCGTGTCCGGCGTGACCACCGCTCCAAGTAGGATACCGACCAGAACAAAGCACACGCGCGCCATCGGCACGGGTATCTTCATGGGACGACCCGCCAGCGCGGCGATCGCGACCGCCAGCATCGAGCCCGAGACCAGTCCGCCGGGAAACCCGATCAGATAAAAGCCCACGCCGCCCACGGTCGCGATGAGGGCCGTCTCTGCAATCTGTACGAGTTCGGTTTGTGAGGGAAAGGAAGACAGCATCGATAGGTCCCGGACGGTTGGGCCGCATGAGCAAGCGTCTTGCCGTCCGCTCTCATCAGTGGATCAATGCCGCGTGCCGTCTACGGCGTCAAATGGCGCCGCGGGGACGAGGCGCCGGATCGGCAGCGGCCGGCTCCTTCTTTGTTGCAGGCCGCTCTGGACAGATGCTCCCGCGATGCCGCGGCGGCGGTCTCGAGGCCGCCGGGGCCGTTCTGGCAGGCCCAGGGCTCGGACGCGGCATGCGCCGATATTCTCCCCTGCCCCTTCCTGCGATAGAGTGAGATTGTTGGGCGACGCGCCCCGAAAGGCCACGGACTCACCATGCTGCAAGGCTGGATCGTTATCGCCTTTGCGCTCGGCTATATCGGACTCTTGTTCGTGGTCGCAAGCTATGGTGACCGGACGCGGCGGTTTGGTCGCATGGGCCGTTCGCGGCTCTTCATCTATCCGCTCTCACTCGCAATCTACTGCACGTCCTGGACGTTTTTCGGGTCGGTAGGCCTCGCCTCGCGCACCGGTTATGACTTCCTGACGATCTATGTGGGCCCCATCCTCGTGATCGGATTTTGCTCCCCGATCATCATGCGCATCGTGCGCCTCGCCAAGACGCAGAACATCACATCGATCGCCGACTTCATTGCCGCGCGTTATGGCAAGGCCCAGACGGTCGCCGCCGCCGTGGCTCTGATCGCGATCATCGGGACCATCCCGTATATCGCGCTTCAGCTAAAGGCAGTCTCATCCTCGCTTACCACGATCCTTGTCCATATCGGTCCCGCGAGTGGAACGATGCAACCGGTATTGGGCGACATCGCGCTGTACGTGGCCGTGGCCATGGCCATCTTCGCCGTGTTGTTTGGCACACGCCACATCGACGCGACCGAGCATCAGGACGGATTGATGCTGGCGATCGCAACTGAATCCATCGTCAAGCTCGTGGCTTTCGTCGGTGTCGGGATATTTGTCACGTTCTGGATGTTCGATGGGCCGCTCAGTCTGTTTGCTCGAGCTCTCGAGCGCCCGGATACCGCCGCCGTGCTCACACGCGAACCCGTGATCGGCACTCTTCTCGCGATGACGCTCCTCTCGCTGTTCGCCATCGTACTTTTGCCGCGTCAGTTCCACGTCACGGTCGTCGAGAACAACAGCGAGGCTGAGATCAGGCGGGCATCCTGGCTGTTCCCGCTCTATCTGGTGCTGATCAACCTGTTCGTCATACCGATCGCATTGGCTGGTCTGCTGACATTCGCCCCCGGCCAGGTCGATAGCGACATGTTCGTTTTGGCGTTGCCCCTGGCTGCGCATTCCGACCTGTTCACGATCGCGGCTTTTGTCGGCGGGCTGTCGGCGGCCACCGCCATGGTGATCGTCGAATCGGTCGCGCTCGCCATTATGGTATCCAATGACATTGTCATGCCGCTCGTGCTGCAGCGGCGTGTAGCGCTGATCACCGGGCGTGATGATGTCGGAGGCCTGCTGCTTATCGTGCGGCGGATGGCAATCTTCGTCATTCTATTTCTTGCTTACGTGTACTACCGCTTGGCCGGCGAGGCGCAGCTCGCCTCGATCGGGCTTCTGTCATTCGCCGCTATCGCCCAGCTCGCGCCCGCTTTCTTCGGCGGCCTGATCTGGCGGCGCGGCACCGCGCGTGGCGCGCTGGCGGGGATGACGGTCGGTATCCTGATCTGGGCGTATACGCTGCTGTTGCCCAGCTTGGCGGACGCCGGCATCGTCGGCCACAGCCTGCTTGCGCAGGGGCCTTGGGGGCTAGCTCTGCTGCGGCCGGAGGCGCTCATCGGGCTCGATCTGCCGCCGCTCGCGCACGGTGTGATCTGGAGCCTGTTGCTCAATGTGTCGGCGTACGTGGTGTTCTCGCTCGGACGAGTGCCCGCCTCGATCGAACGAGTGCAAGCTGACTTGTTCGTCCCCTCGCAGTTGACTCCGATCCCCCCGAGTTTCCGGCTCTGGCGCTCCTCGGTGACGATCGAGGAATTGGTCAC
>Ga0111538_10009470_pt1 | contig 12998 bp, 12 predicted proteins | sample SoiMethybrSBSTD1_FD_79669 | JGI IMG/M metagenome (GOLD analysis project Ga0111538, IMG submission 79669) | Bulk soil microbial communities from a Populus tree surrounding site in Tennessee, USA - Soil MetaG P. TD hybrid SBSTD1 (version 2)... | ecosystem: Environmental > Terrestrial > Soil >...
CTTGAGCGAGTCTCTGGCGCGGTCGAGCTTGCCTTTCATGCTCCCCGACACGTCGAAGACGATCCCCAGGTTGACCGGCGCGTCGTCAAAACTGAAGTGAGAGATCTCCTGCTTGACCTTGTCTTCGTAGATCTCGAAGTTATTTCGGTCCAGCCCCATCACAAGGCGGTCGAAACTGTCAGTCACCGTGACAGTCATCGAAACCAAATCGGTTTCAGGCATTGGAAATCGATCTTGGCCTCCGGGCTTCTGCTCACGAGACACGCCGCCGGGCGATTGGTTGCCGCCGGGCGATTCGTTGTTTGATGTCTGACCGGCCGATTTACTCGGTTGCGGATCTTGCTGAGCGGCCTGCTCAATGCAAACCTGAGTGCCGCAGAAGAATAGCGCCAGTAGGGCGATAAAGATTCTATTAGCGCGCATCATGTCCTCCTTATAAAACGGGGCCGAGGAATCGCGTAGCGCTTACCGCTCACTTTTGCCGGCGACCGCGTAATATCCTTCTTTGTGCTGCACCTTCAGGTTGGATAATCCTTTCGGACCTTTGACGTTGACTTTGATCTTGTGCCACTGGCCGTCCTTCTTCACGTTGGTCGGGTTGTAGCCGATGCTGTATTGATGCCTGAGTTCGAGCGCGATGCGGGTCGTGGCGTCTTCCAATTCGGCGCTCGATCGCGGGAAGAAAGCTTTGCCGCCCGTGGTCTGGGCTATCTCCTCCAGAATCGCCTGCCCCTGCATGTCCAATGTTCCCCCCGCTCCGCCGCCCAGTTCTACGATCCCGATGCAATAAATCTGCACGCCGGCTTCCTTGAGCAGTTTGCGCAATTCGCCGTAGGTGTAGCGCGAGGAATTGTCCTGCCCGTCCGAGATCAGGAGTATCGCGTTGCGGTTATGGCGGCCCTGCTTGACCTTCTCGATCCCCAGATACGCCGCGTCGTAGAGCGCAGTCTGCCCTTTCGGATCGACCAGTGTGAGCTTATTGGCCAGCGCGTCGCCGTCGGTGAACTCGGCCAGCAGGTTGGCGCGCTGATTGAACCCGACCAGGAAGAAGTCGTCGTCGCTGTGCGAGGTCTGGATGAAGGCCTTGAGCGAGTCTCTGGCGCGGTCGAGCTTGCCTTTCATGCTCCCCGACACGTCGAAGACGATCCCCAGGTTGACCGGCGCGTCGTCATCGCTGAAGAAGGCGATCTCCTGCTTGACCTTGTCTTCGTAGATCTCGAAGTGGTTTCGGTCCAGCCCGGTCACCAGACGGTTATAGGCGTCGGTCACCGTGACAGGCAGCGAGACCAGATCTGTAAACTCCTTGATCCGGTCCTGGTCTCCTTGATTGGTCGATTGGGGCCGCTGCGGTTGCAGCGGAGATTGTTTCTCCGGAGCCGGAGTCGTTTTAGCTTCCTGTTTCTGCTCCGATTCCTGCTTCTGCTCCGGTTTCTGCTCTGGCTTTTGCTCCGATTCCTTTTTCTGCCCCGTCTTCTGATCCTGCGCAACGCCGCCTGACGACTGCGGTTTTCTCGGCAAGAAGATCGGCCACCTCACTGACTCTCCGCCGCCAGGCGATTGAGGACCAGACGACTGAGAGTTGGGCTCTTTGCTTGGGGGTTTATCAGGTTGCGGACCTTGCTGAGCGGCCTGCTCGACGCGAACTGCGATAAGGCAGAAGAATATCGCGAGGAGAGTGATGGTTGGCGGACCTAAGATTCTGTTCTTACACATCGTATCCTCCCTTCAAAAAAACATCCCAGCGCAAGAGGGGAGTTGAACGAATCGGGAAAACAGGCGTCAGCCTGTTGGTGGTGGAAAGATCATCGCTCAATTCCGGCGCCTCGAAATTTGGCGCCAAAGTTTGCTGCAAAAATTGTAAAAGTCAATGGGTTGGTAATGGACAACGGACGCATTTTAGCACATCGGGCGTCACGCGCAATCACTTTAGGGTTCCACGGTGATCAGACGGTTGAGCGAGGCGATGACGCCACGGCGCGAGCGATTGGCGTTGATTTGTCGCGTCCAGACGCAGAAATGTTGCGGGACCTCTTCAATAGTTTCAACGACATTGACCACGACGCGATCGAAACTCAACTTCGCCCCGGCCACCTCTAATTCCGTCGCGCCTATTTCGAGACTGACCTCAGGGCACGACGTCCCCTTACGGAAACCGGCGGCCACGTCTTTTCGCGCCACCCTCGCCGGAATCGCAGTTAACGGCTCGCCAGAGGCCTCCGCTATCTTTTTCCGCGCCCCTTCGGGAATCGTGAAGACGAGCGTTCCGACCACGGTGTCGTCGTCGTTCGCCGCCGTGAGCGTGAATGTGACGTTGCCCCGAACCTCGCAAGCCTCTGAGTCGCCAAGTTTAAACCTGGCGACGGAGGTCTTGGGCGGAGTCGTGTAGACGACCTGAGGCGTTTGCCGCGCGTCCGCTGCTTGCTTGTCCGCCTCTTCGGGGCCTGATGTTTGAGGGGCCGATTGCGCGAAGGCTGCGGCGCCGGCGGCCACCAAGCAGACGAGAAGGAAGATTGCGTTTGATAGTTTCCAGTGCATACAGCGCGTCATTGGTCTTGCATTAAGCGCGGTTTTTGCGGACTTTGAATCTTCTCGACGTATTCTTTTACGAACGCTGACAGGTTCGTCTCGCCATTCTCGTTCTTTTCCTTATCCAACTTTTTATCTTCATACTTCGTCTTCATGGCCGTATTCAAGTCATCCAGCGCCCCCTTGTCGTCTCCCAGGAAATGCTTCATTGCGCCGGAAATCAGCCATAGTTCTTTTTTTGGAGTGGCCTGGTCTTTTTCGTTAAGCATTCGCGTGGCGAGGTCGAGCGCTTTCTTTCTCGCCTCATCCGCCTTCGCCTGATCCTTCTCGGCGGCGTAGTGATAACCTTTCACCCGATAAAACTGAAGCCAGAAATCGTCGTCTTTCTGCAACACCGCATATATTTTCTCGGCCGCTTCAAGCCTTTGCGACATCGGAATTTCCCAATAACGTTTGTAATTTCCTTTGATCTCGATTCCTTTAAGCGCGCTTCGAATTTCTTCCAGCTTTTCCTTGGGCAATTTGTCAAAGTCCCACATGAAGACTGAAAGATAGCATTTTTTGCAACTGTACATGACATGCTCATCCGTCAATGGCCAGAAGATGTATTGATACTTCGACGGCCACTGATAGATGTAGGATCCATAACTCATCACTACGCTGAACGTATTTTTGGTTTTGCATACGGGACATACAAACTCCTCATCCGCCCAGGTTGTGGCCCAAACAGTCACGGAGCAGAGCGTCATGAACAGAACAACACCCGCAAACCTGGCTTTAATCTTTCTCGTCATACGACCTCCTGATGGTAAATGATTGTCGGCATCATTCAGACGTCTGATAGAACCGTTTGTGCCATATTTTCTTGCAAAAAATGCGAAACGCGGGGGACGAGATTCCCCGCCCACCCGCGTCTCGGTGATTTGCCTTGATTCAAGACAATACCGTAGCTACGCCGTCGTCGCCGCCGCAGTCGCGCTGACCTGATCGGCCAGCGCCGCGTGAGCGGCGGCCAGCAGCGCGATCGGCACGCGATACGGCGAACAGCTCACGTAATTCAGCCCGACCTTGTGGCAGAAGATCACCGATTCGGGGTCGCCGCCGTGCTCGCCGCAGATACCGATCTTCAGATCGGGGCGCGTCGAGCGTCCGTGCTGGACGCCGATTTTGAGAAGCTGCCCCACGCCTTCCTGATCGAGTGTCTGGAAGGGGTCGTCCGGGAATATCTTCTTCTCGACGTAGAACGGCAGGAAACGGCCCGAATCGTCGCGGCTCAATCCCATCGCGGTCTGCGTCAGGTCGTTCGTGCCGAAGCTGAAGAATTCCGCGACCTCGGCGATGCGGTTGGCAGTCAGCGCGGCGCGCGGCAGTTCGATCATCGTGCCAACCAGGTACTCGACCGACTCCCCCTCGCGCTCGAAGACTTCGCTTGCGACGCGACGGACGACGTCGGACTGCAGCTTCAGTTCGTTCACGTTGGCCACCAGCGGAATCATGATCTCCGCTTTGACGACGACGCCCTCGCGTTTGACCTTGACGGCGGCCTCGAAGATCGCGCGCGCCTGCATCTCGGTGATCTCGGGGTAGACGATGCCGAGGCGGCACCCGCGATGGCCGAGCATCGGGTTGAATTCGTGCAATTGCGCGACGCGGGCCTTGGCCTCCTTGAAGTTCATCTTGATCTTCTTGGCCAGCTCTTTGAGCGTATTGTCGTCGTGCGGGACGAATTCGTGGAGCGGCGGGTCGAGCGTGCGGATCGTCACCGGATAGCCGTTCATCGCGCGGAAGATGCCGGCGAAATCTTCGCGCTGCAACTCCAGTAACGAGGCCAGCGCGCCGTGATAGAGCTCGCCCGGACGTTTGATCTTCTTCTCGATCTCTTTGACGCGCTTCTTGGCGTCGGCCTTCTTCTCTTTCGAGGCCTTCTCAAGATCGGCCTTCGCCGCGTTGAGCTGGGCTTCAAGGGCCTTGTATTCGCCCGACGAGAGGATCATCTGGCGCACGCTGTCGATGCGGTCGCCTTCGAAGAACATGTGCTCGGTGCGGCACAGCCCGATGCCTTCGGCGCCGAATTCGCGCGCGACCGTAGCGTCGCGCGGCGTGTCGGCGTTGGCGCGCACGCCGAGTTTGCGATATTCGTTGACCCACACCATGAGCGTCCTGAAATGGCCGCTGATTTCGGGGTCTATCAACTGAACCTGGCCTAAAATCACGCGCCCCGTGGAGCCGTCCAGCGTGATCCAATCGCCCTCTTTGACCGTCACGCCGTTGGCGGCGAACTGTTTGGCGGCGTAGTCGATGTTGAGGTCGCTGCAGCCCGCCACACAGCATTTGCCCATCCCGCGCGCCACGACGGCGGCGTGGCTGGTCATTCCCCCGCGCGCTGTCAGGATCGCCTGGGCCGCGACCATTCCGTGGAAGTCTTCCGGCGAAGTCTCGATTCTGACCAGGATCACCTTCTCGCCCTTCTTGGCCTCCTCTTCGGCGTGGTCAGGGTCGAAGACCACTTTGCCCGAAGCCGCGCCGGGGCTGGCGGGCAGTCCGATGGCGATGACGTTGACGGGCGCTTTCGGGTCGATCATCGGGTGGAGCAACTGGTCGAGCTGCCCCGGTTCGACGCGCTGCACGGCGGTCGCCCTGTCAATAACGCCCTCGCCCGCCATCTCGACGGCGATGCGGACGGCGGCGGCGCCGGTGCGCTTGGCGACGCGCGTCTGGAGCATATAGAGCTTGCCGCGCTCGATGGTGAATTCCAGGTCCTGGACGTCCTTGTAGTGATTTTCGAGGCGCGTGGCGACCTGCTGGAACTGGTCATAGACTTCAGGCATGACGCCTTTCAATTCGGCGATCTTCTTCGGCGTGCGGATGCCGGCGACCACGTCTTCGCCCTGCGCGTTCTGCAAGAATTCGCCATAGAGGATTTTCTCGCCGGTCGCGACGTCGCGAGTGAAGGCCACGCCCGTGCCCGAATCTTCGCCCATATTGCCGAAGACCATCGCCTGGACGTTGACCGCCGTGCCGAGGTCGTCGGAAATCTTGTGGATGCGCCGGTAATCGCGCGCGCGCCGCCCGTTCCACGAAGCGAAGACGGCCCTGATCGCCAGATCCAACTGCTTGCGCGGGTCTGTCGGAAAATCTTTGCCGGTCTCTTTCTTGACGATCGCCTTGTAATCCTGGATCAGAAGGCTGAGCGTTTCGGCGCCGACCTGAGTGTCCTCGGTCACGCCGAGTTTCTTCTTGTGTTCGTCGAATTTGTGATCGAACTTTTCGGAGTCGATGCCCAGCACTATCTTGCCGAAGAGTTGAATGAAGCGCCGGTAGGCGTCGTAAGAGAACCGCTCGTTGCCGGTGAGGCGAGCCAGGGCCTCGCGCGTCTCGTCGTTCAATCCGAGGTTCAACACTGTGTCCATCATTCCGGGCATCGAGAATTTCGCGCCGGATCGCACCGAGACGAGAAGCGGATTCTCGGCGCCGCCGAACTTCTTGCCGGTCGCCTGTTCGACCCGCTCCAGGGCAGCCCGCGCTTCATCCAACATGCCTTCGGGGAATTTCTCTTCCGCCGCGTAGTAGGCTGTGCAGGCTTCGGTAGTGATCGTGAACCCCGGCGGGACGGGCAGCCCGGCGTTAGTCATCTCAGCCAGCCCGGCGCCTTTGCCGCCGAGCAGATCTTTCATCTTCCCCGTGCCCTCGGCCTGGCCATCGGCAAACAGATAGACGTACTTCTTATTCATTTGCAGTTCGTAACTCCTTATAACGGTTTTGTTCTACGTATTCGACCGGCCTCAGCCGATCCAGGACTTCGTATGACTTCAATTCTCGTTCGAGGACGCGATCGATTAACCGCGCCGTGAGATTGCCGATCTGAGCGATCGAACGCGCGTCGCGTTCGGGCGACAGGAACGCCGCCGGGGGTTGCGTCAAAACCTCATGAATCGTCCGCCACACGAGGGGCCTCAACTCTTCGCCGCGCCCGCCGCCGCAAGCCTGACACTGCGGGATGCCCTCGTTCGTCAACCAGACCGACGCCTCGCCCGCCAGACCTTTTTCGCATGCCCCGCAATTTTTCCAGTGAGGGAAAAATCCGGCGAGCTTCAGCATCCAGATTTCAAAATATCGAACAATGGCGGGCAGTTTCTCGTCGCGCTCTTTTACTCCCGCAGCGCCGGCCCGCCGCAGCGATTCGAGCGTAGCGCAAATCAGGCGATAGACCCGCTCGTTCGGCTCGTGGTCGGGAACGAATTCGATCACCAGCTCGGCCAGGTAATGGATCACTCCCAAGGTCTCGCTGCTCAGCCCCTCGACGAATTGCGAGTTGATGATCTCGCAGTTCGAGATCGAGACCAGCTCCTTGTTCTCTTTCTGAAAATAGACTAGCGAGACTTCCGTGAAAGGCTCCAGACTCGCGCCGAACCGGCTCTTCAACCTGCGCGCGCCATGCGCCACCCCGCGCAACTTGCCCGCCTCACGGGTGAAGAAAACGCAGACCTTGTCGGCTTCCTTGATCGTAAAGGTGCGCAGAACGAAGGCGTCTGTTTCGTGCAACGGCATAAAATCTTCGACGGTAGCTCCTGTTGAAACGTTCAAAAGGCTAGTCTAAACGACGCCAGTCTGAATCGCCAAATCGGCCATAACCGCCGCGCGCCATGCCGTCCGATCTCTAATTTTTCTTCTTCTTATCCACTTTGTCAGAGGCCGGTTTGCTCTCGGGCGGCGGCGCAAGTGTCGGCCCCGATTTAAGCTCCATCTTATCTTTCAACTCCACGCGCAATTTGGAGTATTTTTGCGGATAACCTCCCGCTGGTCGAATAATCCAGACTTTGCCACGACGGCTGTCTTCCCCCTCTGCTTCCACGACGCCGATGTATTCTCCGCTCCCTTTCATATAAGCGTGTTTGCCTATGTTAGGCTGCGGGCGCGCCGAGTACGAGCCATAGCGGATGTAAACCACATAGATAAAAAACACCGCGCCTGCGACGCCTATGAGCAGCATGATCACGACATGCTTGAACACTTTGCCGAAAAACTTCCACACTATCAGCAGAAACCCGATCAACAACAACGCGCCTATCGCCAGCGCAACCTTTATTGTTAACCATTCCATAGTCTCACCTCACAATTTGTCGGGATAACGAGATGACCAAAACCATAGAAAACGCGGAACACACGGAAGAAGATCGAGGATCGAAGATGGAAGATAGAAAATCGCGAAGAATCCATTTCGATCCTCGATCTTCTATCCTCGATCCTCGATCCTCGACCTCTTCCGTGTGTTCCGCGTTTCCCCCTACTCCTAAATTCGTATATTCAGATCGGCAGAAAATAGAGCGCCCACGCAATCAGAAATCCGACGCCCACGAAATAGCCGAAAACTTTCGCGCCATATTTGACTTTCTCCGGCGTGGTGTGATGCTCGGAAGAGAGCGTGGCGAACGCCACCGAGACCAGCAAGCTGAACAGGACCAGGGCCGTAAAATGCGTCATGACTTCCTCCCGATCCCGATGTCGTAAGCGTCCATCGCCGCCAGCATGTTCAACGCGCCCGCGACGCAGAGAAATGTGTTGCCGTATTCAAACGTGACCTTCGCCGCCTGTCCAGGAGTGATCTGAACTCCCCAATCGGCCAGGACGCAAACCAGATAAGGCAGTCCCATTCCGGCGTTCAGAAAGCTGAAGAACCAGGTCAGCCATTCGTTCGGGTCGGGCTTGTAAAGGTGGCCTTTCATCGCGAAGCCGAGCGCGAACATCACTATGATGACGCCGCCGATAATCGCGCCGCGCGCCACCTTGCCCAAAAGCGCATGGCCGAGGCCGGGCATGATGAAAGTCGCCACCGTGGCGGCGATCGTGCGCGCCATCGGAACGGGCCTCGGCGCAGCTATATCTCCTGACAATTCTTCGCTGTACAAATTGTTCTCTCCTCGGGAATTTTCGTGAGCGTCATGAATTAGACTCATAGGATTTATGGGACTTATGGGACTTATGGGACTTGCCAGTTTTATGATGTCCTATATCTCCCATGAGTCCTATGAGTCCCATTCTGATGGGACCGAACGGCGATTCTAAGATTGGCCTCCGGGGCTGTCAAGAATGGCTTCTGGCGAGCGCGTCGCCGCGTTCGCGCAGTTCGTCGAGCGCGCGTTGGAATCGCCGCTGTTCGGCCTCGTCGTCGGCGTCCTTCACGTAGATCCGCTCGCCGATGACGACGTGAGCCTTCGCGAAGGGTTTGGGAATCTCGATCCGATCCCAGCTCGGCAGCCGCCAACAGCGGTCGAGCGAGATCGAGAAAGGCAGGATCGCCGCGCCGGTCTTCTTGGCCAGCAGCAGCGCGCCGGGCTTCGCTTCGTAAATCGGCCCGCGCGGGCCGTCCACGGTGAAGGCCGCGCTCTTGCCCGATCTGACGGCGCGGATCATCTGAATCAACCCGGAGAGCGCGCCTCGCGTCGAGCTGCCTTTCGCCGCGCCGTAGCCGAACCGCTGGATGAAACGCGCGATGTATTCCGAATCGAAGCTGCGCGACGACATAACGACGATGCCGCGATGTCGCCAGAAATAAGTGGCGATCGGAATGCGGTTGTGCCAGAAGCAGTAGACCAGCGGCTCGCGGTCGGTGTGATGCTCCCACCCCCTGACTTCAAATTTCAAGGTCGCGCCGATGGCTCGCACCAGCCAGTAAAGCGCCACCCCGGCGAATCGAATGATCAGTCGTTGTTTGAAAGGGTAGCGGTCGAGCGGAGCGAACGCGTATAACTTGCTGAACGAATCTCCCTCGCGTGAGGCGTCGCGACCGTCTTCCTGTAGGTCTTCGCTATGGTTAATTTGAACAGTCCGCATAACCAGGTCGCGAATAGAGTATCACATCGCGCGGGGGCGCCGCGAGGAACAGTTTTGTCTACTTACCGATGATCGCTTACGGTGATATGATTACCGTTCCCCCGCGACACAATTTTGCAAAGGAAATATGAGATGAGCATGCACACGATTCTTCGCGTTCGTTCACTGGCTCTTCTGCTCGTCGGGCTTGCGCTCGCGCTTGTCTTTGCAATTCCGTTCGCGGCTCAACAACCTCCGGCCAATCCGCCGGCGTCGCCCGTCGCCCCGCTCAAACCCGATCTGCCCGCCGAGGCGTTCGTAGACGAGCGATTGATCCCGCTGCCCGCGAACGTCTCAACGTCCGGACGCAGCCGGCGCGCGACGGCCTCGACTCCGCAATTGACCGAAGAGCAGAAGATTCTGCACCTGCTCAATCGCGCCGGCTTCGGCCCGCGCCCGGGCGACATCGAGCGGGTGCGGCGGATGGGCATAGAGCAATACATCGAAGAGCAGCTTCATCCTGAAGATCTGTCCGACAACTTTCTCTCGCGGCCATTGTCGGCTCTCAGCACTCTGCAGATGACTCAGTTTGAAATTTTGCAGAACTTCGAGCCGCCGCCGGCTCGCCCGACGCCGACGCCGACGCCGACGCCGACTCCTACTCCCACTCCTACTCTGGCGGCTAAGCCATTGCCTGCGCCAGACGGCGAACCGGAGAAAGTCGAGAAGGCCAGCCCGAGCGAATCGATGCAGCCGCAGTCTCAACAACAGGCGCCGCAGCAGCAGACAACGCCGCAACAACCATCGACGCAGCCACAGACGCCGCAACAACCATCGACGCAGCCACAGACGCCGCAACAACCATCGACGCAGCCACAGACGCCGCAGCAGATGGCTCCGCAGCAACCATCAACGACGCCTCAACCAAAGCCCCAACAACCAACGGCGAGGCCGCAGTCGCCCGCGCGCGACCCGCAGCAGCCGCTGCGCGAATTGCAGCAGGCGAAACTTTTGCGCGCCATCTTCAGTGAGAAGCAGTTGCAGGAAGTGATGGTCGATTTCTGGTTCAACCACTTCAACGTCTTCGGCCAGAAGGACGCCGCCCGCTGGCTGCTGACCTCGTATGAGCGCGACGTGATCCGCCCGCACGCGCTCGGTAAATTCAAAGACTTGCTCACTGCGGTGGCGCAAAGCCCGGCGATGCTCTATTACCTCGACAACTTCATGAGCCAGATGGAGCAGCCCGCTCCGCCGCCGAAGTTCGACGCCGACGGCAATCCGTTGCCGCAGCCCCGCCGTCCGGGGCTGAATGAAAATTACGCGCGCGAATTGATGGAATTGCACACGCTCGGAGTCGACGGCGGTTACACGCAGAAAGACGTGATCGAGGTCGCGCGATGCTTCACCGGTTGGACCATAGGGCCGCGCGGCAACATGGCTTTCACCTTCCGGCCGCGCATTCACGACCGCGGCGAAAAGACTGTGCTCGGAACCCGCATCGCCTCCGGCGGCGGGATCGAAGACGGGTTGCGCGCGCTCGACGTCCTGTCGAAGCATCCGTCGACGGCGAAATTCGTCTCACGCAAACTCTGCCAGCGTTTCGTCGCCGACGAGCCGCCGGCGGCCCTCGTAGACCGCGTGGCCGCAAGGTTCACAGAGACCGGCGGAGACATCCGCGAAGCAGTGCGCGCCGTCCTGACCTCGCCGGAATTCTTCTCGCCGAAGCATTACCGCAACAAGATCAAATCGCCGCTCGACCTGGTGGCTTCGATGGTCCGCGCGACCGGGGCCTCGACGAACGGCGCGCCGCCGCTGATTCAGGCCGTGGCGCGAATGGGCGCGCCGCTCTACCTCTGCCAGCCGCCGACCGGCTACGGAGAAAATTCCTCCGAATGGCTGTCGAGCGCGACGCTGCTCGAAAGAATGAACTTCGCGGTCGCGCTTACCGGCAATCGGGTCAACGGCTCGCGCGTGGAAGTTTTGCGCTTCGAGCCGCCAGGAGCGACGAACGATCCGGACAGAATCATCGATCATCTCGTAGCCGCATTGGTTCACAGCGAAGTCTCGTCGGAGACGCGCGAAAACCTGGCGCGGGCCCTGAGCGAAACGCGGGCGAAACCGACTCCGGCGAAATTTGACGGCCGTTCGCCGCAGAAAAACAATGAAATGGTCGCGGTTATGGCGTTGATCCTCGGCTCGCGCGAGTTTCAGGTGAAATGAAATGCTCCTAGACAGCGACGCGCTCGAACTATCCGGCGTCGTGGCCAATTCAGCGATGAATCGTGAGCGCGTCTGCGTCGGTAAGAACAGCTACGCCCGCGAGATTTCATTCGACCCGCTCGACTTTTTGACATCTCGCCTTGAGACTCAGGGGCAGGCGGCCTGGCTGGATCTCTGTTGCGGTCGGGGTCGTGCGTTGATCGAAGCCGCCGAGCGCTTGGCCCCATACTCTTTTAACTCGAATCTGAAGTTATTGGGCGTTGACCTAGTGGCAATGTTTGACTCTTTTTCGCCAGCGTTGAGTTTCATTCGTCTGCAGGAGTCCTCGGTGTCATCCTGGCGGCCTTATTGCCTGTTCGAGCTGATTACCTGTGTTCATGGGTTGCACTACGTCGGAGACAAACTCGGGCTGATACAAAACGCCGTATCCTGGCTCAAAGATGACGGCGTTTTTCTGGCCAATCTCGATCCCGACAATATGAAATTTCCGAACGGCGCGAACGCTGGGAATAAGATAATCCGGGATTTGAGAAGAATCGGGCTCGAATACCATGCCAGAAAACACCTGATCGTTTGCGAAGGCAGAAAGAATATTACGCTGAATTACCGATACCTTGGCGCGGACGATGCGGCGGGACCGAATTATACCGGTCAAGCCGCCGTCAATTCGCACTATGACCACCTTGAAATTTGAAACTTTATGCCCCCTTTAGTCATCGCCCACCGAGGCGCATCGGCCTACGAACCCGAGAACACTATGCGCGCTTTCGACCTCGCCATCCGGCAAGGCGCGCAGATGATCGAACTCGACCTGCACATCACCTGCGACAACCACGTCGTGGTCATCCACGACCAGACGCTCAATCACACGACGAACCTGACGGGGCGCGTCGACCGTTTGACGCTTGCCGAAGTCAGGCGAGCCGACGCCGGCAAGGGCGAGCGCGTTCCGACGCTCGACGAGACTCTCGACCTGACGCTGGGCAAGGTTGGGCTCTACCTGGAGGTCAAAGACCCTCGCGCCGCGGCGCCGACGCTGCGGATAATCCGTGAGAGGCGGTGCCAGTCGCAGGTCATGCTGGCCTCGTTCGACATCGAATTAATACGGGGGCTTGGCGAGGAAGTCCGCGACACGGAACTCGGATTGATATTGGGCAACGCCACGTTTCATCCGATGGTCCGGTGGCGCGAGGCCTTTCCGTGGTTGGCGCTCAGGCGCGTCAAACACCAGGTCCTGTGCATGCGGGTCGAGCTTTGCTACGGCTATCTGGCCGCGCGCGCGCGCGCGGACGGCAAGAAACTCTACGTGTGGACCGCTGACGCGGAGAAACAGTTCGCGCGGATGACATCGATCGGCGTCGACGGAATCGTGACGAACACGCCCGACCGCCTGATCTCTTACCTTAAACGGCAATGTCCTTGAAGCCTAAGCGTAGGCGCAA
>Ga0111538_10009473_pt1 | contig 12996 bp, 7 predicted proteins | sample SoiMethybrSBSTD1_FD_79669 | JGI IMG/M metagenome (GOLD analysis project Ga0111538, IMG submission 79669) | Bulk soil microbial communities from a Populus tree surrounding site in Tennessee, USA - Soil MetaG P. TD hybrid SBSTD1 (version 2)... | ecosystem: Environmental > Terrestrial > Soil > Tree...
AGATCACGCGCCGGCTCTGCGGATCGAGCCCCGTCGTGGGCTCGTCGAGGAAGAAGACGCGCGGCCGGTGGATGAGGCCGCGCGCGATCTCGAGCCGCCGGCGCATCCCGCCCGAGTACGTGCCCGCGATCTTGTCGCGCCAGTCCCAGAGCCCCACGGCGTTCAGGAGCTCCTTCGCGCGCTCCTGGCGCTCCCGGCGTCCCATGCCGTAGAAGCGGGCGTAGAGATCGAGGCTTTCCCAGGCGGTGAGATCGCCGTCGACGGTGTTGGCCTGTGGAATCACGCCGATCTCGCCACGCACCTCGTTGGTCTTGGTGATCACGTCGTGCCCCATCACGAGCGCGCGCCCCGAGGTCGGCGGGAGGAGGGTGTTCAACATGCGGATCAACGTGCTCTTGCCGGCGCCGTTCGGGCCCAGGATGCCGAAGATCTCGCGGCGGTAGACGGTGAACGTGAGGTCGTCGTCCGCCGTGAATTCGCCGAAGCGCTTGGTCAGGTGCTCGACGACGATCGCGGGCTCGCTGGTCGGGATGCCCTCGGGCGCGATCACCGCGTCGCCTCGACCCGGACGGGCGCGCTCACGACCAGCGTGACCTCCGCGGTCATGCCGTCCTTGAGCAGGTGCTCGGGATTCGGCACGCGGGCGGTCACGTCGAACGTGCGGATGTCGCGGCGCTGCGCGCCCCAGTCCTTGCGCGTGGCGAAATCACCCGAGGGCTGGATGTCGGTCACGACCCCGGGGAAGATCCGCTTGTCGAACGTGTACACCTTGATGAGCGCCCGGTCGCCCGGGCGGATTGCACCGACCCGCGTCTCGTCCACGGCGGCGTGCACCTTGACGGTGTCGGTCTCGGCGATCGCGACGACCGGCGTGCCGGAGGTCACGATCTCGCCGGGAAGGTGGATCCGCTCCGAGACCTCGCCCCCTTCGGGCGTGCGGAGGACCGCGTACGTGAGCTGGAGCTCCGCCTGAGCGATCGAGCTCCGCGACTGCCGGACCTGGGCCTCGGCGGCCTGCACCTGCGCGACCGCGACCTTGTACGCGGTCGCGGCGGTGTCCATCTGCTGGGGCGTGGCATAGCCGCTCTGGAGGAGCGTCTTCGCGCGCGACATCTCGAGCGCTGCGCGGTCACGGGTGGCCCGCGCCTGGGCGACCGAGGCCTGCGCGGAGGCGAGCGCAGCCTTCGACATCGACAGCTGCACCTCGAGGTCGCTCGCGTCGAGCGTGGCCACGATCATCCCCGGCTGGACCCGCATCCCCTCGGTCACGGGGATGTCCGCGATCCTCCCGCCGACCTGGAATCCCAGACGCACCTGGACGGCCTCGATGGTCCCCGTCGTCTGGACGTCGCCGCCCGTGTAGTCCTCGCGGCGGTGGGTCGCCTTCCAGATCGCGATCCCGCCGCCGAGGAGGAGGACCAGGAGGATGATCCGCCGCACGATCGCGCCTCGATGGGGACGCTTTGCTGGACTTGCTGGCTGCTCCACTCGTAGACCTCCGGTCATCCGCCGCGCGCGTTGTTCGATCTTGGATCAGACTTGGAAGAGTACCGATTCAGGGCGATTGGGGCTACCTGACGTTGCCAGGCGAAGTCGACCCTGGTAGCCTCGGCGGCCATGTCGCTACGGCATGCAACCCTCGCTCCGGTCCTTGGCGTCCTCCTCCTCGGCGCCCCCTTCCGCGCGATCGCGGCGGCGTCCCAGGCCACCCCCATGGTCCAACCGTGGGGTGTCTCGATCGACTACATCGACCCGACGATCAAGCCAGGCGCCGATTTCTTCACCTACGTCAACAACGGCTGGCTCAAGACCGCGCAGATCCCGCCCGATCGCTCCGCGGCGGGCACGTTCCTCGACCTGATCATGAGAAACGACGATCGGCTCAAGGCGATCTTCGTCGAGCTGCGTGGCCGGACCAATCTGACGGAGGAAGAGAAGAAGCTCCGCGACCTGTACGAAGCCTATATGGACACGACCCAGATCGAGTCGTCCGCGCTTCAGCCGGCGGCCGCCGATCTCGCGCGCATCAACGCGGCGGCATCCCTCGAGGACGTGGCGCGCATTCAAGCCGACCCGTCGCTCCGGCTGGACGGTCCGTTCGCCATGCGCGTCCAGGTGGACGACAAGAATCCGGACGCGTACGTGGTCCGGCTCACGCAGTCGGGGCTGGGCCTTCCCGATCGCGACTACTATCTAAAGGACGACGCCCCGCTCGACATGGCGCGCAGGGCCTATCAGGACTACCTCGCGCGCATGCTCGCGTTCGCGGGCCGGAAGGACGCGCCGACGCGCGCGGCCGCCGTCTACGCGCTCGAGAAGCAGATCGCGACCGCGTCCTGGCCGGCGGCCGACCGCCGCGACGCGGACAAGACCTACAACCCGCTGACGATCTCGAAGCTCGCCGCGACGGCGCCTGGATTTCCATGGGCGGCCTATCTCGAAGCCGCGGGGATCCCCGCGCGCTCGTCCAAGGGAGAGCGCCTCCTCAACGTGGGCGAGCTGAGCGCGTTCCCGAAGCTCGCGGAGATCTTCGCCGCGACGCCCGTGGACGTGTGGCGCGACTACCTTGCGGTCCAGTACCTGCACGCCTTCGCCGACTTCCTCCCGCGCGAGGTCGACGACCTGAATTTCGTGATGTACGGAACGGCGCTCCAGGGCCGGAGCCGCCAGCTCCCGCGTGCGGCGCGCGGAGCGCGCGTCGCCGACCGGCGCATGGGCGAGGCGCTGGGCAAGATCTTCGTCCGCGAGTACTTCCCGCCCGAGTCCAAGGCGCGCGTCGAGACGCTGGTCCAGAACCTCCTCAAGGCGTGCCGCGCGTCGCTCGAGAAGCTCGACTGGATGTCTCCCGAGACGCGCACGGCGGCGCTCACGAAGCTGGACAAGTTCACGGTCAAGGTGGGGTACCCGAGCCACTGGCGCGACTACTCGGCGCTCCAGATCGACCGGTCGAACCTCGTGGCGAGCATCAAGAACACGAATTCGTTCGAGTGGAACCGGCGGCTCAAGCGCCTCGATCAGGTGGTCGATCGGAGCGAGTGGATCATGTCGGCGCCGACGGTGAACGCGTACTACGAGCCGGTCGCGAACGAGATCGTCTTCCCGGCGGGCATCCTCCAGCCGCCGTTCTTCGATCCCAACGCGGACGATGCGGTGAACTACGGCTCGATCGGCTGCACGATCGGGCACGAGATCAGCCACGGGTTCGACGACCAGGGATCGAAGTACGACGGCCACGGCACGCTCAGGATGTGGTGGACGGATGCGGATCGGAAGCAGTTCGACGAGCGCGCCGAGGCCCTCGCCAAGCAGTACGATGCCTACGAGCCCCTGCCCGGGCTCCACGTGAACGGACATCTCACGCTGGGGGAGAACCTCGCGGACCTCGCGGGCGTCCGCATCGCGCACGCGGCGTACAAGATCTCGCTGAACGGAAAGCCGGCGCCGGTGCTCAACGGTTACACGGGGGACCAGCGCTTCTATCTCGCCTACGCGCAGTACTGGCGTTACAAGACGACCGACGCCGCCATGCGCCAGAGGGTGATGTCGAACGAGCACAGCCCGGGCGAGTACCGGGTGAACGGCGTGGTCCGGAACGACGACGGATGGTACGCCGCGTTCCCGGACGTGAAGCCGGGCGACTCCTACTATCTGCCTCCAGAGCGCCGCATCCGCATCTGGTAGCGCTCCAGCGTCAGGCCGCCCTCAGCTCCGACTCCCCGCCGCCGCCATGATCCGCCCGATGTTCTCGTGCGTGAAGAACTCCGCCGGCGACGTCACCAGCCCATTGACCCGCGCGAAACCGTCCATCGCCTCCTGATTCCCCGCGATCGCGGCGAAGACCTGCTGCATCTGGGGTGGCGGCGGATCCAGGGTCGCGATTCCGGTCGTGAACTCGTAGAAGGGAAGCGCGCGCTCGTCGCGCTCCTTCTGGTATCGGCCCATGACGTCGTCGTACTTCGCCCCCAGGAAATGCTGGTCGAGCGCCGTCGCGACCTGCTCCGCCTGTAGGAACGCGTCCGTGATCCCGAACGCGGTGATGTAGTCCCGGTTGTACCCGGCATCCCCGACCAGCGCCCAGCCCGGGCCGTAGGGCTTCCGGAAGTAGTTCGGCACAGGCGTGCCGTAGAACTTCTCCTCCCGCTTGCCGGCGCGTACCCGCGCCGCGAAGGACGGCTCCTGGTCGAGCATCGCCATCCAGTGCCGTTCGACATCCGACTTGTTGGTCTCGAACTCGCGGTAGGGCCATCCGCCGACCACGAGGGTCAGGCCATCGTTGGTGGGCCAGGCGGCGAACCCGCGGTAGCTACGGGCGTAGGTCTCGAAGCGGGTGACGTCCATCCCGCTGAAGTAGGAGTAGTAGCCGCAGAGGAGCATCGGCTTCTCGTTGTAGGACTCCGGGGAGACGGCCTTGGCCACCATGGAGTGCCGTCCGTCGGCGCCCACCACCACGCGGGCGCGGTCGACGACGCTCCCTCCCCCCTTCTCGTGGCCTCGAATTCCAACAACCTTTCCGTCCTCGACCAGTATCTCATCTACCGAGAACTCCTCGCGCACATCGGCCCCCGCCTTACCCGCCGCGTCGACCAGGATCTTGTCGAGCACGGTCCGCCGGGGCCCATATGCGACCGGGGAGTCCTTTGTGCCCGGCGCTCCGACGAGCGCGAACGGCCCGAAGTCGAAGGCGTAGGTATCGATCGGAGGACAGCCGGTGGCCGTGACCTGGTCGAGGACCCCCCAGCGCTTCATGGCAGCCACGCCCGGGGGATGGATCAGATGAGTCGAGAGGGTGTCGCTCGGGAACGAGGCCTTGTCCACGACCAGGACCCGGTATCCCTTCTCGGCGAGGAGCATCGACAGCGGGGAGCCGGCGCATCGAGCGCCGACCACGATGACGTCGTAGCGTTGGTCAGCCATGGAAACCTCCTGGTACGTGGTATCAGCAGGCCCGAAGGGTATACCTCCCGTACGCCGGGAGGCCAGCGTCCGTGACGCGGAGGGGGGTTGACCCGAGCGGCACCCTCTGGAATCTGCTCGCCGTCGGCGTTAGACTCCGGGCGAATATCCACGTGGGCAGAAGCAGAACGACGAACCTCCGGTCCTTTAGGCCGCTCCGCATCGCTCCCCCGCGAAGCCAAGCGAAACCCTGGGTCCGTTCCGGCCGTAGTTGTTCTGCTGGCACGGGTTCGGGGTAATTCCATGAACGTCAAGAAAATGGAGGTCGCTGGGCCATGAGTATCAAAGTCGGTGGGGCCAGGAAGAAGAGGACCATCCTGGTCATCGCGGGCATCGTCGTGCTGGTCGCGGTGGTGACCGGAATGGCCCTCAAGGGCCGGGGCGGCAAGACCCCGGTCGTCCAGACCGCGAAGGTGAGCCGCGCCAAGATCGTGCAGCGGGTGAGCGCGACCGGAAAGATCCAGCCGAAGACGAAGGTCGAGATCTCGGCCGACGTCAGCGGCAAGATCGAGAAGCTCCCCGTGGTCGAAGGGCAGTGGGTGAACAAGGGGACGCTCCTCGTGAGCCTCGCCCGCGAGCGCTATCTCGCCGCGGTCGAGAGCGCGGTCGCCGCCGTCAGCGCCGCCGAGGCAAACGCGAGCCTCGTCTCCGAGAACAAGACCCGCACCGAGAACGAATACAAACGCTCGAAGCAGATGGTCGCGACGGGCCTCGAGTCCCAGTCCTCGTTCGAGGCGAAGCAGGCCGAATTCCAGGTCGAGGTCGCGCGCTACAAGTCGGCCCAGGACCAGGTCGCGCAGAGCAGGGCCGCGCTCAAGCAGGCTCGCGACGATCTCTCCAAGACCACGATCTACGCGCCCATGTCGGGCACCGTCAGTGCCCTCAACAAGGAAATGGGCGAGATCGCGCTCGGCTCCCAGTTCCAGAAGGACGTGATCCTCACGGTGGCCGACCTCACGGCCATGGAGGCCGAGGTCAACGTGGACGAGAACGACATCATGTCGATCGCGCTCGGCCAGGAGGCCGAGATCGAGGTCGACGCGCTCCCGGGGCAGTCCTTGAAGGGCGTCGTCTCGGAGATCGGCTCGAGCGCGGTGTCGCAGGGCCAGGGCACGACGGAGCAGAAGACCGAGTTCGAGATCAAGATCGCGATCCTGAATCCGCCCAAGACGCTTCGCCCGGGCATGACAGCGAGCGCCAACATCACGACGAAGGTCAACGACAACGCGCTCTCCGTGCCGCTTCAGGCCGTGGCGGCGCGCAGCGTGGACCAGCTCGCGATGAAGGGCCAGAAGCGGAAGGACGCGGAGAGCCACTACCAGGCGGACAAGGACGGTTTCGTCGAGGTCGTCTTCTGCGTCGAAAACGGCAAGGCGGTCGCGAAGCAGGTCAAGACCGGGATCCAGGGCGAGGATCTGATCGAGGTGACCAACGGGCTCAAGGAAGGAGACGAGATCGTCACCGGGAGCTACCGCGCGATCTCGAAGGACCTGGACAACGGGGCTGTCGTGAACGTGGACAACACCAAGAAGCCGGAACGGGAGCGACCCCAAGGGTCGCAGGGTTAGCATGAGCAATCGGCTCGCGCTGCGCGAGTCGTTCCAGATCGCGCTCCAGGCACTGCGCGCCAACAAGGCCCGCGGCATCCTGACCACCCTCGGAATCGTGATCGGGATCGTGGCGGTGGTCGTGACCATGACCGCCGCGAACGGTCTCCAGAACAAGTTCCGGGAGAGCTTCGCGAGCGTTGGAGCGGACGTCATCTACGTCTCGCGCATGCCGTGGGTGAACATGAACGACTTCCGCTCGTTCCGGAACCGCCCCAACCTGGACCTTCACGAAGCGACCGCGCTCGAGGACAAGCTCCGCGGCAAGGCGGTCGTGAATCCCACCATGAGCGGCCCGCAGCCGGTCAAGTACCGGAACGAGACGATGGACGGCGTCTTCACTATCGGGACGACCGAGAAGCAGTCGCGCATGTCGAGCGCGCAGCCCCAGGCCGGGCGCTTCCTCATGCCCTTCGACGTTCAATACAAGAAGGACGTGTGCGTCATCGGGACCGAGGTCGCGAAGGGTCTCTTCGGCACCGTGAGCCCACTCAACAAGATCATCAAGATCGGGCGAACCGATTTCCGAGTGATCGGCCTGATGGAGAAGCAGGGGGGTGGCTTTGGCGGGGGGCCCAACTTCGATCGTCAGATCTTCACGCCGATCTCCTCCTACGTGCGCGCATTCGGCGGCGACCACGGACGGACCGAAGTCAACATCGCGGTCAAGGCGCCGTCCCAGGAATCCCTCGGAGACACAGAGTACGAGGTGATCGGACAGATGCGCGCGATCCGTGGGCTACGCCCGACCGAGCCCGACAATTTCGCCATCAACAAACTGGACACGCTCGTGAGCACCTTCAACAACATGACGGGTGTCGTGTTCTTGATCGGTTTCATCGTGACCGGCATCTCACTTTTCGTCGGCGCGGTCGGCGTGATGAACATCATGTTCGTCTCGGTCACCGAGCGGACGCGTGAGATTGGGATCAGGAAGGCGATCGGTGCGACGCGTCGGAGTATCCTCTATCAGTTCCTGTTCGAATCCTCGTCGATCTGCCTCGTGGGGGGGACGATCGGCATCTTGCTTGCAGCCATCGTGACGATAGTCATCAACATGACGAGCCCGGTGCCGGCCAGCCTTTCCATCCCGATTGTCATCATTGCGGTGATGGTTTCGATCGCTGTCGGCGTTGCTGCCGGACTCGTGCCAGCGTACCGGGGCGCTCGGCTCGATCCGATCGAGTCCTTGCGGTACGAATAGGAGATTACGTGAGCCGCCTCGTCGACACCCTCCGGATGTGCTTTCAGGCTCTCGTGGCCAATAAGCTCCGCTCGACGTTGACCCTCGTGGGGATCGTAGCCGGAGTCGCCTCGATCATCGCGGTCATGACAGCGATGTCGGTCGTCCAGGGGACCATGGAGCGGGAGATGAGCGTCCTCGGCGCACAGACCTTCCAGGTCCAGAAGTGGCCCGCCGGCGGGTTCGCCTCGCGAGAGCAGCGCCTGAAAGCGATGAAGCGGCCGCCGCTCACGCTGGAGAACGCGCAGGCGATCCGCGATCACGCCCAGACGGTGGATCTCGTCGGCTCGGAGCTCTGGGACTTCGGGTTCACGGCGAGCTACAAGGGGATCACGAGCAACCCCAACATCTCCATCTGCGGCGGTACGCCCGAGTACCCGCCCAACAACACGCACTACGTCGGGATCGGCCGCAATCTCTCGCCCATCGACGTCAAGGGGGCGCGCAAGGTGGCGGTCATCGGCTACGCGCTCGCGCAGAAGTTCTTCCCCTTCTCCGATCCCATCGGGAAGAGGATCCGCGTGGATGGGCGGGTGTATGAGGTGATCGGCGTCTTCGATCAGAAGAAGTCGGCGTTCGGCGGCGGTTTCGACACCTACGTTCTGATCCCGGCGACGACCTTCGTGAACACCTACGGTCTCGTGGGGCGGGACGGCTTCCCGCGCTCGGTGAACATCACGGTGCGCGCGAAGACGCCGGAGCTCCTGAACGACGCGATGGAGGAGACCACGCAAATCCTGCGGCGCGACCGCGGGTTGAAGCCCGGCCAGGAGGACAACTTCGAGTTCTTCAGCTCGACCAGTCTCATCACCCAGTTCAACAAGGTGAGCATGGGCGTGAAGCTCGCCGCGTTTGTGATCGGGATCATCGCGCTGATCGTCGCGGGGATCGGGATCATGAACATCATGCTGGTCGCCGTGACGGAGCGCACCCGGGAGATCGGGATCCGCAAGGCGCTCGGTGCGCCGCGCGCCAGCATCCTCATGCAGTTCCTGCTCGAGGCCGTGATCCTGTGCAACATCGGCGGGATCATCGGCGTGATGGCCGGCTTCGGAATGGGGAATCTGGTCGCCTTCTTCGCCCATTTCGATGCGCACGTGCCGGTGGAGTGGGCGGTGATCGGGCTCCTGTTCTGCTCGATGGTGGGGGTGGGCTTTGGAATGCTGCCGGCGGTGCGGGCGTCGAATTTGCACCCCATTGATGCGCTGAGGCACGAGTAGGCAGGACGCCCTTCCGCAGCGCATCCCCATTTGCGCTGCTCGACTCGTAAGATCTATCATCTCCGGGCTGACCCTCCCTCTTCCGTAGTGCCGGTGAAAGGATCCCGGGCCACCATCGTGACCCCACGTGGGGTGCTTGTGCCCTGTCTCGCGGGCCTGCTCATCGCCTTAGGCACCCTTGCGCCTGCCGCTGCTACAGCCGGCCCGGTCCTCTTCGACGCCCCGTTCCTCGCGCTAGGCACGCCTGACGGTCCAGCTGCCTTCGTTCTGGCAGACATGAATGGCGATGGGACCACCGACATCGTGGCCTATACGGGATCGAGCCTCGTATTCATCCAGGGCCACGGCGACGGAACGTTTGGGTCGTTCCATACGATCAGTTTCGGCAGGTATTCCGAGACGCTTGCCGTAGGGGATTTCAATGAGGATGGATTCCCCGATATCGCGGCCATTAGCGTGAGCTTGTTCATTGACGACGAACCCTATCCGATGGCTGTGGACGTCTTCCTTGGAGACGGGGCCGGATCGTTCGCTTTGCTAGGTCGCACCCCGTACCCGGACGAGGGATGGCCCTCCTCGATTGCGGTCGCTGACATGGATCAGGATGGTCACCTCGACCTTGTGACGACCCGTTCGAGCCCGGAGATCGACATCTTGCCCGGGAATGGGGACGGTACGTTCGGAGCCATACGACCGGTGCCGAGCAGTGGGTCCGCCCATCAGGCGACCGTTGCGGATCTAGACCGGAATGGAATTCCCGACATGGTCGTCACCCGAAACAGCCTGCGGAGCTTCCTCGTTTACCTGGGGACGGGAGGTGGCGCGTTCACCACTCCCATGGAGCTGCCAGCAGGCTTCGGTCCCATCGGCGTAGCGGTTGGCGACCTGAATGGCGATTCCAATCCCGATATTGCGGTCGCGAACGGAGGATGGTTTTGTGCAGGCGCCCCGCCTGCGATCACCCGCGACAGTACTGTTACCGTTTATCTCGGCGATGGGACTGGTAATTTCGCGAGCGCGCCCTCTGTTCTGACTGGAGACGATCCATGGTCCGTTTCATTAGCTGACATGGATTCGGATGGCATTCTCGACCTGGTCGTTGGGCACGACCGGTGGCGTGGTGGGATTTGCTGGGCGGGAGCGCCGCCGATGGGAGACTCCCCTCCTTCTAGGAAAACAGCAGCAGCCCCGTCAGCGGCGTCATCCATAGCAGAACCAGGCCTGTCCGTCTTCAAGGGGCGCGGTGACGGCACCTTCGATCCGGCCCCCATCGACACCTGGAGCGACCTTGGTTTCCTCTCATCCCCTGCGGACCTGAATCGTGACGGGCGACAGGACATCGTCGCTGTCTACTCGTACCACGCGAGCCTGGCGGCGGTCCTGACGAGAGAGGATGGCTCTCGCGCGGGCGGCTCCAAGCTACACACACAAGCAATCCCTCAGCGTGTTCTCGTCCACGACATGGACCACGATGGGCGTGCAGACGTCATCGTCAATAGTTACGAAGCAGGAACCGTCGAGCTCTTCGAGGGCAAAGCGGACCGCCATCTGCCTTCAGGTGTCACATCCACCGCCGGACAACACCCTGCCTTCTTGGCCTCAGGCGATCTGGACGAGGACGGGATCCAAGACCTCGTGGTAGCCGACTTTGGCGTTGTGGATTCCTCGACGCTGGCCATCATGGAGGACGGAGGTGTACTGGCCCTGCGCGGAAGCGCCAGTGGAACATTCGCGCCTTTCGGTACAGCGGCGGTTATCGGAAACATTGTCACGGTCCGGATTGGAGACATGAACGGAGACGGCCACATGGACATCGTTGGCGGGTCATTTGCGCCGCCAACGATCTTCGTCCTCCTCGGCCATGGAGACGGCACGTTCACCACCGCGTTCACACATTCCTACGAAGGCCGTACCCTGCAAGCCGCAGCGATCGGCGACTTCAATGGGGACGGCTTGCTCGATGTCGCGATCGCTCCGAGCCTTGGGAATACGTCGATCTTGTATGGAGTTGGTGACGGAACGCTGCTGGAACCGGTTGAGATCTCCGTCGGATTCGATCCAGTTCTCGAAGCCGCTGACCTGAGTACGGACGGCCGCACCGACGTGGTGGGCTGCTACTACTACGCGATGCATACCTACCTTGCAAGAGCCGATGCCACCTTCCTGGGGCAGACATTCGTGGATATCCCTGAGGCGAGGGCGATCGACCTGCCCGATGTGAACGGAGACGCCGTGCCGGACTTGGTCATGGCCGGCTTCTACCAGGGGGTCGCCTCGGTTTTCATCGGAACCGGCGGCGGTCTGTTTACGGGACGTGTCGATTACGGTGCGGGCTACTTTCCGACCGGTATCGACGTGGGAGACATCGATGGCGACGGGCGACAGGACATGGCGGTCGCGAACGCGGGAGATAACACGATCGATATCATGTGGGGCACGCTATCGAGCGCCGTAAGCAGTGAGGCGAGGAGTTTCTTGTCCGACGGGGTCGTTGCCGTCTCCGCCGCATCGAGCGGGCCACCGACAATACTTCGATTGGAGCCCGTAGGTGGATCATTCAGGAACGAGGATGTGGTACTCACGTCCCTGAGCCTTCACGCCCACGGGACCGGCTCGAGGGAAATGATTCGCGCCGGGCTCGAGGGCATCGGCCCCGCGTGCTGCGATCAAAATCAAAATGGGGTGATGGAGCTCGTGGTGCCCTTCGCCGCCGGGAATGTTGCCCTGCTGTTCGATCGCGTCCACGGCACGCAGATGATTCCGGTCGAGCTAAGCGGTGTGCTCAAGTCCGGGCAATCCTTCCGCGCGTCTCTAGCTCTGACGGTCATGGGAGCGGCACCTGCGCTACAGGCCCGTCTGGTGCACCAGCCCTCGCGCGGCTCCACGTTGTACGTGACCACGGCGACGTTCGGCCGACTTTCCGTTCACCTCTATGACGTGCGCGGTCGGATGGTCCGCACGATCCTGGATGAGCCGTTCGCATCGGCAGGAATGCACACCGCCAGACTGGACGGGCCAGGGGGCGAGTCGCTGGCCTCGGGCGTCTACTTCTATCGCGCGGAAAGCAATGGAGGCAAAGCGTCAGGTAGGGTCGTAATTCTGCACTGATCCGCCTTCACATCCGGCGCGCGTCGCGAGGATTGCTACGGTTCTTGGGAGCTCCAGAGTGCGCAAGCTCAATTTCCTTCCGCCCGCTCGAGCAGCCGGTCCGCGAGCATCGTCAACCGCTCCGCCCTCGGCACCGCTTTGATCCACCGCTCCGGAATCGCGCCCTCGCCATGAATCGCCCCTAGCACCGCTCCCGCCACCGCACCGTTCGTATCGGTATCCCCGCCCGCCTGGATCACCGCGACCAGCGACTCCTCGAAGCTCTCCGCGTGCTCCAGGCACCAGAGCCCGACCTGCATGGCTTTGATCGTGAATCCGGTCTCTGCGACGTCGAGCTTCAGGTGCTCGAGTCCGCGCCCCGAGACGCTCGCCACGGCGGAGAGCGTGTGCGGCCCCGCTCCGACTCGATCCAACGCCTCGGCCACGGCGCCGATCGTCGTGATGCGTCCGTTCAAAGCCTCCGCAATCGCCAAATTGATCGCAAACGCGGACCAGACGCATCGCGGATCGGGATGGGTCACGTGCACGCTCGCCTCCGTCTCGCGATAGAGGCGCTCCGTATCGCGCGGCCAGCGCATGGCGACGGGCGGACAGCGCATCACGACGCCGTTGGCGGCGGGGGTGCCGCCGTGCCGCTCCCAGATGCGCTTGCCGGCCTCCGACGGGAGCATCCCGCGCTTCAGCGCATGAACCACCGCGCGCGTCTGGGCACCCATGCCGCGGCCGTTCTCCTCGAACCACGCCGTGAGGCGCGGCGCGAGATCGTCGTGGGTGAGCGTGTTGTGCTCGAGGATGGCCTCCGCGAGGATGACCGCCTGCGTCAGGTCGTCGTCCCACGGGAGGCGCGGCTCCTCGGCGCGAATCT
>Ga0111538_10009476_pt1 | contig 12995 bp, 10 predicted proteins | sample SoiMethybrSBSTD1_FD_79669 | JGI IMG/M metagenome (GOLD analysis project Ga0111538, IMG submission 79669) | Bulk soil microbial communities from a Populus tree surrounding site in Tennessee, USA - Soil MetaG P. TD hybrid SBSTD1 (version 2)... | ecosystem: Environmental > Terrestrial > Soil >...
AACCTGATCAGCATCACGCCCGTGCAGAGCGTGGCCGAGCAGGACGCGACGTACGGCAAGGACCTGTACAAGACCGACCCCGACCTGTGCTGCGCGCTGCGCAAGGTGCAGCCGCTCAAGGAGTCACTCGCCGGGTACGACGCGTGGGCGACCGGTCTGCGTCGCGCCGAGACCCACAACCGGGTGATCGCGCCCGTGGTCGGCTGGGACGAGAAGAAGCAGAAGGTGAAGGTCTCCCCGCTCGCCCGCTGGAGCGATGAGGAGGTCGAGCGCTACATCACCGACAACGGCGTGCTTGTGAACCCGCTGCAGTACGACGGCTACCCCTCGATCGGCTGCTGGCCGTGCACGCGCCGGGTGGCCCCCGGCGAGGACCCACGCAGTGGTCGCTGGGCCGGCACCAACAAGACCGAGTGCGGGATCCACCAGTGACCGCCCGCATCGCACCCATCCCGCAGACAACGACGTCGGCGCAGACAGCCACCGAAGGAGGCTGACATGTCCGCACCCGCCCTGATCGCCCTCGCCCACGGCAGCCGCGACCCGCGCTCGTCCGCGACCATCGAGGCGCTCGTCGCCCAGGTGCGCGAGCTCCGCCCCGACCTGCGCATCGATGCGGCGTTCCTCGAGCTCTCGAAGCCGGCCTTCGGCAAGGTCGTCGACAAGCTGGTCCGCGCCGGCCACGACGAGATCGTCGTCGTACCGCTGCTGCTCAGCGAGGCCTACCACGCGAAGGTCGACGTACCGTCCGCCGTCGCCGAGGCGTCCGCGCGACACGAGAACCTGCAGATCCGTGCCAGCCGCATACTCGGCATGGAGCCGAGCTTCCTCGAGGTGCTCGACAAGCGGCTGCGCGATGCGCTGAGCAAGGCGCGCGTGCGCGAGCTGGACGCCCTGGTGCTGGCCGCGGCCGGCTCCTCCGACCCGCTCGCCAACCAGGCCGTCGCCCGGCTGGCGCGTGTCTGGGGCGCCCGGCACCGGCTGCCGGTGACCGCCGCGTTCGCGTCGGCCGCTCCCCCGGCAACCGGTGAGGCGGTCCGTGCGTTCCGCGGCGAGGGCCGCCGGCATGTGGCGGTCGCGACGATGATGCTCGCCCCCGGCTTCCTGCCCGACCGGGCCGCCGAGCTCGCCTTCGAGGCCGGCGCGGTCGCCGTGTCCGAGCCCCTCGGCGCCGACCCCGAGCTCGCCCGCGCCGTACTGGCCCGCTACGCCGTGGGCGCCGTCGAGCTCGTCCCTGTCTGACCCGTCCGCCGACCCGTCGCAGATGGCGATCGGATGAGCGCTGACCCGTCGCAGATGGTTATGGGTCGAACGCTGAGCCGTCGCAGATGGTGTTGGGACAAATGCTGAGCCGTCGCAGATGGTCACCGGAGAACGCTGGTCCGTCGCAGATGGTCATCGACCATCCGCCATCTGCGCCGGCTCGGTGCGCCCAGTGCCGCCATCCTCGACGGGTCGCCACCTCAAGCGCCGCCATCTGCGACGGGTCGCCCACCCCGACGCCGCCATCTGCGACGGCTCGCCAGTTCAGACGCCATCTGCGACGGGTCAGCGGTGGTGGGTACGGCGAGCGCGGTGGAGGGTGAGGTCACGCCGGACCTCCACCGTGTCCGGGAGCAGTGACCGGATCCGGCGCAGCAGGGCGGCCCGCACGGGCTCGTCGAGCAGCAGGTACGCCGAGACCGTCGACAGGAGTCCGACCAGGTCGTCCGCCGCGATCCGGTCCACGGTCGTGAGGTCGTGCTCCGCGACGTCGGCGAAGTACGGCGACGCCGCCAGCTCGTTGCCCGGCCAGCGCAGCGCGTCGTCGGGCTGGTCCTTGGTGCCGGGCACGTCCTCGTCCCCGATCACCGCCGCACGCTCGTCCTCCACCCGTGCCCGGAGATCCTCGTCGGTGAGGTTGAGCGGGCCGCCGAAGCTCGCGAACACGCCGTCGGGCACCAGCAGCCGGGCGGCCCTGGTCCACCGGGTGGCCGGGTCCGTCCAGTGCCAGGCCGCCGCCGCGTAGACGAGCCCCACCGGTGGCTGCGGCGGCAACGCCTCGAGCGTGCTGCACACGACGGTGACCGGGAGTGAGGCCGTCGTCCTGGCCAGCACCGCGCACATCTGCGCGTCGGGCTCGACGGCGGTGACCGCCAGGCCGTTCCCCGCGAACAGCCGGGTGGCCTTGCCGGTGCCGGCACCCACCTCCAGGGCCGCCTCCGGACGGGTCCCGGCGAGCACCAGCTCGCGCAGCGTCTCCGGGTAGCCGGGACGGAACCGCTCGTAACGCTCGGCCACCGACCCGAAGGTCAGGTTGCGCGGACGGTTGCCGGCCACCGGCCCTCCTCCGGGACGCCGGGATCGGTCATCGTCCCGCGGACAGGGTGCCCGCTCGCGTCCGGATCATGCGCGGCCGCCGGGACGGGCCGGAACTGGCTTACAAAATCGTCACAAATCGGACATTTGTTTCACGACCCCGTAACAGCCGCGACACTCCCCGGTGCCGTCTGCGTCCTTGACTTTCGAGGACGGACGCACCCCGCGGACGACGAGCAACAAGCGCCACCCCCAGGCACCTCTCGAGCCCTCGGAGCCCCCATGGCCCTTCTGCAGGCGCCGGCCCGCGCCAGCCACGCCACCGACGACGAGCCCCTCGTGTCGCCACCCGACGATGTCCAGAAGTACTGGTATCTCGGCCGCCAGCACCGGTGGCTGCTCGGCCTGCAGGGCGTCTCGTTCGCCCTGATCGCCTGGAGCGTGCTGCGTTTTGCCACCGCCGACGCCCGGCTGCTGCTGTTCCTCGCCCCGATGACGCTGTACGCCGTGACGCTCGTGGTGTCGCTCCTCAGCGGCACCCACCGGCGGCAGATCACGCTCGACGGGCACGTCGACCGGGTCGCCTCCTGGCAGCCGGCGGTCCACCCGTCGGTCGACGTGTTCCTGCCAACCGCGGGCGAGTCACTCGCGATCCTGCGCAACACCTACCGGTTCGTGTCCGGGCTGGCCTGGCAGGGACCGCTGCGCGTCTACGTGCTCGACGACGCCGACCGACCCGAGGTCCGGGCGCTCGCCGAGGCCCACGGGTTCGACTACCGCTGCCGTCCCGACCGGGGCCGCATGAAGAAGGCGGGCAACCTGCGCCACGGGTTCGAGCACTCGCAGGGAGACCTGATCCTGGTGCTCGACGCGGACTTCGTGCCGCGTCCGGACATGCTGAGCGAGCTGGCGCCGTACTTCGACGACCCGACGGTCGGGATCGTGCAGTCGCCGCAGGTGTTCGACACCGACACCACGATGTCCTGGCTGCAGCGCTGCGCCGGTGCGACGCAGGAGCTCTTCTACCGGATGATCCAGCCGAGCCGGGACAGCGTGGGGGCCGCGATCTGCGTCGGCACCAGCGCGCTCTACCGGCGGGCGTCCCTGCTGCACTCCGGCGGCTTCGCCCAGATCAGCCACTCCGAGGACGTCCACACCGGCGTCCGGATGCTGCGGTCGGGACTGCAGGTGCGGTACGTGCCGGTGCTCGTGTCGAAGGGCCTCTGCCCCGACACCGCGAGTGCCTTCCTCAACCAGCAGTACCGGTGGTGTACGGGGAGCATGTCGCTGCTGGTCGACCGCGGCTTCCACGAGGCTCGACAGATCACGAAGCGGCAGCGGCTTTGCTTCTGGGCCGGCTTCCTCTACTACATCTCCACGGCCGTCAACGCGCTCGTCGCACCGCTGCCCGCCATCGCGATGCTGTGGCTGGTGCCCGCCTGGGTCGAGCCGATGAACTCGGTGTGGCTCTTCGGCGCGCTGCTCCTGTGGTTCGTGGTGCTGCCCTGCGTGATGCACGGGCGCTGGCGGATCGAGGTGCTGCGGGTGCAGCACCTCTACTCCTTCGCCCACCTGACCGCGATCTCGCACCTGCTCCGGGGCCGGACCCGCGAGTGGGTGGCCACCGGCTCATCCGCGGCTGGGTCGTCCACCCCGCTTGCGGTCTCGATCGGGCGGGTCTGCAAGACCTACGTGCTCCTCACACAGCTGGTGATCGTCGTCGGCCTGGTCCGCGGCGTGCTCGTCTACGGGATCGCGGCGTACTGGGCGATGGTCGGCCTGGCCGTCATCGCGGCCTACGTGCAGTGGCCGCTCCTCCTGGTCCGGACACGCGCGAAGGCGCCGGCCCGGGTCCGTGCCGCCGCCCCCGAGCCGCGCAGGTTCCGTCCCGACATCCAGGGGCTGCGGGCGGTGGCGATCCTGCTCGTGGTGCTCTTCCACGCGCACGTGCCACGCGTCACCGGCGGGTACGTCGGGGTCGACGTGTTCTTCGTGATCTCCGGCTTCCTGATCACCGGCCAGCTGCTCCGCCAGGTGCACGACCGGGGCCGCATCCGGCTGCTCTCCTTCTACGCCGGCCGGATGCGCCGGCTGCTGCCGCCGGCCGCACTCGTGGTGCTCGCAACCGTCGTCGGCGCCCGGCTGTGGGACTCGATCTTCCACGTGCACGACGTGGTGACGGACGCGTTCTACGCGCTGTCCTACGGCATCAACTACCACCTGGCCGCGATCGGGACCGACTACCAGCACGCCAACGGACCCGTCTCCCCGCTGCAGCACATGTGGTCGCTGGCGGTGGAGGAGCAGTTCTACCTCGTCTGGCCGGTGCTGCTGGGAATCTGCGTCGCCGTCGGCCGCCGGCACTGGCGGGCGACGGTGGGCGTGGCCCTGGTGGCCGTGTCCGCTGTGTCGCTGTGGCTGTCGGTCACCCAGACCGTCGCCCAGCCGCAGTTCGCGTACTTCGGCATCCACACCCGGGCCTGGGAGCTCCTGCTCGGCGCGCTGTTGGCGTACGGCGCAGGTGTGGTGAACCGGCTGCCCGGCGTGCTCGCCGTGCCCCTGGGTTGGGCCGGACTCGCCGCCATCGTGGTGTCGGCGTTCGTCTACGACGACACCACGCCCTTCCCGGGCACGGCCGCGCTGCTGCCGACCCTCGGCGCCGCCGCCGTGATCGCCGGCGGCATGCTGGCGCGCCGACGCGGCGCGGAGGCGCTGCTGGCACTACGCCCGTTGCAGGGGATCGGCAACGTCTCCTACGGCTGGTACCTGTGGCACTGGCCGATGGTGGTGCTGATTCCGTTGGCTGTCGGCTACCAGCTCGCGTGGCCGTACCTCGTCAACTTCTCGGCACTGGCCCTGTGGTTCGCCGTGCTGACCCACTACCTCGTCGAGCGGCCGACCCGGCACAGCCGGCTCAGCCTGCCCGCGTGGCTGGGGGCCGGTGCCCTGACCTCGGGCGCGGTCGCAGCACTCGCCGCCGCCGTGCTGGTGACCCTGCCGGCGTTCGTCGGCACCGGCGCGGCGGCGCAGGCGATCAAGCTGCGCAGCGCCGACAGCCACGCCGTCCAGAAGGCGCTGCTCGAGGGGCTGTCCACTCACACGGCTCCCCGCAACCTCCGGCCCCAGCCGGTGCACGCCGCCGCCGACCAACCGATCACCTCGGCGGACGGCTGCCATGCGGCGTACACCCAGATCCAGCAGCCGACCTGCGCGTTCGGCAGTGTGCACGGGCGACACACGATGGTGCTGTTCGGCGATTCCCACGCCCAGCAGTGGTTCCCCGCCCTGGAGACGTCTGCGACCAGGCTGGGGTGGCGGGTGGTCGCCCTCACCAAGGCCGCGTGCCCGATCGCGCAGATCCGGGTCACCAACTTCTCCCTCGGCCGCGAGTACACCGAGTGCGAGAAGTGGCGCGCCCACACCGTGCACCGGATCCGCAACCTGCACCCCGACATCGTGGTGGTGTCGCAGAGCGACTCGGTGATCGGCACCCAGACCGACAACGGCGCCTGGGGTGACGCGACGGTCCGCACCGTCAACCAGCTCCAGGCCTCGGGGCTCCCGGTGGCCTACGTGCTCGACACACCGATGCCGGACCGCGACGTGCCCGAGTGCGTGGCCACCCACCTCGACAACGTCGGCGCCTGCAACTTCGGCCGCGACCGCTCCACGCTGTACGCCGGCCGGATGAAGGCCGTGCAGGAGGCGCTGAACGCCAGCCATGTGACCACGATCGACCCGACCCGGTGGCTGTGCACCAGCACCACCTGTCCCGCCGTGGTCGGCAACATCCTGGTCTACCGGGACGCCACCCACATGAGTGCGACGTACAGCCGTTGGCTGGCGCCGATGACGCGGCCCCTGTTCGTGACCCGGGGTGACTCGTCGTGAGCACGCGTGCCGTCGGCCGGCAGGCGTTCGGCGGCCTGCTGCTGTGTCTGCTCCTGTCCGGGTGCAGCCACGAGGCCGCGAACTCCCGCCCGCCGTTCTTCTTCGGGGTCGACGTCCCGCGCGGTGACCCGGACGCCGTCGACCGGCTCGCCCGGATGCTGCACTGCCGCCCCAGCGTCACCAGCGCCTTCGTCAAGCTGGACAGCGATTTCGGACGCGCGGAGCTGGCCACCCTGACCCGCGGAGGTCGCAGCCCCCTGGTCACCCTCGAACCCTGGTCGTGGCGGATGACGCCCGGCACCACGTCGGCGCCCGGCTACTCCCTGCGCCGCATTGCCGCCGGCGGGCACGATCGCCAGCTGCGCAGGATCGCCCGCACCCTGGCGACGTACGACGGGACCGTGCTACTGCGCTTCGCCCACGAGATGAACGCGAACTGGTACCCGTGGGGCACCGGCGTCAACGGGAACCTGCCCCGGCACTACGTCGCTGCCTGGCGTCACGTGCACCGCGTCATGTCGGAGGTCGCCGACAACCTCGAGTGGGTGTGGGCGCCGGTGGCGGCGTGGTGGCACTCGGGACCTCCGCTCCGTGCGTTCTACCCCGGCGACGGCCAGGTCGACCTGGTCGGGGTCACCGGTTACGGCCACGGCGGCACCGCCCGGGAGACCTTCGGGGACTGGTACCGGGAGGTCCGGCAGCTCACCGACAAGCCGGCGGTCCTGACCGAGATCGGTGCCGACGGTCCGGGCAAGACCCGGTGGATCGCGTCCCTGTCGTCCTTCATGCTCGCCCGGCCGCGGATCGTCGGCTTCGTCTGGTTCAACACCTCGCCGGAGACCACGGGCGCGACCGGCGACTACCGCATCGACCAGAACGGCCATGACCTGCAGGCGTTCCGTGCCCTGCTCACCCGGCTGCACCCGGTCTGTGACCCACCCACCACCCAGGAGGCATCGTGAAGATCAGTGTCATCGGCACCGGCTACCTCGGCGCAACGCACGCCGTGTGCATGGCCGAGCTCGGCTTCGACGTGGTCGGCGTCGACGTCGACCAGTCGAAGGTGCTCAGGCTGCAGCGCGGTGAGGTCCCGTTCTTCGAGCCGGGACTGGAGCCCTTGCTGCGCAAGCACGTCGAGAACGGCCGGCTCACGTTCTCCAGCGACCTGCAGGCCGCCGCGGGGTGGGCCGACGTCCACTTCGTCTGCGTCGGCACCCCCCAGCGCACCAACGCGCTCTCCGCGGACACGTCGTACGTCGAGCAGGCCGTAGACGGGCTCGCACCGCACCTCGCCCCCGGCGCGTTGGTGGTCGGCAAGTCCACGGTGCCGGTGGGGACAGCGGCGCGGCTTCGCGAGCGGCTCCGGGCGCAGGTGGCGCCGAGGACGCACGCGGACCTCGTGTGGAACCCGGAGTTCCTGCGCGAGGGCCATGCCCTCCACGACACCCTGCACCCGGACCGGATCGTCGTGGGCACCGAGGGTGACGTCGGGGTGGCCACGCTGCGGGAGGTCTACGCCGGGGCGCTCGAGTCGGGCACACCGTTCCTCGTCACCGGCCTGGAGACCGCGGAGCTGGTCAAGGTGGCCGCCAATGCGTTCCTGGCCACGAAGATCAGCTTCATCAACGCCATGTCCGAGGTCTGCGAGGCCACCGGTGGAGACGTGGTGGCGCTCGCCGAGGCCCTCGGTCACGACGAGCGGATCGGAAGCCGGTTCCTCGGGGCCGGCCTCGGGTTCGGTGGCGGCTGCCTGCCCAAGGACATCCGAGCCTTCCAGGCGCGCTGCATCGAGCTCGGCCTCAACCGTTCCGTGGCGTTCCTCGCCGAGGTCGACGAGGTCAACCAGCGACGCCGGGCCCGGACCGTGGCGCTGGCCCACGAGATGCTCGGCGGCCGGGTCAAGGACCGCCGGATCGTGGTGCTCGGCGCCGCTTTCAAGCCCGACAGCGACGACGTGCGCGACTCCCCCGCCCTCGACGTCGCCGACCAGCTCTACATGCGTGGCGGCGACGTCGTCGTACACGACCCGCAGGCCACGGAGCCGGCGCGGCGCCGGTCGCCGGACCTGGTGTACGTCGACTCCCTCGCCGAGGCGTACGCCGGCGCGGACCTGCTCCTGCTCCTCACCGAGTGGTCGGAGTTCCGGGTGCTGGACCCAGCCGTGGTCGGCTCGCGGGTCCGCCAGCGCAAGATCGTCGACGGCCGCAACGTGCTCCCGGTGCCGGAGTGGGAACGTGCCGGCTGGCAGCTGCGGGCCCTCGGCCGCGGCGCCTGAGCAGCCGTTCCTCGTTGTTTCCGTGTGACCCTCCGCCGACCCGTCGCAGATGGCGAAGAACTCAGCGCTGACCCGTCGCAGATGGTGATCGGAGGAACGCTGAGCCGTCGCAGATGGTCATCGAACGACCGCCATCTGCGACGGGTCACCCACCCAGACACCGCCATCTGCGACGGGTCGCCCACCCAGACATCGCCATCTGCGACGGGTCACCCACCCAGACATCGCCATCTGCGACGGGTCAGCGTCATCGCACGAGCCGGTCCAGCAGGCGCTCCAGTTCTCCGGGTGGGTCGGCGGTGAGGCCGCCGTGCACCGGTCCGGGCTGGACGACGGTGCTGCGCGGTGCCTTGAGGAAGCCGAACCGCACGCCGAGGTCCTTGCCGGCGATCTCGCCGAGCGCTTCGTCACCGCGACAGACGCCTGCCACGAACTCGAGTCCCCGGCACACGGCGGCCCGGTCGACGCCCGGGTCGAGAGCGGTCAGGCGCAGCTCGTCGACCTGCCACGCGGCGTCGAGGAAACCGGACTCCTCGCAGTAGAGGACGACGCCCACGTTGACGAACTCCTCGCGGTCGACACGCGGCACGGCCCGGAGCACGACGTACTGATAGGGGTGGCGGTCGAGCCTGTCGAGACTCACGACACCGCCCCCGGGAGCCAGGGCCGGCGCCCGCCGACGCCGTCGCGGCGCGCCCGCAGGAAGGCGACGTACGACGCGCGCAGCTCGGCCGGCGTCGCCGCACCCGGCACCGGCGTCAGCCAGCCGTCGGGGACGTCGGCGACGACCTCGGTCAGCACCGAGTCGGTCAGCGCGGCCGCGAGCTCGCCGTCGAGCGCCGCGACCTCGCCGAGGGATCGCGCGAGCACGTGCTGGGATGCGTCGTACGGCTGGGCCGCGAAGCGGTCGGCGGAGCCGACTCCCCCGCTCCAGCCGTGGTGGAAGTAGAGCGAGGCACCGTGGTCGATCAGCCAGGGCCGTCCGTGCCAGACCAGCAGGTTGGGGTTGCGCCAGCTCCGGTCGACGTTGGCGACGAAGGCGTCGAGCCAGAGCAGCCGGCCGGCGAAGTCGGCCGTGACTGCGACGGAGGTGTCGAAGCCGAACGAGCCCGGCAGGAAGTCGACCCCGAGGTTGCTGCCGAGGCTCGCGGTGAGGAGGTCCTGCACCTCCTCGTCCGCCTCGTAGCGGGCGATCGCGGCGTCCAGCTCGATCTCGACCAGCCGGGGAGTGTCCAGCCCGAGATGCCCGGCCAGTCCGGCGACGACCACCTCGGCGACCAGCACGTTGAGGCCCTGGCCGGCTCCGCGGAACTTGCAGACGTAGGTGCCCAGGTCGTCGGCCTCGACGATGCCGGGCAGCGACCCGCCCTCGCGGAGCGGGGCGACGTAGCGGGTGGCCCGGACCGCGGCCAGGCCAGTGCGGGTCTCGCTCACGAGTCCTGGGACTCGTTCTCGAGGCGGGCCCGCTGCTCGGCCACGTCGTAGTCCGGGTCGGGCCAGTGCAGGTCCATCGCCCGCAGCTTCTCCAACAGGAGGCTGCCGATGGCCCAGTTGCGGTACCACTTCCGGTCGCTCGGCACGACGTACCACGGCGCGGCGTCGGTGTTGCAGCGCTCGAGGGCGATCTCGTAGGCCTTCTGGTACTGCGGCCACTTGCGGCGCTCGTCGACGTCGCCCGGCTTGAACTTCCACTGCTTGGTGGGGTCGTCGAGCCGGGCCAGCAGCCGCTCCTTCTGCTTGTCGGCGGAGATGTGGAGCATGCACTTGATGATCGTGGTGCCGCCGTCGGCCAGCCGTTTCTCGAACTCGTTGATCGCGCCGTACCTGCGCTCGATCTCCTCCGGCTTCGCCAGCTCGTGGACGCGCACGATCAGGACGTCCTCGTAGTGCGAGCGGTCGAAGACGCCGACCTTGCCCGGCGCCGGCACCTCCTTCTCGACCCGCCACAGGAAGTCGTGGGCCAGCTCCTCCTTCGTCGGCGCCTTGAACGAGAAGATCCGCAGGCCGTTGGGGTCGAAGAGGCCGGTCGTGTGCTTGAGGACGCCACCCTTGCCGGAGGTGTCCATCCCCTGGAGCACCAGCAGGATGCGCCGCTCCCCGTCGGTGTAGCCCGACGCGAACAGCTTCTCCTGCAGCTCGAACAGCTCTTCGCCCATCGCCGGCAGCGCCTTCTTGCCGTCCTTCTTGTTGCCGGCGAACCCCGGTTTCGCGTGCGGGTCGATCGCGCTCAGGTCGACGGGACCCGGTGGCAGGCGCAGCAGGTCACTGATCGAGGTCTCGCCGGAGTCAGCCATGCGCCGAGGATAGGGGGACCGAGGTCCGCCCGTCCCCGGCGCAGGCCGTCCGCGTCAGGGCAGGCGGGGGGTGAGCCGTACGGCGGCAGGCACGGGGCTCGGGAACCCGAGGACCACGGCGCGACCGCGGATCTGGTTCTGGGCCTGGCAGTCCGTGACGCAGTCCGTCGCGCCGGGTGAGACCTCGACGGCGTCCTCGCCCATCACCTGGCCCATCCGGCCTCCGCTGGCTACCCGCCACTGCGAGACACCGCCGCAGTGGGTGCCGAAGGCGTTGCTGCACTGGTCGACCCGTTCCGCGACCTGGGCGCTGTCACGCCCGACCAGCTTCGGCGCCGCGTCGCTGGCGAAGTTGACCCGCACAGGGACCGGCATCTGGAGGACGGTGCCGTCGTCCTCCACGAACGGGACGGTGGTGCCGAGGAGCCTGCGGAAGTTGGGGTTGTCGAAGTAGAAGACGGCCGGCGCGAGGCGGTGCGTGAACGTCGTCCGGGTGCCGTCGGCACGCTCAGGCTCCATCTGGAAGACGCCGCCCTGGGCGCAGTCCTCGGACTGGATCTTCATCGCCACACCGGTGCCGGCACGGCGGATCACGATCGCACCGTCGCGCAACCGCAGGGACATGCCGCTGCTGAGGGTCGCACCTCGCAGGTTCGGAGTCTTGCTCGCGAACACGACGACGCGCTTGCCACCGGTGAGGTCACCGGCGTTGGGGGCTCCGGTGAGGGTCCAGTTCGTGACGGCGAAGGTGGCCGAGCTGACCCGGAACTCGATGTAGCGACCCTTGACCAGGAAGCTCGTGCCGAGTTGGGCGGCGGGGATCGTGGTCTTCAGGTCGACGCCCCGCGCAGGGTTGATCGTGCGACCAGGGAGGACGAGCGACCAGTCACCTCCGGCACAGACGTCTGCACCACCGCTTGCGCTGGCCGTCTGGGGGACGGCAAGGGCTGCGGTGGAGGTCACGAGGGCGATCAGGGCGGCTGCTCCGGTGGCGAGCCGCCGGGACGCGGTTCGTCGGATCATGGGGGGACTCCTTGGTTGTTGCTTGCGGGGGTCCGCCCACCCTGCCCGTCCGCGATGGGCCCCGGCTATCGGGCATTGGTCGTACGACCACGCGCTCACCGATGCGTAGGGTGACACGCATGGATCTGCCCGTGATGCCGCCGGTGCGGCCGATGCTTGCCAAGTCGGTCAAGGGGATCCCCGACCCCGCGAAGTTCGAGGGCGGCCTGTCGTTCGAGCCGAAGTGGGACGGCTTCCGGTGCATCGTGTTCCGCGACGGTGACGAGGTGGAGCTGGCCTCGCGCAACACCAAGCCGCTGACGCGGTACTTCCCGGAGCTGGTGACGGCGATCCGCGAGCAGCTGCCGGAGCGGTGCGTGCTCGACGGCGAGGTCTTCGTCTCCGTGGGCGACCGGCTCGAGTTCGAGGTGCTCCAGGAGCGGATCCATCCCGCGTCCTCGCGCGTGAACATGCTGGCGGAGTCGACACCGGCAGGCTTCGTGGCCTTCGACCTGCTGGCGCTCGGCGACGCGTCGTACGTCGACCGCCCGCTCAGCGAGCGCCGCAAGGCCCTCGAGGGAGCCCTTTCCGGGCTGACGGGACCGTGCCACCTGACGCGTACGACGACCGACCCGGCCGAGGCCAGGTCGTGGTTCGACCAGTTCGAAGGGGCCGGTCTCGACGGGGTCGTGGCCAAGCCGCTCGGCTCGCCGTACCAGGAGAACACGCGGTCGATGCTCAAGATCAAGCACGAGCGCACCGCCGACGTCGTGCTCTGCGGCTACCGGCTGCACAAGACCTCGACGCCCGAGCAGCCCTTGCTCGGTTCGCTCCTGCTGGGCCTGTACGACGGCGACGGCAAGCTCCAGCACATCGGTGTCTCGGCCAGCTTCACAGCCAAGCGGCGCGCCGAGCTGATCGAGGAGCTGAAGCCGCTGGAGACCGGGATCGAGGACCACCCCTGGGGTGAGTGGAGCGACTGGGCGATCGCCAACCCCGACCGGGTGCCCGGCACACAGAGCCGCTGGAGCACCGGCAAGGACCTGTCCTTCGTGCCGCTGCGGCCCGACGTGGTGCTGGAGGTCGGCTACGACCACATGGAGGGCCGGCGCTTCCGGCACACCGCGCAGTTCAAGCGCTGGCGCCCCGACCGGGATCCCGAGTCGTGCGGCTACGAGCAGCTCGACGAACCGGTGAGCTACGACCTCGCGGAAGTGCTCAGCGGCTAGCAGAGC
>Ga0111538_10009478_pt1 | contig 12994 bp, 11 predicted proteins | sample SoiMethybrSBSTD1_FD_79669 | JGI IMG/M metagenome (GOLD analysis project Ga0111538, IMG submission 79669) | Bulk soil microbial communities from a Populus tree surrounding site in Tennessee, USA - Soil MetaG P. TD hybrid SBSTD1 (version 2)... | ecosystem: Environmental > Terrestrial > Soil >...
AGCGAGCTCCCGCTCGCGCCGGCCGTGTAGGTGATGCTCGAGGTCCCGGCGCCGCCGGTCACGGTGCCGTTGTTGATGCTCCACGCGTAGCTCGAACCCGCGCCGGCGTCGGCCACGGAGGCCACGTTGCCGGGCGAGCCGGTGCAGAGCAGCGAAGCCGTGGCGATGGTCGCGTTCGGCCTGGGGTTGACGGTCAGGCTCGCCGCAACGGAGGTCTGGGCCGGCGGACAGGTCCCGCTGACCACGACGTCGTACGAACCGGCGTCCGCGGCCGCCGCGGAGCTGATCGTGAGCGTGGCGCTGGTGGCGCCGGAGACATGGCCGCCGTTCACCAGGTTTACGCCGTCCTTGCGCCACAGGTAGGTGATGCCGGTGCCGGAGGCCACGACCGAGAACGTCGCGGTGCCGCTCTCGCAGATGCTCTTGGAGTTGGGCTGGCCGGAGATGGCGGGGAGCGCTCTCACCGTCACGGTGGCGCTGCCCGAGCCGGCGTTCGAGCAATAGGTGTCGGCGACGTTGGTGACGGAGTAGACCGTCGTCGCGGCGGGGCTCACCGACCGGGCGGCGGGGCTCGAGACGACGCCGCTCTGGACCACGCCGTCGGACCAGGTCACGGTCCAGGGACTCGTGCCGGCGAGCGCGGCCTGGATCGAAGCGGAGCCGCCGGGGCAGATCGCCGTCGAGCCGGAGACGCTCGCAGTGGGCTTCGGCTTGACGGCCTGCACCAGCGCGGGCGTGGAGGTGCTGGTGTTGAAGTTGCCGCTGCCCTTGTAGACGGCGGTCAGGTTGTGGTTCGCCGCCGAGAGCGACGAGGTGGAGAACGTCGCGACGCCCGACGCGTTGAGCGGAACGTTGCTGCCGATCACCGTCGAGCCGTCCTTGAAGTCGACGTTGCCGGCGGGAACGCCCGATCCCGGGACGACGGCGCTGACCGTGGCCGTGAGCATCACCGACTGGCCGGCGCAGGCCGGATTGAGCGAGGACCCGAGCGCGGTGGCGGTGCTCGCCTTGCTGACGACCTGGGAAAGATTGGCGGAGGTGCTGGCGCCGTAGAGTGCGCTGCCGCTGTAGACGGCGCTGATCGTGTGCGTGGCGACCGTCAGCGAGGACGGGGTGAACTGGGCGACCCCCGAACCGTCGAGTGCCACGGCGCTGCCGATCACGGTCGCGCCGTCCTTGAAGTCGACCGTGCCCGTGGGCGTGCCGCTGCCACCCGTGACCGTCGCCGTGAACGTGACGGACTGTCCAAAGACGGCGGGATTCTGGGATGAGATGAGGCCCGTGGCCGAGGCCGGCTTGTTCACGGTCACGCTGGCGCTCGTGCCGGCGCCGAGCACGGCGGCGACATCGGAGGCGGTGACCGTCTGCGAGCCGCCACCGGTCCCGAAGTTGAAGCTCGACAGGGTGCCGGAGCCGGCGCCGAGCGTGAGGTTGCCGCCGGCGGCGCCATTGTCGTCGGCGATCGCGGCCGCGACGTCGGAGCTGCTGATCGCCACGTCCGGCGTGGCGCTGCCGATCACGTTCCAGTTGGCATCGACCGCGTTGACGCGCACGTTGTTGACAATGGCGACGCCGGAGGTCTGAGCTGTGGGCGCACCGGTCTTGCCGCTCGCGGTGCCGGGGGCGGCGGACTCGCCGGGGAGCAGGACCTGGAGCTTGGACGCCGGCCCTGGATCGACGGCGAAGCTCGAGCTCGGCTGGCCGTTGGCGATTGCGGGCGAAGTGGCCGACGTCGCCGACAGGACGACTGTCTCGGCCTTGCGCATCGTGGTCGCCAGCGGCGTCGTGGAATGACCGTTGGTGAAGCTCACGTTGGTGGTGTAGCTCGGGCTGCCGCCGGCGCCCGACCAGGCGACGGTCTTGGCGCCGCTGTAGGTGGCCGCGACGTTGAACTCGCGGTCGGCGGCGACCAGCTCGACGAGATTGAACGCGACGCCCGCCGCCTGGTTCGCCGCAGCGCCGCTGAGGCCGCTGGAGGCGACGGTGATGCCGTCCGTGAACGACTGGCCGGGCAGCACGACGTGGAGGCGAAGAGCGCCGAGCGCGAGCGAGAGCGAGCCGAAGTTGGTCGCGTCATTGGTCACGCCGATGATCGTGGCCGTTCCCGGGTTCGACGAGCTGCGCAGGATGTTCCCCGACCCCGGCAGGGCCCCACCCTCGGTGGCCTGGACCTGGATGCCGCTCAGCGTCAGGTTGTCGAGCCGGGCCGTGGCATTGACCGTGATGTTGATGGTGATCGACGAGGCGGTGGTCGCACCCACCGAGGCCGAGATATCGATCGGCGTGGTGCCCCCTCCCACCTTGGCGGGCGTCGCGGTGACCGCCGCCGCGGTGTTGAAGCGCCAGCCGCTGGGAGCGGTGAGGACGAGCGTACCGCTCGTCCTGAAGTCGTTGTTGCTGGCCTCGGTGATGACGACGCCGCCCAGCGTGGTGAAGGCGGGCGCGAAGCCGTTCTGCGCCAGGTCGGCCGACACGTTGGTACCGCCCGAGGCCGGGGTCGTCGTGGTGGACGCAGCAGCCGTCGTCGCCCCGATCGTGAGGAGCAGTACGGCCAGGGTTGCAGCTGGGAGAGTCCTCATGGGTGTATGCCTCCGTCGAACGTGGTTGCGGTGCGTCAAACAGATGCAATACGCACCGCCCGTGCCACGACCGGCGGCTGGCAGGTTTAGTACAGCTAAACAACTTGAAGGAGTTCGAGCTCGGGAGCGCTCGAGAATCGGGGGCTGCGCCCTCGGCGGATGGGTGAAACGGCCAATCCGGTGTGGAGTTTCACCCGATGCGCGGGCTCGGCACGGCCGCCAGGCGGCACAGCGGCTCGCCGGCATCCCCTCGTAGACCGCACTCTTGTCCTGCGCGAACGTGATCCCGCCTTCCGCCTTGATCGCCTCGAGCCCGAGCGTGCCGTCGAGTCCCGTTCCCGAGAGAACGACGCCGATGCTCAGGTGCCTGCGCTCCTCGGCCAGGGACTGGAGGAACATGTCGGCCGGCCGCAGTGCTAGCTTGACCGATCAGGGGGGCAACGCCCCAGAACCCAACCGAGGGAAAAGGCCAGCTGCAACCGGCGCGGCCACGCTGCGGTCACGATCACCGCAGGTCGAGAAGTCAGTGGTGGTTGACCCGCAGCCGGCCAGCACCTAGCGTCCGTGGCCGAGACGGCGTCGTTGAAGCTCGTCGCCGTGCGGTTCCGTACGAGTGATGCTACCCCCCTGCGCGCACCGAAGCTTCTGGTTGCTCCTACGGATGAGCGCGCCGCGGCTCTGGTGTCGCGCGGGCTCGGGGAGGCGCTCGTGCGCTTCATCGTCCGCGCGGTCACGGTCGCGTCGCTGTTCGTCGCCGCGGTCGGCACCGCCGCCGATCTTCAGGTTCCCCTCGATCGCGCCGGCCGTGTGCAGCGCATCGACGCCGCACTGGCGCACCGGATCCGGATGTTCACCGACCGGCCCAACTTCCAGGAAGCGCGGCTGTTCCAGCTCGCGGATTCGAGCTTCGTGCTGGAGATCTCCTCGCTCAGCGGAGCCGGCATCTCCCGCGAGCGCGTCCCACTGAGCGCGGCGAGTGCCGATTCCCTGCGCGGCGTCGTGAGCGCGGGATTGGTCGAGTACAGGACCACGCCGACGATCGACTCTTCCGGGCGGCCGCTGTTCGTCAGCGCGACCACGTTGACGTGCTTTGGATTCTATGGCTGGGCGATCCCGTACCTGTTCGAGGAGAACGCCTCGTCCGAGGTCCAGACCGGCACCTATCTCGTCACCGCGAGCGCCGGGACGTTCGTCCCGCTCTGGCTCACGCGCAACCGGTCCGTGAGCATGGGCTCCGCGCTGATGAGCTGGTACGGCATGTCGCGCGGGACACTGCACGGCGCCTTGCTCCCCCTCGCCCTGAGCGATGATCCCGGCGACAAGGCCCCGGTCGCCGGCGCGTTCGCGCTGAGCATCGCCGAGGGGATCGCCGGCTTCGAATGGGCCGCGCGCACGCACATGACCGAGGGGAGCGCGGCCACGATCACGAACGGTGCCGACTTCGGCGTGCTCTACGGCCTCGGGTTCTCGCATCTGTTCGATGCCGATGCCTCGGGCGGCGCGGCCGGCGCGCTGATCGGTTCCGGCGTCGGACTGGCCGCCGCCGCGGCTTACGCCCCGCGTCGTGTTCACACCTACGGAGACGCAAGCGTCATGCGCACGGCGGGCTGGGTCGGCGGCTACCTGGGCCTCGCCCTCGAGCAGACGCTGGGGCACGAGGACTACGAGTACGAGAAGTCGACTACGGCTGCCGCCATGACCGGAGCCACGGCGGGGCTCATCCTCGGGGACGGCCTCGTGAGAAGGACGGACTTCACGTTCGGCCAGAGCCTGGTCGTGGATCTGTGCACGATCGGCGGCGGGCTGTTCGGGCTGGGCATCGGCGCGTTCGCCTCGGGCGACGCCGACGTCCAACGACGAGTGTTCTGGAGCGCGAGCTCGCTGGGGGCATTGGGTGGCTACGCGATCGGCTACGCTCTGGGTGTGAAACCGGCGCGACAGGCCGCGGCGGATCGTTCGAGCTGGCGGCTGGACGTCGCCCCCTCACCGCCGCTTCGGCGCGGTGGCATGCCGGGCGTGTCAGTCATGTTCAGCACCGTCGTGCGCTGACTTCGCAAGGCCGGTAGAAGTCCAGCAGTCGTCAGGACGCTCTCCCCGGTGCCGATCGGCGGCGCCGAGTGGCGGCGATTGCGCCTGGTCGCGACACATCCTACGATGCGCCCCCCATCCGCTACGGCACCACCTGACCGCTCATCCGCGTCAGTCTCTCCTTACACTTCCCTCGGGGGGTTCATGCTTCGTCCTGTGCGAGGGTCCTCAACCCTGTCGCATGGCGTTCGTTGGCTACGGGTCTTGTCGATCTCGATCGCGGGCGCCCTGCTCGCGGCAACCTCGGCGAGCGCAGCGGCCGCAGACTCCGCCGCGACCCCCGGGAGCAGCGCTCCGCGCTACGTACCGCGGACGTCCGCGACGCAGGCCGCCACGACGCCGAGCAGCAAGGCCTATAGGCTCCACCTGCACGGCGGACTGTTTGCGCCGGTCGACGTCAATGCGACGAGCCCGACGCTCGGGCTGCGCCTCGGCAGGCGCCTGGTCTCCCACGTGCAGGCTGGCCTGCTGGTGGGCTGGACGTTCCAGAGGAAGAACCTGGAGCAACCCGTCAACACTCTCCCGGGCCTCCAGCCTCAGCGCATTCTCGCGCGTGTCGACGGACAGCTGGTGCCCGCGATGGCCTACATCCAGGTCGACCTCAACGAGAGCCGCTTCCTGGTGCCCTATGTCGGCATCGCCACGGGCTACGAGTGGTTCAAGCTCAAGGCCAACGACTATCGCACCGGCGAGACGGCAGCCGCGACGTACGCGAACTACGCGTGGGAGAGCTGGGGAGGCTTGGGGTTGCGGCTGGGGCCGGACATGACGTTCGACTCCGAGCTCTTCTACAACGGCGGCTCGCTCGAGCGCGACGTCACGGACTCGAGCGGCCAGAGCTATAGCGAGACGGTCCACGCGAACGGTGTTGGAGCCAGGGTGGGCGTGAACTTCCTGTTCTAGCGATGCTGCGCACCGTCACCGTTCGTGCGATGAGAGGCCACGCCGCAGTACGGCGCGTTCGCTTCCCACTCCTGCTCGCGTTGTCGATGTCCCTGGCGTTCCACGTCCCCGCGGCGATCGCGCAGACCGCGCCCGAACTCTGGTCGATCCAACTGGACGGCGGACTGTTCGTCGTGAACAAGGCCAGCGGGGCGAGCCCCAGGGCTGGAGTGCGCTACAGCAAGCACTTCACCTCGCACGTCCAGGGCGGCTTGCTGACGGGGTTTGCCCACAAGGGCTCGAGCCTGGAGGCGCCGGCCGCGGGCCCGCAGAGCGGTGAGAGCAGCGTCGAACTCGCCCGGACCGACGCACGTCTCGTGCCCCTGATGGGATTCATGCAGGTCGACTTCACGGACAAGTTCTTCCTGGTGCCGTTCGTCGGCATCGGCGCCGGTTACGAGTGGCTGAGGATCTACGCCAAGGACCACCGGACCGGCGAAGATTCCATCGTGACCTACGGCAACATCGCGTGGGAGGCCTACGCCGGCGTCGGCGTGCGACTGGCCCGCCGCGTGCGTGTGAACGGCGAATTGTTCTACGACGGCGGTTCACTGGAACGCCGCGTGCTCGCCCCGGATGGGAGCACGTGGCATGAAGCGGTCCACGTGAACGGCGTGGGCGCTCGAGTGGGGCTGGACCTGGTGTTCGAGTAACGCGATCAGTCGTCGCTGTCGGACGCCTTCGCGACCGATGCGTTGAGCGCGGCGGCCAGACCGGCATCGCCGCTCAGGACGGCTTTCCAGCCGAGCTCGAGCCCCTTCCGGTGGCCCTTCTCCACCAGCTTGAGCCCCTCGGGAGCAATGGTGAGCATGTACGCCTTGCCCTCGATCTCGAGCTCACGCTTGAGCGCTTTCTCAAGTTTCGTCGCCATCATCCGACTCCTTTCGGCACGCCTGTTCTCGGGACACCTGGTGGCGGAGACTACTCGAAGCTTGGCTGGAAGTGGATCTACTTGTTGAATCGGATCTCGAGGCAGTCCCCGTCCTGCACGACGTAGTCGCGGCCTTCGAGTCGCATGCCGCCGCGCTCGCGTGCGGCCGCTTCCGAACCCGCCTCCAGCAGCCGCTCGCACGGAACGACCTCGGCACGGATGAAGCCCTTCGCCAGATCGCTGTGGATCTCGCCGGCCGCGTCCACGGCGCGCTCGCCCTGGCGGAGTGTCCACGCCCGCACCTCGTCGGGGCCCACCGTGAAGAACGAGATGAGGCCCAGCAGCCGGTAACAGGCGCGGATGATGAGCGAGAGCCCGTCCTGCTCGATGCCCAACTCGCTCCGGAACGCGTCGCGCTCCTCCCGCGACAGGGCCACGACCTCGCGCTCGAGATGGGCGGCGAGTCCGACGACCAGCGTGTGCGCGCCGGCGGTCGGCAGGGGGCGGGAGCCGCCCTCGCCCTGGTTCACCGCGACCAGCAGCGGCTTGAGCGTGAGGAATTGGAATCCCCGCAGCAGCTTCGCCTCTTCCCGGTCGAACGTCTCCGCGCGCAGCGGCCGCTCGGCCTCGAGCGCGGCCTTGATGCGGACCAGCAGCGCATGCTCACGCTCGCCCTCCTTGCGGCCGACGCGGATCTCCTTGGCCAGTCGTTCGAGACGCGTCTCGGCGATCGCCAGGTCGTTGAGGATGAGCTCGCTCTCGAGGTCACGCAGGTCGCGCGCGGGATCCACGCCCGCGCCCGCCGGCACCGCCGCGTTCTCGAAGTCGCGAACGACCGCGAGCAGCGCGTCACAGTTCCGCACGCCCGAGAAGAGATCGGGACCGCGCGCGCTGGCACGGGCACTCGTCTGGCCGAGCGCCACCGTGTCCACGAACTGGACGCGGGCGTGGGTGATCTTCTTCGGCTTGTAGAGCGCGACCAGCCGTTCGACGCGCTCGTCGGGCACGACGATCACCGCGACGCGTTCGCGACCGCTCGTCGCTGCCGCGTGCGCGCCGGCGCCCTCCACGAGGATCTCGAACAAGGTCGTCTTGCCCGACTGCGGCAGGCCGAGAATGCCGACACTTTCCATTCAGGTCAGGGGATGGGTTTGGGGAGTGGCAGGGAATCGCCGAGCGCGCCCGCGACCCTCCGCAGGTCGGCAAGCAGCACGTCCATGTCAGCCAGTGTCGTGCGATGGTTCATGATGCACGCGCGCAACGCAAGGCGCCCGCCGACGGAGGCGTTGCTCATGTAGGAACTGCCGTCGCGCTGGAGCGCCACCAGGAGGCGTTCGTTCCAGGCGTCGAGCGCGCGCTCGACGACGTCCCGGTCCGCGGGAGCGGCCACGTCGAGCGCCCGCCGCGCTTCCACGGGCACGTGACGAAAGCACACGATCGACAGCTCGACCGGGGCCAGGCGCTCGAAGTCGTTGCTCGCGTCGACCTTCTCGGCGAGCGCCGCGGCGCAGGCGAGATCCTTCTCGACCGCCGCGCGAAGCGGTGCGAGACCCACGGCCCGTAGCAGCATCCACACCTTGAGTGCGCGGAAGCGGCGCGACAGCTCGGGGCCGTAGTCCCAGAAGGCGAACGACTCGGCCGGGGCGCTGTCCATCACCCGCATGTACTCGGCGTCGTGCGCGAACGTCGCGTGCGCCGCGGCCGGATCGCGGTACAGGACGCAGCCGCAGTCGAGCGGCAGGTAGAGCCACTTGTGCGGATCGAGCGCGATCGAGTCCGCCCGTGCGAACGCGGAGAGCCTCGCGCGCACCGCGGGGGCCAGGGCCGCGAAGCCGCCGTAGCTCGCGTCGACGTGGAACCACAGGCCGTGCCGCTCGGCGACGTCGGCGATCGCATCGAGCGGATCGATCGCGCCGGTCCCGACCGTTCCCGCCGTGCCGGCGACGCAGAACGGCTGGTGCCCAGAGCGGCGGTCCTCCTCGATCATCGCCTCGAGCGCATCGACGCGCATGCGAAGCGTCCCGTCGACCGGCACCTCGCGCACGTGGTCGCTCCCGATGCCGAGGACCGTCGCGGCCTTCACGACCGAATGATGCGTCTCGGGCGAGACGTAGAGTCGCATCGCGCGCGGCAGGGCGTGCGCACCCTCCCGGGCCATGTCGATCGGCGCCTTGATGCGGCGCGCCGCCGCGAGCGCCGAGAAGTTCGCCATCGAGCCGCCGCTCACGAAGAGCCCGTCAGCCTCCGCGTGCGCGCCGACCATCTGCCGGATCCATTCCACGGCGAGACGCTCGATCTCGACCGGCCCTGGCGCCGAGCGCCACGCGGTGAGGTTGGCGTTCACCATCGAAGCCAGCAGGTCAGCAAGGCTCGCGACCGCGACGCCGGGCGACTGCACGTACCCGAACATCCGCGGATGTCCGTTGTGTCTCGCCAACGGCATCAGCCGCTCCTCGTACTCGTGGAGCGCCGCGGCGAAGCCCGTCCCCTCCTCGGGCAGCTTGCGGTCGAACGCGGCGCGGATATCGCGCGACGTCGTGGCGGGCGCGACCTGCCGGTCGCGCAAGCCCTCGTGGTAGCGCACCATCAGGTCGATCGAGGCATCGCCCCAGCGCCGCAACTCGGCGGACGAAGGCTCCAGTGGCGCGGCGGACGTCGGCGGGCGTCGGGACGGCAAGGTTCCTCCGGGAAACGGGCGCAGTATGATGCCACGGATCGCGCTCGCTCGTGCGCGCGAGCCGCGCGGGCCGCGCGCCGTCAAATGTTCGGAGGCCGCCGATCGTCGATCCCCCGTTGAAGCCCGAACGCGACCCGATGCCGGCGCCGATGGATCCGGTGGTCGAACCGCCGGTCGAGCGACTGCCTCGACGACCCGCGCTCCCGCCGATGTCGCGGGTGTGGATCGCGCGCGTGCTGGCGGTCGCGATCGATGCCGTGCAGATCCTGTTCCTGCCGCTCTTCGGCCCAGGCATCGTGTCGCCGGTCAACGACGCGCTCGACGTCACGGCCGGGCTCGTCATGGTGTGGCTGGTCGGCTGGCACTGGGCGTTCCTGCCGTCGTTCGTGGCCGAGCTGGTGCCGGGCCTCGACATCTTCCCGAGCTGGACCACGGCGGTGTGGTTCGCGACCCGCGGTCGAACGTGAGCTTGTCGGGTCCTGCCCGCTAGGCCGCGGGCTCGGGTTCGTTCCTCCGCCGCCGGCTCAGGATGCCGGCCGACACCAGCGCGAACACGATCGCCACGGGAAGCGGTTCCAGGAACGTGAGCGCAACGTTGAACACCGGGTTCCGGTACATCTCGGCGAACTTCTGCATCTCCCCCTGCTTCGCCGCGACCTGCGCCTCGCTCGCGCCACTGTTGCGCAGCTTCTCCAGCTCGCGCGCCTGGTACTTCTCGATGTAGTCGCTCTTGCCGCCGAAGTAGACGGCCTCCCACGTGGCCACGTAGCAGGCCGAGGCCACCAGGGCGATGAGCGCTCCCACGCCCAGCGCCTTCAGGAAGCCCACCCGGCCGCCGGCCACGTTGTCACGGTACGCGCGCACCCCGAAGTAGATGAGCAGGAACGCCAGCACCATGGTGGTGTAGCCGATCACCAGGCCGGCGTCGTTCCCGATGACGTCGTGGAACGGCATGGTGGCCAGCATCATCACGGACAGGATGCCGCCGGAGATGAGGCCGAACGTGAGGACGATTCTCTTCATGAGAGCGCTTCTCCTCTAAAGAAGGGTCGAGTCACGGGCCCGGGCGCCAAGAGCCGCCCGGATGGGAACGCCCTCATCCTGTGCGCTCCGGCCCCCTCGGCGCGTCACCCGAACGGGTGATTCTGGCGCGCACCGAGCGGAAATCACCCGTTCAGGGGATCAGGCCGGCCTCCTTGGCGAGCTGCACGGCCTGCGTGCGCCGCCTGGCGGAGAGCTTGCTGAACAGCCGTGCAGCGTGGGTCTTCACGGTGTTCTCGCTCACGAACAGCCGCTCGGCGATCTCCTTGTTGCTGAGCCCGGCGGCCACGGCCTCGAGGATGTCCAGCTCGCGGGGCGTGAGCCCGAGTTCCTCCACCTTGGCCTGGTCGCGCACGAACGGCCCGCTGCGCACCACGGGCACCTCCACGCGCACCTCGCGGCTCACCACGCGCTCGCGCGTGAGCTTCTGGCCGAGCCAGATGCCCACCACGGCGAACACCAGCGCCACGATGCCGCCGTAGAGCTCGAGCGAGTGCTCGATCACCAGGTAGCGGTACTCGACCAGCTTGAGCAGCGCGATCAGCACGCCGGCCAGCAGGCCATAGAGGAGCACGGTCTTCTTCACGCGGGCACTCCGGGGCGCACGCCCCGCGGCGCCGGAGAGGCGCCGGAGGGAGCGGCGAGGCTATCGGGTCCGCCGCCGCCGCTCCAGCCGGGCGTTGCTCTCGCCCCACGCGATCGGGCCACTCCCCACGGACGAAGACGGGCCCCGCCGCGACCGCGGCAGGGCCCGTGCAACTCAGATCCTGGGTTCGGACGTCAGTTCTTGGCCGGGGCCGGCGCCTCGAGCGGTGCGGTCTTCGCGTACGTCTTGTTGCGACCTCTCGCCTTCTTGTCGAGCGCCAGCGCGCTCGCGCGGACCTTGTCCATGGACTTGGCGTCGAGCGTCTCGACCTTGGTCAGCCACAGCAGCTGGTGCTCCGTGTCCTTGGGGCCACGTCCCCTGCAGCCGACGTTCCCCACACCCGAGACGTAGTACTTGAGCTGCTCGGCGTCCACCTCGTCTGCGCTGCTCTCCGCGATCACGACCGCGTCCTTGTAGCACTGCACCGGAACGCAGACGGTGACGCCGAGTGAATCCACCTTGCCGCGGTCGTTGTACTCGACCTTCGGCCCCCAGCCCTCCGAGAAGCTCGGAGAGCCCACCGCCGGCTTCCCCGGCACCAGGACGCCTGCGAGCGCGCCGTCGAGGCCGTGGTACCAGGCGGGGTTCCCCGTGATGACGCCGTTGCCGTCGTCGTACTCCTCGGGATACTCGCCCATCGTCCACACGTTGCCTTCGTCGTCCTGCGCCAGGCACGTGAGCTCGGCCTCGACGAGACCGCCCTTTGCCCAGTCGAGGTCGTACGACACGAGGGACTTGACGCCGCCGACCGTCATCGTGAGATCCGTGACGTTGATCTGCATCCGGCGCTTGATCGTGACGCCTTCATCGGTGACCGAGGTTCCCTCGAACGTCATGCGCAGTCCCGGCTTCATCGGGAACAGCGGATTCGTGAGCTCGGTCGGGCTCGTGAACTTTGCTTTCTCGAACGGCTCGTGCCGCTCCTCCTGTCCCCACCATTCCGCCCACGCCGGGGCGCTCGCCAGGCCGAGGATCATCGCCACGGCCAGGCAGGAGCCCAGCCGCAGGGCGCCCCTTCCGGCCCAGGTCAGATCAGCAGTGCTTTCATACGTCTTGACGCGGTTCTCCATCGGTCGACCCTTTCCTTCTCTCTCTCGTTGAACAGTCATGGGTTGGTGGGTTCAGCGTCCTGCGCCGGCCTTCGTGGAATCCGAGCCATCCTTGAATCCATGCTCCACGAGCAACATCGTCTCGAACTTCACGAGTCCGACGCCGGGGGCGTAGTAGCGGTACTCCTTGTCGTCCGGCGCATTCGGGCTCGTGACCTGGGTGCGCATGCAGTTCTCGAACGTTCCCGCGGGCGTCTTCTGGGTCAGGCTCACGCTCATGATCTCGGCGCGATCCATCGTCACGCCGGGCGCTTGCTCCTGATAGTAGCGGTAGCCGACGCGCGGTTGCCCCGGCAGCAGGAGCCCCGGTCGAGCCTTCCCCGTGCCCGCCAGCCAGGACCCGTTCCGGTTGAGGACCTTGCCGTTCCGGAAGTTCGTCACGTCCTCGCCAAAGTGCAGCAGGTCGTGCGTCTGCGAATGGATGGCGAAGTAGTTGCGTGTGAGCTCGCTCGTCTGGCCCTTGAATGACTCGCGCTCTTCGACCACACGCGTCTCGACGCCCTGCACGATCTTCGTCTCGTCGAGCACCGTCACGGTGATCCGCGACGCGCCCTCCTCGAGCACGAGGCGGTAGCCCGGCTCGAGGATGAAGTAGGGATTGCGGCCCTTGGAAGAGAGCTGCGACGGATCGGTGGGGAACTCCGTGGCCCACGGTTCGCCCGGCGCCTCTCTTGCGGGCGTGGCGCCGCACGCCAGCATCGCCACGAGCCCGAGACAGGCCGTCAGCGGATGAAGCCGAATCGATCGCATGCGTACTTCCTCCTCTAGAAGCGGAACGCGAACTGGATCTTGTTGATGAGCTCGTCGCTCTCCATGGCCCAGTGGTCGTCGGACATGCCGTACGTCCGGACCAGGTTCTGGTTGAAGACGACGAACACATCGCCCTGCCGATGGAACGACCAGCGCAGCCGGCTCGACGACCCGAGCTCGCGACTCTCGTTGTCGTACTGGACCATGTTCGTGATTTGGAACACGGGGAACGGCTTGAACTCCGTGAACAGGCTGTAGAGGTACTGGGTGAAGTCGCCTTCCGGCAGCTTC
>Ga0111538_10009479_pt1 | contig 12993 bp, 11 predicted proteins | sample SoiMethybrSBSTD1_FD_79669 | JGI IMG/M metagenome (GOLD analysis project Ga0111538, IMG submission 79669) | Bulk soil microbial communities from a Populus tree surrounding site in Tennessee, USA - Soil MetaG P. TD hybrid SBSTD1 (version 2)... | ecosystem: Environmental > Terrestrial > Soil >...
GACCCCCATCGGGTCCTTCCAGGGGTCGAAGCGCGAGACCTGGCAGAGCAGCGGCCGGTCCACGTCGATGCCGAACTGGTCGCAGACGAAGGCGGCGTCCTCGGGCGAGAGCGCCATGTTCTTGGGCGACAGCGGGTCGATCGCCGGCGGGCAGATGTTCACGCCCGACCCGTTGAGGTTGGAGGGCACGTAGCCCTCGACGTGCCAGACCGAGGCGTCGTAGTCGCGCACGAACGGGACGATGTAGGGCGGCCGCTTGCCGTTCAGCCCCGCCGGCACGTACCGGTCCATGTGGAAGAGGAACGCGTCGTGTTCCTGCACGAGCGGCGTGAGGCGCTTGATCGTGCCGGGGTTCGGCGTCGAGAGGTCGATGTGGCAGCGCCAGACCCAGCTCTGCGCCTTCTCCGGTACGTGCTGGTGCACGCCCGCCGGCTGCGGGTCGTGGACGATGATCACGTCCCAGCCGGCCTGCAGCTGCTTCGCGTTCATCTCGTTGTAGCGCTCCCACGTGTCCCACTCCTCGGACGACAGGTCCTGCGGATTCCCCTGGAGCGCGTTGTGCATCAGCTTCGTCGCGTTGAAGAACTCCTCGCGGCCGAAGATGATCTGCCAGTCCGCGTCGATGCCGACGTCGCGCATGAGCGGCACGAGCGTGTAGAGGATCTCCGACACGCCGCCTCCGAAGGCGGTTGCGGACAGGTGCAGGACCTTCAGCCCGCGCAGGTCCTCCGCCATCTCGCGGATCTCCTCGATGAGAGGCCGGCCCGCGAGATGTGTGTAGTCGGCAAGCGCCTTGTGTCCGACCCCGACCGGCTGAAGCACGGGTTTCGGCGCTCCTACGCTTCCGGCTCGCTGTCGGGCAGGCGTTTGACCAGCCGGACGGACGACTCGTTGTAGGTCACCTCGTCGACGGTCGCCTCGACGATCGCGCGGCTCAGCTCGTCCTCGCTGCCGCTGGGTGCCGATGCCGCATGCACGTTGACGACGAGCCGGTCGTCCTCCAGCTCGAACTCGACTCTCACGGACTCCTCGGAGGCCGCGGCGAGCCGCTCGGTCGCGACCTCGCTGACCGCCAGTTTCAGGTCGGCCACGTCGTCCGGCTGCAGCGGCGTAAGGCGACAGATCGCGGACAGGGCGAGGCGTGCCAGGACGATGTAGTCCGGCTTTGGAGGAATCGCCAGCGAAACGCTGCGTGCTGAGGCCTCGGTCACCGCGGCGGAAGCCTACTCCCGCGCCGCTCGCAGGCGCGAGATGCCCGCGCCAACCTGCTCGAGGATCGCCTCGTGAAGTGCGGGATTCGCTGACGCGACGTACGAGGTCTGATGCTCCGGCCCCGACCCGAGCAGCGGCCGGTCGTCGAGCGGCTCGCCGCGCGCGTCCGTCACGACGGCGCCCGCCTCCTTCGCGAGGATCCACGATCCGGCGAGGTCGTACGGAGGGTTGGTCAGCACCGCGCCACCGCCGATGCGCTCGAACTCGGCCTGCAGCTCCGGAACCGCTTCGAAGATCAGCGGGCTCGGCTCGATCACGGCATCGAGTTGGCCGGTGATCACGCGCGTCATGAAGAAGGCCGACGAGCCGAGGTCGAAGACGGCGCCGCCCACCGAGGACGTGTCGATCAGATCGGCGAGCACCTCGATCAGCTCGCGCGCCGGCCGGCCGCGAAAGCCGAAGCCCCAGAACATCCGGTCGAGGCGCTCGTTCTGCGAGAGCTGCGGGTCGAGCTCGCCACTCAGGAATACGTGCCCGGACTTGATCTCGACGACGCACCCGTGGGTGATGTCGCGAAACCGCGGCTCACCGTCGAGCGGGGCGGCGGCGATCGACACGCAGCACGACTCGAGCCCGGCGAGCGCGGGGCGGGTGCCGTCGATCGGGTCGACGATCAGCACGGTGTGCGAGCCGTTGGCACCCACCAAACCGCGGTCCTCGGAGTAGAACGCGACGCCGGGTGCGCGCTCCTCGACGAAGTGCTCGAGCAGCTCCTCGGCGGCCGCGTCGATCGCGAACGTCACGTCGCCGCTCTCGCCGGCGCCGGAGTGCGCGCGCTGCGCATGCGCGCCGAGCAGCGGGTGCACGCGCTCCCGCAACGCGAGCGCGAGCTCGCGGATCAGTTCGCGCATCAGCCCTCGAGCTGCCGCGGGCGCTCGCCGAGCTCGACCTTGATCGTGCGCTTCTCCCCGTCGCGCAACACACCCAGCTCCACCGTCTCGCCCGGCTCGAGCAGGCTGATCAGGTCGGCGAGGTCGGCGGTCTGCGTCAGCTCCTCACCGTTCACGGCGACGATCACATCGCCGTCCGCGGCGATGTCGGTCTGGCCCTGGAAGTCGATCAGGCGGTCTCCCGCGGTCAGCCCCGCCTCGTCCGCCGGGCTGTTGTCGACGACCTCGGAGACGAGCGCTCCGACATCCACATCGAGCCCGAGCCGGTCCGCCAGCTGCGGGTAGATCTCCTGAGTCGACACGCCGAGGTAGCCGTACTCGGCATCGCCGTCATCGCGCAGGAGGTCGAGCGAGCGCTTGACCGCGTCGACCGGGATCGCGAACCCGACCCCGGCGCCCTCGCCCGTCTCGGTCTTGATCTGGGCGTTGATCCCGATCACGCGCCCGTGCCCGTCGAGCAGCGGTCCGCCGGAGTTCCCGCGGTTGATCGCCGCGTCCGTCTGGATGGCGTCGCCGATGCCGAAGTCGGTGAGCGACGCGATGTTGCGGTCGAGCGCCGAGATCACGCCGACCGAGAGCGACTGCTCCTCGCCGAACGGGCTGCCGATCGCGGCGACCGGGTCGCCGACGCTGAGATGGTCGACGTCCCCGAGCTCGAGCGGCGTCAGGGACAGGCCGTTGGGCTCGATCTTGAGCAGCGCGACGTCCGCGTTCGGGTCGATACCGACGATCCGTGCGGGCACGCGATTGCCGTCGGCGAAGTCGACGAACACCTGGCCCGCGCGGCGCAACCCCTGTCCGCTCGTGACCACGTGCGTGTTCGTGGCGATGTAGCCGTCGCCGTCCAGTACGAAGCCGGAGCCGAGCCCGCCCGCCTGGCTGCCGAGCGGCCCATCGGCCTCGCCGAACAGCGAGATCACGGTGACGACGCCGGGCGCGAGCCGGTCGTATATCGCGCTCGCGTCGAAGCCGTTCTTGGAGCCGATCCCCTCGACCACCTGGACGCGCGTGGTCTCGACCTGCTCGGGCGTGTCCGACGAGCCCGAGCTCTGATCGTCGTCGTCGCCGAGCGAGCAGCCGGCGGTCGCGAGTGCGCAGGCGCAGAGGGCGCCCGCGACGGCGACCCTCACTCCTCGCTCACCGGCAGGTCGAGGCTGAAGACGGTGCGGCCGGGCCGCGAGGTCAGCGTGATGCCGCCGTCCATCCGCTCGGCGAGCTCCTTCGCGATCGCCAGGCCGAGCCCGGAGCCGCTGGCTCCGTCGGCGGTGAAGAAGCGGTCGAACGCATGTCGCCGCGTCGCGTCCTCGAGCCCCGGCCCGGCGTCCGCCACCGCGATCCGGACGTGTCCGTCCTCGCGGCCGGCGCTGATCTCGACGTCCGTGCCGGGCGGGGTGTGCCGAAGTGCGTTGTCGAGGAGGATGCGCATGATCTGAGCGACGCGGTCAGGATCGCAGACGGCCTCCACACGGCCGATGCTGATGTCGACGGCGAGCTTCGAGCCGTGCGCGTCGAGCGCGGGCACGAATTCCTTCGCGACCGAGTCGGCGAGCGCGGCAAGGTCCACGCTCTCCGTCGTCAGGTCAAGTGAGCCGGCGTCGAGCCGTGACAGGTCGAGCAGGTCGGTTGCCAGCTTCTGCAACCGCTCCACCTGCTCGGCGACCGCCTGGAGGAACTCCGCGCGGGCGTCGTCGTCGAGTTCCTCGTCCTGCAGCAGCTCGACGAACCCGCCCAGCGAGAAGATCGGCGTGCGCAGCTCGTGCGACGCGTTGGCGATGAACTCGCGCCGTGCCCGGTCGACCCGCTCGAGCTTGCCCTGCATCTCGTTGAACGCGCGCGTCAGCTGCCCGAGCTCGTCCTCGGAGTCCACCGGGAGCGGCGCGACGAAGCGTCCGGCCGCGACCTCCTCCGCGGCCCCCTCGAGGCGCTGTACGCGGCGCGCGAGCCGGCCGGCGATCAGATAGCCGCCGAGCAAGGCGATGAACAGCGCACCGGCACCGGCGACGAGCACGCGCCGCCGGATCAGGTCGACGGTCTCCGTTACGTCGTCGAGGCTGCGGGAGTAGACCGCGATCCACGGGCGCAGGCCGGGCAGCGGACGGGCGATCTGAGCGGTGTCGACGCCGGCGAAGTCGGTGATGACCCGGACCGGCTTGCGCGTCTCGAACGCCTCCGTTGCCCCCTCGTCCGGCAGCTCCGAGAGGCGCTGGGCCTGCGAGTCGGAGATCGGATAGAAGAGGACACTGTCGCCCTCCTGGACGCCGAGCAGGGTGACCTGCGCCCCGGCAGCGTCTGCGACCGCGCGGACGAGCTCGTCGAGCTTGGCAGCCGGAATCGCCCGCTCCTGCGCGCGCTCCAGTTGCCCAGCGGTCGCACGGCTCGCGCGTTCGAGGTCGTCGAGCTGCTGGTCCTCGAGGCTCTCACGCAGCTGCGGCACGACGAGGAAGAAGACGAGCCCGAACGCCAGGGCTACGATCCCGAAGAACAGGAGCGCCAGCTTGTTGCGGAGCGACCAGAGTCGCGTGGGGTTCATCCCTCGCGGAAGTGGTAGCCGACGCCGCGATCCGTCAGGAGGTACTCCGGCTCGCGCGGGTCGGTCTCGATTTTCTCCCTGAGATGTCGGATGTGGACGTCGATCGTGCGCAGGTCGCGATATGCCGAGCTGTCCCACAGATGCTCGAGCAGCTCCTCGCGGCGGAAGACCTGGCCCGGGCTCTCGGCGAGGCAGAAGAGGATCTCGAACTCGACCTTGGTCAGCCGGATCGGCTCGCCGTTCTTCGTCACCGTCCGCTTCGAGCTGTCCATCCGCAGGTCGCCCGCCTCGATGACGCGCTGGCTGCGGCCGCCGGTGCGCCGCAGGAGCGCTCGGATCCGGCTGCGCAGCTCGAGGGGCGAGAACGGCTTCGTGATGTAGTCGTCCGCCCCGAGCTCGAGGCCGTAGATCTTGTCCGACTCGTCGGCCTTGGCGGTCAGCATGATGATCGGAACGCTGCTCGACTCGCGCAGCTCGCGACAGACGTCGAGGCCGTTCTTCTTGGGAAGCATGAGATCGAGGAGGATCAAGTCGAAGTCGCCCTGCCGGAAGCGCACGAGCGCCTCCTCACCGTCGAAGGCCGGCACGACCTGGAAGTCCTTCTCGAGGTGCGCCGCGAGCATCTTCACGACCGACGGCTCGTCGTCGACGAGCAGGATGCGCGGTCTTGTGGCAGCCATCTCCACTTTCGTTAACCCATCAAATTGTAGGTTGGCCCGGTGATCGAGCCCCGGATCTACCGCGCGGCGTTCATCCCGGCTTTACTCGCGGTCGTGCTGGTGATGTTCTCGCTCGAGAACAAGCCGAAGCCGGTGCCGCAGGGACTCGCCGCCGACGTGCTCTTCGACGGCGACGTCGCGTTCCGCGAGCTGCGCCGGATAGTGGTGCGGCATCCCGACCGGCGTCCGGGGGCTCTCTCGAGCGCGGCGGTCGCCCGCGACCTGGCCGAGCGCTTTCGCGCGCTGGAGCCCGAGGGGTTCGAGACGACGGTCGACTCCTGGGAGGAGAACGGCGAGTCGCTCGTCAACGTCATCTCGCGCCGGCCGGGTGAGAGCCGCGACCAGATCGTGATCATGGCTCCGCGCGACTCGGACTCGGTCCCCGACGCGACCGGAAGCGCGGCCGACACCGCCGCGCTCCTCGAGCTCGCGCGCGTGATCAAGGGCCGCCCGTCCCGGAAGACGCTGGTGCTCGCCTCGGTCGACGGCAGCACGCTCGGCGATGCCGGGGCGCGGCGCTTCGCGAGCACCGCCGAGGACCGCGGCCGCATCGAGGCCGTGATCTCGCTGTCGAACCTCGGCGCCGGCTCTTCGAAGGGCCCGCTCCTGATCGCGTGGTCGAACGACGACCGCCGCGGCAACATCGGGCTGTACCGAACGGCCGCGGCGTCGCTGCGCGAGGAGCTCGGCGCGGAACCCTCTGAGGAGGGCGCCCTGGGCCAGCTCGTGCGGCTCGGGTATCCGCTGGGGCTCGGCGCCCAGGGCCCGCTGCTCGCCGACGGGCTCGAGGCGATTCGGATATCGGGCAGCGGCGAGCTCGCGCCGCCGGAGGACGAGCGCGACCTCGAGGATGTCAGCCAGGACCGGCTCGGGCAGCTCGGCCGCGCGACGCTACGACTCGTCAGCGCGCTCGACGGCGCCGCCGAGCCGCCGGACCACGGCCCGCAGTCCTACGTCGAGGTCAGCCGCAAGGTGTTGCCGGGCTGGGTGCTCGCAGTGCTCGCCGGGACGTTCCTCCTCCCGGCGCTGTTCGCCTCGATCGATGCGTTCGCACGCGCGCGGCGGCGGCGTGAAGCCGCACCGGGCTGGTGGCGCACCATCGCGCTCTGGTCGTTGCCGTTCCTCGCCGCGTTCGCGATGGCGGAGGTCCTGGTGCTGCTCGACCAGGCGCCGGACGCCGGTGCCGCGCCCTCGGAGCCGGGGCTGTATCCGCTCGACGGCCAGGCGCTGGCCGCGCTGGGCGCGTGCGCAGCGACGGCGCTGCTCGTGTGGCTGCTCGCGCGCCCGCGCCTCAGACGCGCGGCGGAGGTTGCCGAGACGGGTGGCGCGGCCGCCACGACCGCACTGGCGCTGTGCGTGGTCGGCCTGGCGGTCTGGATCCTGAATCCGTTCGCCGCGCTCTTCCTCCTGCCGGCGGTGCACGCCTGGATGCTCGCCATGCTGTCGGGGTTCCGGCTCAGCCGCCGAGGCGCCGGGCTGGTCGTTTTCGTCGGTCTCATCGGACCGCTGGTGGCGGCGATCGTCTACCTCGACCGTCTCAGCCTCGATCCGCTCGAGGGTGTCTGGTACCTGTGGGTGCTGGTCACCGGGCACGCGGTGAGCCCGATCACGACCCTGCTCGCGTGCATCTGCGCGGCCGTCGTCGCGACGACCTTCACGGTGATCGCTGCACGCGTCGGCTCACCGCCGCCGCTCGAGCCGGACGGGCCTCGTGTGCGCGGGCCGGGCGGCTATGCCGGCCCGGGCTCGCTCGGCGGAACGCCCTCGACCCTCAGCCGTCGCTAGCCAGATCGACGCCGCGGCAGACGTCGCGAACCGTCATCAGCGCGATCTTCACGTCGAGCCAGAGCGACCAGTTCTCCACGTACCAGTCGTCCCACCGAACACGCTCGGCGAGCGGCGCATGTGCGGCCAGGCCGCGCAGCTGCGACCAGCCCGTGATGCCCGGGCGAACTCGCCGCGGCTCGTCAGGGCGGCGGAGGTTTCCGCCGAAGAGCTCGACGAACTCGGGGCGCTCGGGGCGCGGGCCGACGAAGCTCATCTCGCCGCGAAGGACGTTCACCAGCTGGGGCAGCTGATCGATCGCCCACCGCTCGAGCAGCGGAAGCGGCGGGAAGAGGAGCAGCGTGAACGAGCGCCCGTCGCGCGCGATGCGCCGCTCGCGCACCAGCACGGGCCCGTCCGTCCGGAGCTTCACGGCCACGGCGGCGACTAGCAGGATCGGAGCCACGACGACGAGCGCGATCGCCGCGCCGACTCGGTCGAGCGTGTGCTTCAGCGCGAAGCTGCGGTCGCGCGGGTCCCGAATGGGCGCCGCACGGGAGTGCTCCACCGGCTGGAGCGGGGGGAAAGGCTGGTTGCGACCCGGAGAGGGCATCGTTCGCGATGTCGGCACGTGCCGCCGGGATGTTTAAGGTCGTGGGGGTGGCGCGGACGCTCCTGAGGCAGCTCTCGACCATCCTGATCCTGGCCGGGCTCATGCTGCTTGTCGACGTCGGGCTCACGCTCGTGTGGCAGGAGCCGGTCTCGAAGCTCTACGCCGACTGGCGGCAGGATGCGCTCGCCAACGACCTCGAGGAGCTCAGCGATCCGCACCTCAAGCCGGCGGAGGTCAAGGCGCTCGAGCGGCTGCCGCTCGACAGTGAGCGGGCCGCGTTCCTTGCGCGCGCGCTGAAGCGTCGAACTGAAGTCGGCGACGCGATCGGCCGCATCCGCATCCCGGAGATCGGCGTCAACAAGGTCGTGGTCGAGGGAACCGACGGCGGCTCGTTGCGGAAGGGGCCCGGCCACTATCCGGAGACGCCGTTCCCCGGTATCCACGGAACCGTCGCGATCGCCGGCCATCGCACCACCTATGGCGCGCCCTTCAACGAGCTCGACAAGCTCGAGCGCGGGGACCAGGTCGTCGTCGAGATGCCGTACGGCCGGTTCGTGTACGAGGTCGAGAGGCAGCAGATCGTCCAGCCGACCGCGACGTGGGTGACGCGCCGCGTGGGATACGACCGGCTGGTGCTCACCGCCTGCCACCCGTTGTACAGCGCGGCACAGCGGATCGTGGCCTTCGCGCGTCTCGTGCGGACCGAACAGCTCGGCTAGACATCAGTACGTGATTGGGCTGTTTTTGCTCCGGTCAGAGGGGTTCCGCCCCGATCTTTCAGGCAGTGAAGCGGGAGAGCGACCTCGGGTCGCGCGTTGCGCGCGGCGAGTATGTGATCGACACCCAACGGGTCGCGGAAGCGATGCTGCGCCGGCGCGGAGCGGGCCTACTCGTGCTCATACCCGGAGACGGAAAGGGTGCGGCCGTCCGCGGTCCGGAGAACGATCCCGGTCCCGGCCTCAGCGCGGCCTAGTCGGCTGAGCGTGACGCCCGCCGCAGCGGCGGCCGCCTCGATGTCACCGGCCCTGTCGGCCGGCGCCGTGACGAGGAGCTCGTAGTCGTCACCGGCTCCGGCGGCCAGCTCGAGCGCGTTCCGGCCGGCCGTCTCGGCGACCGCCTCGACCCCCGGCGCGAGCGGCACCCGGTCGGCGTCGATGACGAGCCGGCAGCCGCTGCGCTCTGCCACGTGGCGTGCGTCAGTCGCAAGGCCGTCGCTCAGGTCGATCATCGCGCCGGCTCCGGCGTGCGCGAACGCCAGGCCCGCGGCGAGCCGCGGCTCGGGCCTCAGATGGCGCGCGATCAGGTCCGACGCCTCGGGCACGGGCGGCGCCCCTTCCAGCAGCAAGAGGCCGGCGGCGGAGCCGCCCAGCTCGCCCGTCACCCAGACCTCGTCTCCCGGCTGCGCGCCATCTCGCCCGACGGCGAGGGCGGCGTCGTCGACCCAGCCCGTCACGCACACCGTGACGGTCAGGCAGCTCGCGGTGATGACGTCGCCGCCGGCGATCGAGACACCGAGCCGTGCCGCGAGCTCCGCCATGCCGCCGACCAGTGCGCGCGCCGCATCCGGCTCCAACCCGCGCGGCAGGGCGAGAGCGACGTGCGCCTCGCCCACCTCGGCGCCCATCGCCGCGAGATCGGAGAGCGCTGTCGCGAGTGCCTTGTGCCCGACGTCGGCGGGCGAGTGTGTGTCGAGTGTGAAGTGGGTGCCGTCGGTGACGGCGTCGATCGACATGACCGCGAACCCGCGCGCGCGAACGACGGACGCGTCGTCCCCGGGTCCGCGCACCACCCGCTCCCCGCTCGGGCCGAGCAGCTCCTCGAACGACGCGATCAGGTCGAGCTCGCCCATGGCTACAGTCTGAACGGATGCCGCTAGGGCCTGGCAAGACCCTTCTCGCCGCCGCCGTGGCCGGCGCGCTGCTCGTCGCGCCGGGCGACGCGGCGGCCTCGCACAAGCCGCTGCCCTTCAAGGCGACCGCCACGATCTCCGCCTGCCGCGGGGAGAGCCTCACAGTGGCGGCGAAGTTCGAGCCCGCGGCCGACGCGCCGCGCCGCGCGCGGCGCAAGATCAGGCGCGCGAGCCTGCGGCTGCGGTTCGAGGCGGCGCCGCTGTACGGGCGCACCCACAAGAGCCGCGAGTTCGACCTCGGGCGGACCACCGAGGTGCGCCGGTCGGTGCGCTTCGCCGACCTCCCGTCGCAGGGTTACAGCGGCATCGTGCGCTACCGCTGGAAGCGCGGCAAGCGCACAGTGCTGTCCGGCCTGATCCGGACGCGCAAGGCGCGCGTCGCGGGCAAGAAGGGCAAGGCGTTCTGCTCTCTGCGTGTCGGCAAGCGGCCTGTCGACACAACGCCGCCGTTCATCACCCCGATCCCGAGCGACTCCGCGTGGTACCGCGGCCCGCTGGTCGTCAGGTTCTTCGTCTTCGACGACCTCTCGGGCGTCGCGCTCGTCGTCTCGCGCATCGACGGCGGCCCATTCGCGCGCGGTCGCGCGACGACGGTCGATGGGGAGGGCACGCACGAGCTCGAATACGTCGCGCGCGACGCCGCCGGAAACCAGACGCCGCTCAGGTCGACGACACTGCGCGTGGACCAGGGCTCGCCCACGCGCCCGGTCGTGACCGCACCCACCGGCTCGACGAGCGACAGCACGCCCGAGATCAGCTGGAACGCGTCGAGCGACAGCGCGTCCGGCGTGGCGGGATACGTCGTCCTCGTGCGCAACTCGAGCGGGTCGATCGCGTGGCTGCGCAACATTCCGGCGAATGCTCCGCGGGCCGCGGCTGTCGCTGACCCGCTTCCGCCGGGGAGCTATACGGCGGAGGTGACTGCATATGACCGGGCTGCGCCGTCGCCGTTTGCGACCACCGGTACGGCGGCATTCACGATCGTCGCGCCGGCGAACCCGTCGCAGGACACGGACGGGGACGGCGTCGCCGATACGACCGACAACTGCCCGGACGTCCCGAACGCCGGTCAGGAAGACCAAAGTGACCGCGATGGCATCGGAGAGGCATGCGACACGGATGACGACAACGATGGCCTGCCGGACGCACAGGATCCAAACGACCACAACACCAACTCCGATGGAGACGAGCTTCCCGACGGTTCGGACGACTGTCCGGCCGAGCCAGGCCCCACCGTCCTTAATGGCTGCCCGCCGCTCTAGAGCGGCACCGCGATGACGAGCATCCACGCGCACAGCGCGGCGGTGGCGAGCTCCAGGCGGCGGTCGGCCGCGAGTGCGGCCAGCGGGAGCAGCCAGAGGGCGTACCACGGAACCAGCCACGCCGAGGCAACGAGCAGGGCGAGCGTCGCCCAGCCCGCCATTCGGATCGGATCGGCGCCGCGCCACGTCCGCGCGAGCAGCCACACCGCGACGCCCGCGAACGCCACCGCGTAGGCGGCACGCACCGCGTCGCGATAGTCGAGCCGGTCGCCGGGCAGAACCGCGCCGAGCAGTTCCGCGGTCTTGTACGGGAAGGACCAGCGCGAGGTCCGCTCCTGGTTGTCGGACAGGAGCCCGAGCGCGTCGAGCGCGTCGGAGCCGAAGCCCGCGTATGCCGCCACGACGATCGCGATCACGGCCGCCGCGGCGCCCGCCAGCACCCGGCGCAGCGGTCCCGCAGCCAGCAGGAAGGGGACTACGAGTGCCGCCGACGCCTTGATCCCCGCGGCGAGTGTCGAGCCGAGCCCGGCCGCGAACGCGCGCCCGCCTGCCCACGCCATGACGCCGGCCATCGTGAGCAGCACGACGTACGCCTCGTTGTGCGCGCCGCCGACGACGTGCACCAGCGTGAGCGGGTTCAGGCCGACGAAGAGAGCGGGCACGCGCGGATCGCGTCCGAGGCGCTCGGCCGTTCGCCAGACGACTGCGGCGAGCGCGAGCGATGCCAGCGCCGCGAGCGCCTTCAGGATCCAGAAGGCCGTCGCCACGCCTAGGCCGGCGAGCGGATACGTCACGAGCGTGAAGAGCGGGCCGTACGCGGACGTGGCGGTCTTCGAGCCGGCGTAGGGATAGACGGCATCCGCGGCGGCATCGACGGGCGCGTGCTCGTAGGGGTTCAGGTCGTGCTCCACGCCGAGGCGCGCGTAGGCGATGTACGAGAAGACGTCCTGCGACAGGAGCGGCGGGGCGAGCAGGAAGATCGCGTGCGTCACCACGAGCGCCGCGATGACGGCACGCGGCGTGAGGCCGCCCGCGCGCGTCACGACGACGGCCCAGAGCGCGAGCGCCACCCAGAGCCCGCCGTAGAAGAGCGGACCTCCGAGCGGCCCGTCGGTCCAGTCGGCGCCGACGACGCGAAACGGCCCAAGCAGCCAGTCGGGCGATCCGCCGACCGTCGCCAGGACGAGGTTCGAATCGTCGGCGGCGGGCAGCGCGGCGAGCGCTGTGTAGACGAGACAGAGGGCGATCAGCGCCGCGAGCGCGGCGCGGCCGCTACTAGCCCTTGTCGTGCCCGTTGGCGTTGCCCTGGCCATTGCCGGGCGGGGCGGTGCCGCCTCCGTCGGTGTCCGGGCCGGGCGTCTGCGGCGCGTCCTGTGGCGGCGACTCGTAGAGACGCGGGTCGTAGCCACCGTTGTAGTTCTCGTTGCCGGCGGAGTTGTCGCCCGTCCCCGTCGGGGCCGGCGCCGTGTAGGTGGAGGTCGAGTCGTAGGTCGTGTCCGAGCTCGTGCCGGTCGACGCGTACTGGCCGTAGAACGGCGTGAACTCGGGAGTCTCCGTCGAGACGGGGAACGACTCACACTGGCCCGCGTCCGCGGTGGACATGAACGAGTGCCAGATCTGCGCGGGGAACGTGCCGCCCGCGACGCTGATCCCGTGGACGCTCGTCATCTCGACGCGCGCGTCCGGGTAGCCGACCCAGACGGAGGCCGCGAGGTTGGGCGTGAAGCCGACGAACCACGCGTCGGTGAAGTTGTCGGTCGTGCCCGTCTTGCCGGCGGCGTCACAGCCGAAGTTCGCGGCCGTGCCCGTGCCCGACAGCACGTTCTGGTTCAGGATCTTCGTCGCCTCGTAGGCGACCCATTCCGGCAGGACGCGCTTGCGCTTCGGCTCACCGAGGTCGTCCGTCTTCCCGTCGGGGAATTCGACCTTTGTGATCGCGATCGGGTCGTTGTGGATTCCGTACGAGGCGAGCGTCGCGTAGGCGTCCGCCATCTCGAGCGGCGACACGCCCAGGCGCAGGCCGCCCAGGCCCTC
>Ga0111538_10009480_pt1 | contig 12992 bp, 13 predicted proteins | sample SoiMethybrSBSTD1_FD_79669 | JGI IMG/M metagenome (GOLD analysis project Ga0111538, IMG submission 79669) | Bulk soil microbial communities from a Populus tree surrounding site in Tennessee, USA - Soil MetaG P. TD hybrid SBSTD1 (version 2)... | ecosystem: Environmental > Terrestrial > Soil >...
GCTGCGCGTCGAGCGCCACGAGCTCCGCACGGGCTCGGGCGGAAACGGTCGCTTCCGGGGCGGTGACGGCGTCGTCCGCGAGCTACGCGTGCTCGAGCCGTGCCGGCTGTCCCTGCTGACAGAGCGCCGGTCGACGAGCCCCCGCGGGGCCGCGGGCGGAGATCCGGGCGCTCGCGGCCGCAACCTCGTGAACGGACGCGACGTGCCCGCCAAGACGACGCTCGACCTCGACGCCGGCGATGTCATCCGGATCGAGACGCCCGGCGGCGGCGGTTATGGAGACGACTAGGCGGGCGTGAGCTGCAGCTCCGGCGCGAGCCGGCGCTCCAGCACCAGAGCGCCGGCCCCCGCCACCAGGCACGTGCAGGCGGCCAGCACCCAGAGCGCGTTCGGCGAGCGGTCGAGCACGAGTCCTCCGACCGCCGGGCCGATCGCGAAGCCGATCTCCCAGGACAGGGTCGAGAAGGCCATGTAGCGCCCGCGCAGCCACTCGGGCGCCATGTCGGCGACGAGCGCGCCCTGGTTGGGGCCGTGGAAGCACTCGCCGATCCCGAAGACGATCGCGCCGATGCAGAAGACGAGCGCAGCGGTGCCGGCCGTGGCCGAGACGCCGCCGATCAGGACGATCGTCCAGGCGAGCGCCCACACCACTGTCATGAAGCCGAGCGCACGCATCCGCCGCCGCCCCTCGAGCAGCTTCACGAGCGGCAGCTGTGCGAGCACGATCGCCAGCGTGTTGACGAAGAAGATGACCCCGATCCAGCGCTCGCCCACGCCGGCCTCGTTCTTGGCGTACACCGGCAGGAGCTCGAAGACTGCGTAGCCCGCTGCCACGTACAGCACGTTGAGCGCGACCACGCCCAGGAACACGCGGTCGCGCACGACCGCGAGGTAGCGGCCCGCGGGTGCGCCGGTGCGGCTGGGAATCGGCGGATCGGGCACGAAGGCGAGCACGCCCACGAAGACGACGAACGTCGCGGCGTCGAGCACGAAGAGCACCGTGTAGCTCGATGCGTTCTCCGTCGTGGCGATCAAGCCGCCGCTCAGGCCTCCCAGCCCGATGCCGAGGTTCCGCGTCACGCGCTGCAGCGCGAAGGCCGCGTGCCGCCGCTCGGGCGGCGTGAGCCCGGCGAGCAGCGTCGACTGGCTCGGCCAGAATGCCCCGTTCCCGACCCCGCCGATCGCCATCAGCACGAGCGCCTCCCACGGCTCGTGCACGAGTGGCAGCAGCCCGTAGCCGATCGCGAGCAGGACGAGGGAGACCGCCAGCACGGGACGGCCGCCGAACCGGTCGACGACGGCGCCACTGAACGGGATGGTCGCGATCCCAGCCAGCGCGCTCGTCGCCACGATCAGGCCGACCGTGTCGAGGGCGAACCCGCGGACGTTGTGCAGGTAGATGAAGAGGAACGGGAACGCGAGGCCGTTGCCGAACGCGTTCGCCAGCCCGCCGACCTCCATCGTCCAGACGGAGCGCGGCAGGCGGGGGTCGAGACTCCGCAGGTAATCGAGCATCGAAGGCGTGAGGCTAGTCTCCGAGCCATGGCGGTGATCGAGGCTCGCAGCCTGCATCGGACCTACAAGACCTCCACCGGGACGATCCGGCGGCGCTCGCTCGAGGTCGAGGCTGTGCGCGGCGTCGATTTCGCGGTCGAGAAGGGTGAGCTCTTCGGGCTTCTGGGACCGAACGGCGCGGGCAAGACGACGACGATCAAGATGCTGATCACGCTGCTGATCCCCACGAGCGGGACGGCGACAGTGCTCGGCTATGACGTCGTCAAGGACGCCCGCGAGGTGCGCAAGCGCATCGGCTACGTGTTCGGCGGCGAGCGCGGCGTGTACGAGCGCCTGTCCGGCCTGGACAACCTGCGCTACTTCGCCGAGCTCTACGGCGTTCCGGGGAAGGCGATCAGGCCCCGCATCGACGAGCTGCTCGAGCTCGTGGGGCTCAAGGGGCGCGAGAAGGAGCGCGTCGAGGGCTACTCGCGCGGAATGAAGCAGCGGCTCCACGTCGCACGTGGCCTGCTCCACGACCCACCGGTCGTCTTCCTCGACGAGCCGACGATCGGCCTCGACCCCGTCGGCGCACGCGAGCTGCGCGCCACGATCGCCTCGCTGACCGAAGCCGGGAAGACGGTCCTGCTCACGACGCACTACATGTTCGAGGCGGACGCCCTCTGCGACCGGATCGCAGTGATCACAAAGGGCGAGATCGTCGCGCAGGGCACGCCCGCGGAGCTCAAGGCCGGTGTCGAAGAGGGAGCCGTCGTCGAGGTCGAGATCTTCGGGATCCCGGAGGGCACGGTCGAGCGCGTGCGCGAGCTCGACGGCGTCAGGGCGGTGGGCGTCGAGGAGCGAGAGCAGGCGCAGGTGCTCGTCGTCCAGACACCTACCGACGTCGAGCTGACCAGCGCCATCCTGGGCCGGCTGGACGGAGCCAACGTGGGACGGGTGTCCCGCCGTGAGCCGACGCTCGAGGACGCGTACGTCGCGCTCGTGGGCCACTCCGAGTGAGGGCCGCGGCCCGGTTGCTCGCGCTCGGGTGGATGTTCCACCTGAAGATGCTCTCCCGCTCCGCCTTCGACGGCCTGCTCGGCGTGCTGTGGCCTCTCTTCTTCGCCACGGTGGCGTTCTTCATGTTCGAGGCCGGCGGCGGCCAGGAGACGCTGCTGTACGCCTCGCTCGGCGCGGCGGTGATGGGCATCTGGTCGATGACAAGCACGTCTGCCGGCTCGGCGCTGCAGCGTGAGCGCTGGCACGGAACGCTGGAGGTCCTCGTCGCCGCGCCCGCTAACTTCGCACTCATCCTGCTGCCGCTGACGATTGCGATGTCGACGATCGGGATCTACTGCCTGGTGGCGACGCTGCTGTGGGGCCGGTTGCTCTTCGGCATCGAGCTGGAGCTCGTGCACCCGCTGCTGTTCGCGATCTCGATCCCGGCGGTCGTGATCTCGATCGGGTCGTTCGGCTTCCTGCTCGCCGTGAGCTTCGTGCGCTACCGGTTCGCCTGGGCGCTCGGGAACCTGTTCGAGTACCCCGTCTGGCTCATCTGCGGCTTCCTCGTGCCGCTCTCGCTGCTGCCCGACTGGGTCCGCCCGATCTCGTGGGTGCTTGCGCCGACCTGGGGCGTGCGGGCGATCCGGGAGTCGGCGCTCGGCGGCTCGCCTTTGCCGGACGTCCTGCTCTGCCTGGGCCTCGGAGCCCTCTACGTCCTGATCGGGGTGCTCGTGCTCGACAGCGTGCTGCGATCGGCTCGCGCGAAGGCGGCGCTGTCGCTGACATGACCTCGCTGCGCGTCTTCTTCATCGGCGGGATCACGAGTTACCGCGCGCTCTTCTACTGGCTCACGCCGTGGGTGTACGTGCCCAGCCTGCTCGTCGCGCCGATCTTCCAGATTCTGCTCTTCGTCTACATCGGCCGGGCCGCCGGTCTCGAGTCGGACGAGTTCTACGTGATCGGGAACGCGCTCCAGTACGCGGCGATCCCGTGCGTCTTCGCGATGGGCTTCGCGATCGGCGGTGAGCGCTACCAGAAGACCCTGGGCTCGATCCTCGTCTCGCCCGCGCGCAGGCTGCCGCTCTTCCTCGGGCGCGCGCTCCCCGTGATCCTGAACGGCGCGTTCGTCGCCGCCTTCTCGCTCACCGTCGGCTGCCTGCTGCTCGGGATCGACGTGCCTTCTTCTGCCTTCGCGCCGCTCGCCGTCGTCGTCCTCGTGTGCGCGTTCTCGTGCACCGGGCTCGGCCTGATCAACGGCGCGCTCGGCCTGCGCGTGCGCGAGACGGGTGTGCTCGCCAACATCATGTTCGGGCTGCTGCTGATCTTCACCGGAGCGAACGTCCCGGTCGACCAGCTGCCCGGCTGGATGCAGAGGATCTCGGACGTCGTCCCGCTTACCCATGGGATCGAGGCCGCGAGGGAGCTCGCCGCAGGCGGGACCTTCGCCGACGTCGCCGGCCTCGTCGGCACCGAGGCACTCGTAGGCCTCGCGTACGGGGTGCTGGGGTATGCGGTTCTGCGCTTCATGGAATGGCAGAGCCGCGCTCACGCCACCCTGGAGACGGCATGAGCAATGTGCGGCTGGTCTGGGCCGGCTGGCGCTTCCACGTGAAGAGCCTGACGCTGTCGGGGTTCTTCCTCCTGACCTCGGCGATCCAGCCGGTGATCTTCGCGACGATCGCGTTCTTCATGTTCAAGGCCGGCGCGCGCGAGGGCACCCTCCTCTACGTCTCGCTCGGCGCCGGCCTGATGGGCATCTGGTCGGCGACGCTGTTCGCCTCCGGCGGCGCTATCCAGTGGCAGCGATGGCAGGGGACGCTCGAGCTCTCGATCGCGTCGCCGGCGCCGTTCCTGCTCGTACTGCTGCCGATGACCCTCGCCTCGGCGACGATCGGGCTCTACTCGCTGACCGGCACGCTGCTCTGGGGCCGGATCCTGTTCGGCGTCCCCTTCGAGCTCGACAAGCCGCTCGTCTTCCTGCTCGCGATCCCGGCCACGGTGATCGGGCTCGGGCTACTCGGGCTCGTGATGGCCTCGACCTTCATCCTCTGGCGGAACGCGAACGCCCTCTCGAACCTGCTCGAGTACCCGATCTGGCTGGTGACCGGCCTGCTCGTGCCGATCTCGCTGCTACCCGGGTGGGTGACGCCGCTCTCGTGGGTGCTCGCCCCGACCTGGGGCGTGCGGGCGATCCGGGACGCCGCTCTCGGGGGCGGCGACCCGCTGGCCGCGATCGGCATGTGCCTGGCCCTCGGCGCCCTCTACCTCGGGATCGGAGCGCTCACCGTTCGCCACTTCGAGCAGCTCGCCCGCAACCGCGCGACCCTCTCCCTGACGTGAGCTGGTCGTGAACAACCTCCGCGTCTTCTTCATCGGCGGCGCGATCGCGTACCGCGCGCTCTTCAACTGGATCCACTGGAGCATCTACGTGCCGACGATGCTCGGCAGCCCCGTCTTCCAGATCCTCTTCTTCGCCTTCATCGGGCGCTATGCGGGCCTGCAGGACGACGCCTTCTTCGTCGTCGGGAACGCCGTCCAGGTCGCGGCCATGGCCGGCATCTACGGGATGGCGATGACGATCGGCGGCGAGCGCTGGACGCAGACGCTCTCCCCGCTCCTGGCCACCCCGGCGAACCGATTCGCGCTGTTCATGGGCCGGACCCTGCCCAACTTCGTCAACGGCCTGATCGTGTCGACGTTCGGATTCCTCGTCGGCTGGGCGCTGCTCGACTTCGACCCGCCGCTGTCCTCGATCCCGACGCTCGCGCTCTGCGTGGTCGTCTCGACCGCCTCGTGCACCGCCCTCGGCCTGGTGATCGGCTCGATCGGCCTGCGGGCCCGGGACGTCATGTTCCTCGCCAACCTCGTCTACTTCCTGCTCCTGCTGTTCTGCGGCGTCAACATCCCGCTCGACCAGCTGCCCGGCTGGATGGAGGCGATCGGCAGGTCGCTGCCGCTCACGCACGGAATCGAGGCCGCACGCCAGGTCGCGGCGGGCGCGCCGCTCTCCGAGGTCAGCGGCCTGCTGTGGACCGAGGGTGCGATCGGCGCCGTCTACGCGGCGCTGGCGTTCGGGCTGTTCCGCTACTTCGAGGCGGACGGGCGGCGCCGCGCGACCCTGGAGACGATCTGATGTTCTGGATGGCCCGCGCAGTCGCCGCCGCCTTCGCCGTCCTCTCGATCGTCGTGTGGTTCTACGTCCTCGACCAGTGGTGGGGCGCGATCGCCGCGATCGTCCTTTGCCTGCCGTTCGGGATCGCCTTCTCGCTGCTGCCCCCGCTGCTCGCCGGCACGCTCCGCCCCATCCTCGGCGACGTCGCCACGACGTGGGGCCTGATGCTCGTGGGCGTCGTCGTCGGCCTGCTCGGGCTCGCCTTTCTGGAGGACACGCCTCGTGCCCTCGTGGCGTTGTGCGGCGCTGGGCTCTTCGCCGGCGGGCTCCAACTCTTCTTCCAGCGGCTGGCGTCGATGCTCCGGTACACCGGCGAGACGCCGTCTTCGGGTTAGGTCGGTTTTCGACCGGACGCAAGCTTCACGGCGACGGGCACCTCGGCTGCCTCGTCCTGCCGGTGTTCAGCCACGCGCCGGTCGAAAGCCGCGCGGATGCGACGGCGGGTCCGCCTGCCGGCGACCGCCGACGCGTGATGGCCGTCCTCACGTTCCTGTCGGCCTGATCAGGTGAAGGCGTTGACCGCTCGCGCGACGATCAGGCCGAAGAGCGCGAGCGCGACGGTCGACTGCACCAGCATCGTGTACTTGGCCCGGAGCGTGAGCGGCATCACGTCGGTGGGGCTGAACGCGGTCGCGTTCGTGAAGCCGAGGTGGAGGTAGTCGAGGAACACGGGCCTCCAGCCCGCAGGGGCCAACTCCGGGCTCATGTGCTGGGTGAAGGCGAAGTCGACCGGCGTCTCCAGTCGTGCCCGCGCCATTGGCCCACCGCTGTCCATCAGCCAGTACAGCAGCGCAAACGCCAAGTTGTTCCCGAGCCAGATGAGGGCGCCCGAGGCGAGCAACTCCGATGCGGACTGCGTCACGCCCGTTCCCTGGATCAGGTCGTAGATCAAGAGCGCCGTCGCCCAGAGCGCCGCAGCGACGAGTGCGAGGACGAGCGCCAGCGCGACCCGGCGGAGCACCCGACGGTGCCTCGCCAGGTTTCCGGGATCGGCGAGGTAGAGCACGACGAGCAGCGCCCCTTCGACGGACGGGACGAGCCACGGGGTGTGAAAAGCCCCCTGGTGCGGGAGCCAGACGCGCAACGCGATGTTGAGCGCTATGTACCCGAGCAGCGCGGCAGCCGGAATCCAGCGCGGCTCGCCGATGCGGGTTGCGCGATCGCCTTCGACGGCAACGGCTGGGGCTGCGTGGTCAGGGCTCACGGATCGATGGTCGCAGAGTCGAGGCGGCGAACCTCATCCGTACCGGGCGATCTCTCCCGCTAGATCGAGACACGAATCGGGAGGAACGCGAGCCAGATCACCGTCGCGACGAACACGATCGCACCGAGCCCGAGGATGAGCGCCGCGGCGCGCGACGAGCGCAGCTTGGTGCTGAGCCCGGCGAAGAAGAGCGCCGATGCGAACAGAACGACCGCGAGCATGTAGTTGTCGGCGCGCTCGTTCGCCGCTTTCGCCCGCTCCGACCCGGCTGCCGCGGTTGCCTCGAGGCGATCCGCCTCGGCCGAGGCCCTCAGCCGGTACTGAGGCATTTCGAACGGCGTGCGCGGCGCACGCTGGTTGCTGAACGGCATCCTCGCGAGCCACGCGTCGAACGCGCGGCGAAACTCAGCACGGAACCTCGTCCTGTAGAACGTGGCAAGCCCGGCACGCCCCTGCTCGCGTGCGTCGACCCACTGGATGAAGGTGGCGACGTCGATCTGCACCTGCCTGTTCGCCACGGCGGCCGCCCGGTTCACCGCGATCCTCGACGCCGTCGCCTTGCTGTACCCCTGCGATTGCGCGCCGGTCCACTGGCGGGACTGGTAGGCCGACCAGGCCGTTGCCACCGTGGCGAGCGCGAGAAGCAGCGCTGCCGCGAGCTCCATCCGCCGTTCAGCCGACGTCTGCTCGCCGTCCACGGCACCAGCATGCGCAGCGGCACGGACAGCACGCGCGTCGAAGGCCTAGTCGAGATCCGCCTTCCGCACTCGCTCGAAGCCGGCCGCGCCGAGCGCTCCGCTGTCGACGAGCCTGCTCATCCAGCCGTGGCCCTTGTCCGGGTCGGATTCGTCGTCGGCAATCCCGATCGACACGTAGATCCAGCCTCCGCGGAGGCTCCACTGCTCGATCTGGTCGTGGTCGCCCTCGACGTCGCCGCGAAAGCGCTCGAGGTCGGACTGGAGCCGATCCTTCACGGTCGCGAGCCATTGCTCGCGCGGGTCGTGGTCGAGATCGACGCCGCACAACTCCAGCAGATCGTCCTCGATCTCCTCGAGGATGAGGGCGTCGATGTAGCGCTCTGCCTCCTCCCAGGCGGGCTCCTCCCCCGGGTCGAGCGCCACGAGCTCGATCGACAGGCCCATTCGCTCTGCGCGCTCGAGCGTCGCGGCCGCTCCTTCGGCAAACTCCTGCTCCCGCCGCCTCGCCAGGGCGTGCTCGAGCACGTGGTCGGGCGTCTCATCCAGCTCCGAGAAGTCCCGCTCTGCGATCAGCTCCAGGAAGATCTCGCCCTGCTCGTCCTGGGCCGGGCGCGCCTCGACGACCTCCCAGCTCACCGGGCGGCCGTCCTCGAGGGTGGAGAACGAATGGCCCAGGCCGGGCGCGTCGACCCGAAAGCGTCGGAAGGCGCCGGCTTCCTCGCCCGCGCCCGGGTGGCGGAGCGTCAGGCGGTACCGGGCCGGCTTGGCACGTGCGCGGCGCTCCTGTTGATCGATGCTTTCGATCAGCCAGTACCGGCCTTCGAGCCGAACGACGTCCCCGACCGCGAGCGGACTGTCCGAGACGAATCGGCGCACGTGCTCCTGCCCCGAGCGGTGGTGGACGACGACGTCGTAGTGGAAGCTGCCGTGCTCTGTCGCTGAAACGACGACCATGGGGTTGTTTTACCGGTTTCCGGGAAGGGAGCGGGCATGGGTCTCTTCCGCTTGCTCGCCCGCGTGACGATCGGCCTTCTCTTCGCCGGCCACGGCGCCCAGAAGCTGTTCGGCTGGTTCGGCGGCGGCGGCCCGAAAGAGACAGGCAAGTTCTTCGAGCAGGTCGGGCTCCAGCCCGGGCGCAGGAATGCGTTGGCGGCCGGGGCCGCCGAGACCGGCGGCGGTCTGTGCTTCGCCCTCGGCGCTGCCACGCCGCTCGCTGCCGCGGCTCTCTCCGGCTCGATGATCACGGCGATCAAGACCGTCCACTGGGAGAAGGGCATCTGGACGACCGGCGGCGGCTACGAGTACAACCTCGTCCTCCTGGCGGCGGTCTTCGGCCTGACGGAGAACGGGCCGGGACAGTGGTCGGTCGACCGCCTGCTCGGCCGGACTCGCTGGGGCACGCTTTGGGCGCTGGCGGCGCTGGCCGCGGGCGCGGCCGGTTCGGCTGCGGCGCTCGCCGCGGCCAAGCACGAGGCCGAGGCCGAGGAGGAGACGGCTACTGCAGCCGAGCCGGAGCCGGCTACCGTCTCCTCGTAGCTCCTCGTCTACAGCTGTGGCAGGCTTTTCGGCCATGAGCCCGTCCCACGCCGATCCTGACGGCGGGCTCGGCGAAGAACAGGCGGCGCTGCGGCGCGTCGCGACGCTCGTCGCGTCGGTGCCGGCGCCCGAGCGTGTCTTCCACGCGGTCGCCGAGGAGGCCGGGCGATTGCTGGAGGCGAAGACGGCCGCGTGCGTCCGCTTCGCCGAGCAGGGCGGTGTCGTCGTCGGCTGCTGGGACGAGGACGGCGAGCCGAGCATTCAGCTCGGGACGTTCGTCCCGTACAGCGATCCCGACGGTCCCGTGCACCGCGCATCGCACCACGGCGGCAGGGTCGACGACTACACCCACGTCCCCGGCGAAGCAGCGAGGATGACCCGCGAGGCCGGCTACCTCTCGTCCGTCGCGGCTCCCGTCGTCGCCGCCGGGCGGACGTGGGGCGCATTGTTCGTCTTCTCGAGCCGGCCGAGGCACTTCGCCGAAAACGCGGATCGACGTCTTGCCCACTTCTCCGCGCTCGTCGGACTGGCGCTGGAGAGCGTCGAGGCCTACGACCAGCTGCGCGCGTCGCGAACGCGCATCGTCGAGGCGGGACTTCGAGAGCGGCGGCGCCTCGAGCGCAACCTCCACGACGGCGCGCAGCAGCGGCTCGTCTCGCTGTCGCTGCAGCTTCGGCTGGCGCAACGGGCGCTGCGGGACGACCCCGAGGGAGCCGAGGGCATGCTCGCGGCCGCCGGCGAGGAGCTCGACCTCGCGCTCGAGGAGCTCCGGGAGCTCGCCCGCGGCCTCCACCCGGCCGTCTTGACCGATCGCGGACTGGAGCCCGCGCTCAGCTCGCTCGCGGACCGGGCCCCCATCCCCGTGGAGATCACCGGTGCGCCCGCCGAGCGCTTCGACCCGGCGCTCGAGGCGGCCCTGTACTTCGTGGTCGCGGAGTCACTGACCAATGTGGCCAAGTACGCAGACGCCTCGAGCGCGCGCGTCGAGCTGTCGACGACGGACGACGTCATCGCCGTCGCCGTACGCGACGACGGTTGCGGCGGCGCCAGGCTCGACGCGGGCAGCGGCCTGCTCGGCCTCACCGACCGGGTCGAGGCGCTCGGCGGCCGGCTCGACGTCAGGAGCCCGGTCGGCGCCGGGACGATCGTCCGCGCGCAGCTCCCGCTGCGGCACGACAAGCCGGGCACCTAGCCCTCCTGCCGGCGCCGCGCCGCGACGATGCCTGCCTGCCAGCCGGGCGCGCGTCCACCCGGAGGGAGGTGGATCGAGTCGACGTCGAGCCCGACGCGGACCGCCGGCGTGCAGCTCGTCGCGGCCCCAGACGGGTTTAGGCACTCGGGGTACAAGCATCAGGAGGCGGCGTGCTGAGTCGAGGTCCGAGCCAAGTGGCTGAGGGCTAGCGACCGCGTCGGCCAGGTCCGGGATGACGCCGTCGCGCCAGCAACGGATCTCGTAGCGAAAAAGCCGAAAGCGGCCGGCTGCTCGTGTGCCGACCGGCCCTTCTCCGACGACGCCGCGCTCGCCGTTGCCGGTCCATGGGATCGGCGTCATCTCGTTGATGCGCACGGAATTGCCGCCCGCGCCCGACGGCAGCCAGTACAGATCGATCATGAAGGCTCGATCGGCTTCGACACCCTCTCCGGCGGCCCCGACGCCGTCATGCTCTTCGGCGGCGACCAGCGCCTTGCGCGTCCCCTCGGATCGGCGGAGTCAGTCGATCCGCCGGCGCGGCCGGCGCCTCGAAGTCAGGGCGCGGGGTACGCCTTCGGCAGCCGTAGCCCGTTCTCCGCCATGACGGTCCGCAGCCGGTCGGGGTAGTCCGTGATGATCCCGTCGACGCCCAGGTCGATGAAGTAGTCCATCGTCGCCGGGTCGTCGATCGTCCACGGGATCACCTTCAGCCCGCGGCTGTGGGCGTCGTCGATCATCTTCCGGTCCGGGTACGGGACGAAGGCCGGGTCGGAGATCGTCCCGTTCTGCGGGAAGCCCTGGACGGGTGAGAGCGCGGTCACGCCGTCGATCGACGCTGCGGCCGCCACGAAGTCGCCGCCGAAGTCGTCGACGTCGATGCCGCCCAGCCACGGCGAGGCGCCCGGCTGACCGATCTGGAGGAAGTCGCGGTTGGTGAGGGCGACGAGCGGCAGGTTGGGCGCGAGCGCATGCATCGCCATCAGCGCCCCCCAGTCGAAGGACTGGATCGTCACCTGGTCGCTGATGCCCGCGTCACGGATCTCCTCCCACACGCGGCGCACGAACAGGGCACGCGGCGCCGTCTCCTGCGGCGCACCGGCCTCGACCTTCGTCTCGATGTTGAGCATGACGCCCTTCGCCTTGTAGCTCTTGACGAGGTCGAACACGTCGTGCAGCTCGATCATCGGCCCGCTCACGACCTCCTGGTTCGGGAAGTCAGGGAGCCGCTGGTAGCCGCAGTTGAGCGTCTTCACCTGGGCCAGTGTCAGATTGGTGATGTACTTGCCGACGTACGGAAACTCCGGGTCACCGGGGAAGGCCGGCGCCGTGTCCTGGCACTTCACCCCGTTGATCTGCCGGTCGTGACTGACGACGACTTGCTCGTCCTGGGTGACCTGCGCGTCGAGCTCGAGCGTCGTCACGCCCAGCCTGAGCGCCTTCGCGAACCCGGCCAGCGTGCTCTCGGTCGTGAGGCCGATCCCGCCGCGATGAGCCTGAAGGTCGAAGTGGCTCTTCTGGGGAAGCTGCGGATCCGCCGACGCGGGGACGGCGACGGTCGCGCACGCGGCTAGCACCGCCAGGAACGCGGTCAAGAGACGAAAACGCAGCATCCTCTTCCTCCGATCGATGGCTGACTCGCTCACGCCCTCTGGGTTACCTCGGCGGGCGCAACTGAAACAGCCGCCGCGCAGTTCTCAGGGATCAGGAGGCGCGCGTGACTTCGAGCCGGTAGGCGCGGCCCGGGTCTCCCGCGGCGCGCGCCAGGACCTCGACCAGCCGTAGCGTCAGGCCGACCGCTCCCCTCGTCCCGTCGGAGTTCCCGCGCGGCGACCGGAGCTGGGACTCGATCGCCCTCCAGGTGAGCGGGAAGCGGGCGATCCCGTACGTGAGTCGCGGGAACCGCTCGAGCGCGAGCTTGGCTCCCCACGAGGCCGCGGTGTGCGGGCCGACCGCGCGGGCGAGAGCCGGGGCGTAGCCGTCGAGGCGCTCGTCCAGGACCGCCTCCGCGGCGAGGCGCGCCGACAGGAACGCTTCGTACATCCCGTCGCCGGAGAGCGGGTCGACGAGGCCGGCGGCGTCGCCGACGAGCAACACACGCCCGTTGGCTGCGGCCGCTCCGGCCCTGCGCATCGGCAGGCGAAAGCCGCGCGTGCCCTCCAGCCGAGCCTCGGGGATCCCGTACTCAAGGCACACGCGCGCGAGGTGCGTCCGGAGCCTCGGCCCCTCGCGCAGCCAACCGCCGACACCGACGTTGACGTGGTCTCCCTTCGGGAAGACCCAGGCGTAGCCGCCGGGAACGGTGCCGAGCTCGACCAGCACGCGTCCGCGGAAGCGGGAGTCGCCGCCGAGCGCCGGGTACGGCACGTTGCCTTCGAGCGCGACCGCGTGGTCGTACCCGCCGTCGAGACCGACCGACCGGGCGGTGATCCCGTTGACGCCGTCCGCCCCGATCAGCGCCCCGGCCCGAACCGCGACGCCGTCGACCTCGAGCCGCCCCTCCGGCGAGATCTGGCCGACCCTGGCGCCGTCACGGAACTCTGCGCCCGCCTCGGCAGCCTGCTCGGCGAGGAAGGCATCGAGGCGGCGGCGCTGCGTCATCAGCAGGAGCGGAGTGGTGCTGCGACGCTCGAACCGCTGCCGATACGCGAGCCCGAGCTCAAAGGTCGCCACGCTGTCCTCGACCACGGGCGTGAC
>Ga0111538_10009481_pt1 | contig 12992 bp, 10 predicted proteins | sample SoiMethybrSBSTD1_FD_79669 | JGI IMG/M metagenome (GOLD analysis project Ga0111538, IMG submission 79669) | Bulk soil microbial communities from a Populus tree surrounding site in Tennessee, USA - Soil MetaG P. TD hybrid SBSTD1 (version 2)... | ecosystem: Environmental > Terrestrial > Soil >...
TCGTCCTCGGGCTCGCCGGTGGTGCCCGACAGCCGCCGGGTCATGCGGGCTGCGCCCACGAAGTCCGGGTTCGCCGGGTCGGAGACGTCGAAGACCCGGACGTCGTTCCAGGCCGCCACGTAGACCCGGTCGCCGGCGTAGTCCAGCCGCTGCGCGCTGCCCGGCATCGACGCCGAGGCGATGACGCTCATGCTGGCCGGGTTGGTGGCGTCGACCACCACCAGCCCCTCGGCCGCCGCCGCCACGTAGACGGTCGTCCGGCCCTCGCGCGCATCGACGCGGACGTCGCGCGCCTGTCCGCCGGTGGCGACCCGCCCGATGAGGGTGGGGGCGTCCGGATCGGTCACGTCGATGGTGACGATGCCGCCCAGGCCGTCGGCGGCATAGACGGTGGTGCCGACCACGCGCAGCCCGAGGATGTGGTTCATCCCGCCCAGCGAGCCGCGCCGGGTGAAGGTGCGGGTCTCGGTGTCGAAATCGTAGATGGCGAAGCCGTCGACCCCGAGCCCCACGTAGATGTGGCCGTTGCCGACGTCGATCCCCTCGTAGCTGGTGTTGGCCTCGTGGAACAGCGGGATCTGCGAGGGAACCACCGAGCCGGGCGACCCGCCGGGCGCCAGGCGCCAGCCGCCCAGGTAGGCCGGATCGTCGATGTTTCCCCGGTGGGTGGTGAAGACCCACTCGCCGTCCACCGCCAGGTTGATGCAGCCGCCCGTGCGCGTGCCGGTCGTCGGGTAGCGGGTGCGGTAGCCCTCGCCGTCGGGCCAGACGACCTTGAGCTGCTGTGCGAGGTAGCGCATGTTGCCCGGGTCGGCGACGCTGACCACCGCGAAGTCGTAGCTGCAGACGTAGAGCCGCTGCGTGCTCGCCTCGAACCGCACCTCGTCGAGGTGCATGTGGTCGTTCGCCCCGGCGAGCCGCTGGAGCTGCACCAGCGGGGCGCGGAAGTTGCCCGGTTCGAGCGAAGGCGAGACGCACTCTCCGTCGACCTCGACGGTGCCGTCACCGCACACGATCGGATCGCCCGCCACACACTCGCCATCGACTTCGTGGGTGCCCGGTCCACAGCGAGAGCCGTTGATGTTCAGGTCGGCGTTGTCGCCGCAGCCGGCCACGGCCGCGAGCAGTGCCGACGACAGCAGGACCTCGCGAAGAGGGACTCTGCGCATTTGCTCAGATCCTTTCCACCTGGGGAGGAGCGAGAGCGCTGCAATCATGATGCCGCGCGCGCTCCCCCTCGATCGTGGGCGGGAGGGGAGCGATCGGCTATCGATACGCGCGATTCGACCGCCTGCCGGGCGGCCGGCCCACGGCGACTCGCGGCCCCGGCCAACGGCCGGCCACGACATCGCGCGGGCGGGGGCCCGACCTGGCGGGCGCCGGTCTAGTCGTCGTCGTCTCGCTCGACGTCGCAGGCGGCGAGGATCTCGTTGACCCGGCCGGGCGGCAGGGAGAGCCAGCGGCGCGGCGGGCCGAGGATCCAGCGGCCTTCCTCCTGGCGGCCGGTCTGGCAGAGGGCGATGGCGCGCAGGGTGTCGCGATCGAGCGCGCGGCGCGAGTGAATGTAGCGGGCCGCGTGCATGGCGGTGGCCGCCAGGACCGAGGGGTAGTCCTTGCGGCGGTTGGCGTCGATGGCGATGGCCATGAGGGCGTCGCCGTCGAGGGAGGGCGGGCCGCGGCGCTTGGCCACGGGCGGCGGCGGCGGCTCCGACTCCGACTCCGATCCCGACTCCGATCCCGATCCCGATCCCGACTCCGATCCCGATCCCGATCCCGAATCCAATCCCGACTCCGATGCAGGGACCGATGGCGATACCGGAGGGCGGACGCGGCGCGGAATCGGGGCGGGAGCCGGTGCAGGCGGGGCGGGGTCGGCCGGGGCGGGCTCGAGCGTGGGCACGGCGACCGCGGCCGGCCGTGGGCGCAGAGGCGCGGGCGCGCGCTCGACGACCGGCGCTGGCTCGGGCGGCGCGCTGCGGCGGACGGCGACCGCGGCCCCGCCGGCCCCGGCTCCGATCGCCACGACCGTCGCGAGGGTGACCTTGATTCCGAGCAGGGTTCCGCTCGCTCCGCCGGCCACCGCGGTGGCCCCGCCGGACGCCGCGGTCGCCGCGCCGGCCGACGAGGCAGCCGCCGCGCCGCTGCCCGCCGTGACCCCGAGCGCCGCGATGCCGGCGGTCAGTCCGAGGCGCACCCGTTGCCGCTCGGCCGCGGTCGGATCCTGTCCGCCCTTGCCGAGCTCGATGATGCGGCGGGCGGCTGGCGAAAGCTCGCTCACGGGGTCCTCCGCTGCGACCAGCCGGCGACCGCGCGCTCGAAGGCCTGCCTGGCCAGGCGGAGCCGCGAGTAGACCGTGTTGACGTTGACGCCCAGTGCCTCGCCGATCTCTGGAGCGGTCATCTGCTCGAGCTCCGCCAGGATGAAGACCGGCCGGGTGATGTCCGACAGGCCGGCGAGGAACTGTTCGAGCAGGATCGCCGCCTCGCGCCGCTCGGCGCTCTCCTCGGGGGTCGGTCCCGCCGCCGGCTGCTCGTCGAGCAGGACGTCGAAGCCGTCGGTCCGCCGCAGCTTGCGCCGGTGCTCCGACGCGACCCGCAGCGCGATGGCGAACAGCCAGGTGCGGATCGTGCTCCGCCCGGCGAACTCACCGAGCCGCCGGTAGGCGACCAGGAACGCGTCCTGGCAGGCATCCTCGATGTGCCCGTCCGGCACCCCGAGCCGGCGCAGGTTGCGCCACACGAAGTCGACATTCTCCGCGTAGACGGTGTCGAAGTCGGGCGCCAGGCTGCCGGCTCCCTCGTGCGGCGCCAGGCTCCCCGCGGCTGCCTTGAGCGCGCGCATCCGTTCCTCCATTTGTGGGGGAAATGGGCCCGATCCGTCAGTGCTTTTTCAGCCTGCGATCTCGCCGAGATGCGCGCGCACGAACCGGATGACGGATGCGCCGGCACGCCGCCACTCACGGATCATGCTCGTGCGGATCGGAACGGCGCTCGCGCCGCTGGCGGCGATCTGCGCCCTCGCCGGCGCGATCGGCTGCGACCAGGACCTGGTCGGGCGCCGCTGCTTCATCGGCACCGACGCCGGCAGCGACTTCGAGACGGTGGTCGCCTCGCCGTCGCTCGACTGCTCGTCGCGCACCTGCCTGCACGTGCCGGCCGACGAGGGAGCCGCCGCGCCCGCCGGCGCGCGCCCCGCCGACATGTGCACGGCGGAGTGCTCGTCCGACGACGACTGCCACCGCATCGCCGGATCGCCCTGCCTCGGCGGCTTCACCTGCACGGTGCCGGTGGTGGTCGGCCCGTTCTGTTGCCGCCACCTGTGCGTCTGCCGCGACTTCCTGGTCATCCCCGACGGCGGCATCCCGGAACCGGAGGCGTGTCAGGTCGATCGCCCCGACTGCCTGTGAGGTCCCTGTCATGCATCTCGCCATCCGCGCCCTGCCTGTCCTCTGCGCCGCCGCCTGCGCCGATCGCACGCTGTCCGAGGTGCCGCCGCGCCCGTCCGGCGAACAGCGCCAGGAGATCCCGGTCTCCAGCAACCGCGACATCGACATCCTGTTCGTCATCGACAACTCGAAGTCGATGGACGAGGAGCAGCAGTCGCTCGGCCGCAACTTCCCCGAGTTCGTCCGCGTCCTCGAATCGATCGGCGACCTGCCCGACCTCCACCTCGGAGTGGTCTCGTCCGACGTCGGGACCGCGCCCTACGAGGTCGTCGGCTGCGAGGGGAACGGCGACGATGGCCTCCTGCAGCTGCCCGCCGCCTGCCAGCCGCTCACCGACGGTTTGCGCTACATCGTCAGCCTGGCCGACGCCGACCAGCCGGGCGGCCGCCGGGTCAACTACACCACGGCCACCATGGCGGAGCAGTTCGAGTGCATGGCGAAGCTCGGCTTCACCGGTTGCGGCTTCGAGCAGCACTTCGAGTCGATGCGCCGGGCGCTCGACGGCCGGAACGGCGGCTTCCTGCGCGACGACGCCTTCCTGGCGGTCATCTTCATCCAGGACGAGGACGACTGCTCGGCCTCCGACCGCGCCGTCTTCGCCGACGACGACCCCGACCTCGGCGCCCTCGGCTCGTTCCGCTGCTTCGAGTACGGCGTCCGCTGCGATCCGGACGACGACCCCCGCGCGGTCGGCCCCCGCCAGGACTGCGTCCCGCGCGACGACTCCCCCTACATCGAGCGGGTCCAGTCCTACGTCGATTTCCTCCGCTCGGTGAAGGCGGACCCGCGCCGGGTCATCGTCGCCGGCATCGCCGGGGCCGCCGGCCCGGTCTCGGTCGAGCTCGACGAGTCGGAGACGCCGCCCGAGCTGGTCACCGCGCCGGTCTGCACCGTCTGCCCCGGCGGCGGCTCGACCGGCTGCTCGCTCGACCCCGACGACGATGACGCCGCCCTGGTCTCGGCCGCCCCGACCGTCCGGCTGCACGCGCTGCTCGATGCCTTCCCGCAGAAGTCGACCTTCCAGGACATCTGCGCCTACGACCCGGCCGAGGGCGACGTCGACCTGTCGGGCGCCCTGGTCCAGATCGCCGCCCTCCTCAAGCGCGCCCTCGGCAGCCCGTGCATCGAGGGCAGCCTGGCCGACGGCGACCCGAGCCGGGACGGCATCCAGCCGGTCTGCTCGGTATCCGACTTCATCCACATCGACCAGCCCGACCAGGAGGAGCACCTGCTGGCCGCCTGCGACGACGGGCCGCTCGACTGCACCGCCGACGTCCAGGACGCTCCCTGCTACCGCTTCGAGCCCAACCCGGCGTGCGGCACCGAGACCGACCTCGCGATCGCGATCGATCGCTGCGGCCAGGCGCCGGACGACACCACCGTGGTGGTCCGCTGCCTGGTCGACTGAGGCTCGCGCTGCGTTACTGGTCGGCCGGCTGGCCGCCCGCGCCGCCCGAGCTGTCGCCCATGTCGACGCCGCGCAGGCGCGCCTCGCGCTTGTGCTGCTGGAACAACTTGATCGCCGCGGCCAGCTCGTCGCGCGAGATGAAGGAGTCGCGGTTGCTGTCGGCGGAGGCGAAGTCGGCCAGCAGCTTGCGCCCCAGGAGACCTCGGCTGGCCTCATCGCGCGAGATCTTGCCGTCGCCGTCCCTGTCCATGCGGGCCATCTTGCGGTCGACGCCCTCGCGGCGCATCGTCTCGCGCTCGGCCTTGTTGAGCTTGCCGTCGCCGTTGGCGTCGTACTTCTTCACCATCTCCTCGCGCCGCTGCTGGCGCTTGGCGTCGCGCGGGTCGACGGCTGCGCCGCCGGCGGCAGCGCCCGGGTCCGCCGCGACCTCGCCGTCGGCAGGCGCCGCCTCCTCGGCGGGCGCCGGGGCCGGCGCGGCGGCTGCGGCCGTCGGCTGCTGGGGCGCCTTCGAACCGCCCGCGTCATCTGACTTGCACCCGCCGGCGAGCGAGAGACTGGCGAGGGCAGTGAGAAAGGCGATCGGCGAGATCCGCATATCGACACAGGATAGCAGGTGTCGAACCAATTGCCTCGCCTGTACTTCCAGTCACTTGGAAGCTGCGGGCGAGCTCAGCGTCTGCGGGATCCGCAGCGGGTCTGCGAGAACTGCAGGACCAGCATCATCACCGCCAGGAGGAGCCCGGCGCCGCTCCCGCCGCCTGCTCCGCCGGCCGCGCCGCAGCCGCCGAGCATACCGTCGTCGCCGCCGGCTCCGACCGTCAGCACCACCTCGGCCGGGCCCTGGTAGATGCCGTCGCTCGCGACGTAGCTGAACGAGTCCTGGCCCGCGTAGCCAGCCTCCGGCACGTAGCGGAACGAGCCGTCCGCCGCCAGCTCGACCTGGCCGTGCTCGGGCGCCCGGTCGATGGTGGCGGCCAGCGCGCCGCGGGTGGTGCCCTCGTCGTTCGCCAGCACGCCGCCGTCGGCGTCGACCTCGAGGCTGCCGTCGACGTCGACCCCGTAGCTGTCGTCGACTCCGAGCGGCCCGCCGCCGACCGCGGTGGCGGTCATCTGGAAATCGCCACCCACCGTGCCCGAGCGGCCGGGCGCCACCACCTGCACGTACCAGGTGCCCGGCGCCGGCGAGGCCATCGAACAGAAGCCGTGGGGACCGTCGCCGGCCGCCGCGCAGTCGGCGAACGAGGGCGAGGCCGGCTGCCCCGCCTTGAGGTAGAGGTCGAGGTTGGCGTCCACCCCGTCGGTGGAGTTGAGCGCCACCCTGAGCTCGGCGGTGCCGCGCGGCACTTCGACGGTGAAGTCGGCGGTCCCGGCCAGCTCGAGCGAGCCGCTCTCGCTGGTCACGGTCACGCCCTCCTGCCCGACCTGCGGCAGGTCGCCGCACACCGACTGGGCCTGCCCGCCGGCGCGGTCGTTGATGAAGTCGCGGTGGTCGTAGACGCTGGTGTCGGCGCTCGGGAAGGTGCCGGGCGACTCCAGGCAGCTCATCTGGTTGGTGGTCGAGTGCACGCCGACGATGGTCGGGATCCCGTTGTCGATGACGTAGGTCGACCCGCCCGAGTCGCCGTGGCACACGTTCGACTCGCTGGCGCTGGCCGAGGCGTCGAACGCCCAGCACAGCTTCTTCTGCCCGAGCTCGGGCGAGCAGGCGGTGGTCACCACCTGGCCCTGCCGCTTGATGCCGTACTCGTAGACGTTGCCGCCGGTGCGGCCGAACCCGACGATGACCGCCGGCGAGCCGGGCGTCACCGCCGCGCTCGCGACCGGAACCGGGCGGATCCCGGTCACCGGCTCGGCCAGGTGGAGGATGGCGGCGTCGTACTCGACCGCCTCGTTGTAGCTCGGGTTGACCTCGAGGCTGGCCACCTGGAAGAAGCCGGCGTTCTGGAAGAAGACGTAGGTCGGCTGGGACGGCGTGGTGGCCGCGCAGTCGGCGCCGAACCCGGAGCAGACGCAGTGGGCCGCGGTCAGGACCGTGTCGCAGCCGATGAGCGTGGCGCTGCAGAACATGCCCCCGTCCGGGCTGCCGCCGATGAGCATCCCGGTGGCGGGAAACTCGGCCGTGATGGTCCCGTTGACGATGGGCTCCTCGAGGGTGCCGACCTCCTCGTCGAGAGGCTGATCGGCCGCGCAGGCGCCGGCAGCCAGGACCACAGCGACCAGCCAGGGTGCGCGCACCATGACCGACATATCCGCAAGCTCGGTGCCAGCCGCCGGGCGCGCCGGATCAACGACTTGCTCCAGGAGGGACCGGGGGTTACGGCCAGAGCCCCGGCCAGCTGTCGAGGACATTCGACCCCAGTGGTGTGGGCTGTTACCGCCGGCCGCGACGGCCGAGGACCAGGACCAGGCCCAGGAGCGCGAGCCCGGCGAGCCAGGTGCCGCTGCCGCCACCCGCGGCACAGCCGGCGAAGACGCCGCCCCCGCCGGGCGCCTCGGACTCCGGCTCGACCGTGAACGTGGCCAGCCCACTGGTCGCGTAGCTGCCGTCGCTGGCCCGGTACTCGAACGAGTCGGATCCCACGTAGCTGGCCTCGGGCGTGTAGACGAACGAGCCGTCGGCGGCCAGCGTCAGCTCGCCGTGGAGCGGCGGGGTCACCACCTCGGCGCTGAGCGCGCCGAGCGGAGCCTGGTCGTTGGCCAGGACGCCGTCGCCGCTGTCGATCTCGAGCGCGTGCCCGCCGAACGCGGTGTAGGCGTCGTCCACTCCGACCGGGCCGCCGCCGATGATCGTCGCCACCACCTGATAGTCGCCGCCGGCCGCCAGCGCGCGGACCTCGACGTTCCACACGTCCGGCTCGGGGGACGAGACGTCGCAGAACTCGTAGGCGCTGGGGGTGGCCGCGCTGCAGCTCATCGCCGCGTCCTGCACGCCGCCGCGCTGCACCGAGAGGTCGAAGTTGGCCGGCGAGCCGTCCGTCGAGTTGAGCGCGACGCGCAGCTCGGTGGTGCCGCGCGGCACCTCGACGGTCAGCGAGGCCTTGTCGCCCTCGGCCAGGCGCCCCTGGTCCGACTCGATGGCGACCTCGCTCGAGCCGACGTGCGGCAGCGAGCCGCACGAGGCCTGCGCGATGGGCGATCCGGCCTCGATGAAGGCCCGGTAGGTGAAGACGTCGTTGTCGTAGCTGTTGTCGCCCGCCAGGCAGGCGGCGTCGACCCCGCCGGAGGTGATGCCGCCGACCCGGGTGACTCCGCCGGTGGTGAAGAACAGCGGCCCGCCCGAGTCGCCGTTGCAGGTGTTGGCGTCGCCGGTGCCGTTGAAGGTCCAGCAGACCTTGCCGGCCGGGTCGATGCCGCCGGGGCAGGTGCCGGTCGTGATCGGCCCCTCGTACTTGAGCCCGTACTCGAAGCTCGAGCCGCCGGTGCGGCCGAAGCCGACGATGGTGCCGGTGGTGCCCAGTCCGGGCGCGGCGTCCTGCAGCGGCGTCGGGTTGATGCCGGTGACCGGCCGCGCCAGGGTCAGGACCGCGACGTCGTTGTCGGGGAAGCTGAAGCCGGGATGGACCCGCACCCCGACGACCTCGAAGAAGCCGGCGTGCTGGAAGAAGACCTGGTAGGGCTGGGCCGGGGCGGCGCTCTGGCAGTCGGGGCCGTCGCCCGGGCAGACGCAGTGGGCCGCGGTGAGGAAGGTGTCACAGCCGATCAGGGTCCCGGAGCACTGGATCGTGGCCTCGGCGGGGTCGGCGCCGAACAGGAGGGCGCCGGCCGAGGGATAGGCGTGGGTCATGTCGCCGTTGACGATCGGCCGGCTCACCTGGCCGGGGCCGGGGGCATCGCCGTCGCCGGGTGCGCTGTCGATGGCGCAGGCGACGAGTAGACACAGCGGGAGTATCGCCGGCACACGTCGGGCAAGGCTCCGCGGCATCGAGACGTAGGGACGGAGCAACCCGTGTGCCCGGTCAGCAAGGCGCCATGTGAGCGATCTGGCTGGAATACCCCGGGACCGCGGTCACCGGATCCGCACGCGAACGGGAGACAGCACACCCCAGCAACGGGGGGCAGAGCACCCTAGCGGAACCAGGTGAAGCCGATGAGGAGCGCGACGCTCTGGCTCGAGAACGAGCCGCCGACGTCCGACTCGTCGCCGTAGCCGGCCGCCGCCAGCCGGAGCGAGGCGTCGATCGACCAGTGGGTCCGGTGGAGGACCTCGAAGCCGGCGGCGCCGTGGATCTGGGCGCCGTCGTAGGTCGGGTAGTCCTGATAGTCACCCGAGGCGCCGGCGCGCACCGAGGCGATGCCTCCCCCGACCCACAGGCGGGGGATGACCCAGTAGCGGGCCCAGGCGCCGATGGCGCGCTCGAAGACCCGGAGGTCGTCGCCGCCGGCGTCCGAGTCGTCGCTGGCGCCGAGCAGGGTGAGGTCGACGCCGAGAGCGAAGCGCGGCGACACCATGCCGCCGAACTCCAGCTGGAGGCCGGTGGCGTTGTCGTAGGAGACCTCCTCGTTGCCATCGACGCTGAAGGACATCCCGCCGACCCCGAGGCCGCCGCCGAGGAGGAAGCTCGAGCGGACGTCCTCTTCCTCCGCCGCGTCCTGCGCGCGGGCGGCGAGAGGGGCGAGCGCGAGCGCCAGGAAGCCCGCCGCCAGTGCCACCGTATGCGGAGGGCGCATGGTCATCAGTACCAGTTGAACCCGATGCCGAACATCGCGACGTTGACCTGCTCGTCGATGCCGTCGTAGCTGCCCGAGCCGAGGCGCAGCTGCAGGTCGATGGCGAACTCGGTCGAGTGCAGGATCTCGAAGCCGGCGGCGCCCATGATGGCCAGGCCGGTGCCGAGGTCCTCCTCGCCGTAGGCGTAGCCGTCGTCGTACTGGATCTGCAGGCCGGCGAACCCGAGGCCGCCCTTCAGCCAGAACTGCGGCGTGAGCCAGTACTGGAGCGCGCCCATCACCATGGTCTGGGTGAGCACGCTGGCGCCGGTCTCGTCGACCGCCTGCCCCATGAACCAGAGCTCGAAGAGGCCGGCCATGCGCGGGTTGATCATGCCGCCGATGTGGAACCAGAAGCCGCCGGCCGCCGGGTCGTAGTCGCAGCCGCGGCAGGCCGCCAGGTTGGAGTCGCTGTCCATGCCGCCGATGCCGAGGCCGAAGCCGAGCGTGAGCCCCATGCGCTCGGTCGGCGGCGGCGGGTAGTAGCCGTAGCCCGGTGGCGGCGGCGGCGGCGGTCCGTAGCCCGGCTGGGCGGCGGCGGTGCCGGCGGCGAGGACGAGGACGGCGGCGGTGGCCGCGGACATGAGAAGTCGAGGAGCTCGCATGGGTTTCCTGGCGCCAGGCGACGGACGGGGCGGCGCTCGCTGAATCGTATCTGCCGGCTGCTCGCCGGAGCAAGCGGCCGCAGTCACTCGGACTGGCACGGCCGACGCACGCCGCTGAAATTGCGCGCGCGAGGTGCGCGGCGCACCTACTGCAATTTGTCCTCGGGCTCGGTGTGGGTGCTGCCCCAAGAACGGCGAACGCTTCGCGTTCGCTTGCCCCACACCTCGCCCTCGCAAACTACGCGATGCCGAGCAGGTGGTCGACCACGGTGCGGGCCCGCTGTGCGCTCTCGTCGCCCACCGTGACGCAGGGGACCTGGCGCGCGTGCAGCGCGCGGCGCAGCGTCTGGGCGTCGGGATCGCGATCGAAGAGCTGGGCGTGGATGAGCGCCGCGTCGGGCGGGTGCGGCTCCGACTCGAGCCGGTCGATGAGGGCCCGCATGTCGCCCGATGCGCGCACGGTGTAGCCGGCGGCGCCGAGTCCGCGCGAGAGGTCCTGGGCGCGGACGCCGCGCGCCCCGACCATCAGGCGCTTCTCGGTGCGGTGGCGCACGCGGTCGAGGAACGCCTCGTAGCGGGGCGCGTCGTTGCGGCTGAAGTCGAGGATGCGGACCCCATAGCCGCGCGACAGGCCGCGCTCGCTGGCCATCTCGTCCGACACCTCGCGGGCGATGGTGGCGCGGCCGCTGAGCGGCGAGGCGGCGTGGTCGAGCGGCATCTGGAAGGTGAGCTCGGTGGAGCCGATCGGGGCCGACGGCGCCAGGAACAGTCCGCTCTTCGAGATGTCGAGGGCGGCGGCCGACAGCTCGCCCCAGCTGGTGATGACGCGGGTCGGCCAGTGGACCGGGAAGCGCACCGCGGCGCGCGCCGGCGGCGGCTTGATGGAGATGCCGGCCTCCATCGCGCGGCGCAGGATGAGGACCACCTGGGCCCGGGTCTCGCCGGTGAGCTGGCCGAAGGTGACCTCGAAGCCGATCGGCTCGCCCGAGCCGACGGCGTCGGCGGCGGTGACCACGCGGGTCACGTCGCAGCCGACCACCGCGCCGAGGGAGTCGAAGCCGAAGACCAGCTGGACGCGATCGCCCTGGCGCGGCGGGGCGGCCGCCGCCAGCCTGGCGCCCTTCAGGCTGAGCCCTCGCAGGCGCGCCGGCACCCAGGAGTCGCCGCGCAGGAAGCGGACGTTGACCGCGGGTGGCAGGAGGCCGGGGTCGGAGGGCGGTCGGATGCGCACCGGCTCGAAGCCGGCGGCAGGCGACGGGGCGGGGTTGGCGAGTGCACGTGGCGAGCTGGGCATGGTCATGCGGCGCTGGCTGTCGCCGCGATCCTTTCCGGCGGCGGCGCGGGCGGCGGCGGCGTAGCGCTGCGCCGAGGGCGCTACCTCGATCCGATCGTGTGTGTCGCTGTGATAGCGGCCGTCGGGCTGGCTGCCCTGGGCGGCGCGCGGGTGGCGGGTCGGCGGCTCGGCGGGGGCCGGGCCGCGCTGGGTGGTGCTGCCGACCGGGAGGCGCGGCGGGCGCGCCGGGCGCGCGACCGGGGCGTCCGGCAGGGCGAGGAGGCGCGCCAGCTCCTCGAGCGCTTCGCGCGGCCCGTCGGTGGTGCCTTCTACCTTGATCCGGTAGGTCGGCAGGTACTCCTCGTAGAAGGCTCGCCGGTCGCTGACCCCGAGCCGCGCTGGGTCGAGCACCGGCAGATCGGCGCGCGACGCGACCGAGCCGAGCCAGCGGAGCTTCTGTGGGTTGGTCGACCGCTCGTCGAAGCGAATCGCGAGGAGCGCGACGTCGGTGTCGGCGCGGTAGTAGACGTCGGCGCTCTGGAGGAACGGACCCTCGGCGGCGGCCTCGCTCAGCGGCTCGAGCGCGCGGACGAACTCGGCGAAGCCGACGCGAAACGGCTCGAGGACCACGAACAGCTCGCACAAGGGCGGACGGGTGGACTCGATCTCCATGGCGGCTATACGCGCGTGAGCAGGTGCGATGCCGGGCCGGCACTCAGTAAGGGACGCAAAGGTTCCACCTCCAATTAGTCGAAATCAAATGACGACTGGATGATCCAATAGCGGCAGAGATACCACGAAATTCGGGGGCAAATTTGCCGCTCTGTCCAGAGATTGCACGGGTGGGTGCATACCCGAGCCTTTCTTGCGCACCCATGTTCAAGTCGTAATGTATTCGGGACCCATCGCGCTCCGCCGGCCGCGAGGGGTTTTCCGAGCTGGCGACCAAAGGCCCAATGTTCTTCAAGAATGACTCGAAGGGGGGCTCCACCGTGCGCACCGTTCCCCTGCTACCACTCCGCGACATCATCGTCTTCCCACACATGGTCGTGCCGCTGTTCGTCGGGCGCGAGAAGTCGATCGCCGCGCTCGAGGAAGCGATGGCCGCTGACAAGGAGCTCTTGCTCGCGGCCCAGAAGAAGGCAAAGACCAACGACCCGAAGGACGTCGATATCTTCCGGGTCGGCACCATCGGCCACATCATCCAGCTGCTCCGGCTGCCCGATGGCACCGTCAAGGTACTGGTCGAGGGCCGGCGGCGCGCGCGCATCACCGGCTACCCGCAGACCGCGCCCTTCTTCCTCGCCGAGATCGAGGAGCTCGAGGAGCCTGACGAGCGCGGAGTCGAGACGCAGGCGCTGATGCGGTCGATCCAGGCCGTGTTCGAGAACTACGTCAAGCTCAACAAGCGCATCCCGCCCGAGATGCTGGTCTCGGTGCAGACCATCGAGGAGCCGGGGCGGCTGGCCGACACCATCGCGGCGCACCTCTCGCTCAAGCTCAACGACAAGCAGACCATCCTCGAGACCGAGTCGCCGCAGAAGCGGCTCGAGA
>Ga0111538_10009483_pt1 | contig 12991 bp, 12 predicted proteins | sample SoiMethybrSBSTD1_FD_79669 | JGI IMG/M metagenome (GOLD analysis project Ga0111538, IMG submission 79669) | Bulk soil microbial communities from a Populus tree surrounding site in Tennessee, USA - Soil MetaG P. TD hybrid SBSTD1 (version 2)... | ecosystem: Environmental > Terrestrial > Soil >...
CAGTCCGGCACGACGGAAAACGGTGATGCGTCCGCGGAGTTTGCGCTGCTCGCAGGTCAGCTCGAAACCTGTGGCTTCGCGCTCTTGCCCCGTGAAAGGTTCGTTCTGGAACCCTGTCTGGCCGTCCAGATCGGACGAGTCGAGAGCCGCGGCGTCGACAGCGAGCTTTACGCCGGCCGATCGACGACACACCGCTGGGGCGCGTTCGGCCCGCTGCTCCGCGCGCGTCACGCGTTCGGCCAGCTGTGGCTGGAGGCGTACGCCGGACCGTGGATTCCGTTCCTCGGACCGCGCGAGTTCGTGTTCGAAGATCCCGAGGGAAATCATTCGTTTCACGAGGTCGCCGCCGTCGGCTTCACCGGCGGTCTCGCCGTCGCGTTGCGGCTCGACTGAGCTTTTGGGGATCCGGCCCGAGCACGCCTCGCATTAAGGGGGGAACGTGCGAAGCCTGGTTCGACTTGCCGGGGGTGATTCCGAGGGGCGCTCGCCGTCAGACGCCGCGCTCGCTTCGCCCGGGAAGGCACGGGAGGCGGATCCCCGCGCAGAGCAGCTCGCCGCCGTGTGGCGCCTGTTGCGGCGGCTGGGCGTACCGGCCTCGGACCTCGACGACGCTGCCCAGCAGGTGCTGCTGGTCGTCACCGAGCGGCGTGCGGACATCCTGCCCGACAAGGAACGCGCGTTCGTCTTCGGCACGGCGCTGCGCGTCGCCAGGACGATGTTGCGAGAATCGCGCCAGCGCACGGTCGAGCTGCACGACGACGTTGCGCTCGCTGACGACGTGGCGCCGATCGAGGAGCTGCTCGACCGCCATACCGCGCGGCGGATTCTCGACCAGCTGCTGGAGCAGATGAGCTTCGACTACCGAGCCGTGTTCGTGCTGTTCGAGATCGAAGAGCTGTCGTTGTCCGAGATCGCCCAAGCGCTGGAGATTCCGCGCGGAACCGCCGCTTCCCGGCTGCGCCGCGCTCGCGTCGAGTTCGAGGGTCTTCTCACGCGCGTTCGCGCGCGCCTAGCACGCGGAGCAAAGCCATGAAGGACCCGAAGCGCCTGCGCGAAGAGCGATCGGATCGCCTGACCGTGCTGCTCCTGGAGGCGGGTCGCGACGAAGCGCCGTCGAAGGAGTGGCTGGGCCGCATGCTGGGCGGCGCGGTAGCGGCAGGTACGACGATGGCCGCCACGGCGGCGGCCGCCGGCACGGCAGCGCCGCTGGCCCCCTCCGCGCTGACGAGCGCGCTGATCGTCAAATGGCTGGGGATTGGCTTGCTCGCGGGTGTCGTCGCGAGCGCGGGCGCCGGTGCGGTGCTGCCGGAACGGCGCGAGAGCTCGATCGAGGTAGCGGCGCCGCGAGAGCAGTCTCCCGCCGTTGCCGTGATCACGCCGGTGACACCGAAGCAGACCCCTGCGCTCGACGCTCCGGCAACGACTGCCGTACAGGTTCCGGTCGCTCCGCTGCCTGCGCCGCCGCCGCGCCCCGCAACGGCGCGTTCGCTCTCCAGGAACGAGGCCGCGGCCGCGGTCCCGGCCCCGGCGGCTGCATCGAGCGTGGAATCAGCGACGGAACACGGCGAGCCGTCCGAGACCAGCGCCGTGCGCGAGGAAGTGAGTGCGCTCGGGCGCGCGAAGGCGGCATTGAACCGCGGAATTCCCGCGGAAACCCTGGCGATCCTCGCCGAGTATCGCGCACGCTTTCCCCAGGGACGCCTCCGGCCAGAAGCCGCCTACCTCGAGATGGAAGCGGAAGTCGCGCGGGGCAATCGCGAGCGCGCGCGGGCGCTGGCGCAGGGGCTCTCCGTGGGATCTTCGCCGAACGCGGAGCGCGCGCGAACGATCTTGAAAGAGGCCGAGCGGTGATCGGAAAAATCCTGATCCAGGCGCTCGGTGGCGCATTGATCGCGGCCGGCTGCGGCGGAGAAACCGCGTCGCTCGGCAGCATCCGACCCGGTCACGATGGCGGCAACGGCGCAGTACCCGGCAACGACGCTGCGATGGGCGCTTCTGGCGCCTCTGGCGCCACCGGTGGCGTCGGCGGCTCCACCGCAAACGACGCTGCTCCTGTGTGTTTGCTGCCCGAGCAGCGTCCGGTCTCGAATCCGACGCCGCAGGAGCTCGAGCGCGCCCGGCTGATACACGACTTTTGCGCGAAGCTCGGCCAGGACGGATGTCTGGACGTCGCGGGCGGGTCGAGCTTCGTCGGTGAGGACAACGCCGCGTGCTCGATCGAGCGACGCATTGCTGCCTGTGAGTGGGACCAGCGCTCGCAGTACTCGCGGCTGGTCATCCCGGCGTGTGACGACGAATGGCAAGCTGCGATTCGATGCGCGACGGGCGCGGACTACCTTGACCATGCGCGGTGCTCGGCAGCGAGCGTTTTCGTGGTGTCGCAAACTTCGGAAACTTGTCAGAACGAGAAGGCGGCTCTCGGGACGTGTCTCGGCCACGATTCGACCCGATCCATCGTTGCCGGGAGTCGCACGGTCTGCAGCTACGGGCGCGGGGCGACCGGCGCCGCGTGCGAGGTGAATTGCCAGGTTGGGGCGGACGCTTTCGAGTCACGCTGCGATGGCCCGAGCGGAGTGCCGGTTCGCTGCGACTGCTGGGCCAACGGTCATTCGCTCGTCAACCAGAGCGGGATCCTGGTTGATAACTTGTTTTATGCCAGCGATTGTCGGGAAGCGGCACGCTACATGGCGGACGCGACCTTTTGTACCAACCTCTTGGATTGTTGCACGGAGTTCCTGAGTGACGGCAGGACGTTTTGCGAGTGCGGTTCGCTGGAGCAGTGCGAAGTAGTAAGGCATGTGCATAGTAATGGCACGCCCGTCGAACGTTGCGCGAAGTACGACCCCTTTTGAGGCCAGGTCGAACGATGAAGTGGATCTATCTCGCGCCATTCCTCGGATGCCTGATCGCGCTTTCGTGCGGACGGACGGTCGTACCCACCGACTCCGGGTTCCAGAACGGGACCGGCGGCGCGAACGGAAACGAGGGTGGGACCACGGCGTCCGGGGGAACGTCGGGCGTGTCTGGCAGCTCGGGTGCGGGCATGGGCGCGTCGGGTGCGGCGGGAGCGTCGAGCGGTGGCACCGGGGGCACAGCGGCCGCCGACGCCGGCCCGCCCTGTCGGCTGCCCGAAATTCTCCCACCCCTGAATCCAACGCCCGAGGAGCTCGAGCGAGATCGTCTGATGCACGACTACTGCATAAACCTCATTCGCCAGGACTGCCTCGATCGGCCCGCAAGCAGAGGCGTCAGCGACCAGACGCTGGGTTGCTCCACGGAGCAGCGGATCATGGGCTGCCAGCAGGACGTGCTTTTCGACTATCTGGAAAGCCGCCCGCTTCCAGAGTGTGACGACGCGTGGCGAGCCATGGTCCTCTGCAAGGCTCAGGCAACTTTCGATCCGCTCTGCAACGAAGCGAGCCTGAACGGATCCCCGTTACCGCCGCAGGTCTGCCCCCAAGAGGTGCTGGCACTTTTTGCCTGCGGGCGAGCGAACTCCACCCCCTCGACCGAGGTCAAGGGGAAGCGTACGACGTGCAGCATCTACACGTCCGGCCCCGGCCTCAGCGCCGGCGAGTGCTCGGTGGGGTGCAATGTCTATCGTAATTCGTTCAGCTCGCGCTGTAGCGTCAGCGAGCCGCATCGCTGCAATTGTGTGGTCAATTCGCACGTTCTCGGTGGCGGCGCCTGGAGCAACCAGTCGTTCTACGAGGGGAGCTGCGAACAGACTGCGAAGGCGATGGCCGACGGGGAGTGGTGCACGAACCATCTCGACTGTTGCCTCGAGTACGTGAAGGACGGCGTGAAGCGCTGTGATTGCGGGGCCGAGGCAGGCTGCGAAGAGGCGAGGCTTGCCCTGGGCGCCACGCGTGTCGACTGGTGCGCGAAGTACGACGCTCTCTGAACGTCGAGCGTCCCAAGCCCTTGCAGCCACGGCGAAACCGCCCAGCCGCAATTCGAGTGATCGATGGTCCGCGGCCCCACCATACCCAAGGTGATGCTCAGGAAACTGGCGCGGTTGGCGTTGGTGGTCGCGCTATTGCCCATGTGCGGCGGGGGGGACGATGCGCCCGCGCCACCGCCAATGACGCCCGGCAACCCGGCCAAAGATTCGGGACGGGACGTCACCAACCCAACCATCGATGGTTCGATTGACGCCGGCGCCGAAGCCGACTCGTCGCAGGACGCAGGGAGCGATACCGGTGCCGATTCAGATTCGAGCGCGGATGCCGGCAATGACGTGGATGCCGGCAATGACGTGGATGCCGGCAATGACGTGGATGCCGGCAATGACGCGGATGCCGGAAGCGATGCGGATGCGGGAAGCGCCTCGGACGCGTTGCTCGATGGAGCCAGCGATTCGCCGGCGGCGAGCGACGCCGATTCGGGCGGGGACGCCCGCGACAGCTGTGGACCGGTCTTCGTCAACCAGCTTTCGTCGGCGGCGCAGCCGGACGGGCGTTCGTGGGCTACGGCTTACAGCGACCTCTCGGCAGCGATCGCGCGGGGCACTGGGTTGGCGGCTTCGGGCTGCAGCTCGGTCGAACTGTGGGTCGCCCAAGGGACCTACTCTCCGGGCGTTTCCCCGAATCGCAGCCAGTCCTTCGCGCTGGCGAGCCATGTGGCGCTCTACGGCGGCTTCACCGGTGCAGAAACGGAACGCGAGCAGCGCGATTTCAGGACCAACTCCACCGTCTTGAGTGGCGATCTCGACGGCGACGACGGGGCCTCCGGGAATCGAAGCGAAAACGCGTACCACGTGGTCACCGCCAACAACGTCGACGGCTCAGCGGTCCTCGACGGATTCACGATCCAGGACGGCAACGCCGATGGCGCATCCCCCGATTCGAGGGGAGGCGGCTTCGCGCTTTACGACAGCAGCCCGCTCTTGCAGAACCTTTTGATCCAGCGAAACTTTGCGCAAGAGGGTGGGGGCATCCGGGCACACCGGGGAGCTCCGGTGTTGCGAGACTCGACCGTGCGAGAAAACCAGGCCGAGCGCGGTGGCGGCATGTATGCCCAGGAGTCCAATCTCCAGCTCCAGGACTCGAGCTTCCTGTCCAACCAGGGCAAATGGGGAGGGGCGATCGCCCAGAACTGGGCCAACGCGGTTTTCACGCGTGTCGCGTTCAACGGCAACTCCTGTGCGGCGTCCGGCGCCAGCACCTTCGGTGGCGCCCTGTACGTTGAAGGCGGCGAAGTCAGGTTCGATACGTGCTCCTTCGACCGGAATAGCGCGCGGAGCGACGTCGAGGCTTCGGGCGGCGCCCTTCAGTTCTATCATGCGTACGCGTGGATCAAAAAGAGCGTATTCACTCAGAACTCGGCGGAAGCCCCCGCCGCCAATGGCGGCGCGATCGCAGCGCGCATAGACAGTTGGATATACATGGTCAGCAGTCGGCTCAGCGGGAACGCCGTTTCCTATCCGAACGCTGCCACGGAAGGTCCGGGAGTCGCTCTCTATGCCATGGCGAGTATTGTGATCATCGCCAACGGGCACATCGTCAACGACTTCGTCGTGTCACCTACCGCTCGATTGGCAGCGATCTACATTTCGGGGTGGTATCGTCCCGAAGTGACCGTGCTGCACCTCGCGAACACTCTCGTCTCCGGCGGGATCGGCACCGTTACCACGAAGCCCACCATAGAGAACTCGATACTCTGGTCCCACCCACCGTCCGGAAGCACGGCCTTTCCGGAGCTCGTCAAGGGAAGCGCTCTCATTAGTTACAGCTGCGTGAAGAACGGTGGATACGACGAAACCGCGCCGTCCGAAACGAACCGGGACGATTGCGTCGATGTTCTGCTCCCGCCGGCATTGGGCACTCCGCAGCGAAATGCCGGCAACGTCAACCGTCTCGCCCCTGACTCTGCCGACCTCGACGAAGACGGCGACATCTCTGAGATGTTGCCGCTCGACCTCGACGGCAAGCCTCGCTGGGCGGACGGCGACGTGGACATCGGGCCCTGGGAAGGAGACTGAAGGGGATCGGGCGTGTCGCCGTGGGGGTCCCTGATGATTTCCTGATGAGTTCCTGAGCGCGTGCTCTGACCAGGAGTCGATAGAGTTCGCACGGGATCCGGAAACATCATGGCTGTTCCACTCAGGAGGGATCGATGACGAGCGGTTGCAAATGGTGGCCTGCGCAGCCGGCCGCGCTTGCCCTGCTGCTCGGCGGGTGCGGGGTCGACGCTTCCGCGGCTGCGCCCGAATCCGGCGAGGTTGCCGCCGCGCAGTCTGCGCTCTCGAGCATCGACAAGCTCGCGACGGTGCTCGATGCCGACGACTACACGTTTGCAACGAATGCCAACTGGACGGACGATGGCGTCATCTTCGTTCGCCGGCCGCGCACCTCGAGTGACGCTGACGCGCTCGGCGCGTTCTACTTCTCGAATCCTAGCCTGGGGTGGTTGGCGACCTCCGGCAACATCACCGCCGTCACGCAAGACTACCCCTACAGCAGCGCCACGTTCCTCGCGCGCGGCAGTGCGATCTACAAGTGGGGCCTGTACGGCGACACCAAGCTGGCGAATGCGAGCGGTACCGTGAACGGCGAGCTCGTGGTGGACAGCACCAAAATCTATTGGTCTGACGCTGCCGGCCTGGCCAAGGCGAACAAGACCGGCGGCGGCTTCATGCGGATCTGCCCGGCTCGAACCTCTATCTCGCGGGCATGGAAGGCGACTGGTTGTACTACTGGGAAATGGACAGTGCGCGGCAGCGCTACATACTCCGCAAGATTGACACGACCGGCACCTTCAACCTCCTCTTGCACGTCCAGATCAACCCCGTCAGCGCTTTCCTGAGCTGGGATCGCTCATACTTCTATTTCATCACCTACTGGCCGACCGGCACGAACAGCATCGACCGGATCGTCAAGACCGGAGGGACCCAGCCACAACAATTGACGACGACGCGCAACGTCATCAGCCGCGCACGTCCGAAGAACAACAGCGTGTACTGGAGTGAGATTCTCGCCGACGGCTCGGGCAGCAAGCTGATGGAGTACACCAATCTCGGGCACACCAATACGCTCACGACGCTCAATGCGCGTCGCGTCTTCGACCTCTTTCCGACCGAGACCGAGCTCTACTGGCTGCAGCTCGCACTTTCGACGGATCGCGTCGAGCTCCTGGTCGGCTTGCTTTAGTCGCGCTCCGCGGCCTCGACGCCGAAGCGATGTTGCACGCCGATCGCGAGCTGCCGCTGATCGAACCCGCCGTCGAGTATCGGCAGCGTCGTCTCGGGACGTTCCAGATCGCCGCGATCCACCACACTGTAGATCACGAACAGGTCCCAGTTCGATTTGCGCGGGCTCACGACGGCACCGACATGGAGGTCGAGGCTGACATTGGGGTCCAAGAATCGCGCGTCGGTCCGACTCGGGCGATCGGGGCCGCTCGCGAGGGGCAGCGAATAGTCGACGCCGACCCAAGCGGCGAATTCTTCCTCGCCGAGCTGTGTTTCGGCGTGCGCGACCAGCTCTTCGAGCCAGAAAGGGCGCGGGTCCCGATCGATGTCGAACTGGGTCATCGAATAGCCGAGACCGAGCTCGAAGCGTGCCCAGCGGCCGATCACCGGCTTTGCGAGCAGGCTCGATTGCCCTTGCCACCAAAGGCCCTGCTCCTCGAACAACTTGCCCCCCGCGCCTTCGAGCGACGCGGCGAGCCGGTGGCCGAAGGGCACGAGCAGGCCGCCAAGGACCGACTGCCAGATCGGCTCGTCCCACGCTTCGGGTTGTTTGACGAGCAGCTCCGTCCCCGCGAACAGCTCGACCCAGTCGTTGATCGCGCGCCGCGCCCCCAAGCGGAGCAGCCCGACGTCGGTCAGCTCGAGCGAGCGATGCGCGCCGCGCGCGTCGCTCGTGAGAAAGGCGAGCTCGCCGCCGAGCTCGAGCTGTCCGCTCGGCAGCAAGAATTCGTCGCTGAGTCTCGAGCCGGGGTTCGGGCTCGAGCTGGCGCGGACCGCCGGCGCTCCGGCGAGTGGCCCGCTCAGCAAGATCTCCTGCGCTGCCGCGGGGCCTGCCGTGGAGGAGATTCCGAACCCCACAACCGCAGCCCAAACACAGAATCTTGCCACACCCACTTAGTGCACGTTCGCACGAAATCCTTGGAACAGGGTAGGAGCTCGTAGCGCTTCCGCCCCCGGGTAGGCGGCTCTGCCCCCTCGCCCAACGACCCGAGCCGCCTCCGAACCCGTTCAGGCCGTTACTTGATAACGACGCAGTTCACGCCGTCGACCTTGAAGTTCACCGTCTTGGTCTGACCCTTGGGCACTGACATGTACCCGCCCGTTGCAGAGGTCTGGACGGTGATCACGTCGCAGGGGTAGTCGGCGTTCATGTTGGCGTACGCCGCCAGCGAGAACTCCTTGCCCGGTGGAACGACGATCGAATACGCGCAGTTCGGCCAAGTGCCGGTCACGGCGCCCGAACGGGACCACAGCGAGGAGATGACGAGACCCTGCTGAACCGTCTCTTTGCTGTTGGCGTAGGCGACCAGGTCCGAGCACTTGAAGCCGTCGAGCTCGACCGCCGCGGGCGCGGTGATGGTGCCCTTGACCTTCGTCAACACGACGTAGATGCCGACTTTGCGAACGATCTTGACCGCGGTCCGCGGCTGCACGGTCTGCGCCTGTGCATGCAGCGCTACACCGGCCAGGGTGGCAGTAGCGAGCAGAGCTGGAATCGCAATGCGAAGTGGGTGGTTCTTCATGAGCGTCTCCTTCTGAGATGAGCTGGATGTCCGAATCAAAGTTGGGAAGGCGGGGCCCTGATCTGGATCAAGACGTTCGCAAGCGGAAGACATTCACGCCTTTCGAGCCCCGTGACTAGTGCAAAGCCCAATCGGGGTCGTTTTGGGTGATTTCCAGCAAGACTCACGTATTTCCGCGCCCAAGGCCCCGCCACCGTCACGACCGCTCCCCTGTCATGGGGCGCCAGCGAGCGTCCAGTGTGCCCGGACGCAATGGTCGCGCCGCAATCCCAGAGCTGGAGCGCCAGCTGATTCGCACCGAACGGAGCGTCGAGACACCTGCCGCTCGCGTTCTTGAGCCCGAGCTTGTCGGGCGCGTAGTTCACGAGCGTCCACTGCTGCGCGGCCCCGCTGTTGCAGGAGTTCATCCACACCGGCGTGCCGTTGGCCGAGCCACCGTTCTTCGCCTCGAGACAAAGGTTGCTCTCGTTCTTGATGGTCTTGGCGGCGGGGTCGTACGCCCAGTGCTGAGCGCTCGCGTCGGTGAGCGGGAAGGCCCACACCGGCGTTTGCGGAGCGGGGTTCGCCCACTGCACGTCGAGGTACGTCGCCGGCGACTGACCGAAGCGCTTGATGTAGAGCCGGTGCGGTGACCGCGACGCTGCCGCTCAGCCGAGGACGACGAGCGACCAGAACATCCACCATGTCTGATCGAAGATCGGCGTGGTCACGCCGTACGTCTTGTCGACGAGCGGGCCGGTGGCGTAGATGACGGAGGCGAGGGCCGAGGTCGCGGGGGGAATGTTGTTGAGGCAGGGGCCTCCCGAGTCACCGGGCGCGACTGCTGCCCCGTTGTCGGAGTGCAGATACATCAAGTAGGGGTCCAGCGCGTTGGTGGTGCTCCGGATATGCTTGAAAATCCCCGCTTTCTGAAGCCCCCAGTCCTGCTGGTCCCCCGCGAGGGTCGCGTGGCCGTAACCGACGCACATCAGGTACTGCCCGTCGAGCTGCTGGGTGTTCCGCGTGTCGAGAGGACGCGAGTATCCAGTCGTCGACAACGAGCCGTTCGACGTCCGCATGGGCAACGGCTGCTCGAGCTTCAAGATTGCCAGGTCGCGCTGCGTGTTCACGATGGCTGCCGTCGCGAAAGTGAAGTTGCCCCCCATGCCGACGAAGTAGGCTCCGTGCGTGAAGACGAAGCCGCTCGGGACGCAGTGTCCCGCGGTAATGACGTGCGAGTTCGTGAGGAGCGCCCCGCTGCAGATCCTGTCGTTGTAGAGCAGTCCCACGATGCCGCTGTTCCCATCGGTGACGAGGTTACCGCCGACCATCGCTTGCCTTGCCTCGGCGACCGGATCCGGCGAGGCGTCCGGCGACGGACCTCCGCCACAGCCGGTCAGCGCGAGGAGCGCGACACCTGATGCGATTCCGACGACCGAACTAGTACGCATACCCATCCTCCTTCACCCGAGCGCTGATGTTCCCCAGAGCACTTTACGTGCCGGCCCGCGGGCATCGGGATTGGAGGATCGGGTCCGTCCCAGTGGCGACCGTCGCGCCTTCCAAGCGCACATTTGAGCGCACGTTTGAGCGCGCACATTCGAGCGCCCCCAGCTTCAGGTCACCCAGCGCTCGATTTCTATGAAGTGCCAGGTGTTGTCGCGGCGCTCGGCCGCCCACTCACTGCCTGCCCAATCGAAGTTCACCGAGACGAGCGCGTGCCGGTCGTCCTTCATCGTGACGCTGACGTCGAAGGTGACGCGCAGGCCGTAGCGCTTCTGGTACGCCTCGAACTCGTCGGGGCGCAGCGTGATCAGCCGAAATGTGACGCCGCGTACGTCGAGCCGCGGCCCCTCGGACTTGCTGATCAAGAGCTTGCCTTTGGCCGTTCGTTCCACGATTTCAACCAGCGCCGCGGTTTGCGGCGGCAAGGTGAGCGCGAGACCGCGCCCCAGGTTTGCTCCGGCGGGGGTGGGCTTCGTCTTGTAACGAGTGGAGAGCTGGCTTTCGGTGCACGGTGACGCGCTCGTCGCGCTCCGGTAAGGCCGAAGCCGCCTCGGGACGCGTGGCTGACGGGGGTGGCGCCGCGACTCGAGCCGGCGGAGGCGAGGGCGTCGCCGGTCGCGCTGCGCAGCCCCGAGCGCGACCAGCAGGCCGATGAAAACCAGGCTGCCCCCGCGCTCGACCATCGCCCATGTTACGCGCGGACGCGCCAAGAACTCCCTTGGATTCGGACGCACCTTGTCGCACTAGCGCGCGGGCGATCAGGGCGACTCGCTCATTGAGTGATGCAGACGTCTCCGAAGCTTGGACGCGTGCCCGGCGTCCAGCAATAGCCGTAGCGGGGTGCGGGGCATATGAACCGATTCGTCGAGCTGTCCCGACCGCTGCAGGTATGTGTCGCCTGGTTACATACGCTCGTCGGGAAACAATCTTCATCGATACGGCAGGATTGAGAGTCGCAATTGCCGCACGCCCCGCCGCACGTTCCCGCTCCCACGACGCAGTAGTCTGTTCCCAGAGTCGCGCTCATCGGACAGGTCGCGGATCCGCTGACGCAAGTCATTGCTTTCTGAAACGACGTGGTCCCAGAAGTGCACTCCGAGGGCTGAACCGTGCAGGGCATACCCATCATGTCTGACGAGTCGCAGGTCTTTGGCGCCATACCCATGGTGCTCGGGAACCCCGATGTCGGAGACGGCGCGGAGTTGAAGGTGAGGTAAGGCGCAACGTTGGTGGAGCCCGTGGTGAAGCCGCTTTCGCGCGTGTTGAAACGGCCGACGGGACCATCGCTGTCCGTCTCCGACGCAAGCACCAGCGTCGCTGATTGGTGCCCGGCGGCAATCGTATCATTCACGAACTTGGTGACGTCCCAGGAGTACCAGGTGTCCGTCGGGCCGCTCACCGTGAGCGTGGGTCCCGACCACGTGGTGGCGGGAAGCAGCACTGAGGCCCAGATGAAGCCATTGTAGGTGATAGTGGATTCGTCCCAGGCCGCACCCTGGAAATCGAATCCGTAGACCCCTATGCGGAATGCAACGCCTTTGTCGATGCGTCCCTTGGCGTGGAAGGCGATCCGCGAGGCTCGCGAGACACCGGTAAGGTTGATCTGAAATATCGAAAGGCGAGTGAAGTCGGCGGGCGTCGCGTACTTCACCAGGTTCTTTCCAGTGCCGTAATTGGTATCTCCGTAGGCCCCGCCCCGGAGCGTGGCATCCGAGACAACGATATTCCTGACCAGGGCTTCGCTCGACTCGCCGAGTTGTTCCCCTGCCGGCTCTGGGTCGGTTCCCATCCCTGGGTCGCCGCACGCGCCGAGACCCACGATCGAAGCCGCGATCAAAAGAGCGTCCGATTTTCTTTTCATGTGACAGCTCCTGCTGCGCTGGACCGCGGCTGCACGCCACGGACCATGGGCAGGCTACGTCACCAAGCTCGGACTCGATCCTCAGGGTCTTCTCAAGAAGTTCTCAGGTCGGCGCGGGATCGCTCCGCGGGATACCGTGACGCACCGGCAAAATCACTGAGCCGGGATATAAGCGATCCCTTCCGGACCGGAGCCAGTCTGAAAGTAGAACCGATCTCGGTCGATCGCGATCCCTGCGCCGTCATGGACGACTGTTTTCGGTCCGCCGCCGCGCGGCATCCGGCTCACGCCGTCCAACGTGGTCACGTAGACATAAGGGCCGTCGAGCGCCAGGAGTGCCGCGGCTTCGAGCTCGGTGAGCTCGGAGCCGTCCGTGCGACAGCGGTAGACCTTGTCTTTACCGGGGACGCTGGTGTCGGCCGGCTCATGGTACTGAAAGTAGACGAAGTTCTCGTCGATACGCAGCCGCTCCACGCAGCGGCCGCGGAGCGCAGTGAGCTCCTGACGGTTGCTCCCATCGACGGAAGCCGTGACCACGGAGCAACTTTCCGGGCTCGTGCGCGTGTCATTCGCCCAGACGAGCCTCGTGCCGTCGCTCGCGATCATCGTAGGCCGTGCCTCGCCCGAAACGATCTGCTGGAGCGAGCTGCCGTCGATGTTGACCCTTCGTATCTCACCGCGCTCGGGGTAAGTCACATATGCGGTGCTCCCGGCGAGGGCGAAACTATAAGGGCCGTCCGCGTCGGCGTGGTTCCACTCGTCCAGATTCGGTGCGAGCGTCTCGACCGCTCCGGCGGGCCCGTCGAACGGAGCGCGGTGAAACTGCAAGATGGGCCATCTTCCGACGCAGTAGAGGTACCCGTCTTTGACCGTAAACTCAGCAGGACCGGATCGGTAACCGAACCAGGGTGTGAACAGGTCGATAGAGAG
>Ga0111538_10009484_pt1 | contig 12991 bp, 9 predicted proteins | sample SoiMethybrSBSTD1_FD_79669 | JGI IMG/M metagenome (GOLD analysis project Ga0111538, IMG submission 79669) | Bulk soil microbial communities from a Populus tree surrounding site in Tennessee, USA - Soil MetaG P. TD hybrid SBSTD1 (version 2)... | ecosystem: Environmental > Terrestrial > Soil > Tree...
TCCGTGTCGGCCGCCTTGCCGGAAAGTGGCCCTGCCAGCTGCGGTCCAGCCAGCGCGAAAAATGCGACGGCGAAGCGACGAATGTTCATGCGTTCCCCGGTGCCCCAGCGTTCGAAGTCGCCGGGAGCACCGGAGAAAGATTATAAGCGGCCCCGCTGCACGTGCTCGCCCTTCCTGGGAGCGCTCGACGTCGGTTCGGGAGCATCCCGGCGGCGCGGCGCAAACGATCGAACCAGCATCTGCTCAGCGAAAAGGAGCGCCGCGGCCAGACCGAGGAGCGCGGGCCAGATCTCTCGCCGCGTCGTGCTCGCCACGAGCTCACCCGTGGCCTCGCGCACGTCCCGCAGAATGCGCGCGCCGAGCCCGGAGGCGAGTCGGGCCGCGGCCTCGGGGCGAAGCCGCACGAGCCGCGACTCCTCGGCGGGGAAAGCAACGGAGTACACGGTGGACGCGACCGTTTTCCCATCCGCCACGATCCGGATCGTGTGGAAACCGGGCAAGTCCGTCGCTTCGTCCACCGCCACGAGCGCTCTGTCTTCCTCGCGAAGGCTCGCCTCTCGCTCTTTCCCGCGCGGATCGAGCACGACCGCCCGCAGCCCCGCGGCCGGCGTCAAGCCCGGAGGCAAGCGCCACCGCATCGGCTCTCCGGCGACGACCGCTCGCGACGCGGAATCGCGTGCGCCGAGGTAACGCGCGAGGCCGTGGACCAGTGGCAGGAAAAGCGGCGTTCGGGGAAGGTCGGAGTCGTCCGGTGCGGCTGACGTCGTTACGAGGATCACTTTTCCGAGGCCCGATCGCTTCTCGAGGATCCACGGAGCGTTTCCGTCGAGGCGGGCGATCACGGCGGCGTCCGGCGCGAGGGGACCTATCGGCGTCCACTGCTTCACGGTGATCCGGGCTAAGTCGCCGTCGTCGGGGCTCGCAAACGCGGCGAGAGATGGGTGCGCCGCGAAGATCGCCGGATGCGACGGCGTGGTGGCCGCGCTCCGCGGGAGGACGGCCGCCGGCAGTAGGCCCCTGCCGGCGCGGTAAAGGAGGTCGGTAAAGCTGGCCGAGTCAGTCTGCCGGCTCGCAAAGATGAGCAGCCCTCCTCCTGCCCGAACGAAGCTCTCGAGACGCTGCGCGGCCTCCGCGTCGAGTCTTGGGAGCCCCGTGATCACCACGAGCCGGTTCGCCGCGAGGTCGGCATCCGTCAGGCGCTCCGCGGACGTCCACCGAAACAAGGTCGGGGGCGCCGACTTGGCCCCCGCACGAGGCTCGAGCGCCAGCTCGACGTAGTGGGAAGTGCCGGCAGCGTTCAGGTCGCGCGAAGCTCCCACGACGAGCGTGGAGAGCTTCTCGATGACTTCGAGCACGGCGCCAGCCTCATCGTCCTCGTGGAGGCCGTCAGCAGGCAGTTCCACTGTGACCCGCCGATCTCCGGCCTCGCGCGGGCGGAACGTGAGCGCTACGTCGGCGCGGCCGTGGGCGTCGAGCTTCGCCTGGGACGCCGCGGCGAACAAGCCGTCCACGGAGAGCCGCAAGGAGGCGTCGTCCGGGCCGAAACCTTCGGGGACGGCCTCCACAGTTGCGCGCAGGCTCGTGGTCTCTCCGATGCCTACTGCGAGCGAGCCCAGAGCGAACGAGGCGACGAATTGATTCCGGGGCTCGGCGGCGCCGGCGTCGATGATCCAGAGCGCTGGCGCGGCACCGCGGCTCGCGAGGCGGTCCCGCAGGAAGCGGAGCCGGCTCTCGTCGGGTAAAACGGAGCCTCCCTCGGCCTTTCCGGCCGCCATGAGGTCCGTGAGCACGTAGAGCTCTTTCGAGGGCGCATCGGGCAGGTGGGCGAGGAGCTCGGACGCGCGATCGAACGCGTCGAGAAGCTCGAAGCTACCTCCGTGGAGCGTCGCATCCCGCACGGCGCGCCGTGCGGCGTCGAGCTCGAGGAGGGAAGATGCGCTGCCTCCGCGCCCGCCGGGCACCGGCAGGAAAGCGACCTGTGAGCCCGGCGCAAGGCCGTCGAGCACTTCAAGCGCCGCTTCCTTCGCTCGCTCGAAGCTGCTGCCGCCCTCCACCGTCTCGCGGTAGGCGAGGCTCCAGGAGTCATCAAGCACCAGCGCGACGGATCGGTGCGGCGAGGCGGATCTCCGGACCTGCGACTGGAACGTGGCCACGGGGCGCAGGACGGCGCACCCGACGGCCAGGAAGACGCTCGTTCGAAGGAGGAGGAGCAGCGCCTCGCGGCGGCGGAGGCGCCGGATCCGCGCGGAATCCCCGCGCACGAGGAAACGCATCGCGGGCCACTCGACGCGGCGGGCGCGGCGGCGGTCGAGAAGAATCAGGATGATGGGAATGAGCGCGGCGAGGAGCAGCGGCAGCCAGCGCAGGTTCTCGAAGGAGACGCCGAAAGCGTTCACGGGCTCCGCTCGGACCTCGCGGCAAGAAAGGCGGCGAGCGCGGCCTCGAAAGCGTGGCTCGTATTGAAAAGCGTGTAGTCGGCCTCGAGCGCGATCGCGCCTTTCCGCAGAATGCTCAGGTGCTCCTCCAGGTTTTCGCGGTACGTCGCGCGGACCTGGCGGGCGTCAACGCGCAACCGCGTTCCAGGACGCTCGGGGTCCTCGAAAATCGTCCAGTGCGTGAAAGGGAAATCCTCCTCCGCCGGGTCGACGATGTGGAACAGGATGACCTCCGCGCCGCGGTGGCGAAGGTGCGCGACGCTTTGGAGCACGGGCGCGGGGTCTTCGAGGAAGTCGGAGATCACGATGACGAGGCTGCGAGCGTGCAGCAGCTCCGCCGCGCGATGGATGCTGGCGGCGAGGTCGCCTGTCCCGCCCGCGACAGCCGCCTCGAGCGCGCCGAACACCCCGCGCAGGTGCTGCGCCGTGGCTTTCGGAGGGATCTCGCGCGAGCCCGGCCCGCCGCCAACTCCGCCCACTACGGCAAGCCCCACGGCGTCGCGCTGAAGATGAAGGAGATAGCCCAGAGCCGCAGCCAGGCACGTGGCGTAGCGCAACTTCGTCACGCCGGCCGACGCGAAGCCCATCGATGCTGACGCGTCGAGGAGGAGCAGCGCCCGCACGTTGGTCTCGTCGTCGTATTGTTTCACGTAGTGCCGGTCCGTCCGGGCGAAGGCGCGCCAGTCGATGCGGCGAATGTCGTCGCCGGGGGAGTAGGGCCGGTGCTCCGCGAACTCGGTCGACGATCCCTTGGCGGCGCTGTAGTGAAGGCCCTTGAGGAAGCCCTCGACGAGTGTCCTCGCGACGAGCTCGAGGCTGTCGAAGCGGGCGACGGCCGCGGGATCGAGGTGGCCTCCGAGGCCAGTCATGGGGCGCCGCTGCGCCTCACCGCGCCCGCTCTCCTTCGCTGCGGGGAAGCTGCGTGAGGAGCCGCTCGACGATGCTTTCCGCAGTCACTCCTTCGCTCTCCGCGGTGAAGCTGCGCACCAGCCGGTGCGCAAGGACCGGTGACGCGAGCGCAGCGACGTCGTCGACGCTCGTGTGGAAGCGCCCGTGGAGAAGGGCTCTCGTTTTTGCGGAGTGGATGAGGTCCTGCGCGGCGCGCGGTCCGGCTCCCCACGTTAGGCACTGCTTCACGAAGTCCGGCGCACCAGGCTCCTCCGGCCGCGTGCTCCGGACGAGCTGGAGCGCGAAGCGGTGCACGTGATCGGCCGTGGGCACGCGAGGGACGAGGTCCTGGATCAGCAGGATCTCATCCGCGCCGAGCACTTTGGGCGGAGACGCGGGAGCTTTGCGGCCGGCGCGTCTCAAGATCTCGAGCTCTTCGCTCTCGGAAGGATAGCGAACGGTGATCGCGAAGAGGAATCGGTCGAGCTGTGCCTCGGGCAGGCTGTAAGTGCCTTCTTGCTCGATCGGGTTCTGTGTGGCGAGGACGAGGAACGGCGCCGGAAGCGGATACGTCTCCTCTCCCACGGTGACGTGGCGCTCCTGCATGGCCTCGAGCAGCGCCGCCTGCGTCTTCGGCGGTGTCCGATTGATTTCATCCGCCAGCAGCAAGTTCGTGAAAATCGGCCCGCGGAGGAACCGGAACTCACGCGTCCCCCGAGTGGGATTCTCCTGGATGATATTCGTGCCCGTGATGTCCGCCGGCATCAGGTCCGGCGTGAACTGGACGCGATGGAAAGAGAGCGACAGGAGCCGAGCGAGAGTGCTCGCGAGGAGCGTTTTCGCGAGCCCCGGCACGCCGATGAGGATCGAATGGCCGTTCGCGAAGAGGGAAATCGTCAGGAGCTCGACCACGCCGTGCTGGCCGACGATCACTTTTTCGATCTCGCCGGTGAGGCGGCGGTACGCGGCGTGGAGCAGCTCTACACGGCGCGCATCGTCGGGCGCTGACGACAAGTTCTGCCCGGCGGATTCCAAGGCGCCCCGTGTCTCCCCCGACCCTTCCGCTGCACCGGACGGCGCGCCGTCGTCGCGGTGAGCTCGGCGTCCCAGAGAGCCGTCCGGGCACGGAGGTTTGGATTTGGTTTCCATGGAGAGGCGAATCGAAAGTGAGTGGTATCCTACCCCAGGGCACCTGCCATTTCCGTCGGCCCGCCGAGAATTGCGAAAGAAACTGCTGCTTTTCACCCTTGCCGCCGTTTCCGCGGCCTGCCTCTTCGCGGTGGGATCGCGGGTGTACGCGCCTCTCTTCGTCCGCTGGCACGTCGCGCGCCTCGAGAGCGAGGATCGAGCCGCGTTCACGCGCTCTTTCGCCGCGCTGGCTTACGACCCCGACCCGCGGGTCTCGGAGATCCTCTGCGACCTGCTCGAGAAGCATCCTTCGCGCGAAACGCGCTACCAGATCGTCCGAATCCTCTACACGCGATGTCAGGTTCACTACGCGCCCGAAAACGTGGCGCTGCCGTCGAGCGACGAGCTTCGCCGCCTCGTCCGAGGGCAAGCTGCGCGCACTCTCGAGGACGCGCCGGTTCGTTGAAGAGAGGGCTTCCCGTTAAGGTAACGTTTGCAGCGCCGGTAGGCCCGCGCCGGAAGGTGCGCCGCGCCGTGAAAATCCGTGGTGCGGCAGGATCGCGAAACGGTAGATTTGTCTCCACCGCAGACGGCCCGGCCACCGCCTGCCTCTCCGGAGCTTATCCATGATCCAAGTTCAGTGTCCGAGCTGTCAGAAGCGATACTCCGTCCCGGAAGTCCACGCCGGAAAGAAGATGCGGTGCAAGCAGTGCTCGGCGGTGGTCTCGATTCCCGCATCTCCGGCCGCGGAAGCCAAGCCGGAGCCAATGATCCCCGTGGGCGAAGACACTCCGGCGCTCCTGAGGCCTGCCGCCAGCCCAGCCGCGGCCCAGCGAAGTGAACCCAGTGCGCAGGAAGCGGAGGAAGCCGGCGCGAAAATCGGCCGTGCCGAGGTTGCGGGGGGCGAAAGCGCCGCGACGGAGGGCGAGACGGGCTCCACGGAGCCCGCGGCCGAGCCTGCGGCCGGCGCAGCGACCGAGAAGCCGAAATTCGGCGCGAAGAAGTTTCCCAAGGGCAAATTTCCTGGGAGGCCTCTCCTGAAAGCCGCGGGGGCAGGCGGCACTGGCTTGAAACCTGCCGGGGCCGGCGGGCCTCGCAAAGTGTTCGGGCCGAAAAAGCCCCTCGGCAAGAAGTTCGGGGCAGCCAAGCCGCCGCTCCGCAAGGCCTCGCTCGCGAAGGAGGCAGACATCGGCGCGGAGGCCGGCGGCGAGCTGGCCGGCGAAAGCACGCGCTGGGAAGCGGATTCCCACGCGGCGGAGGTGACCAAGCCCGACAGCAAACGTCTCGTCATCATCGGCGCGAGCGCTGTGGGCCTGCTCCTGATCGCCCTCGGAGTCTGGTTCTTCTATTTCCGAGGCGACGGCGGCACGGCGCGCGGGCCCGGGCCGAAGTCGAGTGCCGCCCCGGCAGCCGACACGCAGAAAGGCAAGAAAGTCGCCGCCAAGGAGAAGGACAGCGAGACTGCGGAGCTCGAGACGAGCGCCGAGAAGGCCGGCGACGCGACAGGACAAGGTGATTTGCCCGCCGTCGAGACGCTCGCGGCCGTGCCGGGGAGCGCGAACCTCCTCGCGAACGTGGCTTTCGGCCGGCTCGTCAACGTGCCGGCGGTTCGCGACGCGTACACGAAGTGGCTCGCGTCGAGCACCGACTCGGCCGGCCTCCTGCAGGAGGCCGAGTTCGACCCGCTCTCTCACCTGCGGACCGTGTGGATCGCCGTGGCAGCCCCTTCGTACCTGGGCGAGGCGGCGGCGGGCGCAGCGCCGCCTCCGGAACCGCCCGCCCTTGTATTGGTCGAAGGCACCTTCAACCGCGCAAAAGTGCTCGCTGCCCTGAAATCCCATTCGATCATCGCGGAGGGGAAAAAAGAGGGTCCTTACGAGGTCTTCTCCCTCCAAGCCGAGCAAGCGAAGGACGCGCGCCTCGCGTTCGTCTCCGAGGACCTCCTCGCGATCGGCAGCGAGGACCTCCTCGCGAAAACTCTGGCGCTCGCCAAATCCGCCGGCGCATCCGCCGGCGCATCCGTCAAGGACAACGAGACTTTGAAGCGCCTGACGGGGGATTTTGCCTCGACCTCGATCGTCTGGGCGGCGCTCGAGTTGCCGTCCGCGGATCGGAAGAAGCTTGCCGAAAAAGCGAAAGCTGCCGCAAAGAGCGGGCCTCCTTTGCCAGAGTTCGTCGGCGGCAAGCTTTCGATCGACCTCGCGGAGGATGAGAGCATCCGGATCGAAGCTGAGGTCGAGTGCCCGACTACGGAAGACGTGAAGAAGGCGCAGGGGTTCGTCGGCCCCTTCCTGCTGCAATTGAAGATGCAGGCGCCTCCGGAGATCCAGAAGGTCGCCTCCGGAGTCAAGCTCAAGCCCCAGGGGAAATCGCTCACGGCGTCCTTGACGATCTCGAAAGAGGTTCAGGAAGAGCTGAAGGGCATGGCGCTTGGCGCCCTGGGCGTCGCTCCGTCGGCCGAGGAGGGGCAGGAGGACGCCACGAAGGCCGAGTCCGGTGCGGAAGAAAAAGCCGAGGATGCCACGGAGGCCGCGCCCGACGCCGGCGCAACAGAAGAAAAGGCGGAGGGCGCTGCGGAGGAAAAATCAGACGCCAAAGAGGCGGCCCCGGAAGAATCAACCCAAGAAAAAGCCGAGAAAGCGGAAGAGAAGGTCGAGAATCCGGAAGAGAAAGCCGAGAAGCCGGACGCCAACGGCCAGGAGAAAGCCGAAGACGGCGCCGAGAAGGAGTCGGACGAAAAGCCGGCTGAGCCGGACGCCGGGGAGAAATAGGTCGCCGCCCGCCCTCGCCGAGCGAAACTGCCCTTCCTGCGCGCGGCGCGCCGATGTACAAGATGTCGGACCGGGTCGACGGGGTCTCCGCGTCGACGATCGTGCGCCGGCCGACCCGAGAGCTCGATCGTCACCGCCCCGCGAAACACTCACTTGCCAATGAACGCGGCAAGGGCCGCGAGGAAGGAAAGCTCCATGGCACCGCAACCGCACGATCATCTGACGCGCAGGGAGTTCCTCGGCAAGTCGGCCGTCGCCGCGGGCGCGCTCGGCGCAGCGACGCTTTCGGCTCGGGGATTCGCCGGAGGCGCAGACGACGCGACGAAAGCGACCGCCACGGACAAGGTCCCGCTCGGAAAGAAGGGGCACAAAGTGACCCGGCTCGGGATCGGGACGGGCAGCGCCGGCGGACAGGTGCAGCGCGATCTGGGCAAGGAGGGTTTCACCAAGCTCATCCGCTACGCTTACGATCGGGGCGTTCGGTTCATCGACACGGCCGACATGTACCAGACCCACGAGCTCGTTCGCGAAGCGATTCGCGGCATCCCGCGCGAGGACCTCTGGATCCAGTCGAAAATGATGTGGGATCGGCCCGGCCCACCCGAGAAGCCGCTCGAAGTGCTCGACCGGTTCCGCAAGGAGCTCGGTGTCGAGTGGATCGACAGCCTCCTCATCCATTGCGCCACGACGGGAACCTGGCACGACGACCTGAAACGCATGATGGATGCGTTCTCCGAGGCGCAGGAAAAGAAGATCATCCGGCTGAAAGGCGTCTCCTGTCACGGCCTCCCGGCCCTCACGCGAGCTCTCGAAGTGGACTGGATCGACGTCCACCTGGCGCGTGTGAATCCGCAGGGCAAGCACGTCGACGGCACTTTCGGCAAGTGGTCGGAGCCGGGCAACGTGCCGGAAGCGACGCGGATCCTGAAAGCGGCCCACACCAAGGGGCGCGGCGTCATCGGCATGAAAATCATCGGCAACGGCGAGTTCACCGACGCGGCCGACCGTGAGAAGTCGGTCCAGTTCGCCATGACGTGCGGTTTTGTGGACGCGATCATCGTCGGGCTCAAGAGCGCTTCGGAAGTCGATGAAGTGATCGACCGAATGAACCGAGCGCTCGCGACGCCTGCGGCAAAGTAGAGTCTGCGGGCGCAGCCCGCGGATGGGATTCACCGGCGGCGGCCGGGAGCGCTCGAGTGCGCGACGAATCGATCAGGAGGATGCTGCAGCGGCCCGGAGCCGCGGCGCTCCACCCTTCCGAGCGTCACGCGGGGCCGCGTCTGGCTGCCGCCCTCCTCTCGATCGGAGTCGGTTGCGGCTTCGCCTGTTCCCGGCGCCCGCAGCAGGACGGCAGCTCCCTGCCGGGGATCTCTCCGCTCGACGATCGCACTGCGCCGTTGGGAGTTGCGCTCTTCACGGACGTGACGGCCGCCGCAGGAATCGAGTTCGTCCATGAGAACGGCGCTCGCGGTCGCCGGTTCATGCCCGAGACGGTGGTCGGCGGCGCCGGCTGGATCGACTATGACGGCGACGCGCAGTTCGATCTCTACCTCGTGAACGGCAATCTGCACCCCGACCGAGGCGGGCCGGGTGGCCCCGACGAGCCTACAAATCGACTGTACCGCAACTTCGGGGGCGGCCGATTCGAGGACGTCACGATCGCGGCAGGAGTGGGGGATCGGGGATATGGGTGCAGCCTCGCGGTGGGGGACATTGACAACGATGGACGCGATGATCTGTACGTGACGAATTTCGGCAGCAACGTGCTGTACCGCAACGCGGGAGGCGGACGCTTCGACGACACGACCCGTGCGGCGGGCGTCGAGGGCGGGGGGTGGTCGACGAGCGCTAGTTTTTTCGACTACGACCTCGACGGGCTCCTCGACCTCTACGTCTGCCGGTACGTCGCGTACGATCCCGCCGTAGAATGCGTGCAGAACGGCCTCCCCAGCTACTGCAGCCCCCAGCGGTTTGCCGGCGTGCCGGATCTCCTCTTCCACAACCGCGGAGCGGGGGTGTTCGAGGACGTGAGCCGGGCGGCTGGCGTCGCGATCGCGGGGCCGTCCGAAGGAAAATCGCTCGGCGTGGTGATTCTCGACGGGGACGAGGACGGTGATCCGGACATCTTCGTGGCCTGCGACCAGGTGCCGAACCTCTACTTCCGGAACGACGGGGGCGGCAAGTTCACCGAGGCGGGCCTCCTCACGAACGTCGCCTACTCCAACGAGGGCCTGGCCCGGGCCGGCATGGGCATCGACGCCGGCGACGTGGACCTCGACGGCCGGCTCGACGTCGTCATCACGAACTTCGCCGACGAGCCCAACAGCCTTTTTCGCGCCGCAGGAGCCGGCTATTTCGTCGAGGAGTCGAAACGCTTCGAGCTCGCAGGTCTGACTCTCGAAAAGCTTGGTTTCGGAGTCGCTTTCATCGACTTCGACCTGGACTCGGACCTGGACATCTACGTCGCCAACGGTCACGTGCAGGACTCGATCGCTCTCCAGAGGCCCGGCGCGTCGTACGCTCAGGAGAGCCAGCTGCTCGAGAATGACGCCGGCCGGCGCTTCGTCGACGCATCCCGGCGGGCGGGTGAATGGTTTCGGCGGAAGACGGTGAGCCGTGCGGCGGCACTGTGCGACTTCGACAACGATGGTGACGACGACCTAGCCGTGCTCTGCTGTGGAGCCGCTGCCGTCCTCCTGCGCAACGATACTCGCGGAGGCCACTGGATCGCTTTCCAGCTCGAAGGCACGCGCTCGAACCGAGACGGCTACGGCGCCAGGGTTGCCGTGCACGCTCGCGCGGCCGACCGGGGCGAGTTCCGCCGCACGTTCGAGGCGAAAAGCGCACGGGGCTACGCCTCGGCGTTCGACCCCCGCGTCCGGTGCGGATTGGGCTCGGGTGCCGTCGAAGTGACTCGGGTCGAGATCCTGTGGCCTTCGGGCCGCCGCCAAGAGCTCACGAGCCCGCAGATCGACCGCGTGCACCGCGTCGTCGAGCCCGCCGGAGAGGGCGGGCGCTGAAAACCCCCCTCGCGCTGGGTCTGTACGCCCGGAGCCGAAGCTGGCACCCTAATGAGCGCATGCGCCGTCTCGAGTCGAAAGATCCTGAGATGCTGGAGTTCCGCGGCGGCGGCGGAGTCCTGATCATCCCCGGCCTCGCTTTCCTCGCCGTGGGTGCCGTGGTGGCGGCGCTCCTCCTGCCCCAGTTCCAGCGAGGCGAGAAAGGCGCGCTGCCGGCCATCGTCTTCGGGTTCATCTTGTTGGCCCTCGGTTTCACTTTTGTCTTCGGCCGAAGCGGGCTGGAAATCGACCTGCGCCGGCAGAGCTACCGCAAGTGGTGGGGGCTTCTCGTGCCGATTCGGTCGCGCGTGGGCTCGCTCGACGTCTTCGATCGCGTGTCGATCTCGCGAACCCTCCGCCGCCAGAAGAACCGAACGTACTATGCCTACCCCGTCGACCTCGCCGGGCAAGGGAAGGACCGGCTTCGAATTCTCGAATCGACGCGCTACGAGGCGTCGCGGAGCGCCGCCGGCGACTTGGCGAAAAAATTGGGTTGGAATCTCCTGGACTCGACAATAGGCGCGGAAGTCATCCGCGATCCGCAACACGTCGATGAATCGCTGCGCGACCGCGCGCGCAGGGAAGCGAGACCGCCCAAAGAGGTCGCGAATCCGCCGGAGAATCTCAGGACGAAGTTCACCGTCGCAGGCAAAGTCCTCCGGTTCGAGCTGCCGCCTCAGGGATTCCAGCCAAGGCTCATCGCGCCGCTGGTCGCGCTTGCAATTTTCGAGAGCGTGTTCGCGCTCGTGCTGTTTGCCGCATTCACGGACAACAACGCCTTCGCGAACTTGACGGTTCCGCGTTGGGTCTTTCTCTCCGTGCTGTGCGTGCTCTTCCTACTTCTGCCGTGCCTCGCCACCGTGCTGCCGATCGTCAGCCAAGCTCGCACGGTCACGATTGTGGAAGCAAGCCCCGAAAACGTGCGAGTGGAGTCGCTCTCGCCCTTCTCGAGGCGATCTCGCGACGTGCCCGCCAACGCTGTGCAGGAGGTCCTCATCGATGCCACGTCCAGAAATCGCACCGGACCTTCATCGACTTCGCCAGGGCGGCGCGGCGCGATCATCCTGCGCGGAAACGGCGTCTCAGTTGCGTTCGGCGAGCATCTGGCGCTCGAGGAGAAGCAGTGGATCCGCGACGTCATCGAGCAGGTCTTGACTGCGTGAGGCTTGCCGCCTGCGCGGCGATCGCCGCGTCGGCGACCCTGCCCTCCTGCGAGCGGAGTCGTCCTCCGGGACCGGCGCCGGAGGTCGATCCGGCAGCGCCCACTTCCTCGAGAATCTCCGCGCCACCCTCGTCCACGCCCGAAGAGATCCTCCGGCGGTCGAACGACCTGGCGCGATCCCACCGCATCGCCGAAGCCTTGCGCGTCATCGAGGAGAGCCGCGCGACGCTGCAGGCCACGCCCGCCGGCAGCCCGGTCGCCCTGGCGCTCCGTGAGAAAGAAGCGCAGCTCCTCGTGAACCTCTCACGCCCGCGCGAGGCCGCCTCGATCCTCGAAGAGGTCGTGCGGGCGAGCCCGCAGAACGAGTCCGGCCGCGTGTGGCTCGCCACGGCGTACGCGGAGATGGGCGACGGCGCCCGCGCGGTCGACACATTCGAGACTCTTGGCGTCGCGACCCTGGCCGACAACCTCGTGGCTTACGGCAGCGCGCTCGCCGCGCTGGGACAGATCCCCGCGTCGCTCTCCGTCCTGTCGGCGAGCCTCGTCCGCGACCCCTGGAACGAGCCCGGTTACCTGCAGCTGGGCCGCGCGCTGGCGCGGGCGGGTCGAGCCGACGCGGCGGAAGTTTTTCTGCGGCGGTATCGCTCGAGCGAGCCGCAGCGGCAAGCGGAGCAGGAGGCGCTCGGCCTGGAAGTGAACGGACAGATGGCGAGAGCTCAGCACCGGCGCGCGCGGGCGGAGCGGGATCGAGGGCGTCTTTTCGAGGCCATGGAGCTCGAGAATCGGGCCTTGCGCCTCGACCCGAGCCTGGGCGATGCGTACGTCGAGCTCGCTCGGCTCTCCGTGTTCCTGGGCCGGCCTGACGATGCGATCCAGGCCTTGTCTCCGCTGCCACGCAACGAGGTCGTGGCCGCAGCGCTCGAGGACTCCCGTTCCGCCGCGGCCGAGTCCGGCACACCGGCCGCGGCGTTGCGCGACCGCACCCGGGGAAAGCCGCTGTCACGAAGCGTCCCGGAGCTGCTCGAGAGGGTGGCGAGCCTCGCGGCGGAGAACCGCGCCGAGGATGCGCGGCGGTTAGCGCTTTTCGCCGCCCGCCTCGCGCCGGGCCGGGTGGAAACCGCCGCTGCCATGGTTACGCAGTTCCAGCTGCCGGGCGACGTTTTCCTAAGGCTCTGGGCGCTCTCCCCTCTGCGCGCTCAGGATCCGTGGTCCGCGTCGTTCGACACGGAGCTGGGCTCGCTGGGCGCAGATCCTGAGCGGGTGCGCAAACTACTGCCGTGAGGTGGCTGCGGCCTGGGATCCCTTGAGCCGTCGGTGCCACGGTCGAGGCGAGCCGAAACTGGGGCGGCTCGTCCCGGCAGCTCGGCCCGCCTCACTCGAGATACTGCACGACCAGACTCCGGAGCATGGTATTCACCACCGCTCTGTTGGCACTCGGAACCTGAGGCGAGTCGTTGCACAAGGCCCTGGCGGTCACCGTGACGGCGTGCTCGCCAGCTTTCACGGACGGCACCACGAATCTGCGTTGCAGAGAGTTCGATTCGCCAA
>Ga0111538_10009485_pt1 | contig 12990 bp, 9 predicted proteins | sample SoiMethybrSBSTD1_FD_79669 | JGI IMG/M metagenome (GOLD analysis project Ga0111538, IMG submission 79669) | Bulk soil microbial communities from a Populus tree surrounding site in Tennessee, USA - Soil MetaG P. TD hybrid SBSTD1 (version 2)... | ecosystem: Environmental > Terrestrial > Soil > Tree...
CCGCTTCGCCGACGCGCGTAGGTAAAGAGATCATGGTATTCGCCACGCGTATTGAAAAGCAATTAAATCAGGTCAAAGCGGTTCCATTCTCCGCTAAATTTGGTGGCGCAACGGGTAATTTAAACGCCCATTATATTGCTTATCCGAATATCGACTGGAACAAATTTGCTGACGATTTCTGCAACCATTTAGGACTTGTGCGCAGCTTTCCTACGACTCAGATAGAACATTATGATAACATGGCTGCATTGTTCGATGGTCTGAAGCGCATTAATACCATTCTCATCGATCTGTGTAGGGATCTATGGCAGTACATTTCCATGGAATATTTCAAACAAAAAATAAAAGAAGGCGAGATAGGCTCCTCTGCGATGCCACACAAAGTAAATCCGATTGACTTTGAAAATGCGGAAGGTAACCTGGGGTTTGCGAATGCTATTTTTGAGTTTTTATCTGCTAAACTCCCTATCTCACGCTTGCAACGCGACCTGACGGATTCAACCGTGCTGCGAAATATCGGTGTCCCTATTGCTCACACTTATGTTGCTATCCAATCTATCATGAAAGGATTGAGTAAAATTCAATTGAATGAAATTGCCATAAGACAAGACCTCGAAAACAACTGGGCCGTCGTTGCTGAAGCCATACAAACAATTTTACGAAAAGAAGGATATCCAAATCCTTATGAGGCATTGAAGGCATTGACCCGTAAAAACGAAAAAATAACACAACAAAGCATGACGGATTTCATTGATAGCCTTGCCGTCAACGACGAAATAAAAAAACGTTTGAAATCCATTACGCCTTTTACATATGTAGGGGGATAGATTCTTCCTTCTCGAGATGTTCAAATAAATCGTACTCGATACCAACACGCAAGGCCTCTCCCACGCCCCACGCCTGAGCAATACAACCACGCGCTTTAAAGGGAAATTCAGCGTCAAAAATTTCCGATATTGTCCCAACGCCGGCTTCATAAAGCTGTTCCAGAAATTTCTGCAAAATATCCGCCGCTTGCTTTTTACCTTTTTCTCCTTTGACGTAAAACAATGCATCAAGATATGGACCGATTAAATAACTCCATACCGTCCCATTGTGATAGGAGCCGTCACGACTCCAAACATTTCCTCCGTACGAAGGTCTGTATTCTTTTGATTGAGACGCCAGGCTTCTCAGTCCCTTGGGTGTCAACAGAAATTTTGTGATCGTCTCAAAAACTTTTTTTGCCCGGTCTTTTTCTAACAATGGAAATGGAAGACTTAATGCATAAACCTGGTTCGGCCGCAGATCATCATTCTTAATGTCACCATCTATAAAATCATAGAGGGAATTTTGGGTCTTATTCCAGAACAAACGGTTGAAACTCTCGCGCACCTTTCGAGCCTTTGAACCGTACAGTTCGGCCTCATTAGCACTATCCACTTCTACCAGTAATACACCTAATGTGCACAATGCATTATACCATAACGCATTTATTTCAACTGGCTTTCCGCGGCGTGGCGTCACCACCCAATCTCCCACTTTTGCATCCATCCAAGTGAGCTGAACGCCATCACTTCCACCCGACAATAATTCGTCCGCCGGATCAACCTTAATGTTGTAACGCGTCCCTTTGTAATGGCATTCTATAATGTCTTTTAAAACCGGAAGCAGTTGTTTTACAAACTCTTTGTCACCGGTATGTTTATAGTAATAATAAATAGCGTTGAAAAACCAAAGTGTAGCGTCGATGGTATTGTATTCCGGAACCTCGCCATGATCAGGAAATCGATTTGGTAACATTCCCTCCGTGATATATTCCGAGAATTGCAAAAGAATTTCCTTTGCGTCTTCTTGTCGACCCGTGACCAGACAAAGTCCAGGAAGCGAGATCATAGTGTCCCTCCCCCAATCCGCAAACCAATGGTAACCGGCAATAATCGTATTATGGTCACCTCGTTTTACAATGAACTGATCGGCTGCCAGCACCAACGATCTCAATGAATCATTTAACGGAAATTTTTCCATTAATGCCACGCGCCTTTCCCTTTCCATTTCGAAAAGCTGGAATGCATCTTTCCCCGTTGGGTCGTCGGTAGAAATAATTACTCCAAGCATATCTCCTTTTTTTAGTTTGATCGAGAAAACTCCATGGCTATACAAATCTTCCCGATAATCTAAACCGCGATCCCGCTCAACCGAATATTCCAAATTGTAAAACCATCCTCTCGACTCTGTAAATTCAGATTGAGGCACGGCAATAAATAACTCAGGACAGCCCCGATAGTTCAATGTTCTGAAAATGCCATCTTCAAAGATGTACTGCTGACTGATGAAATCATTCGCATAGGAAATATGATGGAAATCTTTACTGGCGTATAAAGGCAACAACTCGAAGTCAAACGATAAAGGCGCTTCCATTATCTCGTACAAAACAACCGTCGTGGACTCGCCATGGATTGCTGCTATCGTTTTTTTAATTTCTATACCATTTACCTCAAAATAAAATTGTGGGAACAAATCCCGCTCAAAGCTTTTTAGAAATTTATACCCTTGTGGATGAATTACCCCAGGATATTGATTGGTACCGAGATCATACCTTTCTTCTGCTACGATGATTGCTTCATCTAGTTTTGAGAGGACATTCATTCGTCCTACAGGCGGTTGAGCGGCAGCAACCAATAATCCGTGATATCGACGAGAATTCGCACCCGACACTGTTCCGCTGGCATAACCACCCAATCCGTTGGTTTCGATCCATTCCAGCGTTTGAGAAATTCCAAAATCAGAGAGGACTTTTTTGTCGAATTTCATTGTTGAAGAAATTTCAGGTTAAACGACAACGAGTAAGACACTTTGCCACAAAGCCCCAAGACAAAACTTTCAAAAGGGACTCTGCGTTCCATTACGCTTTACAAATATCATAAATGATCTATTGCTAAATCATTTTCTGGGCTGTATTAATTTGGCCACGAGCCCGGTCCACCCAGTCTGGTGGGTTGCACCAACGCCCCTTCCATTGTCTCCGTGAAAATATTCATAGAAGAAAATGTAATCCCGAAAATGTTCGTTGTTCTGAAGCAAATCACAGGTTCCGAACACAGGCCTTCTTCCGTTTTGATCCCTTGTAAAAATATTGATCAGTCGATCAGACAAATCATCAGCAATTTGTTGCAACGTTTTATAGTTTCCTGATCCTGTGGGATGTTCTACCTTGAAATCATCCCCATAATAGTGATGAAAACGTTCGAGGGATTCAATTAGGAGAAAGTTGACGGGAAACCAAATTGGTCCACGCCAATTGGAATTTCCTCCGAAAAGGGAAGTATCACTCTCGCCTGGCGTATACTTGACGACAAATTCGGCACCATTTGCGAAGAGCTTATAAGGATCAGTCAGGTGTTGTCGCGACAATGCCCGGATTCCATAGCTGGAAAGAAATTCCGATTCATCCAGCATTCTCTTTAACAATTTCTTCATTCGGTGGCCACGCAAAAGTGACAGTAAATGCCTTTCGCCTTTCCGTTTTTCTGTCCATCGAGAAATCAGATTCGCCAAATCGGGTCGGTTTAATAAAAACCACTGGAGGCGTTTGGTGAATTTTGGCATAGAATCGAACAACTCCTGATCGAGAACTTCCACTGCGAACAATGGTATTAATCCTACCATCGACCGCACTTTCATTTTCAGGCGGTGGTTATCCGGCGTGTGAAGCACGTCATAAAAAAATTCGTCCTCCTCATCCCAAAGATTGATACCCTCGTTTCCAACATTTGCCATGGCACCGGCGATGTATAGAAAATGCTCAAAAAATTTCGTTGCCAGGCTTTCATAGGTGGGATTTTCTTTCGCAAGCTCCAAAGACATCCTGAGCATGTTCAACGTAAACATGGCCATCCAGCTTGTTCCATCAGATTGTTCAATAAATCCACCGGCCGGCAATTTGCTGCTTCTGTCGAAGGCGCCGATGTTGTCCATTCCCAAAAAGCCACCTTGAAAGATGTTGTTACCGTTGTTATCTTTTTTATTTACCCACCAGGTAAAATTCAATAGCAATTTATGGAAGACCTCCTCCAGAAAGGCACGATCTTCTTTTCCCTGAATATCCCGATCGATCTTATACACCCGCCAAGTAGCCCAGCCGTGAACGGGGGGATTGACATCCCCAAATGCCCATTCGTAAGCAGGAAGCTGACCATTCGGATGCATGTACCACTCTTTGGTAAGCAATTTCAATTGATGTTTTGCAAATTCAGGATCGACTATAGCCAGGGGAATTGTATGAAATGCCAGGTCCCAAGCCGCATACCAGGGATATTCCCATTTGTCGGGCATAGAAATAATATCCGCATTGTTCAGATGCATCCACTCACTATTGCGGCCATTTTTTCGCTCCGGAGGTGGTGGAGGTTGTCCGGGATCTCCTTTTAACCATTGGGCTACATCATAGTAGAAAAACTGTTTACTCCACAGCATTCCTGCAATGGCCTGGCGTTGAATATCCTTTTTGTCCTTTTCTGCAATTTTCGATTGAATTTCCTCAAAAAATTCGTCCGCCTCTTTGATACGGTCTTTGAAAATTTGATCAAAATCCTTGAAGGGATCGGAATAAAAATCCGAGGACAATCTTAATTTGATGGTTTTTGACCTGCCTGGGGGAATTTTTAATTCATAATTGAATGCGGCCTTGGTTCCCTTGTGATGCGTATTAATAGCTTCCTTTTTTCCATGGATGAGAAAGTCGTTGATCCCATCCTTACTAGTGCCTTCCTTATGATTGTTATACAACCGCTGCGAATTTGTTTCGTTTTCACAAAAAAGCGCACCCTGTTTTTCCTCAGCCAAGAAATGGTAATTACCGATCTGGCTATGATTAATCATAATGTAACCTTCATCCTCCAAATACATTTCCGGTTTGTAACTATCATACCCCCATGACCAGGTGTTGCGAAACCAAATATGAGGAAGCACATGTAACTCAGCCTTTTCGGCTGCACGGTTGTGAACAGTAATTTTTATCAGCAGATCATCTGTATCTGCTTTTGCATATTCAATAAATACATCGAAATACTTGTTTTCGTTGAAAACACCAGTATCGATCAACTCAAATTCAGGATCTAGTTTTCCCCGCTTTCTGTTCTCCTGTACCAAGGTGTTATATGGAAATTCCTGCTGCGGATATTTGTATAACATTTTCATGTATGAATGCGTGGGCGTACTATCCAGATAGTAGTAGTGCTCTTTGCAGTCTTCAGCATGATTTCCCTCATTTCCGGTCAGGCCGAAAATTCTTTCTTTCAGAATAGGATCTTTTTTATTCCAAAACGCAACGGCAAAATTCAACAATTGATGATTGTCACTTATACCACCAATCCCCTCCTCGCCCCAACGATAAGCCTTGCTTCTCGCAGCATCGTGTGACACAAATTCCCAGGCGTTTCCATGCGCGCTGTAATCCTCGCGTACCGTACCCCACTGCCGTTCTGTAAGATAAGGACCAAACTTGCGCCACTTTTTTTTCCTGTCGCGGTCTTCAATTAGGCGGAGCTTCTCTTTGTTCATGAAGTGTTGGGGGTGTGGAGTTCTATGTGTCGAATTGCAGTGGGCGTCGCCAAGTGATTGTGATCTGCATCGCTAGTAACTTGTTTATCTTAAACGTAAATCCTTTCTTGAGCGGGAAACCCCAATACCTAGAACCTCAACACCTCAAACACCCTAACCGTTGTCCTCAAATCCCGGGTACAAGAGCATGCCGCCATCGATAAAAAGTGTAATGCCGTTTACGTAGTCCGCGTCGTCAGAGGCTAACCATACAGCTGCACCTCCAATGTCTTCTGATTCGCCTATTCTTTTTTGGGGAATGAGTTTTAACAACTGATTGTAGGATTCCGGCGTTTGCCATGCAGCATGATTGATTGGTGTTCTAATCGCCCCAGGACCAATGCTATTCACTCGAATTTTCATGGGAGCATATTCTTGCGCCATGCTTTTCATCAACATCATCACGCCGCCCTTTGATGCAGCATAATTAGCATGTCCCGCCCATGGAATCACTTCGTGAACAGAACTCATGCAAATGATTTTTCCTGCGGCCTTCGACTTTGAGGGTACGACTCCCCTTCTTAAAAATTCTTTTATGGCTTCCCTTGCGCACAAAAACTGACCGGTAAGATTTACCCCGATGACACGATTCCATTCATCCAGCGACATTTCATGAAACTTACTGTCCTTTTGCAATCCGGCATTATTGATCAAAATATCGATGGTGCCAAACTGTTTGAAAAGCTCATCGTACATCGCGAGCACTTCATTTTCCTTGCTAACATCCCCTTTAATCATCAGGGCAGTTCCGCCTTCTTTTTGAATTTCATCACAAACTTTTTTAGCCTTTTCCTCACTGGAAGAATAGTTTATTGCGACCGCCGCGCCTTCCTTTGCTAGCGCCTTGGCAACCCCGGCACCGATGCCCGAACTTGCTCCCGTGACCAAGGCTATTTGTCCTTCCAGTTTTCGGTTCATGTTGTGAAATTATTGGTAGTCAAAAACGCATTTCCTTACCATAAAGTCTAACCTATGAGTTTGATCGAAGCAGAATTAATGCAAAATCTAAGACCCGATGGCGCCGGGCCATCCGGAAATACGTGCCCTAAATGGCAATCACATACATTGCACATCACTTCTACCCGAGTCATTCCAAAAGAGGAATCCTTTTCGTATTGAATTACATTGTCCTTGACCGGTTCGGTAAAGCTTGGCCAGCCTGTCCCTGATTCGAATTTTTGACCCGAATCGAAAAGCGGCGTACCACAACAACGGCAGGCATATAGGCCCGGCTCATGGGCCTCACAATATTCGCCGGTAAAGGCGCGTTCCGTTCCTTTTTTTCGGGTAATCCGAAATTCATCCGGCGTAAGTTCATTCTTCCATTCTTCATCCGACTTTTCGACTCGTTTGTCGGGAGCAGGATTACCTTTACTTGCGTAGTTTATGACGTCAGACCATTTCATACTTTGCGTGTTGAGGTGTTCGGGTTCTAGGTGTTGAGGTTATTTAGTAACATTTCCCCGATAGTTAGGTTCAATATAATCCTTCCTTACGTTCTAATTTCGCAATCTTCTGATAAATTTGCACGCTAACTTTTAAACCGCATTGGAAACCAAAACACATTTCAACCCCAAAGGCGTTTATTCTAAATTTCTAGAACTATTTGATTCCCAACCTATTTTGGTGAGATCACCAGGGCGTATCAATCTTATTGGGGAGCACACCGATTATAATGAAGGGTTTGTGATGCCTGCAGCCATCGACCGTGATATTGTCGCCGCCATCGATTTTTCAATCGATGACCACTCTACCCTTTATTCAGTGAAACACAATGAATTCTTTTCTTTCCACACCTCGGATCCGGCAAAGGTAAAATCCCCGTTGTGGGCTAACTATTTATTAGGTGTTGTTCGAAAGTTTATCGACGAAGGGAAGGTCGTCAAATCCTTCAACTGTGTTATCGATGGAGATGTACCGACCGGTGCCGGTCTCTCGTCTTCGGCCGCGCTTGAATGCAGTTTTGCATTTGCCCTGAATCACCTTCATCGATTTGACATACCGAAGATGCAGTTAATTACCATAGCACTATGGGCGGAGCACAATTACGCTGGAGTCAAATGCGGAATCATGGATCAGTTTTCCAGTATGATGGGACTTTCGGGCAAAGCTTTTGTATTGGATTGCCGCTCACTGGAGTATCGCTATTTTCCCGTTAACCTGAAGGAATGTTCCATTGTTCTATGTGATTCGATGGTAAAACATTCATTGGCCAGTTCTGAATACAACACCCGAAGAGCAGAATGCGAACAAGGTGTTCAGATCATCAGAAAACATTATCCTCAGGTCTCGAGTCTGCGCGACGTAACGCTTCCTATGATTGAGGACTATATAGCAGAATTTCCCGAGAAAGTTTATAACCGGTGCCGCTACGTCATTCAGGAAAATGAACGGGTGTTAGATGCATCCAAAGACCTGGAAAAAAATGATCTTAAGTCGTTTGGGAAAAAAATGTACGAGACTCACAAAGGACTCTCTCAGCTCTATGAGGTGAGTTGCGAAGAGCTTGATTTTCTTGTTGAAGAATCGAAAAACATAAACGGCGTTCTTGGCGCGCGAATGATGGGAGGAGGGTTTGGTGGATGCACCATCAATTTTGTCCTGGATTCTGACTTGAAGGAATTTATCACCAAAATGTGCCATGCTTACGAGAAAAAGTTCGGCGTCAAAATGAATACCTATGTTGTTTCGATCAAAGACGGCACAGGAATTTTAAAACTGTAAGTCGAACTGAACAAATAGGATTAATCGTACCGTGATAGTACATTTAAAATTGAAAACGCTAAACAAACCAACCTCCAATATTTATCACCCATGAAAAACGCTGCATTCTCCTTGCTGATGGTATTTACCCTTGCAATTCTTTTCATAACCTGTAAACAAAAAACTCAAGAATCCAGCGATACGCTAACGGATTCGGATTCAACAACTGAAGCGACAATAACGCGCTCTGCTTTTGGTAAACTTGAAGACGGCACAGAAATATCCCTTTACACACTTACTAACGCTGCCGGTACAGTAGCAACCATTACGAACTATGGCGGTATTATCGTCTCGATCAAAACGGAGGACAAAAATGGAAACTTGGAAGACATTGTATTGGGCTTCGATTCGCTTTCGAGTTATGTAAAAAACAATCCTTTCTTCGGAGCCATTGTTGGCCGGTATGGCAACCGTATTGCCAAGGGCAAATTCAAATTGGATGACCAGAGTTATAATCTGGCGGTAAACAACGGCGAAAATCACCTGCATGGTGGTCTCAAAGGGTTTGATAAAGTGGTCTGGGCGGGCGATAATTATAATACGCCTGATGGCGCGGTATTGAAACTTACCTACACCAGCAAGGATTTAGAGGAAGGATATCCCGGTAATTTACAAGCGGAGGTAACTTATACGTTGACCAACGATAATGAATTGAAAATTGACTACAAGGCGACAACCGATAAAAAAACAATCGTCAATCTAACCAATCATAGTTATTTTAATTTATCCGGTAATACAAAGACGGATATTCTAAATCACGAGGTATCGATAGCTGCATCCAAATTCCTTCCGGTAGACAAGGGGTTGATTCCAACGGGAGGACCAAAAGATGTAAAAGGCACTCCGTTTGATTTCACCACTGCGCATACCGTCGGTGAAAGGATCAACGATAAGGATCAACAATTGCAAATTGGTGGCGGATATGATCATTGCTGGGTGTTCGATGACAGCAACAAGCTTTCTCCAAAAGCTACTGTTTATGATTCTGCCAGCGGTCGTTTCATGGAATTGTTTACCACTGAGCCAGCCGTTCAATTTTACTCTGGAAATTTCTTAAATGGCAGTGTTACAGGAAAATTTAATACCGTATACACCAAACGTTTTGGCCTCTGCCTGGAAACAGAGCATTATCCCGATTCACCAAACCAGCCTTCTTTTCCTACAACAGTTTTAAATCCTGGCGACGTTTATACTACACAAACTATTTATAAATTCTCGGTTAAATAGTTCGAGGTTTGAAGTTCGAGGTTGCGTTCAGCCTTTGTGTAACTTCTTGTCCTTGTGTCTTTGTGGCAACTGTCTTTTTTGTTAGACGACGTTGTGTATGTTGTCTACGCTTAAAACAATTGTTTTGCTGGCGAATTTCGAATACTTCAAAAAATATTCTTTGTTGCAGACGTGACGAAATAAAAGGCAAGGCATTCTGATGCAAACATGTTTTATGGCGATATAAACGCCTGACCGCGCGGTTCCAATTATTTTACCTAAACCTTAAAATTATGGAACCAAAGAAAAATCCCAAGTATGACGTACACCAAAAAAGAGGTGTTCTTTTGAATGTTGGGCTGGTCGTTAGTCTGATCATCGTTATCACTGCCTTCAAGTGGACCGTTCCAATGGGCAATGAGAGAGTGCCTCATGATTTTAGGTATGCCTTTCAAGAGACTCTCATGATGGAAGATTCGCGTCCAACGGTGTTCAAGAAAATTGAAACACCCAAACCAAGAAAAATAAAGGTTTCCGTTCCCATCGCTACGAATTTTAAACCTGTATCGGCTCTGACTGAACCGGAAAGCGAGCAGCGTCCGATTGACCAAGGTCAATCTGTTCCAACAGACTTTGGAGGCGTTGAATTACCAGCAGAAATAGCTCCTCCTGACACGTTCAGAGTAGTTGAGAAAATGCCAGTGCCAATCGGTGGATGGGCTACGTTTTATAAAACGTTGACCAAAAATTTCAAATACCCAAAACAGGCGCAACGTGTTGGTGCAAACGGCAAAGTGTTCGTTGAATTTACCGTGAATGACAAAGGGGAACTCAGCCATTTCAAAATCATCAAAGGAATTGGCTACGGCTGCGATGAAGAAGCTAAGCGTGTAATAGCATTAACGAAGTGGACTGCTGGAAAACAACGGGGCCGGCCTGTCAATGTAAAAATGGTGCAGCCGATCGTCTTTAGTATGGAATAGTTCGAGGTTCGAGGTTTGAAGTGTTTGAAGTTCGAAGTTGTTGGAAAGTTGTGGGTTTGAAGTTAGGCTCTCGGTAAATTTGCAGACATTTGGTTACTTAGTAACCTCGAACTTCAAACTTCAAACCTCGAACTATTGAGCTGGTCAAACTTTCATATGCACAGTACCTACTGTGACGGGAAAAGCGAGCTGATGGATTATGTCGATCAAGTCAAGAAAATCAATATGATCAGTATTGGCTTTTCATCGCATGCTCCTGTTCCATTTCCCACGAAGTGGTGTATGAAAGCGGAGCGATTCAACGATTACCTCATCAATATTGAAAAAATTAAAAAGTTGAATTCTTTCATTGAGATTTATAAGGGCCTTGAGGTTGACTTCATACCCGGCGTGACCTCACCTAATCTCTTTCGCGACAAATTGGATTACACCGTAGGATCAATTCATTTTATAGAAAACTTTCCAGATGGGACACCCTGGGAAATCGACGGGACGCATGCATTATTTTTGAAAGGGTATTCAGAAATTTTCAACAACAATATTCAGGACGTTATTACCCGATATTTTGACCTTACCCGTGAGATGATTGCCACGGCGTGCCCATCAATCGTCGGACATCTGGACAAAATCAAAATCCAAAATCCGGATAACAAGTTTTACAAGGAAACGGACACCTGGTATCAGGACGAAGTAAAGAAGACCATCGATCTGATTCATTCCAGTGGCGCAATAGTAGAGGTTAACACACGAGGAATCTATCAAAAAAAAACAGATACCACCTATCCAAGTCCATGGATACTGGAGCTAATCCACAAAAAAAATATTCCCGTCACGATCAGCAGCGACGCCCATCACTGCGATGACATTATCAATCAATTTCCAGAGACAACTGCTCTGCTGAAAAAAATCGGATTTAAAACCATTTCGGTGTTATCCGGGGGAGTGTGGAAATCATTTTCATTTAGTGAGCATGGTATCATACGTTAGCTCAAGCGTAACACATTGGCTAAAGCAAACCAATGGCTTCTGGTTTGCATTGTATGCTACTGTAATGGCATTCTGTCTCTACACTTGCGTGTATGCCTTCCGTAAAACATTTTCGGTCGCCACATTTGACGGTCTCGCTTATGCAGGGATAAGCTATAAAGTATTGCTGGTGATGTTTCAGGTAGTGGGATACGCGTTGTCAAAATTTGCAGGGATTAAAGTAATATCCGAATTGAAGGCTACTTCCCGCGCAATCGGTATTGTCTTAATGGTCCTTATCGCTGGAATTTCATGGCTCTTCTTCGCCATCATTCCACCTCCATTTAATATTGTATTCTTATTTACGAATGGCTTTCCGCTCGGCCTCGTATGGGGGATGATCTTCGGCTACATGGAAGGCAGGCGGTACACAGAGGTTCTCGGCGCAGGATTATCCGTGAGTTTTATATTTTCTGCAGGCCTGGCCAAATCTGCCGGAGGCCTCATCATGCGTGATTGGGGGGTATCCGAAATGTGGATGCCTTTTGTCACATGCTGCGTGTTTCTCGCTCCCCTATTAATATTTCTGTGGTTTCTTGACAAACTTCCACCGCCCTCGGCATTGGATGAAGCCCTTCGCACGCGGAGGGAGCCTATGCATTTCACGGGCCGCGTGAATTTCTTAAAATCTTTTTGGCCGGGAATAATCCTCTTTACATTGACCTATATGCTCCTGACGACGTTCCGGGAATTTAGAGATAATTTCGCAGCCGAAGTTTGGAAATCGTTGGGTTATGGTGACTCGCCCGAGATTTTCACAGCCACTGAGGTTCCGGTTTCTATAGCGGTGTTAGGCGTGATGGGCAGCCTGATGCTTATTAAAAACAATCAAAAAGCGCTTATGGTGAATCACCTGATCATTTTCTTAGGATTGGTGCTGATAGGGGTCAGCACGTACTTGTTCCAAAAGGAATGGATAAGTCCTCCGCTATGGATGATTTTAATCGGGACAGGGTTATACCTGGGCTACGTTCCGTTCAATAGTATTTTTTTCGACCGGTTGCTTGCGGCATTTAAATATGTCGGTACGGTGGGTTTCTTAATTTATGTCGCCGACGCGTTTGGATATCTCGGCAGTATTGGCGTTTTAATTTTTAAGGAATTCGGATGGGCAAAACTTAGTTGGCTCGAGTTTTTCTTTTCAGCCGGCTATTTGATTTCCATAACAGGAAGTTTGTTAATCGCGGGGTCTATGTTTTACTTTCACCAGAAACAAAAGCGTTGGGGAAAAGAATGATAAAAACCAATTTCAAATTTGGATCGGCGGAGTTACCTTCCAATAGGTCTGACGTAGTGTCACCTACCTTAGTAACACATTTAGAATCGGTCACGTGCGTAAGTTCCATCGCTTTAAATATTAAATCCGGATACGGCCGCCCTCTCGGAACTTCGTCGCTCGTTACACTCACATCGATCAAATTGTTTTGCACCC
>Ga0111538_10009486_pt1 | contig 12988 bp, 9 predicted proteins | sample SoiMethybrSBSTD1_FD_79669 | JGI IMG/M metagenome (GOLD analysis project Ga0111538, IMG submission 79669) | Bulk soil microbial communities from a Populus tree surrounding site in Tennessee, USA - Soil MetaG P. TD hybrid SBSTD1 (version 2)... | ecosystem: Environmental > Terrestrial > Soil > Tree...
ACACCGACTGGCACGTCGACGGGACCTACCACGTGGACCACGACCACATCGTCGTGGCCATCCGCGGGACCATGCCGGACGGTGCCCCGCCGACGCCGGGGGCAACGCCGGCGTTTCGGCTGGTCGTGAGTTCGTCCAGCGCGCCTTCGGGCCTTTAGAAGCCCCGGCAATCTGCCGAGGCTTTCTTCCGTGCACCCCAGCGACGCCTACAGCGACGGGCGGGTTTCGCACCGCTTTCGCGCGGTTGCCTTGCTGGTGGGCGCCGCACTGTACGCGTTGGCCCTGCCTCCTTACGACGTTACAGTGGCGGGCTGGGTGGCGGTGACACCGCTTCTCTTGGCTGTTCGCGGATTGCGCTGGCGGGAAGCGGCGGTGATCGGGCTCCTGCAGGGCGCGATGTGCGCCTGGGCGGTCGGGATGTACCTCGCCCAGGCCCTCGGTCGCTATTTCATGCTCGGCTATCCGCTCGCGATCGTGGCGGCGAGCGGCTACGCGTTCGTCGTCTGGGGTACCGCCTTCGCGCTCTTCGCCGTGGGCGCCGCATCGCTGATGCGCCGACGATGGACGCCGTTCACCAGCCTTGCGCTCGCGGCCCTATGGGTCGGCACGGAGCTTTACCGCGTGCGGGTACTGGAGCAGCCATGGGGACTGCTCGGATACACTCAATATACGCAGGTCTCCCTTATCCAGATCAGCGCCATCACGGGAGTATACGGGGTATCGTTTCTCCTGGCCCTCAGCAGTGCCGCGGTGGCGCATTTGATCACTCATTTCGTCACGCGGGCCGCCCCCTTGTGGCCACGTAGCCTCTCATTGGCGATTCTTCTCCTCCTTGCTTCGTGGTCGATCGGCGCCTTCGTCATCCGTCGCCCAGGCTCGACGCTCGACGCCACAGCTCCGATCGCGATCGTGCAGGCGAACGTACCACCCTCGGTGGAGTGGACCCGCGCGTATACCGAGCGTCAGGTCGACGCTCACCTGCGTGCGACCGAGAGCCTGCTCGAGACGTCGCGACCGGCGTTGATCGCATGGCCGGAGAACTCGGTGCCGCTCTATCTCGAGCGCGAACCGCTGCTTGCTCGGCGCCTTCATGAAATGGCCACAAGGTCGGGCGCAGACATCTTGCTGGGGGGCCCCCGCTTCGCGGATGGTCACATCTACAACAGCATCCGTCTCATCAGCGGACAGGCACAGCCCGACTCAACCTACGACAAGAAGCAGCTGGTCCTGTTCGGAGAAACCGAATTGTTCAGCGGCACGGAGCCGGTCGCCCAGTCTGGCAGCCCACGCAGCTTCAGCTCTGGTAGGGGACCCCGATTGCTCCGCAGCTTCACCCCGCTCGGTGTATCCATCTGTCACGAGCTCATCTATCCGCACTTCATCGCGCAATCCGTCTGGAGGGGGGCGCGCCTTCTCGTGAATGTGTCGAACGATGGTTGGCTCGACGCCGGCAACGGAATCGCGAGCCGGCAGCACTTCGCAATGGGCGTCTTTCGAGCCGTCGAGACTCGACGCTGGCTCGTTCGTGCAGCTTTGACGGGAGTATCCGGTGTGGTCGACCCCTATGGGCGGATCCGGGAATCGCTCCCGGCCGGAACTTCGGCGGTGCTCAACACGCAGGTAGCCCCGGTCGCGGTGCGGACGGCATACGTCGTCCTCGGCGACTTCTTTGCCCTCCTGTGCGCGCTCCTGGCCCTCACGGCTCTCGTCGCCGGTCGTCGCGTCACAGAGGAGCGAGCCGTTCCCGCGCCGGCGTGGATCCCGAAGCCGGCGGCCTGACAGCAGTTCGCGTGATCGGGCGCTGCTGCGCTAGAGTCACGCGAAGTGGAAGGTCGAACGGAGCTGTTTCCGTCGACGCCGCGAACGCCTAGAGCGGTCGGGGTCGCAACAGCAATCCTGGGCCTTGCCGGATTGGCCCTGGCGACCGAGACGACGCTTACGAGTCTCACCTGGATCGATCGGGTGTTTCCGGGCTTCGTAGTGCTCGACAATCGGGTGATTGCCTCCGTGGGACTGGCGCACTGGAGCGGGGCTACGGTGCCCGACCTCTACCAAAGCGAGATTCGAGCCGTAGACGGGCGACCGGTCGGGACGCAACAGGCCATCTATGCGCTCGTCGCCGAACGACCGCCCGGGACGCCGATCGGCTACACGCTGCATCGGAATGGGTCGACGACCGAAGTCACGATTCCCAGTCAGACATTCAAGCTCTGGGACTGGCTGCTTCTCTTCGGCGCGTTTCTTCTGAACGGCTCGATCTTCTTGGCCTCGGGCCTCATCGTGTGGCTCCTACGCCCTCGCTCGGCAACCGCCCGCGCGTTGCTCGCCTGGGGAATCGCGTGCGGTGTTTTCCTACTGACCGCGATGGACCTTTACGGTCCAGCCACGTTCTTTCGCCTTCACGTGCTCGCGGAATCGATGCTCGCGCCCGCGCTCCTGGGCGTTGCCCTTCTCATCCCCGAGGCGAGCCCATACGCACGGTGGCGTGCGGTCGCGTATCTGCCTGCGCTGGTCGCGAGCGTCATCTATCAGACGCATCTCTACGATCCGCAGAGCTATTCACGCGTCCTCGGCGCCAACATGGTCTACCTCGGCATCGTGGGTTTGTTCTTCGGCCTGCGTCTCGTCGGAACGTATCGAAGTTCCGCGTCGCCGCTGGCCCGCCAACGCGTGCGGATGATCGTCCTGGGGACCCTATTCGGCGCGACGCTGCCAGCGAGCATCCTGCTGCTTTCGGCGTTGTATGGCGGAGGAGCCGCGATGAACCTCGCGGGCTTCACGCCACTGTTGTTCGCGGTCTCGCTCGCGTACGCCGTCGTCAAACACGACCTCTTCGAGATCGACGCGATGGTGAAGCGCGGCGCGTACTATCTACTACTGACTGGGGCGGTAGGCGCCGCCTACGTGGGCTGCGTCGCGCTCCTCGATCTTGCATTCAGCGCCGACGCCGTCGCCCATTCCGCCACCTTCCCCATCGTGTTCGCCCTCGCGGTTCTTCTCCTCTTCGATCCGCTCCGTACTCGCCTCCAAACCCTGGTGGACAGGGTCTTCTTCCGCACGACGTATGATGGTGCCCGAATCCTCGCGGGCGTCGGGCGTGACCTCGTCTCAACCCTGCAGCCTGCCCGCGTCGCGACGATCGTTCGGCAGACCGTCGAGACGACCATTCCCAATTCGCGGACCCGGGTCTTTCTCGGAGCGCCCGGCGAGCCGCTGCGAGACGCGGACGGCGACGCGATCGTAACGCCGGCGCTTCGCGGATGCCTCCCCATGCGGCGCGTCGTCACGATCTACGATCCCGCCGAAAGCTATCCCGACCCCCAGACCCACGAGGCCGTCCGCGCCGAGCTCCGGGCGCTCGACGCCGAGCTCGCCGTCCCGCTCGAGCACAGCGGCACGCTCGCCGGCGCGCTGACGACGGGTCGCAAGCGCTCCGGCCTCTTCTACACCGCCGGCGATGCGGAGTTCCTTCGCGCCCTCGCCCATCAGGCGGCCGTCGCGCTCGCCAATGCGCGCTCGTACGAGGCGCTCGTGACGCTGAATTCGCAGCTCGAGGAGCGGGTGCATCTGCGAACCGTCGAGCTGGAGGCCGCGAACCACGACCTCGCCCAGGCCTACTCCGAGCTCAAGACCACCGAGACACAGCTCGTGCACACCGAGAAGATGGCGTCGCTCGGGCGCCTCGTGGCCGGCGTCGCGCACGAGATCAACAACCCCGTGAGCTTCATCGCGAGCAACGTGACACCGCTCCGCCGCCGGCTGAGCCAGGCCGCCGCGCGCGCGCCCGGCGGCGCGCAGAAGGCACTGCGCGAGGCCGAGGAGATCACCGACGTGATGGCGCGCGGCGCGGAGCGGACGGCGGCCATCGTGAAGGACCTGCGAACGTTTTCGCGACTCGGCGAGGCGACACGGAAGCCGGCCGACCTGCACGAGGGAATCGAGACGAGCCTGCGCCTGCTGAACCCCCGCTGGCGCGACCGCATCACAGTGCATCGCGACTTCGGCGAGCTGCCGCTCGTCGAGTGCGATCCCGGCGCGCTGAATCAGGTGTTCATGAACATCCTCGCCAACGCCTGCGATGCGCTCGCGGGCAAAGGCAACGTCTGGATCACCACGCGCGCGTCCGCCGCCGACGTGAGCGTGGTCATCCGCGACGACGGACCGGGCATCCCGCCCGAGGTTCTACCGCGCATCTTCGACCCGTTCTTCACGACGAAGGACGTCGGCCAGGGGACGGGACTCGGCCTCGCCATCAGCCACGGCGTGGTGGTCGCGCACGGCGGGAGCATCGTGGCGGAGAGCAAGTCGGGAGCGGGCACGACGTTCCGGATCGTCCTGCCTCTCGTATCCGCGGCGGAAACGGGACGGGCGGCCGCGGCGCGCTAGTTGCACCCTCACCCCCCATCACGTATCCGGCCCCGGGGCACGATGGAGGAGGAGGAGAGCGGGATGGTCGCCGCCGCTGCGCCACCGCCGCCGGAGAGCGGCGGCCGCCGGCAACTCGCGCGCCGCGCCGGGCTGGTGAGCGCGGGGGTCCTCGCAAGCCGCATCCTCGGGCTCGTACGCGAGCAGACCTTCGCCGTGCTCTTCGGCGCCGGCCGTGAGCTCGACGCCTTCGTCACCGCGTTCCGCATCCCGAACCTGATGCGCGACCTGTTCGCGGAAGGGGCGCTCTCCGCCGCCTTCGTCACCACCTTCACGCAGCGGATGGAGAAGGACGGCACCGCGTCGGCGTGGCGGCTCGCCAACCTCGTGGTGAACGCGCTCGCGGTCGTCGTCGGCCTCGTCACGCTGCTCGGCATCTGCTTCGCGCCGGCGCTCGTCGACTTCATCGCCCCGGGCTTCGCGGAGATCCCGGGGAAGACCGAGCTCACGGTCACGATGACGCGCATCATGTTCCCGTTCCTGCTCCTCGTCGCGCTCGCCGCCGTCGCGATGGGCGTGCTCAACACCTGCAACGTGTTCGGCGTGCCGGCGGCGGCGTCGGCCTTCTTCAACCTCGGCTCGATCGTCGGCGGCGTGGGCGCCATGGCGTGGATCGCGCCGGGGTACATCACGGGCGTTTTCGGCGGACACGCCGGCACCGATCCGGCCGCGGCGGCCCACGCCATCACGGCGATGGCGATCGGGACGCTCGTCGGCGGCTTCCTCCAGCTGCTCGTCCAGGTGCCGGCGCTCTACGGCGTCGGGTTTCGCTGGCGCCCGATCCTCGAACCGGGCGATCCCGGCCTGCGCCAGGTCCTCCGCCTCATGGGGCCGGCGACGGTCGGAGCGGCCGCGGTGCAGGTGAACGTGCTCGTCAACAGCAACTTCGCGTCCTACCTCGGCGACGGGCCGGTCTCCTGGCTGAACGTCGCCTTCCGCTTCATGCAGCTGCCGATCGGCCTCTTCGGCGTGGCGCTCGGGACCGTCGCGCTGCCCGCGGTATCCCGCCACCGCGCGCGCGGCGATACGGCGGCGCTCGGACGCACGGTCGGGCAGGCCCTCGAGCTGGTCGCGCTGCTCTGCCTGCCGGCGGCCGCGGGGCTCGCGGTCTTCGGCGTGCCCGTCATCGGGCTCGTCTACGAGCACGGGCGCTTCGGCCCTGCCGACACGACCGCCGCCGCACAGGCGCTGGCCGCGTACGCGGTCGGCCTCGCCGGCTACGCCGGCATCAAGGTCCTCGCGCCGGCCTTCTACGCGCTCGACGACACGCGCGTCCCGATGCTCGTGAGTATCCTCTCGATCGTCACGAACTTCGTCCTCAACTGGACCTTCGTCCGCGTGCTGGGCTTCGGCCACGTGGGCCTGGCGCTGTCGACGTCGGCGGTGGCGCTCGCGAACTGCGCGCTTCTCTACGGCATTCTCCGGCGCCGGGTCGGACCGCTCGGCGAGCGGGCGGGTAGCGCCTTCGTCCGTATCGTCGCGGCCGCCGCGGTCATGATCGCGGCCGCGGCGGCGGTCGACGCCGTCGCTTCCCCGCTGTTCCCGGCCGCGGGGACGGCACGGCACGCGCTTCGCCTGCTCGTGGCGATCCCGGTTTCGGGCGCCGTCCTGTGGTCGGCCGCGCGCGTGCTCGGGATCCCCGTCCCCCGCCTCCGCCGCCGCCCCTGAGGCCTGCCGCCGCGCGCAGCGCGGCGAGCTCGCCCGGCCGGAGGTCGCGCCATGCGCCGAGCGGCAGCTCGCCGAGCGCCAGCGGGCCGAAGCGGACACGCGCGAGCTTCTCCACCGGATGCCCGACGGCGTCGCACATGCGGCGGACGATTCGCCAGTGCCCCTCGCGGACGGTGATCTCGAGCCACGTCTTGGTCGGCAGCCGCTCGAGCACGCGGACGTGGGCGGGCGCGGTGCGCCGCGCGCGCGGCGGCGGGAGATGGACGCCCCGCCTGAGGCGCGTGATCGCCGCATCGTCGGGCGCACCGCTGACCTTCGCATGATAGACGCGCGGCAGCGCCCGGCGCGCGTCGAGGAGCCCCGCCGCGAGCGCGCCGTCGTTCGTGAGCAGCAGGAGCCCGGTCGTGTTCACGTCGAGCCGGCCGACGGGATAGAGCCGCTCGCCGGCGCCGCGGACGAGCGTGGCCACCGTCGGCCGCCCCTCGGGATCCGACATCGCGCTCACGAGGCCTCGCGGCTTGTGCAGCAGGACCGTCCGGCGCTCGCCCGGCGGCGCGAGGCGCTCACCGTCCACCTCGATCCGGTCACGTGAGACGTCGGCCCGGGTTCCGAGCTCGCGCACGACGGCCCCGTTCACCGCCACGCGGCCGGCCCGGATCAGCTCCTCGGCGCGGCGCCGCGAGGCGATCCCGACCGCACTCAGGATCTTCTGAAGGCGTTCTTCCAGTGGATCAGTCGCCGTCCTCGCTTGCGGGCTCGTCGGACGGCTCGCCCGCCGAGTCAGCTCCCTCCGCCGCTTCCGCCACCGCGTCGCCCTCCGGGGCCAGAGCCTTGAAGATGTCCTCCGGCGCCCCGAGCTCGCGGAGCGTCGGCAGCGCGTTCAGGTCGGGCAGGCCGAACACCTCGAGGAACTCGCGCGTCGTGCCGTAGAGGAGCGGCCGGCCGGGGGCCTCTTTCCGGCCTAGGACGCGTACCAGACGGCGCTCCGTCAGCGTCGTCAGGACGGCGTCGGCGTCCACCCCGCGGATGGCCTCGATCTCGAGCCGCGTGCAGGGCTGGCGGTACGCGACGATGGCGAGCGTCTCGAGCATGGGACGGGAGATGCGCGGCGGGCGCTCACGCAGGAGCCGGCGTACCCAGGGGGCGTGCTCGGGAGGCGTTCGGAGCTGCCAGGCCCCGCCGACGTACACGACACGGATGCCGCTTCCGAGGCGCTCGTAGTGCGCGCGGAGCGCCTCGAGCGCCTTCTGCACCTCGGCCCGTCCGGGCCCGCCGAGCGCATCGACGAGCCGCGCGATCGGGACCGGCTGGCCCGCGGCCAGGAGCAGGCTCTCGAGCACGGCGGGCAGGCGCCCAAGCCGCTCCTCGGGTGCGGGATCGGGCTCGCGGGCCCCGCGGCCGTATCCCTGGTCGTAGCCGTTGTCGGAGTCGCTACTGATCTCCAACAGCTCCATCGTCTCCACGCGTACCTCCTCCTCCCCTCCACTCGTCGACCTCGCCGAGGTCGCGCAGCCGCTCGGCAGCATCCTCGAGCGACATGGAGAGCGCAAGTGTGATGGGTCCGAACTGCTCGGACTGCCGTGCGCGGACGACGCGCATGCGGATCAGCTCGAGCAACGACAGAAAGATGACGATGACCTCGCTCGCGAGCGGCGCCGGGCCGAACAGGCTCGTGAACTCGACCTCGTCCGCGAGCGCGAAGTGCCCGAGGATGCGTTCGACGCAGGTGCGGACCGACATCGCCTCGTCGAGGACCTCGTGCGGCACCGGGCGGCGGATGCGCTGCAGCACCTGGGTGAGCGCGCCGATCAGGTCGCCGAGGCTCGCGTCGCGGACGGGTGGGCCCGCCTCGTCGTCCGCGCTCGCCTCGTAGGGCTCGCCCGGCGGCGCGAAGACGTCGCGCGCGAGCACGTTCCGCTCGCCGAGGGCGGCGGCCACCTCGCGGAAGCGCTGATACTCGGCGAGCTGCTGCGCCAGCTCGGCGCGCGGATCCTCCTCGACGCCCTCCTCGTCCTCCGTGCCCGGGAGGAGCATGCGGCTCTTGATGTAGACGAGCGTCGCCGCCATCACGAGATACTCGCCGGCGCCGTCGAGGTTCAGCTCGGGATGCTCCGTCAGCATGGCGAGGTACTGGTCGGTGATGGTGGAGATCGGGATGTCGGTGATCTCCACCTCGTTCTTCTTGATGAGGTGGAGGAGGAGATCCAGCGGCCCCTCGAAGAGCGGCAGCTTGACGGTGTGCGGCGCGCTCATCCGAGCCCCATCGCGTCGCGCACGTCGGCCATCGTCGCCGCGGCAACGGAGCGCGCCGCAGCGTTTCCCGCCTCGAGCGCGCGCCGCGCGTCGTCGGGCCCGAGCTTCGCGCGCCGCGCGCGGATCGGCTCGAGCTCCGCCTGCACGTGCTTGATCATGATCTGCTTGCACTCGAGGCACCCGATCGAGGCGCTGCGGCAGCCTTTCGCCTGGTAGGCGAGCTCCTCCGGCGTGCAGTAGATCTTATGGAAGGACTGGTAGGCGGGGCAGTCGTCCGGGTCGCCCGGATCGGTGCGACGCGCCCGGCGGGGATCGGTGACCATGCGCGAGAGCTTCCGCTCGACGTCCGCGGCGGGCTCGGTCAGGTAGACCGCGTTGTTGTAGCTCTTGCTCATCTTCCGCCCGTCGGTGCCGAGGATCTTCGGGATCTCGCTGAGGAGCGTCGCGGGCTCGGGGAAGAGCGGGCGATAGCTCGTGTTGAAGCGGCGGGCGATCTCCCGCGTGAGCTCCACGTGCGGCGCCTGGTCGATGCCGACAGGCACCCCGTCGGCGCGATAGAGGAGGATGTCCGCGGCCTGGAGCAAGGGGTAGCCGAGGAACCCGTACGTCGAGAGGTCGCGGTCCGTGAGCTGCTCGCGCTGCTCCTTGTACGTGGGGGTCCGCTCGAGCCACGGGACCGGCGTGATCATCCCGAACAGCAGGTAGAGCTCCGCATGCTCCTTCACGGCCGACTGCTGGAACATCACGCAGCGCGCCGGGTCGAGACCGACCGCGAGCCAGTCGAGCATCATCTCGATGGTGTTCTCGACGATCTGACCGGGATTCGCGTAGTCCGTCGTGAGCGCGTGCCAGTCGGCGACGAAGAAGAAGCAGCGATGCGTGTCCTGGAACTTCAACCAGTGCCGGATCGCGCCGCGGTAGTTGCCGAGATGCAGGCGTCCGGTCGGGCGCGCGCCGCTGACGATGGTCTTCTCGCTCACGGCGCGAGCCCCGCGAGCCGGAGGTAGAAGTCGACCACCGGGCGCACCAGCGTGCCGACGATGTTGGTATTCATCACGATGAGGAAGACGACGAGGAACCCGACGCCCTCCAGCGTCCGGACCGCGCGCGACGCCGACGGCGGCAGGAGCGCCGTGAGGAGCCGTCCGCCGTCGAGCGGCGGGACCGGGATCAGGTTGAAGACCGCGAGCACGCAGTTGATCCACACCGACGCGAGCGCCATCTGCGCGAGCCCGCCGCTCAGGGTCCCGGCCTCGGTCGATTCGGGCAGGAGGGCGAGGACGGCGACGCTCACGGCCGCAAGGAGGAGGTTGGTCGCCGGCCCTGCCAGCGCCACGATGACGCTGTCCCGCCGCGGGTGGCCGAGCCGGCGGACGTCCACCGGGACGGGCTTCGCCCAGCCGAAGACGAAGGCGGGCGTGCCCAGTATGCGGGGGGCGAGCAGCAGCAGCGCGGGCAGGATGATGGTCCCCACGGGGTCGATGTGGGGGATGGGGTTCAGGGTGAGCCGCCCATGTCGCGCCGCCGTGGGGTCACCCAGCACGTACGCCACCGCCCCGTGCGCCACCTCGTGCAGGATGATCGCCGCCAGGAGTGGAACCGCGAAGATGGCGATGTACGCGATGAGCTGGGATACGCCGCCGCCGTCCTCTACCACCGGCGGAGTGTAGCGGCGGGGGGCGGGGGGCGCAACGCGAAGGGGTCCGGGCATACCCGGAAACTACAGCGTTTTCCGCCCTTCGATTGCCGTCGGACCCCGGGTCTTCTCCGGCCGTTATCGCGACGTCGCACTCCCAAGAGCCGGCCCCGAGCGGCGGCGCCAACCGGACTATCCGGGCGATCCGTAACGCGATGAGTCTACTCGGCGGCGCGGCGGCGACGACGCATCCACAGAGGACAACCGCATGTTTTTTTCAGGTTGACGGCTTCTGCAGGGCGGCCGTACGCTCCGCGGGTTAGGTAACCTACAGCCAAGGGAGGGGACCAGCATGCGATTCGGAGCTCGTAGCGGCCTCTTCGCCGCGGCCGCGCTGGCGCTCGTCTGGAGCGTTCCGGCAGGCGCGACGGACATTCCGATCCCGGGGAAGATCGGCATCGTCAAACCGGGGAAGCTGTTCAAGATCGTCGCCAAGCCGGCGACCGCGTTCACCATCCCTGCGGGCACGGGCCCGAACGACCCGACGACGGGCGAGATCTCGGATGTGCACGTCTTCGACACCGACGCCAGCGGCGATCTCTTCGACGGCCTCACGGGCGGCACCTGGGATGCGCTCGGGAGCGATCCGATGGCCCCGACCGGGTACAAGTACAAGAACACGGCGGCGCCCGTCGGCGGCCCGGTGAAGCTCATCGTGTTCAAGCCGGCGGTGATCAAGATTCTCGCCAAGGACGACGGCACGCTGAATCCCCCGCTCGGCGGCAATTTGGGCGTCGAGCTCATCACGGGCACCGACAAGCGCTGCGCGGACTTCGGCGGCACGACGGTCAAGAACACCAGCAGCATCTACAAGCACAAGGACGCGCCGGCGCCGGCCACCTGTCCGGTCGTCGGCCCACCGTGCTGCAACGGCGACAGCTTCCTGCGCGTCTCCACCGTGAACGCCGGCGGCGACTGCGGCGACGTCATCGACGCCGTCGGCATGCTGGTCACGAACATCCAGTGCGCGGGCCTCTACACCGGCGGCGGCGGCACCTCCGTGCCGCTCCCGTACGCGGTGCCGGACATGGGCTCCGCGGTGTCCGCCATCACCTCGTGCGCCGCGGATGTGGTCACCGTCGGCGGCACGTCGTCGACGCAGACCGGGAGCCTCCTCAACTGTACAAACCCGGGCTGCCGCTTCGGCGCCCCGCTCACGGTCCCGAACCCGAACACCACGCCGGTCAGTGTCTGCGTGGTCAACGAGGTCGCCACGGCGCCGAGCGGCACCGTGGACTGCGCCACGGGTGCGACGAACGTCAACCTGCCGCTCTCGTCCGAGATCTTCCTCACCGGGGACAAGCTTCCCGAGGCGGGCATCCAGCCCTGCCCGAAGTGCGTGGCCTTCACCTGCGTCGGCGGCTCGAACGACATGGGCGCCTGCGCCCCCGGCACCTCCACCATCAACGTCGGCTACCCGACCAGCCACGACTGCCCACCGGATGGGTCGGACTCGATCGGCTCGCTGCCGATTGCGTTCGGCCTCTCGACCGGCACGGTGACGTGGACCGGCAACGTGGCCACGAACGACACCAATAGCACGGCCAGCTCCCAGACCCGCGTCTTCTCCGGGTTCTGCCGTGACGTGGCCCTGCCGGGTGGCACCGGCAGCTTCGACGCCGATGCCATGGCCGGCAACCAGTTCAAGCAGTGCTGGGAGAACGGCATGGCCGTCGGCACCCCATGCTCCGAGGCCAACAACGGGGCCGAGAGCTGCGAGCAGCGCAGCACCGGCGCCTTCGGCCCGAACGGCGGCGCCAATCGCACTATCCGGGCGATCGGCAACGGCATGAGCATCCTCGGCGGCCCGGCCGGCGGGGTGCTCGTCAGCGTCTTCTCGATCCCACCGACCTTCGACGCCACCATCGACGGCGCGGGCGACCTGCCCGGCCCGGGCGCGGTGGCGCTGCCCGGGACCGCGCAGAGCTGCTCCGTCGCGAATCCCTGTCCGTAGTGTCGTTGCGCGTGTGGGGAGCCTTCGGGCTCCCCACACGACGCAGTGCCGGCGTTGCTGAGCAGCTTTCTCGCAGGGTCCCCAGCACCCTACCGCACGGCCACGCCCCCTCGTCACGCCAAAACCCGCGCCTGACTCACTGATATTCTTGCGGCGGATAGGCTGTTTTATTGCTTGACGGGCAAAACTCCAGCGCAATACGCTACGCTGCAGTGGCAGAAGGTCGCCGAGGTCTCGTCGAACGCAACGACAGCCAAATGGAGGGGAATAGTATGCGATTCGGAAAGTGTAGCGGCCTGCTCGCCGCGGCCGCGCTGGCGCTCGTCTGGGGCGCGCCCGCGGGCGCGACGGATATCCCGATCCCGGGGAAGATCGGGATGGTGAAGCCTGGTCTGTTCAAGATCGTCGCGAAGCCGGTCGGGGCGTTCACGATCCCGGCGGGCACGGGCCCGAACGACCCGACGACGGGCGAGATCTCCGACGTGCACGTCTTCGACACCGACGGCACCGGCGACCTCCTCGACACCCTCACGGGCGGCACGTGGGATGCCCTCGGGAGCGATCCGATGGCCCCGACCGGGTACAAGTACAAGAACACGCTCGCGCCAACCGGCGGCGCCGTGAAGATCATCATCTTCAAGCCCGCGGTCATCAAGATCCTCGCCAAGGCCACCGGCACGCTGGCGGCCCCGCTCGGCGGCAACCTCGGCGTCGAGCTCATCACCGGCACCGACAAGCGCTGCGCCGACTTCGGCGGCACGACGATCAAGAACGACGCCAACCTGTACAAGCACAAGGATGCGCCGGCACCGGCCAGCTGCCCGGTCGTGACGGTCTGCTGCAGCAGCGCCAGCCACATGAACTTCGCTACGATCACCGCTCCTGGTGACTGCGGCGACGTGATCGACGCGGCGGGCATGGTGGTCACGAACATCAACTGCGCCGGCCTCTACACCGGCGGCGGCGGCCAATCGGTCCCGCTGCCGTACGCG
>Ga0111538_10009487_pt1 | contig 12987 bp, 11 predicted proteins | sample SoiMethybrSBSTD1_FD_79669 | JGI IMG/M metagenome (GOLD analysis project Ga0111538, IMG submission 79669) | Bulk soil microbial communities from a Populus tree surrounding site in Tennessee, USA - Soil MetaG P. TD hybrid SBSTD1 (version 2)... | ecosystem: Environmental > Terrestrial > Soil >...
AAAACCCCATCAATTGGCCAAGATATTGAGGGGTGGAATGTGAACGAGGTCCAAATCCCGGGCACGAAAACTGATCTCTAGAGGCCACTTTTAGACACCCTAGTGCGGGGCAGTGCGTTCCTGAAAATGTAAAATGCTTGATATACTCCTGTAGTCCACTCCTCTTTACCGATTTAATCCTGGTACCCTTCACTATGGATACAAAGAGCAAATCTCATGCCTAAAATGCTATTCTTGGCGAATCCCATCTACATGACTGACTATTGTCACTTCTACTCCGGGTCCGAGGGATAGCTACTGGAGTACATCTGAGGACGCTTGCACCGCGGGACAAATCTATCAAAGTGAGACAGCATCTCTCATTGTGAGAGCACGTACAAGGGGGCAGCGGGAAAGCCTTGATAGACGACAGGCACGATGCCCTGAGGGTGGAAGCAGGGCATCGTAGCTGCTAGCTCAGGGATGGATCAGCCCGCTCTGCCGGCTGACCAGGAAGGCTTCATGGCGCTGCATGAAGTCGCTGGCCACGGAGACAAACGCTTCGGGGCGGTCGGCATCTACCTCATGTGCCGCGTCGTACACCAGAACGAGGTAGCAGTTGGGCAGCTTCTCGCAGTAGAGGCGGCCCATCTCGGGCGGGATCATGCGGTCCAGGGTGCCAAACACCACCAGTACGGGGACGTTCAGGCTCGGGAGACGGCTTTCCAATGCCTCGTCCCGTGCCGGCCCCATGACGCGGCGCACCAGGGTCTGTTGCTTGGCCCTGATCGCTGGATCCACGGGCGGCAAAGGCGCCTGACGCTCTGGATGCGCGTACAGCCTGGCCATGAGTTCTTCTGATGAGAGTGCCTGGGGTGGTGCAGCCCCTTCCGGCCGGATGGCGGCTGGAGCCACCAGGATCAGGGCCTGTATCCGTTCCGGCTGCTGCACCGCCAGCCACAGCGCGAGTTTTCCCCCGAACGAGTTGCCCATCAGGTTGAAGCGCTCAATGCCCAGGTTGGTCACAGCCTGCGCCATAGTGCGGGCGAGTTCTGGCATGGACTGCGAGCGCTCGTTGGCTGGTGACTGGCCAAAGCCGGGCACTTCGAAGACGATGACGCGATACTGCGCGGCGAGCAGCGCATGGGAGTGATAGAGCTTCATACCGCCGGCACCGTGCAGGCTCACCAGCAGCTCACCCTGACCAGCCTCTCGGTAGCGAATGCGAAAGCCGTCCGCCTCAACGTACCCCTCGGTGAAGAGGGCGCCTGGGACAGCCGTCGCCATGGGTTCATGGGTCTGCACCACAGGTTGTCTCCTTCCTCTCCAGGCCCCGCACAACTCCGTCCATGTCGACCTGTATAGCCCTACCATAGCCTGTCCTGCCAGGCTTGTCCAGCTCCCAGGGCAGCAGTGCAGTGTAGCTTCCGTGCGATCGGGCGTGACAGGACGATTATACGGGTGCTGGGTAGTGGGGACAATACCTGGCGCTACCGATGCAGCGCCCATTTCAGCTCTTCCGCCTCTTTCTGGATAGCTGCTACTGTCGTGTGCTGCAGCCACTCGGGGAGCAACTGAGGGTAGGAGCAGTGGAGAGCCGCGATGAGCGTCTGGAAACGCCGCTGCTGCACGATGGCCGTGCTGGCTTGCCAGCTCTGCAGCACTTCGAGCACGGGCTTGCCCTGCGCCTTCATCTCCCGCACAAGGCTGTCAAAATCGCGTGCCGAATAATGGGCTGTCTGCTGGATAACGTGAGGCAGTTCCTCACTACTGAGGGCCAGGCCGCGACGCTGAAACAGCTCCTGGATGAAGCGCTGGCGGGCCTCACCCTCCGGATCAACGATCGGAATCTGCAAGGGCGCACGACTCTTCACATCGGGATCGAGTTCGTCCGGACGCGAGGTCATGAGGGCCCAGAGCACTTTGCCGCGCAAGCGCGAATCGCCCATCATCTTGATGATGTTGCCGGCCAGGCGCCGCTCCGTTTCGTGCGTATCGGAGCGGTGCACACTGCCAAAGGCGGTGTGCGCCTCATCCACCAGGATCAGGACTTTACCGTACGTGGTAATGTGCCAGCGCAGCCGCTCAAAGAGCTTGTCCGTCTGGCCAAACCACATCCCACGCAGCCCGGTGAGCTCCATGACGATGCGCCCTGACTCAGCCGCGAACGCTTCCATCTGGAACGTCTTCCCACCCCCATTCGGACCAGAGACGAGCACCGCAGACACCGCCGTCTCCGGATTATCACAACGCTGGAAGATATTGCGCAGGATAGCCGTGGTCACTTCACTCCCGATGATATCCCTGGGGGTGTGCTCGGGGATGTTCACCTGCACCACATCCCCGAGCTCGGCTTCAAGGATCAGGTTCACCTCTGCCAGGACGTGCTGCCGCTTGACCGGATCGCCAGTACGACGCGCGGTCTCGAGGAGGTCTTCGAGGCTGGTGAGCTTCAAACCTGCCGTGTCCTCGATAAAAGCCGATTGGCTGGGCTCAAACTGCAGCGTCAGGTTCGGGTGCGTGCCGGCCTGCACATACTGCGTCACGAAGTAGGCGCGTTCCAGCGTACTCGGCAGCGGGAGCTCCACGTGCGCCGTGACTGGCGGCGCGAGTATGCGGCGGTTCATCTCCGACTTGGTATCTGCCACGAGCACAATAAAATTGCCGCTGTGGCTGAAGAATGGATCGTTGATCCAGTTCAGGAAGGTGACCAGGCGTTGTCGATCCAGCTCGGACAAGCGGTCAAAATCGCCCTCGGGAAAGAGCGCGGGGGCAAACTGCAGCAGGAGACAGAGCGGTTTGTAGGCGCGTTTATCGCCGGTCCACAGTCTGCTCACGGCCTGACTCATGGCTCGTACCAGGACCAGCATCGGCAGCGGCTGGTGCTGAGTCTGCGCGATCTTTTCCTGGATATCACCAAGCATCTGCCCCTTGGAGGCAATGCGGTCTGCCAGGTGACAGATTTTGAGGAGTTCCTGCTCATCAGCGGCATCATAGAAGCTCACCCCGCTAGCGGCATCCACCCGGAGCACGAGGAATTTGTCGTTGAGTTCCTGGTAGAGCGTTTGCTCGAGAGAGTGAAAACTCCCGAGCTGCGGACTCCAGAACTGGTCCAGGACATTGCCGGTGAGGAGCATGACGCGTTTGCCCCGACGGTTGTACGCATGGCCAATGGCATCGATAAACGCCGGCCGAGGAAACGCCCCATCAGGCATTGGTCTCCTCCTCTGCCTGGCTCACCTCTGCGGCTGAAAGGGGCGCTGGTTCGAGCGCGTCCTGATGGGTGAGGTTGAAGTGATGCAGCCGCTGCCGGTTCTCAGGATCGAGCGCCTCGTGCCGCACTCGCTCCAGCAGCGCATTGAACTCTGCAGTGGAGCGCATCGCCGTGGGCTTCGGATGGCCTCCAGGCGTGCGCAGGTCCGTCACGATAATGGCGCCCACCCCAGGCTTGCCGGCGTCATCAGACCAGTACTGTGACAGGCCAATCACCCGCGTGCCGACATAGCACGCCTCTTCAAGATCATGAGTCACGAAAACGATGGTCATGCGGTCGTCCTGCCACTGCTCGAGAATAAGCATCTGCATCTCGATCCGCGTGTTATGGTCCAGGGCACCAAAGGGTTCGTCCATCAGGAGGACTTTAGGCCGCATCATAAGCGCCTGGGCAATCGCCACGCGCTGTTGCATACCGCCTGATAGCTCGTACGGGTACTTGTCACCATCCCCCGGATTCAGCCCGATACGCTCGACATACTCCCGCGCTGCCTCGAGGTACTGCCGCCGCAGGCGACGATAGGTGGGGGTATGCAGCACTCGCTGCAGGATCGTCGTGTGCTCCAGCAGCGGTCCGAAGGCGATGTTGTCCAACACCTTGAGGTGTGGAAACAGCGAGTACTTCTGGAACACGATGCCACAGTCGCGGTTGACCCCGGTCACTGGTTGCCCAGCCACAAGCACTGTCCCCCGGGTGGGGCACTGCGCGCCGAGGATCAGCCGCAGGAGCGTGGACTTGCCACAGCCGGTAGGCCCGACCAGGGAGAGAAACTCTCCAGCCCGAATGTTCAGGCGCACGTTGTTGATAATGACATTGCGTCCCCCATGCCCGTGGCTGTTCTTGGGGTAGCTCACCTCCACCCCTTGCAGACTGATAAGATACGTGTTCTCCGCCACGTGCCTTCTCCTTGCACCGCCTACTTACTTATCCAGCCAGGCATAGCGCCGGCGGATCACCCACTGGATGCACCAATCCGTGAGGAAGAGCAAGATCGTCATCCACAGGACATAGGGGATGATGATATCCATAGCAACGTAACGACGCACCACAAAGATACGGTAGCCCAGGCCGACCGTGGCTGCAAGCGATTCGCCAGCAATGAGGAGTAGCATGGCGGCTTTCAGGTTCAGGCGGATGGTATCAAGCATTTTGGGAAAGATCTGGGGCAACACAATACGGTAGGCAATTTCGTGCTCCGAGGCCCCCAGGGTGTGGGCCTTGTGGATTTGTTCCTGTGGGATGGTTTTGGCCCGTAGGTAGGCCTCGAGTGCCACAGTCGGGAAAACGCCAATAATGATCAGGGCTATTTTCGACAGTTCGTCCAGGCCAAAGATGATAAACAGGATCGGCAAGACAGAGAGTGCCGGGATCTTGTCGAAGAACACGAGGAAGCGGTAGAACAGGGCTTCCACGTATGGAAACAGCCCCATGCCGACCCCAAGCGGAATGGCCAGGCCGATGACACCGAGCGCCATGCCAAAGCGGCAGGCACTGGCGAACGTATCGAGCCAGAGCCGCAGATCCCCATTACGGTCGCGCTCGAAGGCCGACCGTTTCACGCCATCGAGCATCTGCGACAGCGTCGGCATCACGTTATCGTGCGGATTCTCCAAGTGACGAGAGTATGAGCCAATCAGGTAACCAGCAATGAGGAGCGCAAAGAGGAGGGTAGAGAGCACACATCTGGTAGCAACACTCGGTTGGGCATCCGTCCGGAAAAAATGCTTCACGACCACACCTCGGGCAACCAGAGCGAGCCTGGGCAAGGCTTAATTCTGACGCAACTGACCGGTCCTGGCCTTCTCCATGACTCGCGTATCAAATCGCAGCTTGACGTTACGGCTGTCGCCCTGGATGGTGCCGTCCGGGTAGCTGATGCCCACGACGTCGACACTGCTGGCGTTCTCACCAAGCAGTCCATGCTTGAAGCAGAAGTTCCGGACAAAGTCCATTTTCTCCTTGATCTCAGTGCCGCGCGTATAATCGATAGCCGCTTCTGGCGTCCAGAACATCGCCGTGGTCCGCAATTGCGCCTTGTACTCGTTCAGAGAAGCGTTCGAGCGTTGGGCCATGGCCGTCAGCACTTTGTCTGCATCTGGACCACGCTGAGACATCAGACCCATCACCTCGTACCAGGCTCCCACGAGGGCCTCCGCAAAACGCGCATCCTCGTTGAGCACTTTGGTGTTGGCGACGAGCAGGTCGAGGATCTCGCCCGGTATCTTCGATGAGTCAAAAATTTTGCTCACACCCGGTGTCTGTTCGATGGTCATCACCATGGGGTTCCAGGTGACCACGGCCTTCTGGCTCTTGTTAGCGATGAAGGCAGGGCCGATATCAGAGTCAGACGTGTTCACCACTTTCAGCTCTGACTCCTTCACGCCGTGCATCTCCAGCGCCCGGGCCAGGAGATAGTGGCTCACCGAGAGTTCCACGAGAGACACTGCCGTGCCCTTAAGTCCCTTCACATCGGCAATCCCGCGCACGAGCAGCGCGTCGTTGCCGTTGGAATAGTCACCGACAATCAGCACACTCGTATCGATCCCAGATCTGGCTGGCATGTCCAGGGCTTCCATGTTCGTCATCACCGCGGCGTCGACCTTGCCGGCCACATACGCCTCAATGCTGGGGATATAATCCATCTCCACCACATCAATAGCGATCTTGTAGCGCTCGGCCCACTTCTTGAGGATGCCCTGGTCCTTGGCGTAGTACCACGGCATCCAGCCAGCGTAGATGCTGATCGCCAGCGTAAATTTGTCCCTGGCAAGTGCCAGGTGCGGTAGCGCCGTGACTACGAGCCCGGCAACCATGAGTGCGGCGACCAGCGAGCGGAACCTGGGCATGATCGTATCTCCTTGCACATGTCTCGTGTGGTAGGGCGTCAAGGACAGATGCGAGGCCTTGGTACGCTCTTCTCAAGAGAGGCGTGCCGCCATAAGGCTAGCGCCGCCCTTGCCCCTGGTACCTATTTCTCCATGCCTCGTAGCTACAGTGTACCAAGAAGGAAGGGGATAAAGAAAGTTGGTAAGCCTCCTGGGGATACAAACTATGGGACCTCTTACGGCCTCTGGGCGCAGCGGCTATACCGGCAGGCTACAGGCGCTGCGCTCAAGCCACACTAGCTTAGATCCTCGGCACATCCTCAGCTTGCCTGGGGGGCGTCCCAGTCTTGGCCTCGCGCTCGGCCTTACGGGCGGCGAGCATGGCACCGAACTCGTCGTCAATCGACGTCGAGCGCCCTGCGTCGGCGTACTCGGCGTCCTGGGCCCGTACGTCGGTACCGGACAGGCGTTCGCTCACCCGGGCCTTGGCGGCGAGTTCGCGATTGGCCTGCATGACGGCGTCGAGTGGGCCGCGGTCGATGCTCGCCTGCAGACCCTGCAGACGCCGGTTGAGCTCGATGACCTTTTGATTCGACACAAAATCAGCCATGGCCTGGGCTTTCTGGAGTGGCAGATTCTGGATCTCCGCCTGCAGAGACGTGAGCTGACGCTCAAAACCGCGCATGCGCTCCTCCTGCACCTGCACATCCTCCGTGAGTTCTCCCTGACGCACCTCGATCTGTTTGAGGCGCGCCTGGAAACGCTCAAAAGCCGCCTTGTGCTTCTGCTTGTCCTCCGCATCACCCGCCTGCTCGGCGCGCTCGTACATGGTCAGGGCACCATCACGCTTCACGGCCAGATCCTTGAGTTCTTTGGCAAGTGCCTCGCTCTCAAGGCGTTTTTCCTCGAGGACGGTCTCAAGTTGTCCAAAAGCCTCAAACAGGTCGTTGTAGCGCCGAATAAGTTGGTCACGTTGGAGATCAAAGGCATCCGCGATCCCCTCGGTTGACCCGGTGAACATGCGATCGGCAGCCCGGACCAGGCCGAGTTGCTTGCGTAGCCCGTAGAACGTCACTAAGCGCCATAAGGCCTGGAACAGTCCCATCTGCTCATCAGCCATCGTACTCCCCCTTTCTTCTTAGACTTCGAGATACTCTTCATCAGCCCGCGGGTCTTCGCTACCAAAGCCCCGCAGCCGCTGTTCTACACGCCGTGCGGCGGCGACGGCTCGTTCCAGATGGGCCGCCGCGCCGCTCTCGAACAGCCCGGTGCTGGCCTCCTGCCCAACGAGGTCAACGACCTCAAGATAGGTCGTCTCAAGCGCCGTTTCTAGTTCATTGAGTTGGGCAATGAGAGCCTGCAGTTCCTCTGTACGGCGTCGATACCGATCGAGACGTTTCGTACAGGCCTCGATGTTGCGCTCGAGGCTCTCTGACGACCCCTCTTGCTCACGCTGTCTGATCCAGGCCTGGCGCTCCTGCTCCAGGGTGTCCACATCGACGCCTTGCAGCGCCTGGAAGAGGTTGAGAGCCCGGTGCAGAATGGCGACGCCATGGCGGTAGGTATCCTCCGCCAAGACGCGAAAGCGCTCGCCACTGGCCTGCCCTTGACCTCCCTGCTGCTCCACGAGAAACTGCTGCAGCTTGCGGTAGGCGGCAGTGAGTTCCTCAACTTCTTTGCCGCCGGCGCTAAAGCCAGCGCGCTGACAGGCCAGGGCCAGTTCTTCCACCTCACGGCGTTCATAATCGGCCCGCAGAGCACGCAGCTTTTGGATGTGCTGCTCGGCCAGGGTATCACCACGGCCAACGTAGTTGATCACCCAGGCGGCGGCGCTAACAAAGCCAAAGCCCAGCATGGCCAGGAGCGAAGTAGGGCTCAGGTCCATCGCCACACTCCACAGCGCCGCCACCGTCGCCAGTGCCCCGGGCAAGATCGTGGCCGGATGTTGCAGCGTGTCGTGTAAGACGGCGCGCTGGACGGCCCGCGCTGTAAAATCCTCGGCCATCGGCTTGTGATCGAGAGGCGGCTGCCCAGTGGGTCGTACCAGGCCCCGCAGGCGTTCCCACCACACGTGGGTCTCCTTGCGCTATAAAGCGTTCTCCTCGAGCAGTACGAACTCCACTCTGGGGAGCCGATACCGGTAAGCGCGCTCAGACTCTCCAGGCTTACGCGGTGCGGGCTGCGCGGCACCCTTGCCATCGGCGTGCAGTCGCTCTGGAGCAATGGCGTGCACCGCAATGAGATACTGTACCACCACCTGGGCCCGACTGAAGGAGAGTTTTTTATTTTCCTCCTCATCGCCAGCCCCAGTGTGACCGCGTACAGCCACCCGGTATCCCGGGTAGTTATTGACGAGCAACGCGGCAATCTTGTCGACCTGCTCCTTACCAGTGTCGTCGAGGCGCTCTCCCCCTACCTGAAAGGTAATCGGTTCAACGCGCAGTGTACCAATCTCACGCAGGCCTTGCCACGCCGCATCGCTCAGGGAGGTGAATCGCACTGGACTGCCACCCTGCCGCCCCACTACGGCCGGGACGCGCTTGACGAGCTTTTCCAGAAGGCTCGAGTTGACAATCAGGTAGGGGTTCCCCTCAAGCGGATCGCGGGAAAGCTTCCCCGTGCGCCTGAGCACATCGGTGCAGGCGATGATGGTCTTCACCAGACCATCAGTCGGGGTCGTATCAGGACTCGTGACGAGACCGAACTGCTGCTCAGCGTTCTCAAACAGATCGTACCAATCGATCTTCTGCAGGATGTTCTCCACCACCTCCCGCTGCAGGTGTACCGACTGGGCCATATCGGTCAGTAACCGTGCGCGGTCATTGGCATAGCTCCGCATCACCGTAAAGTAGACATCGAAAAAATCGACGAGAGCCTTGTCATGGCGCTGCACAAAATCGCGATGGAACACAAAGACGTCCTTGATATACCCGGAGAACTTGTCTGAGCCCCAGAAGTATCTTAACTCAGGGACCTCGTGCAGCGCTCGCGACAGCTCAGGCTCCCACAGGACAAACATGTCGCCCTCGTGCCGTCTGGCCCGCTCCAGGGCTTCGCGCGTGCTACCGACGGCGACACGCCAGGTGTTGGTCGAGGTGAGATGGAAGAGATCGAACCCCACGATGGTGAGATCGAGCAGGAAGGCACTCGGGCTGTCGGCCGTGTACACGACCTTGAGATCAGGGTTATTCAGATCGCGGATATTACCAGTAGGGAATTTGTCGGCAAATCCGACAATACCATCGGCCCCCTTCGACTCCGCGATCGCCGCCAGAATGACCCCTGGGAACTTGTGGGCCGCTCCGTGTTGTAGATAAGAATTGACCGGCAGGACGATGGCATCGTACTCGCGGTTGGCAAACTTCTGCAGCCGAGCGGCATAGGCCCCACCGTCGTCCTGAAAGCTGATGGCAATGCCACGGCGGGCTGCCTCCCGACGCGTATCTGGCGCGGTAATGAACCAGTAGCCCAGATAGCCATCCCCCCCCATACGGATAGTGGTAGACACCCGGGAATCACTCGTGACGGTCTGTTTGTAGGCCTCGTATTTCTGCGTGGCATAGGGCCACAGGAACTTGGCCGCGAGGATGGCGAGCCCACCGAGGAGGACAATGAGCACAGCAGCAAGTGTGGCTCTCTTGTTGTTCATTGTCTCTCCCTGTGGAAGAAGCCTCGGACCCGTTCCCCTGCACGTCACCGCCCAGAAAACGTTTTAGGATCGAAGACGTTGGTCTCTGCCAGGGTTTCTTCGAGACCACGCTTAAGGGCTTCGATCGAATCGGCAGCACGGTAGGACACGGAGTACTTGCGCAGCTCGTGCTTCTCACCGATACACAGCCCAATCGTGTAGATCGGGATGCGTTGCTCACGGGCATAGTTTACCGCCTGGGACAGGGGCCGGCCGGTGGCCTGGCCGTCGGTGACCACAATGAGACGAAACTCCCCGTACCCGAGTTGCTGGTCGCGCTGTTGCACCAGCCGGCTCACCCCCTGTTCAATTGACTCCGTCAAGGGCGTGCTCCCGCTGGCTCTGGTCTTGCGGACTTCGGTGAGGAATGTCTCGTGGTTGCCAGGCCCCAGCGGTACACGCTCTCTGTTGCCGTCCGCGTCAAAGATCCACAACCCCAGGTTCACGTCGCGCGGCGTGAGGGGCAGAAACTGCTCTACCGCCCATTTGGCCCCCTCGAGCCGGGAGCCGAAACGCCGGTCACCCGTGCACTGCCTGGTAAGCGATTCAGACATCGACCCGGAGCCATCAAAAATGAAGTAGAAATTCCGGGTCAGAGAGGCTGCCCCCGCTTGTGTTGCCTGGCGTGACGCATCTGTCTGGTCCTGGGCATTCGCCCTCAGCCCCAGAGTAGAGATGACGACGAAGAACAGTGTGGCGGAGATTGTCCATCTGCACATCACACGCACCTCCCCACTTAATTCCCCAGGGGTTTGAACTCTGAGAGCTCCGCCTCCACCTGCTTGATGACGAAGCGCACGCGCCGATTAGCGGCCCATTCCTCCTTGGTGCGGGGCGGGTTGAACTTTGGCGCCTCCACACCACGACCAATGGCAATGAACTGCGACTGATCGACGCTGATATTATGATCCTTCGAGTACTGGATGAACGACGATCGCACCGCGTTGGCACGCGCCAGCGACAAATTTTTCGCCACCTGTCGCATCTGGTCAAGCACCTCCTTGCGCTCGCCCTTTTGCTGCGCCTGCAGGATCCCGAGCGGATCGCTATGCCCCTCGACCACGACAAGCGCCCCACCGTAGGTTTGGGCAACCTGCAAGGCCTTCTGGTAATCAGTGGCGTAGCGGTCCTCAGCAAAGACGCTCTGGTTCGGGTCGAAAGCGATTTCGATGACGAACAGGGTGCCTTCGGTCTCCCACGCCCCTGGTTCGACAGCGAGTTGCTTCTCGACTGCCTGCTGTGCCCGCCCCGGGTCGAACTGGGGCGCTGCGACCGCCCGCGTGTTCTTCAGACCAGCCGTGAGCTGGTTGTAATCCCAGCCGGCAGACTGCAAGGCGACACGCTTCGTCATGAGTCCCATCTCGATGAACGCTGGCTGGATCTCCTCCGTGAGTGTGGTGAGGGTACGGGTCGTGCCGACACTGGTAAAAAAGGCCACATTGCCAGCATGGAAGACGAACTCGCAGTCCCCCAGCATGCCCTCAACATCCGCGGTCGCCTGGGGAGCCCCCAGGAGCAGGTCGGCGGCAGCGGCGAGGATCTGGCGATACTTCGCCTGCTGTGACGGCTTGTTGGCCAGCAGCTCAGTCAGAGCCTCCTGGCTCCGCAGCACCGTGTGGACAAACTTCTGTACGTCTGCCCGATGCGTGTCAAAGTAGTCCTTGCGTACCGCGTAGACATCGGCGATGATGCGCGAGGCAGTCTTCGTCGACAGGAGAACGCGGGCGCCCTTGACCGATCCCTCAGAACCGGTGCCCACAGTGCCATTGGAAGTGAGTTTGAGCGCGTCTGGCGAAATCGCCATTACCGCATCGAGCTTGTCATCGGCGGCAAACGCACTCACGGCGTCAACCGTGGTGCCCTGCGTCTCGTACGTGGGCAGAGTAAGTTCCTTAAGCCAGCGCAAGGTCACCTGTGCCGGGCGGAGCCCAGCATTTACCAGGATGTTGGTCATATAGTCCATGTGCGGCCCATAGAGCTGCAGGGCAATGGCCTTGCCCTTTAAGTCATTGGGCGTGCGCACAGATGGCCGTACGGTCATGGTATCGCCACCAGTGCTCCAGGTGAGTTGGACGATGACGACCAGATCGGTGCCAGCCGCCTTGAACACCTCTGCAGCAGCGTTGATCATCCCCATCGTGCCCCGCAAGTAGGGAGTTTTGCCGTCGAGCACGGCCTGCACCTGTTTGGCGAAATCATTTTCCAGCGTCAGCGCGACATCAAGGCCAGCCTCACGGAAGAGGCCTTCCTGGACGCCGTAAATCAGGCTCACATCCCCCCCCCAGGTAATGACATAGACGAGCTTTGAGCCGGCTTCGACTGGCTTGAGGCGCGGCGTCACCACCTTACTGAGCGGTTTGGCCTCGAGGTATTCGACCTTGCTGGGCGCTGCCTGGAGACGGTAAGGGCACAGTAGCGCAACAAGAACTAGCAAGAAAATGGTAGTGACAGTTCTCCGCATCCGGCTCCCCCTGTTCTCTGCAAGGTCGTTTTGCCGTCGTTTTGGTGCCTCTATAAAACTAGGAAACACCATGTACCCCTTTAATCTTACCATGCAGAGTTCTCCGTGTGGGGCTAGTACAAATAATAACTATGGCTGTAATGGGAACGTATAGGGCCAGATATCCTTGGACGGAGAGTAGCTGGACGATTCGAAATGTGAGATCACGTCTCTCTTGGTATGGTTGACGGCTCGGTGTTATGTGGTCTTGAATTCTTTTAAGCGCGTGCAGTCAATCAACGTACAATCCAATATGCCATGGGATTGATGTCATAGCCTATGACATCACAGCCTAACCGATTGGCCTCCAGTAAGGGCGTCCCTCCACCCATGAAGGGGTCAGCCACGCGAATCCCGGCGAGCGTATTTGTCTCGAAGTAGATGTCACGAAGTGTGCTCTCTCTAAACTCTGAGAGGAGTAGGGCGCGAAACAGTGTCCCAGGGCGGCGTGCAAACCACTTATGGACGGCAATGATAGGCCGGTAGTTCTGCTGAATTTGCTTTTCACGCAGCGCCATTGCAGCTACGAAAGGGACGTCGAAATTGTGTTCAATCATGTTTCCCTTTCATAAAAATTTTCCCCTATTATTGCAACTTGCATTTTGATGATCCATTGTACTACGGTCTTCATCCGAACCCAAGCAGGAAATCTCACTCATTGCCATGCGGTCGAGGCGTTTGTCAAAAATACCGGACTGGGCTTTGCCATGCCTTATCTGTA
>Ga0111538_10009488_pt1 | contig 12984 bp, 14 predicted proteins | sample SoiMethybrSBSTD1_FD_79669 | JGI IMG/M metagenome (GOLD analysis project Ga0111538, IMG submission 79669) | Bulk soil microbial communities from a Populus tree surrounding site in Tennessee, USA - Soil MetaG P. TD hybrid SBSTD1 (version 2)... | ecosystem: Environmental > Terrestrial > Soil >...
GACCTCGAGCGGCTCGTACTTGTTGCCCTGGGTGTCCTCGACGACGAAGTCGTCGGTCGCCTCGTACGTGTCGTCGGGCAGGTCGTCGTCATCGTCGCTGCGGTTGCACGCCTGGACGAAGACGCCGTAGAGCGCGAAGCCCGGCTTCGCCTCCTTGCCCTGCCAGTAGCCCTTGTCGTCCGGGAGGCTCGGGTTGAGCTCGCGCGTGATGAAGACGTTGTATTCGATGCCGTCGACCTCGACGGCGAGACCCTCGCGCAGGGGCTCGCCCTCTTCCTTCTCCTCCTCGAGGAAGCAACCGGACAGCGACGCCGCGGTCGCGGCGCAGGCGAGTGCCAAAAGGAGACGGCGGAGGCCCATCGGGCGCGGCAGTCTATCCCTTGGCCTTGAGCCGGCTCCGGCTCGGATGCACCCCGAATCGAGCGAGCGTCCGCGGCTCCAGGCCTGCGACATCCGCGCGCGCCAGCGGCTCGGCTGGCGGGTCCTCGAACACCTTGCGCAACCGCGCGAGCGCAACCTTGTGCTGCCGCTTCACCCAGCCGCGCCCGCCGAGAGACTCCTTGAACGCGTCCCAGCGTGTCGCCGCTTCCAGTGCAAACGTCATTTCCACTCGCGTTCCCTGTCCTTCCGGGCTCAGTTCCCACACCGTCCAGAACTTGTTACGGAGGAACCGCCCCGATTTGCCCTCTTCGACTATCCGGCGCGGACGGTCGAAGACGGTGATCTGCACCTCTGCCCACTGCTTCGGTCCCGGGTTGTCGAGCCGGAACCGGGCCGCGGCGCCGAGGCCTATCGAGTTGACCCGGGCCAGCCTGTAGTCGGACATCATGTGGTCCGTGAACGCGACGTGGTTGGCCAGGTCGCCGAGGAAGTCGAACACCGCATCGCGCGGCGCGGAGATGACGGTCTCGACAGTGACGGGCCCCACGGGGCCGCGATTCTACGGGCGCGCCTCGGTCAAGCAGCGCGCGGCACCACGGAGAGGTGCTTCTCGCTCGCGTGTACGCGCTCGACGACGGCGCTCTCGCGCTTCGAGGCGGACAGCTTGACGACGCACAGGGAGCAGACGACGCGCTCCGCCCCCAGCCGGTGGACGAACTCGCCCGGCACCGGCGTGCGGTGGCACTTGCTGCACTCGGGGCACTGCTCGCGGAGCGAGCCGATGCTCTTCCTCAGGATCCGGCGGGCCAGCTCTGACACAAAAGGTTGGTTCGATGCCGTCCTGGGTACTCCTCCCGTCACCGAGGACGGAGCCAAGTCCCCGGACGGCGATTAGCCCGCAGTTTGCGGCAAAAAACGTTGCCGGGGGGGCGGATCCCTCGTTAACATCCGCACATTCGAGGAGGAGGAAGCATGGAAGCCTTCACCGCCGGAACCCTGGCCGGCGCGGGCTCATTCCACTGCGAGCGCTGCGGTTACGCGATAGCGCTTCATGAGCGCGACGTCGTGCCGTCGTGCCCTCGCTGCGACAGTGAGACGTTCGCCCGTTCGTCGATGTTCGCCGTCAGCAACACCGACAGCTGGGGCGCGCAGGAGGTCGAGCGGCCCGAGTGGCTCGAGACCGCGCGCGAGTCGCTCGTCACCCGCGGGGACTACCTCGCCTTCGACGACGGCGATCGCGTCCGGATCGTCCCGCTTCAAGAGGGGTGGACGCGACTGGGCCGCAGCCTCGCCGCGCACGTCCGCTTCGACGATCCCACCGTGTCGCGACGGCACGCGCTGATCCACCGCGAAGGCAAGGCGATTCGCGTGATGGACGACCGCAGCCTGAACGGCGTCTGGGTGAACGGCGAGCGTGTCGACTGGAGCGAGCTTCAGGACGACGACGAGCTGACGCTCGGACGCTTCCGGCTCTACCTGGTCCGGATCGGCCGCAGCGCACGCGTCGGCGCGACCGCCGCCTAGCGCGGAGGAAGGCGCGCGAAGCGCGCCGGTCACGCGAGCCGGAGGCGAGCTACGCCATCAGGACGCGGACATGGATGTCCGCGGGGGAATACGCTCCGGCGCGATGGCACTCACCATCGCCGTCCTGTCCCAGAAGGGCGGGACCGGCAAGACCACCACGGTCCGGACGCTCGCTGACGTCTTCGCGCGCGTCGGGCTCCAGGTCCTGTGCGTCGACCTCGACCCGCAGGGCAACCTGTCGGACTACTTCGACGTCCCTGCCGACGCCGACCCGACGATCACCGACGTGCTCGGCGGCAGGCGCAAGGCGAGCGAGGCGATCTACGACGGCGTGCTTCCCGCGAACCTCGGGCTGGCCGAGGCCGAGCTCGTGCTCAGCGGCAAGATGGGGCGCGAGCTCACGCTCAAACGCGGCCTCATGGAGGTGAAGCGCAGCCGCGACATCGTGCTGATCGACTGCCCGCCGGCACTGGGCCTCCTCACGGTCAACGGCCTCGTCGCAGCCGACCACGCGCTCATCTCGACCGAGGCCCAGTACTTCTCCCTGCAGGGCGTCGAGCAGGCGCTCGAGGTGATCGAGCTGGCGAAGGAGAACCTCCACCCAGAGCTCGAGTGGCTGGGCGTCGTGCTGAACATCGCCGACCTGCGCACCCGTCACTCGCGTGAGGCACATGCCCAGCTGCGCGACCGGTTCGGCGAGCGAGTCTTCGACAGCGTCGTCCGCCAGTCGATTCGCTACGCCGAGTCGGCTGAACGCGGCGTGTCGATCCTCGACTACGCACCCCAGCTCGGCGCGGATTACCTCGCGCTCGGGCAGGAGGTCCTCCAGCGCGTGGGCTTCCCCGAGGAGGCGCAGCGGGTCGCGGCGATGCGTGAGAATGGCCCAGTCCCCGTCGAGGAGGTGCCGTCGCCGTGAGCGATCTTCTGTTCCGCCCGATAACCGAGCTTGCGGAGCTCGTCCGGTCCGGCGAGGTCAGCTCGCGCGAGCTCGTGGAGGAGTCGCTCGCGCGGATCGACGCGGTGGACGGGGAGATAAACGCCTTCACCTTCACCGACCCCGAGGGCGCCCTCGCGGCCGCCGACAAGGTCTCGAGCGGCGACGAGCGGCCGTTCGCCGGCGTCCCGATCGCGATCAAGGACCTGGGCGTCGCCGTGGCCGGCTGGCCGCTCAGCAACTGCTCCGACCTCTACGCCGACTTCGCGACCGACTACGACAGCTTCGTGGCGCGCCGTCTCCGCGACGCCGGCTTCGTCTTCGTGGGCCGCACGGCCTCGCCGGAGTTCGGGATCGTCCCCGTCACCGAGTCGCGGCGGTTCGGCCCGACCCGCAACCCGTGGGACACGAGCCGCACTCCCGGCGGCTCTTCGGGCGGCTCGGGCGCGGCCGTCGCCTCAGGCATGGTCCCGGTCGCTCACGCCAGCGACGGCGGCGGCTCGATCCGGATTCCGGCGTCGTGCTGCGGCCTCGTCGGCCTGAAGGCGACCCGCGGCCGGATCTCCCGCGGTCCCGAGTTCGGCGACTCCTTCCTCGCGACGGACGGGACGCTCTGCAGGACGGTCGCCGAGGCCGCCCTCACGCTCGACCTGCTCGCGGGCTACGAGCCCGGCGACGCAACCTGGGCCCCGCCCCCCGCCGCGCCCTTCGCCGAGGCCGTCGGGCGCGATCCCGGCAAGCTGCGCATCGGCTTCACGACCACGCCGCCGATGGGGATCGACCCGGATCCCGAGAGCGTCCGCGGGGCCGAGGAGGCGGCAAAGCTGCTCGAGTCGCTGGGCCACGAGATCGTGCCGATCGACTACAGCTGGCCCGCCGACGAGATCGTCGCCACGTTCGTCGACCTCTGGGCCGGGATGGTCTCCGTGGGGATCGCCTACGCGGGCGTCCTCGGGTACGAGATCACGCAGGACAAGGTGGAGCCGCTCTCCTGGGACCTCTTCCAGAAGGGCCTCCAGCTGCCGAGCACCAAGTACCTCGGCTCGCTCACGCGGCTCCAGCAGATCTCGCGCGAGCTGATCGGCCTGTGGTCGGACTTCGACGTCCTGCTTACCCCCGGGCTCGGCCAGCGGCCGGTCCCGATCGGGACCATCGACCCCCACAAGGAGGACGACCCCTTCACCGCCCTGATCCCGGACTCGTCCGACTTCACGCCCTACACCGCGGTGTGGAACGTGACGGGCCAGCCGGCGATCTCGCTGCCGCTGCTCCAGGGCGACGACGGGCTACCCACGTCGATCCAGCTGGTGGGGCCGCCGATCGGCGAGGAGCTCCTCCTGAGCCTCTCCTCGCAGATCGAGGCCGAGCGGCCCTGGGCGGACCGCCGCCCGGAGCTCGTAGGCGCCGCATAAGGGTCCAGCCCGAAACTGGACGAATGTCTGATCGCGGGCGCAGGCCGCCTGCCGATACTTCGAGTGATGAGCAACGAGAAGGCAATGGTCACCTGCACGGAATGCGGGTTCGAGTGGTTCGGCCCGACGGCCGCCCATGCGCTCCGCCTGATCGGTAGCTGCACCCGCTGTCACGGCAAGCTGCGGTTCGAGGACGAGCCGGCGCTGCCGCCCATGGAGGAGGGGGTCACCGATGTCCCGGCCCACCTCGTCCTCGGGCAGCCCCGGTTGTAGCTCCGCGGACATCCCTGTCCGCGTCCTGATGGTGTTGGCGACGTCCGGTCGCCGTGACCGCCGGCTTCGCCGGCTCTTATAGCTCCGTGACGTCGGCCCCGGCCGGCGTGAACTGCACCCGGCGCACGTCGCAGTCCGGAGCGGCCTGCCTGACCGCGTCCATCACGGCGCCGGTCTGCTGCCAGTGGATCCAGAAGAGGACGGTAGGGCCCGCGCCTGATATCGAGGCGCCGACCGCCCCGAGCTCCTGGGCCCTCCGGACGAGCTCCATCGAGCGGGGATAGAGGCTCTCGCGCCGGGGCTGGTGCACGCGGTCCTCGAGCCCGCGCGCGACCAGGTCGAGGTCGTTCCGCTGGAGCCCCAGCACGAGCAGCGACGCACGCCCGATGTTGTGGACGGCGTCCGCTATCGGCACCTCGGCGGGCAGGGCGGCGCGCGCCTCCTCGGTCGGGACCGGATCGGGCGGGATCGCGATCACGCCCTCCATCCCGGGCGGCGGCTCGAAACGGTCCGCCCGGTCGTCGGTGCAGACGACGAACCCCCCGCGGAGGGCCGCCGCGACGTTGTCCGGATGGCCCTCGAGCTCGCGGGCAACCTCGAAGATCGGCGCGTCGAGTTCGTACAGGTGGTCCGCGGCGACGAGGCCCGCGACGATGGCGGCGGCGCTCGAGCCGAGTCCCGCCCCCACCGGGATCTCCGACCGGATGTGGAAGGCCAGCCCCTCGGCGGGGTGCAAGGCCTCGAAGGCGCGCACGCAAAGGTTCGAGCGGTCGGTGGGCACGCCGGGGACCTCGCTGTGGACGAAGAACTCCCCCGTCTCCTCGACCTCGAGCTCGAGGTTGAGCGACAGCGCCGCCGCGAGGCAGTCGTAGCCCGGCCCGAGGTTGGCGCTCGAGGCCGGCACCCGCACCATCCGATGGCGGCGCACTAGCTCAGCACCGCCCGCTCGACCTCGTCGAGGTCGGGGCCGCACGTGACCACCGACGCGGCCTGACTCATCGCCGTGGTCGGGTCCTTCAGGCCGTGTCCGGTGAGCACGCAGACCACGCGCCCCTCGGCGCCGTACTTGATGAGCCCCGCGACCGACGCGGCCGAGGCCGGCTCGCAGAAGACGCCCTCGCGGCGGCCGAGCAGCTCGTACGCGGCCAGGATCTCGTCATCGGTGACGGCCCGCACCTCGCCGCGCGACGCCGTGAACGCGTTCATCGCGTCCTCCCACCGCGCGGGGTTCCCGATCCGGATCGCAGACGCGACCGTCTCGGGCTGCTCGACGACGCGCCCCTCGACGAGCGGCGCTGCCCCCGCGGCCTGGTAGCCGTGGAGCACCGGCGCGGTCTCGTACTCCTGGAAGCCCTTCCACCACGCGGTCACGTTGCCCGCGTTGCCGACCGGGATGCAGAGGACGTCGGGCGCCTCGCCGAGCTGGTCGCAGACCTCGAACGCCCCCGTCTTCTGACCCTCGATGCGAAAGTCGTTCAGCGAGTTGACGAGCGCGATGGGGTTGCGCTCGACCACCTGCCGCGTCAGCGCGAGCGCCTCGTCGAAATTCCCCTTGAGAGCGATCACGCGGGCGCCGTGCATGAGCGCCTGCGCGAGCTTCCCAGCCGCGATCTTGCCCTCCGGCACGATCACCGCGCCGCGCAGCCCCGCGCGTGCCGCGTACGCGGCGGCGCTCGCGGCCGTGTTCCCGGTAGAGGCGCACATGACCGCCTCCGCCCCCTCCTCGACCGCCGCCGAGACCGCCACGGTCATGCCGCGGTCCTTGAAGGACCCGGTGGGGTTGAGCCCCTCGTACTTGAGCCACACCTCGCAGCCGGTGAGCTCCGAGACCACCGGCGCCGGGATCAGAGGGGTATCCCCCTCCTCCAGGGTCACGTGCGGCTCCACCGGGAGCCGGTCGGCGTAGCGCCAGAGGCTCAGTGTTCAGCCCTCAGTCGAAGAACTCCTCGATCACCCGGATGATCCGCGGCTCGGCGCGCATGAAGTCGAGCCGGCCGATCAGCTCGACCGCGGCGAGGAACTTCGACTCGAGCACGGGATGCATGACCATCACGAGGCGCGCGTTGTCGCCGAGCCCGTGCTGCACGACGGACTTGACCGACACGCCCTGGAGGCCGAGCAACTCGGCGACCTGCGCGAGGACACCCGGCCGGTCGGCGACCTCCATGTGGAGGTAGAAGGCGGACTCGACGTCGGTCACGAGCTCGACCTCCTCGGCCGGCGCGGGCAGTGACGGCGGCGGGATCATCGCCGAGATGACGTCGCCGAGAACGGCGCTCGCCGTCTGGCTTCCGCCGGCGCCCGGCCCCGACAGCGTGACCTCCGTGATCGCGGGCGATTCGATCGTGACGGCGTTGAACGCCCCGTCGACGGACGCCAGCGGGTGCTGGCCGTACAGGAACGCGGGGTACACCCGCACCGAGATGCCGCCGTTCACGCGCTCGGCGGTGCCGACAAGCTTCAGCGACAGCCCGAACTCCTTCGCGTGCGCGATGTCGTCGGGAGTGATGTTCTCGATCCCCTGGTGCGGCACCTGGTCGAGCCTGATCGGGGCGTTGAAGGCGAGCCGCGCGATGATCGCCATCTTCGCCGCGGCGTCCTTGCCGTTCACGTCCTCGGACGGGTCGGCCTCGGCGTAGCCGAGCTCCTGCGCCTGGGCGAGCGCCGACTCGTAGGTCTCGCCCGTGCGCGTCATCTCACTGAGGATGAAGTTGGTCGTCCCGTTCACGATGCCGTGGACGCGGTGGATGTGGGCCGCGGCGAGCGTCTCGTTGATGACGCGGATCACGGGAACCACGCCGCCGACCGAAGCTTCGAAGCGAAGCTGCGCGCCGCCGTCGCGGGCGGCCGCGTAGATCTCCTCGCCGTGCTGCGACAGGACCTGCTTGTTCGCGGTCACGACGTGCTTGCCCGACTGGAGCGCGCGCAGGATGTACTCGCGCGCGGGCTCGGTCCCGCCCATCACCTCGACGATCAGGTCGCTGGAGGCGAGGATCTCGTCGAAATCGCCCTGGCTGCGCGTCAGCACGCCCGCGATCTCCGGCCGCATGCCGGTCGACGCCTCGATCGCGCCCGCCCGTTCCTCCAGTAGCTCTGCGAACGCCCCTCCGACCGTCCCGCGGCCGAGGAGCCCGACCTTAAAAGACGTCACGTGCCGTGAGGTCGTCGAAGGTCTCGCGCCGCACGACGACGCGGGCGTCGCCGTCCTTGCAGAAGATCACCGGCGGCCGGCGAAGCGAGTTGTAGTTGTTCGCCATCGCGTGACCGTACGCGCCCGTGGCCGGGATGACGAGCACGTCGCCCGGCTTCGGATCGTCGAGCATCACGTCGCGGACGAGGATGTCGCTCGACTCGCAGTGCATGCCGGCCACCGTGCACAGGCTCTCGCCGCCGAACCGGTCGGCGATCTCGGCCTCGTAGCGCGCGCCGTAGAGCATCGGCCGGCGGTTGTCCGACATCCCGCCGTCGACGGCGACGTAGGTGCGGATGCCCGGGATCTCCTTGACGGTGCCGACCGTGTAGAGCGTCACGCCCGCGTTGCCCACCAGCGCCCGTCCCGGCTCACACAGGATGATCACGTCCTTGGGCGCGCGCTTCAACAGCGCGTCTGCGAAGTCGTCGATCGAGGGCGGCGCGTCGTCGGACGTGTACGCGATCCCGAGCCCGCCGCCGAGGTTGAGGCGCGGCCAGTCGCCCAGGGCGCCGAGCACCTCGGCGAGCTTCTCGAACGGCTCGAGCTCGAAGATCTGCGATCCGATGTGGGCGTGCAGGCCCGTCAGCTCGAGGTCGCCGAGCCGCTCGAGCGCCTGCGGCACGTCGTCGATCGCGAAGCCGAACTTGGAGTCGACCTGCCCGGTCTGGATGTAGGAGTGCGTGGACGGCTTGATCCCCGGCGTGACCCGAAGCATCACGCGCTGCCGCGGCGCGATCCGCTGCAGCCGGTCGATCTCGTCGAAGGAGTCGAGGACGACCGTCCCGACACCGCGCTCGACGGCGTATTCGAGCTCCTCGGCGGTCTTGTTGTTCCCGTGCATGTAGATCCGGGCGGGGTCGAAGCCGCCCGCGAGCGCCAGGTGCAGCTCCCCCGCGCTCGCGACGTCGCACGAGAGCCCCTCCTCGGAGAACAGCCGGTACGCCGCGGTGCAGGGGAAGGCCTTGCTCGCGTAGATCACCTCGAAGTGCTCGGTGCGGGCGCCGAACGCCTCCTGGAACTCGCGCGCCCGGGCGCGCATGTCGTCCTCCGCGTAGACGTACGCCGGCGTGCCGAACTCCTTCGCCAGCTCGACCACGTCGCATCCGCCCACCTCGAGCCGGCCCGCCTCGTTCAGGCGGGAGCCGAGCGGATAGACCTGGGATAGCGTGGTCGCCGCCATGAGCCCGATTATCCACGAGGCACCGGAACCGCCCCGGCTCGGAACGCACAACGGGCTGTCGTACGCGCTGTTCACGCCGAGGGAAGATCCGAAGGCGGGGGTCGTGATCCTGCACGGCGCGGGCTCGGCCAAGGAGAACCACTTCGACTATGGGCGCGCGGCGCGCGACCACGGATTCGCCGCGCTCGCGTTCGACCAGCGCGGCCACGGGCGCTCCGAGGGCCGGTTCGGAGCGACCGCGATCGAGGACGCCGTGTCCATGTGCGAGCTGCTCGCCCAGGAGGTGCCGGCGGTCGCTCTGCGCGGCTCGAGCATGGGCGGCTTCGTCGCGGTACACGCCGGTGCGGGCTGGGGCGAGGCGGCCGCCGTGGTGGCGATCTGTCCCGCGCCGGAGGACCTGCTGTTGCGCGGGCTGCGCTCGGGCCGCCTCGTCGAGTTCGACGTCGACCGCGAGGCGATCGAGCCGTGGCTCGAGGCGCTCGACATCTACGAGGCGATAGGGCGGCTCGGGCCGCGCACGGCGCTTCTGCTGATGCACGCCGAGGGCGACGAGCAGATTCCCTACACCGTCTCGCAGGAGTTGCACGACGCCGCGCAGGAGCCGAAGCGCCTGCTGCTCCTACCGGGAGGCCACCACCGCTCGCTCCAACACGACGGCGAGATGCAGGGAGAGTCCCTGCGATTTATCGCCCGCGCCGCTAGTTCCCGATCTTGACGCCGTCCCCGCCGACCTTCACATCGGGAAGGTCGCGGACGATGTCGGAGAGCGACTCTCCGGTCTCGCTGACGGTGTCGCCGAGGTCGGGGCTGACCTGGCCGACCGTGTCACCGAGGTTGCCGGTGAGCTCCTGGGTGCTGTCGGCGACCTGATTCGTCTGTTCGCCGCTGTCGACCGACGGCGCGCTGGGAACGGACGTGCCGCCGTCGGGGATCGTTCCGCCGCCGCCGGTGTCGCCACCGCCGCCGCCGAAGCCACCACCGGGGGTCGTCGTGCCGCCACCGCCGCCGCCGAGGCCGCCGGTTCCGCCGCCCGTGCCTCCGCCGCCGGGTGCGCCGGCGCCGGGGCCGCCCGCGACCGCCACGGCGGCCGGGGCCGCGTCCAGCGCGACCTGCTCCGGGCCGGCGACGCGTGCGGTGTCACCCTCGTCGTCGTCGACCAGGACGCTCTCGACCGCGTCGCGGATCCCGTCGCCCGGCCATGCGTCGAAGGCGAACAGCGTGCCCACGAGCACCAGCAGAGAGGCGGAAAACGCCAGGAGGAGTCCAGTGGTACCCAGACTCGCGATGTAAGCCTTGGTGGCTCTCATGGCAACACGTTCCCCACCGACTGCCATCGGCACGCGTGGGAAGGACTTTAGACCTAGTGGCGCGTTTCCACCAGCTGCCCGCGTTTTTGCACTAGCCAGGCGGCTCCAGCCGTGATCAGAGCCACGCTCACGAGCTGTGCGAGCGTCAGCCCGAGCGCCAGATCGTCGTTGCGCCTGATGAACTCGACCAGCAGCCGCTCCACCCCCACCGCGACCAGGTAGATGGCGAACACCCCTCCGGGCGCGAGCCGCCCGCGCAGGTGCCACAGGCCGAGCGCGATCAGGCCGACGGTCACGCTCTCGTAGATGGGCGTCGGATGCACGTCCTCGGTCGTGGGGACCGCGCCGTCCGGGTACGACATCGCCCACGGCAGGTCGGACCCCGTGCCGTAGTCGCCGTCGCCCGAGAGCTGGCAGCCCAGGCGACCGATCGCGTAGCCGAGCGCCAGCGGCGCCGCGGCCACGTCGAGCAGCTGAAGGCCCAGGAACCCGCGCCGCCACGCCCACAGCACGACGCCGATCGCGCCGCCCACGAGGCCGCCGAACCACACGAGCCCGGACCCCGAGAACAGGTTGCCGAAGAAGTCGTCGGAGACCTCATCCCAGTTCTGCAGGAGGAAGTCGATCCGCGAGCCGATGATGCCGCCGACGAGCCCGGCGAAGATCATCTCGTAGGCCCAGTCCGTGGGCTTGCCGAGCTCCTTGAAGTGGCGCGCGAGGACCGCAGCGGCGGCGATGAAGCCGGCGGCGAAGCAGAGCCCGAACGTCTTGAGCTCGAGCGGACCTAACTGGAGATCGGGTTGCACCCGAGCTCAGGCTAGCCGGGCGCTATAGGTAGCCCATGGGATCCACTGGGGACCCGTTGATGCGCACCTCGAAGTGGAGGTGGTCGCCGAAGCAGTGGCCCGTGCAGCCGACGTAGCCGATCACCTGGCCCTGCGAGACGTTCGCCCCGCTCGAGGTCGCGTAGCTCGACTGGTGGCCGTAGCACGTGGACATCGTGCTCGTGTGCTGGATGCAGGTGTAGTTGCCGTAGCCGTCCGTCCAGCTCGCCAGCACTACGGTGCCGCTGTCGGCAGCGCGGATCGGCGTGCCCGCCGGCACGGCGATGTCGACGCCCGCATGCAGGCGTCCCCAGCGCATCCCGAAGCCCGAAACGACAGGACCGTTGACGGGCCAGATCAGCGCGCCTGAGCCCTGCCTGACCGGCGCGACGCCCTGTGAGGGCGCGAGCTGGGCGGCGATTCGCGCCTGCTCGGCCTCCATGTCGCGCAGGTCGCCCTCGAGCGCTACCCGGCTCTCATGCACCTGCGAGTAGGCGGCGCGACGGTCGTCGCGCACAGCGGCGAGCTGGGACTGCGAGTCGATCAGCTCGTTCTTCGACTGGGCGAGCTCGTTGCGCTGGGCGAGGATCGCGTTCGCGGCGGCCTCGACGCGCTGCTCGAGGTCGGCCAGGATGTCGGCCTGCTTCTCGGCGGCCGCCTTGAGGACGCGAACGCGCTCGATGATCGCCTGGTCCTGCTCCGAGATGCGCTCGAGGAACTCGGTCTGCTCGAGGAGGTCGGCGAAGCCGTCAGCCTGCAAGATCACCGTGAGCGCGTCGGGCTCGTCGGCCTTGTACAGCTCGACCAGCCGGTTCGCGAGGGCTTCCTGCGCCTCCGCGAGCTCCTTCTTCAGCCGGGCCAGCCGCTCGCGTGCCTCGTCGAGCTTGCCGCGCACCTCGAGCAGCTCCGCGCGCTTCTCGTCGAGCGTCGCCTGGATCCGGTCCTGCTTGCGCTGGAGGACGTTGATGTCGCCCTGCAGCGAGTCGATGCGGACGTTGTACGACGCGATCGTCTCCGAGAGGACGTGCTCCTTGTACTTCTTGTCGTTGACAAGCGAGCGCGTGTGCTCGATCCGCTGGGAGAGCGGCGCGGAAAGCCCGGGCATAGGCAGCAGCAAGTAGGCCGCTAGGCCCAGGGTTATGACAACCCCGAAATGTCTCTTCATATTCGTCGTCCCCGGTGCCTACGGAGTTAGCTGACGGGCTCGCGATGCACGCTAGGCCGTGCTCCTGACGGCCATTCGCCCCCGGGCGTCGTGCCCTTTGGTTCCCCCGTTCCCCCTGTTTTGCAGAGCGACTCGGCGTTTGGGACGCGCGCAGACTAGCAGGATCCGCTCTGCACGCGAGCCGGTTTTCCTGCCATTTGCACGGGTTCTTGCAGGAAGGCCCTGCTCTCTAGACTTCCGTTCGTGGCCGCTCCGAGAGCAGTGTTCAAGCGTGACACCGGGCTTCAGTTCCGGATGCTGACGACGATGTTCCTGATGGGGCTGCTGTACGCGGTCTTCGCCTTCGTGCTGTTCTCGCTGGGAGCAGGCGCGGGGATGATAATCGTGTTCCTGTCCGCGCTGCTGCTCGCGCAGCTCTTCCTCTCGGACAAGATCGCGCTCGCCTCGATGGGCGCGAAGGTCACGACGCCGGAACAGGCGCCGGGGCTGCACGCGATGATCGAGAAGCTCTGCATCCAGGCCGATCTTCCGAAGCCGAAGATCGCCGTCGCCGACACGCCGGTGCCGAACGCGTTCGCGATGGGCCGCTCGAAGAAGAGCGCGGTCGTCTGCGCGACGACCGGGATCATGAACACCCTCAGCCCCACCGAGCTCGAGGGCGTCATGGCGCACGAGCTCACGCACGTGAAGAACCGCGACGTACTGATCATGACCATGGCCAGTTTCTTCGCGTCGCTCGCGTCGATGATCGCCCAGTTCGCCTTCTTCTTCGGCGGCAGCGACGACGACAC
>Ga0111538_10009489_pt1 | contig 12983 bp, 14 predicted proteins | sample SoiMethybrSBSTD1_FD_79669 | JGI IMG/M metagenome (GOLD analysis project Ga0111538, IMG submission 79669) | Bulk soil microbial communities from a Populus tree surrounding site in Tennessee, USA - Soil MetaG P. TD hybrid SBSTD1 (version 2)... | ecosystem: Environmental > Terrestrial > Soil >...
CTGCGCATGCGCTTCGGCATCGAGATGTCGACCGACCACACGCTGGAAGAGGTCGGCAAGCAGTTCGACGTCACGCGCGAGCGCATACGCCAGATCGAAGCCAAGGCGCTGAGGAAGCTGCGGCATCCCTCGCGCTCCGAGAGGCTGAAAAGCTTCTTAGACCAGGAAGGGTAAAAACGAAGGGCCGCGAAAGCGGCCCTTCTGCTATATGGGCCGGTAGCTCAGTTGGTTAGAGCAGGGGACTCATAATCCCTTGGTCGTTGGTTCGATTCCAACCCGGCCCACTTTCCTTCCTTGTTCCCTGCAGCGGGCCCGCGGTTTGCATCGCCCGCTTCGGCATGAGAGCTGTCGCGCCCGTCGTTGCTTTCCTACTCGCGATCCCGTTCGCGGTCGGTGCGCAGCAGCAATGGAACTGGACGGAGCACGCGTACCCCGATGACGGCTTCCGTGTCGAGTTCAGCGGGCCGGTCACGATCAAGCGGCTGAAAGTCGATGCCGATGCCAGCAGCCGCATGGTGCGGGGCACGCAGTACATGCAGGACGGCGAGACGTATCTCTACGTCGTGGGCGCGAGCCTCAACAAGTTCGGCACCCAGCTCGACGTCGGCGCCGACAAGAGCTTCGCCGGGCTCGACTGCCGGCGGCGAACCGCAAATCGTCCCTTCGAAGCTCCTTCGGGGCATGCGCGCGAGCTGCGCGGTGCGGACTGCATCGACGGCAGCTACGAGGCCGTGGCGAGGTACTACCAGTCGGGAGCGTGGTTCTACCAGGTGATCGCGCTCTACAAGGGCGAAGGCGGCGACGCCTCGCTGGCGCGCTATTTCCTGCAGTCCTTCAAGGTGACGCGCTAGCTCGCTTTGGCCTGCGCGGCTTTGCGGTCGAGAAGTCGTCCGAATTGCTCGAGCGAGAGCAGGTGGACATAGATTCTCGCCATGATCCCCAGCCGGACGAGATTCTTGAGCTGCGCCGCGTTGAGGTTCTCGATGTTCTTCTCGGCGATGCGGTGCATGCCACCGAGCTTCAGTTCCGCGCCGCCCTTCTCGGGCTTCAGCTTCGCCTCCATGGTGAAGGGCTCGAGCAGGCCGTAGTCGGCGAGGATGGCGCACATCTCGCGCATGCGCTCGAGATCGGCCTCGTATTCGCTGAGCAGGCGCTCGAACTCCTGCCACTTGGCGGTAGGCTCGCCGCTGGCGTCGAACAGCGCCTCGCCGCCCTCGTCGATCGACGATTGCTCGACGCAGATCAGGCGATTCTTTTGCTCGACCTGGTTGACGTTCACCCTGGCCATGCAGAACGGATAGCGGCGCGCATAGGCCGGCATGTAGACATCGCCCGCCCAGTGACCGTCGTTGACGAACAGATTCTCCTTCGTGGTCATGCCGACCACGGCGACCGCGCTGTAGCTCTTGCCGTCGCCGATGAAGACGATCGGGTAATGGCGGCCCGCCGGTACGAATTCGCTGTTGCTGATCGGAATCGCGCCGCCCTGACGCACAAACTCCGGCGCCTCGCCCGGCGCGAGCAGCCGCACCTTGTGCGTCTTCTGGAATGGGACGACCTGCTTGTAGCCGAAGGGCGCGGAGATCTGCATGGGTGTGACTCCGGAGCCCTTGATGTTACTGTAAAATCACGCCCTCTCCGGGGTGGTAGCTCAGCTGGGAGAGCGCCGCGTTCGCAATGCGGAGGTCGAGGGTTCGATCCCCTTCCACTCCACCAGTTTCCTGCGTGACAAATGAAAACGGGCCGCTATCGAGCGGCCCGTTCCATTTTGGCGACGCTTGAATCTACTTCGCGCCGCCCGAGCTCGAGCCGCTCGCGCCCATGCCGGTCGAGCCGCTGGTGCTGCCCGCGCCGGTCGCACCGCTGCTCGGCGCGCCGATCACTCCGCTGCTGCTCGGCGAAGCGCTCGAGCCGCTCCCTGCAGAGCCGCTGGCAGCGCCCTGTTGGCGCAGGCAACGCTCTTTCTCGGAGCCAGTCAGGGTGTCGCACTGCGTCGCGCCGCCAAGGGCGGGCGAGGTGCTCGAGGAGGAACCCGTCGCGCTCGGCGAGGAGCTGGAAGAGCCCATCGAGCCGCTCGCGGAGGAGCCGGTGCTTCCCGATCCGCCGACGCTCTGCGACGACGACTGGGCGATGGCGGCCGCCGAGAACGCGAACATCGCGGCAACGGCCGCAGTAGAAAATGCTTTCAGCATGTGCTTCTCCTATGTGATGTAGGGACGAGACCTGCGCCGGGAATCACGCAAGCACCGTGCCGTTCAGCGCGGTGCGCTGCTGCCGGGAGATCCGTGGCCCGTCGCGCCGGATGCGCCGGCGCCCGAGCCCATGCCGGTGCTTTCCGGCCCCGAACGCTGCGCGGATTCTGTCTTGTCGCGCGCTTCTTTCGTGCAGCGCTGCTTCGCTTCGTCGCGTAGCGATTCGCACTGCAGCGTGTCGGAAGGCTGCGCGTCAGCGCGCTGCGGCGGGGCTTTCGGCGCGACGACGCCCGGTCCGCTGCGGATTTCGCTGCCAGGACCTTGCGCGAAGCTGACGCTGGCGCAGAGGAATGCGATGACGATCACGAGGATTTTTCGCACGGGATTCTCCTTTGAGCAGCCGGATCACGCCGGCTTCGTCGCGCAATCCGCCCATGGCACTCTGCAGCCGGCCGGCGAGATAGCAATCGATGACCGCCGGATGGACGTAGCACTTGCGGCAGACGGCCTTGGTGTTGCGAAGTTGCGCGGCGACCGCCGCGATGGCGTTGGTTACGTTGCGACGTCCGGCGCTCGCGGAAGTCGGCGCCTCGAGCGCGCGCAGCTCGCGCGCGCACAGCACGGTGCCCGCCCATGTCCGGAAATCCTTGCTGGTGAAATCCTCGCCGGCGATCGCCTTGATGTACGCGTTCACGTCGGCGGATTCCACCGCGCGGCTCTCGCCGGTCTCGTCGATGTAGCAGAACAGCTGGTAGCCGGGCAGGTCGAGCATGTGACCGACGATGCTCGCCAGGCGCCGATCGGAGAGCGCGACTTCGTGCGCGACGCCGCTCTTGCCGCGGAAGCGGAATTCGAGCTTGGCGCCCTGCACCTTGACCTGCTTCTCGCGCAGCGTGGTGAGGCCGAACGACGCGTTCGCGCGCGCGTACTCCTCGTTGCCGATGCGCACGAAAGTCGTCTCCAGCAGGCGCACCACGGTCGCCAGCACTTTCTCGCGCGGCAGGCCCGGGCGCGCGAGATCGCGCCGCACCCGGGCGCGGATCCGCGGCAGCGCCGCGGCGAAGTCCGCCATGCGCGAGTACTTCACCTCGTCGCGAACCTCCCGCCAGCGCGGGTGGTAGCGGTACTGCTTGCGGCCGCGGACGTCGCGTCCGGTGGCTTGCAGGTGTGCGTCGTCATGGATGGCGATCCGTACGTCGCGCCACGCGGGCGGGATGACCAGCGACCGGATTCGCGACAGCGTCGTGGCGTCCCGGACGGTACGCCCGTCCCGGCGGGCGTAGCGGAAGCCCCGGCCGGCCTGCATGCGGCGGATGCCGAGCGTCGCCCCGTTCAGATAGCGCAGGCCGGCGGCATGCGCGTGCTCGTGTCCGTTGCCGTTCATGGTCCTGTCATTGCAAAGCGCGTGCCGCGCTACCATTGCCCTCCATGACGCCGCTGCGCTTCGTTGCCGCCGCCTTGCAGCGGATGGTGGACCGGATCGATCCCCAGGCCGGCCGCTACCGCATGCTGTTCGAGTCGAGCCCGCTGCCGATGTGGGTGCTCGACGCCGAATCGCTACGCTTCATCGCCGTCAACGACGCCGCCGTGCGGCTCTACGGCTACAGCCGCGAGGAGTTCCTCGCCATGAGCGCGCGCGAGATCGATCCGGAGGCGGGCGAGCTCGGCCCCGGCATATCGCGCCACACGAAGAAAAGCGGCGAAGAGATCGCCGTCGACCGCGTCGGCCACCTGGTGAGCTGGCGCGGCCTGGCGGCGCGGCTGGTGTTCATTCGCGACATCACCGAGCGCCAGCGCACGCAGCTCGCGCTCGAGCGCCTGAACCGCGAGCTCGAGCATTCCCACGAGCGGCTGCGCGCGCTCTCGCGCCGCCTGCTGGAAGTGCAGGAAGAGGAGCGCGGCCGCCTGGCGCGCGACCTGCACGACGACATCGGCCAGGCGCTCACGGCGCTGAAGATCCAGCTCGAGTCGGTGCCGCGCAGCGAAGGAAGCATTGAGGCTTCGGCCGTGCTGCGCGGCCGCATCGACGAGTGCATCGAGACCACGCGCCACACCATCGAGCGCGTGCGCCAGCTCTCGCTCAGCCTGCGGCCTTCGCAGCTCGACGATCTCGGCCTCGCCGCGGCGCTGCGCTCGCACCTCGACCGCCAGGCGCGCGTCGCGGGGATCGTGTCGCACTTCGATGCTCTCGAGGCACCCGCAGAGCTCGCTGCCGACACCGAGACCGCGTGCTTTCGCGTCGCGCAGGAAGCGATCACCAACGTGCTGCGCCACGCGCAGGCGCGCAACCTCTGGCTGCACCTCGCCATGGTGGCCGGCAAGCTGGTGCTCTCGGTGCGCGACGACGGCCGCGGCTTCGACGTCGAGTCGGTGCGCCGGCGCGCGGGCGCCGTCGGCAGCCTCGGGGTGCTCGGCATGGAGGAGCGCGTCGCGCTGGTCGGCGGCTCGTTCGAGCTGCGCTCGCTGCCCGGCAAGGGCACGGTGATGCTCGCCACCTTTCCCCTCACGGCGGCCGACCGGCAGAAGGCCGCATGACGATCCGTGTCCTGCTCGCTGACGATCATTCGCTGGTGCGAGCCGGCATCCGCTCGCTGCTCAACGCCATGGCCGAGGTCGAGGTTGTCGCCGAGGCTTCGAGCGGCGAGGAGGCGCTGGAAATGGTGGCGCGCCAGCAGCCCGACGTGGTGCTGATGGACATCGCCATGAAAGGGATCACCGGGCTCGATGCGGCGGCGCGCGTGCGCGAACGGCATCCCGGCGTGCGGGTGGTGATCCTGTCGATGCACTCGGGCGAGGAGTACGTGCTGCAGGCGCTGCGCGCCGGCGCCGCGGGCTATCTGCTCAAGGACGCCGCAACTGGTGAACTGGAGCTCGCGCTGCGCAGCGTGATGCGCGGCGAGAGCTGGCTCAGCCCCGCGGTGTCGCGGCAGGTGGTCGAGGGCTACGTGCAGCGCGCCGGCGCCGAAGCGCCACCCGACGTGCTCACCGCGCGCCAGCGCGAAGTGCTGCGCCTCGTTGCCGGTGGAAAAAGTACAAAGGAAATCGCATTTTTTCTCAACCTTTCCGTGAAGACGGTGGAAACGCACCGTGCGCAGATCATGGAACGGCTCGGAATACGTGATGTTCCGGGGCTGGTGCGCTACGCCCTGCGCACGGGGCTCGTGCCGCCGGACAGTTGACTGTCTTTGACGTTGTTCCCTCAGGTATTTCCTCGGCCTGAATAGGGAAGGCCCCGATGCACGTTGTACGTTCGGCCGCGTACATTGGATAAATGCAAGAAACTGTTCGGGTGCATCGCGTGGCGATCGCAGACGACAGCCCGGCGTTCCTGGCCGCGGCAGCGAGTCATGTCTCCGGATTGCCAGGCTATACGCTCGCCGGCACCGCGAGCAGCGCCGGCGACGCGCTGCAGCTAGTGCAGTCGGCAAGCCCGGACGTGCTGCTCCTCGACCTTGGCCTCGCGCCCAACCGCGCGCTCGAGCTCGTGCGGCGAGTCAAGGCGTCACCGGGCGCGCCGGCCGTCGTCGCGCTCGCGCTCTTCCATACGCCGGAGGCAGTCGCTGCGGCGAAGCGGGCCGGCGCCGACGCGCTGGTCGGCAAGGAAAGCTTCGTCGCCGGGCTGCGCCAGGCGCTGGCGAACATCTTTCCCGCCGCGCGGGCCTAGCCCTTCTTCTCCAGCCTTCGGGCGAAAACCGTCATCTCTTTCTCGGCCTGCCGGTCGCCCTTGGCCTTGGCGGCGTCGATGCCTTGCCGGTACGCCTCGAGCGCCTCGCCGTCGCGGCCGGCCTGGGCCAGCTCGCCGCCGAGCGCTTTCCATGCCGCCGAGTAGAGCGGGTCGCGCGTCACCGCGTCGCGCAGGAACTCGATCGCCCGCTCGTGTTCGCCCGCTTTCGCGTACTCCAGCCCGAGCGAGTAGCGCAGCAGCGCGCCGTCGCGCGGCGTGCCGAGCAGCTTCTCCAGGCTGGAAATCACTACGCTAAGATACCCGTCATGAAGAGCGCCATCCAGACGCGCGATGCGCCGGAAGCGATCGGCACCTATTCGCAGGCCATTCGCGCGGGCGATGCCGTCTACATCTCGGGACAGATCGGCCTCGACCCGGCGAGCATGCAGATGGCCGAGGGCATCGACGCGCAGACGCACCGGGTGTTCCGCAATCTGGCCGCGGTCGCCACGGCAGCCGGCCTCGGTCTCGAGCACGCGGTACGCATGACGGTCTATCTCACCGACCTCGCGCACTTCGCGCGCGTCAACGAGATCATGGCGCAGTACGTGAAAGAGCCGTATCCCGCGCGCGCCGCGGTGGGCGTCTCCGGGCTGCCGCGCGGCGCGCTGGTCGAGATCGACGCCATCCTGCACGGGTGAAAGGCGACGAGCAGTTCCAGAAGCTGGGACTGCGACGGGGCATCGATTTCATCCTGCACCTGCCGCTGCGTTACGAGGACGAAACCGTCCTTGGCAGTCCCGATACCGCCGTTCCAGGTGAGCCGCTCCAGATCGAAGCGCGCGTCGAAAGCGCGAAGATCGCTTTCCGCCCGCGCCGCCAGCTTATCGTCCACGCCGAGGGTCTGGTGCTGCGCTTCTACAATTTCTACGGCAGCCAGCTGAAGCAGTTCCAGCGCGCCATCGAGCAGCGCCAGCGGGTGCGGGCGTTCGGCGAGCTGCGCGGCGGCTGGTTCGGTGCCGAGATGGTGCATCCGCGCTATCGCATCGTGAACGAAGGCGAGCCTTTGCCCGACGCGCTGACGCCGATCTATCCGACGACCGCCGGCCTGCCGCAGCGAGAGTTGCGCACACGCGTGCTCAAGGCACTCGATTCCGAGCCGCTCGGTGACACGCTGAGCGACGAGCTCCGCAAGCGCTATAGCCTCGCCGGGTTCGCCGAGAGCGTTACGCTGCTGCATCGTGCACGACCGGGCAATGACCTCGGCGCCGCCTGGCGCCGGATGAAATTTGACGAGGTCCTCGCACAGCAACTCTCTTTGCACTTTGGGCGCCGCGAGCGGCAGGCGCGGCGCGCGCCGAAGCTGCCCGGCGACGGGCCGCTGCTCAAGGCGTTTTTCGAGCGACTGCCTTTCAAGCTGACGCGCAGCCAGTCGCTTGCGGCGGGGGAAGTTCTGAGGGATTTGAAAATGCCCCATCCGATGCAGCGGCTGCTGCAGGGCGACGTCGGCAGCGGCAAGACCGTCGTTGCCGTGGTCGCCTGTCTTGCCGCGGTCGACGCCGGGTGGCAAGCGGCGGTGATGGCACCCACGGAGATTCTCTCCGAGCAGCACTATCGCAAGTTCAGCGAGTGGCTCGCGCCGCTCGGCATCAGCATCGGCTGGCTGCATGGCAAGGTGCGCAAGAAGGAGAAGCTCGCGGCCGCGGAAGCGCAGATCGTGATCGGCACCCACGCGCTCATCGAGCGCGACGTCGAGTTCAGGCGCCTCGGCCTGGCGGTGATCGACGAGCAGCACCGCTTCGGCGTCGAGCAGCGGCTGCAGCTCGGACGCAAGCGCGCCCGCGTCCATCCTCACCAGCTGATGATGAGCGCGACGCCGATCCCGCGCACGCTGGAGATGACCGCGTACGGGGATCTCGATCTCTCCAGCATCACCGAGCTGCCGCCGGGACGCCGTCCGATCGCGACCCGCACATTCTCCGAAACCAGGCGCAAGGACGTCCTCGACCGGGTCCGGGACTCATGCGCGGAAGGCCAGCAGGCCTACTGGGTATGTCCGGTCATCGAGGAATCCAAGGAAGGCGTGCAGACGGCGGTGCAGACCTTCGAGCGACTGCGCGCCGAACTTTCGGGCATCAGCGTCGGTCTGCTGCACGGGCGCCTCGCGCCGGATGAGAAGGCCGAAGTGATGCGGATGTTCGTGGCGGGAAGGATGCATCTGCTGGTCTGCACCACGGTGATCGAAGTCGGCGTGGATGTGCCGAATGCCTCGCTGATGATCATCGAAAGCGCCGAGCGGTTCGGCCTCGCGCAATTGCATCAGCTGCGCGGACGGATCGGCCGGGGGAATCGCGAGAGCACTTGCATCCTGCTGTTCGGGGCTGAGTTGACCGAAACGGCCCGACAGCGCCTGGAGGTGATTCGAAACAGTAACGACGGCTTCGCGATCGCCGAGCGCGACCTTCAGATCCGCGGCCCCGGGGAATTCCTCGGCGAGCGTCAGAGCGGCCAGCGGATACTGCGCTACGCGGACTTCTCCGATGTGGACCTCGTCAGGCTGGCGCGAGAGGCCGCGGAGGCCATGCCCGAGGATGCCGCGCGATCGCACGTCGATCGCTGGTACGGATCGAAGCGGGATTTGCTCGACGCGTAGGTTATTCTTGGCCATGGACCTGGCGCTGATCGCGAAGCGGCTCGACGCCTACGAGCGGCTGGTCCGCCTCGACAAGCCGATCGGCGCGCTGCTCCTGCTCTGGCCGACGCTCTGGGCGGTCTGGCTCGCTTCCGGCGGGCAGCCGGCGCTGCAGGTGGTCGTCGTGTTCGTGCTGGGCACCTTCCTCATGCGCTCCGCGGGATGCGCGGTCAACGACTACGCCGACCGCGACTTCGATCCGCACGTGAAGCGCACGCGCGAGCGGCCGCTCGCCGCGCGCGAAATCGCGCCGGCAGAGGCGCTGGCGGTCGCGGCGGCGCTCTCTTTCGCCGCCTTCCTGCTCACGCTGCTGCTGAACGGGTTCGCGATCGCGCTGTCTTTCGTCGGCCTGGCGATCGCCGCCGCCTATCCGTTCACCAAGCGCTTCTTCGCGCTGCCGCAACTCGTGCTGGGCGTCGCCTTCGGCTTCGGCATTCCCATGGCGTACGCCGCGATCCAGGATGCGCTGCCCGTCGAGTGCTGGCTGCTGCTCGCGGCCAACATCTGCTACTCGTTCGCGTATGACACGGAGTACGCCATGGTCGACCGCGACGACGACGCGAAGCTCGGCATCCATACGTCGGCGCTCTTTCTCGGCCGTTGGGACGTGGTGGCGGTCATGGCGTGCTACGCGGGGATGCTCGCGCTGCTCGCGGTGGTCGGCAGCCGGCTCGCGCTGGCGTGGCCGTTCTACGCAGGGCTCGCCGTCGCGGCCGGAATGATGGGCTACCACTGGCGGCTGATTCGTGATCGCAGCCGCGAGGGCAGCTTTCGCGCCTTTCGCCACAACAACTGGGTCGGCGGCGCGATTTTCGCGGGGATCGTCTTCGCCCAGGGTGGCGCCCTGGCCGTGGAAATAGCGCCGTGGCGGTGAACGAAGCCGCGCCGATCGCGCGCTTCGAGTTCGGCGCCGGCCCGCTGCGCGGCAGCGAGCTCGTGCTCTACCGCCTTTCGGTGGTCCACCGCGGCGGCGTCGAGCTGGAGACGCTGCAACTCGCGGCAATCGCGGCACTGCGCGTCGCCTTCGCGCGCGATACGCAGCGCTTTGGCGGGGGCATCGCCCTGGTAATCGCCGCGCTCCTCTGCCTGGCGATTGCCGGGCCGCTCGGCTCCTGGTCGACACAAGCCGTCGCCGACCTTACTGCGGCGGGCGGGCAGGGCGTCGCGCGTGCGCTGATCAGCTTCTTCCGCGTCATCGAGGCGATCGCGACCTTCCTGCCGGTACTGTCGCTTGGCGGCGTGCTCGGCGGCGCGTTCCTCATCGTCCGCGGCTGGCAGGGAAATACCACCCTGACGCTGAGCTTCGGCGCCTTCGAGCGCTCCTACGCCGCGCGCGGGCGCGATCCGCTGCTGCTCGATTTCGCCGACCGGCTGAGCGCGCGCCTCATGTCGCCCGAGCGCTAGCGGTGAAATACGCCGACCTGCGCGAATTCATTTCGCAGCTCGAGTCGCGCGGCGAGCTGAAGCGCATCGCCGCGCCGGTATCACCGCGCCTGGAGATGACCGAGATCAGCGACCGCGTTCTGCGCGCGGGCGGGCCGGCGCTGCTCTTCGAGAAGCCCGCCGGGCACGACATGCCGGTGCTTGCCAACCTGTTCGGCACGGTAGAGCGGGTTGCGGCTGCGATGGGTTTGAACGATTCAAAAGAATTAAGAAACATTGGCAAGCTGCTCGCGTACCTCAAAGAGCCTGAACCGCCAACCGGGCTGCGCGACCTCTGGGACAAGTTCCCGCTGTTCAAGCAGGTGCTGAGCATGGCGCCGAAGACGCGCAGCGGCGCGCCCTGCCAGGAGATCGTGTGGGAGGGCAAGGATGTGGATCTCGCACGGCTACCGGTGCAGACCTGCTGGCCGGGCGACGCCGGCCCGCTCATTACCTGGGGCTTGACGGTAACGCGCGGCCCGGCGAAGCGGCGGCGCAACCTCGGCATCTACCGCCAGCAGGTCATCGGCGCGAAGCGGCTCATCATGCGCTGGCTCGCGCACCGCGGCGGCGCGCTCGATTTCCAGGACCACGCGAAGGTCTCGAAGGATCCGTTCCCGGTCGCGGTCGCGATCGGTGCCGACCCGGCGACCATCCTCGCCGCCGTCACGCCGATTCCCGACACGCTCGGCGAATACCAGTTCGCCGGCTTGCTGCGCGGCGCGCGCACCGAGCTCGTCAAGTGCCTGTCGCACGACCTCGAGGTGCCGGCGAGCGCCGAGATCGTGCTGGAAGGCTTCATTCATCAGGGTGACACGGCCAGCGAAGGCCCGCACGGCGACCACACCGGGTATTACAACGAGGTGGAGGTCTTTCCGGTGATGACCATCGAGCGGATCACGACGCGCCGATCGCCGATCTATCACTCCACCTACACCGGCAGGCCGCCCGACGAGCCGTCGGTGCTCGGCGCAGCGCTGAACGAGGTCTTCATTCCGTTGCTGCAACGGCAGTTCCCGGAGATCGTCGACTTCTACCTGCCGCCCGAGGCGTGCTCCTATCGCCTCGCGGTGGTGACGATGAAGAAGCAGTATCCGGGGCACTCGCGGCGCGTGATGTTCGGCATCTGGAGCTTCCTGCGGCAGTTCATGTACACCAAGTTCATCATCGTCTGCGACGACGACATCGATGCACGCAACTGGAAGGAAGTGGTCTGGGCGATGAGCACGCGCGTCGACCCCGCGCGCGACACCGTCATCGTCGAGCAGACGCCGATCGACTATCTCGACTTCGCTAGCCCCGTGGCCGGGCTCGGTTCGAAGATGGGCATCGATGCGACCGCGAAGTGGCCGGCCGAGACCGTGCGCGAGTGGGGCCGTCCGATCGCGATGGACGCCGAGGTCAAGCGCCGCGTCGACGCGATGTGGAAGGACCTGGGCCTCTAGTTTCGTCTTTGACCGTCGTACACCCAGGCGAGGAGGGCATCCATCGCTGCGTCGGTCTCGGGCGCTTTCGGGTGGTTCACGATCATCACCACTACATGGCGTTTTCCCGTGCGATCCAGGACATAGCCGCCGATCGCGCGCGCGTCGTTGAGCAACCCGGTCTTGATGTGCGCGCTGCCGGCGACGCGTTCGCCGCGCATGCGCTTCTTCATCGTGCCGTCGGCGGCCACGACCGGAAGCGAGGAGACGAACTCCGGCATGAGCGGGCTTCGCCATGCGGCCTGCAGGATCGCAGCCATGTTGGCGGCGCTGATGCGCTCGTTTCGCGAGAGGCCCGAGCCGTTTTCGAGCGCGAGCTCCGGGGCGCGGATGTTCTTCAGCGTCAGCCACTGGCGGATGGCGCGCGTGGCGTCCTCGGCCTTCGCCGGCGTCGACACCAGTTCGGCGGCGAGGGTGAGGAAGAGCTGCCGCGCCATCACGTTGTTCGAGAACTTGTTGATGTCGCGCACTGTCTCGCCGAGCGGCTCGGACTCGTGGGTGTAGACGAGGCGCGCCGTGGGCGGTACCACGCCTTCCCGCACGTTGCCCTTCCAGGTTCCGCCCATCTCGGCCCAGAGCTGGCGGATCATGCCGGCGACGTATTCCTCCGGCGCGAGCAGCGCGACGTTGAGATCCTTTTCGCCGCACTGCGCGGGATAAGTGCCGGTGAACGAGGCGCGCGGCTTCGGCTTCGATTCGAAGGATGCGGCGATGACCTCGCGGAACGCGCGGCCTTCCGCGCAGGGTCCGTCGCCGATGCGCAGCAGGTTCACCACTTCCAGGCCCGGCAGGGCGGGCTCGATGAACAGACGCACCCTCCCGTCGTCGGGCACGAAGGTGAAGCGCAAGGTCTTGAAGTTCACCAGCAGCGCGTCCGGCGGCACGTTGTAGGGACGGTAGGGCTCGTTGTCGAACGGAACGTCCGGCACCGGCGCGAAGCGGCTGCGATCGAGGATCACGTCGCCGCGGATCTCGCGCAGGCCGCGACCGCGCAGGTTGCGCAGGAGCATCCAGAAGCTCTCGTAGTTGAGCTTCGGGTCGCCGTAACCCTTGAGCACCAGGTTGTCGCCGTCGACGTAGGCCTCGGTCTTCCAGCGGTAGGCCGGCCCGAGAAGCTCGAGCGCCGCGTAGGTGGTGACGATCTTCATCGTCGAAGCCGGATTGAGCGGCTGGTGCACGTTCATCGCGAGCGAGGAACGCCCGGTGCCGACTTCCTGCACCACTACCGCGACGTTTGACAGGGGCACGCCGGCGGCGCGCAGTCCCTCCAACACCTCATTGGGCAGCTGCGCGAGAGCGGACACCGCGGCCAGCACCAAAGACAGCAGAAAGGTATTGAAAAGCCGTGGCATAGAGCCTATTATTAGCACTCGTCGTTACTGAGTGCTAAGTGACTTGGATCACCCAAGTCATTGTAAATCATATGTTTTTAAACGGGAGATGGGTATGAAGATTCGTCCGCTGCATGATCGCGTGATCGTCAAGCGCATTGAAGAGGAACGCAAGTCCGCCGGAGGCATCGTGATTCC
>Ga0111538_10009490_pt1 | contig 12983 bp, 13 predicted proteins | sample SoiMethybrSBSTD1_FD_79669 | JGI IMG/M metagenome (GOLD analysis project Ga0111538, IMG submission 79669) | Bulk soil microbial communities from a Populus tree surrounding site in Tennessee, USA - Soil MetaG P. TD hybrid SBSTD1 (version 2)... | ecosystem: Environmental > Terrestrial > Soil >...
GATCTCCTCGACGTTCACGACGCTGTAGCCCACCAGGCTCCTTTGTTCGCGTGCGAGATGACAGTAACGTGAGCGGCGTGGTGACGATGGACGAAGTCCGGGCCTTCGCGGTCATGTTGCCCCGCTCGAGCGAGGCCTTCGTCCGCGGCCGCGTGAAGTTCCGCATCGGCCGGATCGTCTGGCTTGCCTTCTCGAAAGACGGATCGACCATGGGGTTTGCCTTCCCGAAGGAGTGGCGGCAGGCGCTCGTCGACTCCGAGCCCGAGAAGTTCTCGCTTCCGAGCGCTCACGACATGCGCTACCACTGGGTGCACGTCGATCTCTCCGCGATCGACGAGGACGAGATGCGCGACCTCGTCGAGGACGCGTGGGCGTTCTGTGTGCCGAAGTCGGTCGCCGAGGAGTACGCGGCGACACACGGCTATCGCTGAGCGAGTGAACTACTGGATCAGCGTGAGCAGCTTGAACATCGGCAGGTACATGGAGATGATGATCACGCCGACCATCAATCCGACGCCGATCATCATGAGCGGCTCGAGGATCGAGGTCAGGGTGGCGATCGAGCTGTCGACCTCGTCCTCGTAGAAGTCGGCGATCTTCCCGAGCATCTTCTCGAGCTCGCCGGTCTCCTCGCCGACGCGCACCATCTGCGAGACCATCGGCGGGAAGATCTTCTCGGCTTCGATCGGCACTGCGATCGGGACACCCTGGTGCACGCGCTCGCGGACAACCGCGGTCGCATCCTCGATCAGACTGTTCCCCGAAGTCGACCCGGTGATCTCGAGCGAGCGGATGATGTCCACGCCGGCCGCGACGAGGGTCGACAGCGTCCGCGAGAAGCGCGCCATGCCGACCTTGACGATGATCGCGCCGATCCCGAACGGCATCTTCATGCGGAAACGGTCCCAGATCCGCCGGCCCGACTCGGTCTTCTTGAAGCGGAAGAAGCTGAAGATGATCCCGGCCCACAACGGGAAGACGATGTACCAGTAGCTGCGCAGGATGTTCGACCCCTTGACGACGATCTGCGTGAGCATCGGCAGGTCGCCGCCGAGATCGTCGAAGATCCCGACGAAGATCGGGACGAGGAACATGAGCATGCCGATGAGGACGAGCGTGGCGAAGGCCATCACCATCAGCGGGTACATCATCGCGCCCTTGACCCGGCGCCTGATCTGAGTCTCTTTCTCGATCTGGAAGGCGACCCGGTCGAGCACGACGTCGAGAATTCCCGCCGCCTCGCCCGCCTCGACCATCGAGATGAAGAGCCGGGAGAAGATCCGCGGATGCCGTGACATCGCCTCCGAGAGCAGGAGTCCGCCTTCGACATCGGCGCGGAGCTCGGAGACGACGCTCGCGAGCTTCTTGTCCTCCGTCTGCTCCTCGAGGATCACGAGCGCTGTGACGACGTTGAGTCCGGCCTCGATCATCGTCGCGAACTGTCGTGAGAAGACCTGCAGCGACTTCGGCTTCACCTTCTTCACGGCCATCGCGAAGCCGGCGGAGCTCGATGCTTGCTCGTCCAGGGTCAGCGCGACGAGCCCGCGCACCCGCAGCGCTTCGCGCGCCGCGTTGGCGTCGGGGGCGTTGACCTGGCCGTCGAGCTCGAGGCCCGCGGAGTTGATCGCCGTGTAGGCGTACGAAGCCATTCCAAGCGGGAAATCGGCATCACCCAGTCATGCCTTGAGGGTGATCGGTGGTTTGCCGATGTTTTGGTCCGTGCTTTCTGCGCGCCCACACCTGCGGCGGCGTGCCCGGAGCGAGGGCGGCTTCGGCATGATCGAGCTTCTCGCGGCGATGACCGTGATGCTCATCGGCATTTTCGCCGTCTTCAGCGTCTTTCAGGCCGGCATCGTGCAGATCCGCCGCGCGAGCACGGTCACGACCGCAGGCGCGATCGCAGACTCGGAGATGGAGAACTTCCGGGCGATCAAGTACGAGGCGATCGGACTTGCGAGTTCGAACGTCACGTCGGTCGTCGGCGGCAGCTATGGCTCGACCTACACGGGTCAGACGGCGTTCTACAAGACGGACAGCGCCGCGACGACCACTCTGACTGCCGCGATGACGGCGTCCCAGCTGACGATCCCCGTTGCCAGCGGGACGGGCTTTCCCTCTACCGGCCCCTTCCTGGTCAAGATCGACAGCGAGCTCATCCTCGTGAACGACCGAACGACAACGCCGTGGGCCGTGCGGGTGGTCGGAGAGCGCGGCTACCTGAATGACAAGGATTCCTCGTACTACGGCGCTGCGGCCGCGCACGCTGCCGGCGCGACTGTGTCGTGGGTCCAGCGAGTCGACGTCAAAGCATGCGGCGCGACGCCCTGCACGAATGCCGTCGCAACGAAGACGGTCACCGGCGCCGACGGGCGTTCGTACAAGGTGGACACCTACATCACCTGGAGGCAGATCACGAACTCGGGCACCACGGCGGGCCGGCTCGTCAAGCTGGTGAGCGTCGTCGTCCGCGACAACGCCTCCCCGTACCGCGTGTGGGCCCGCGTCAGCGCCTCGTTCGACGAGGGCACAGGCTCCTAGAGAAAACCGCGGCCGCGCCGAAAGCCGGCTAGCTCGTGCTGACGAGCTTGATGCTGAAGGTCGAGCCGTCGTCTCCAACGACCGTCAGTGTCTCGCCGACCTTGATCTGCTCGCTCTGATCGCCGTTCGTGAAGGTGGCGCCTGACGCGAGGGAGATCATCGCCGCGCTCGCTGTGACGGAGACGAGCTTGAACGCGGGGTCAGACTCGGGGAACGTGTCGCCGATCGAGACGTCCTCTGGGGCACCGTTCACCTCGACGCGCGCACTCGTGGGAGTCGTGGTGGAGTTCGTGCCAGTCCCGGTGCCGGTCCCGTTCGTGCTGGCGTCTCCCGGGCTCGGGGCGATGGCGCCGCCCGAGAACGGATCCCGCCCCGGGAAGACGCCGAGATTCGACATCTGCCCGTCCATGAGGGACGGAGGCGCGTCGGTGTCCACGAGCTGACTCGGAGGGACGACCGCCCCAGCGCCGGGCGTCGAGGGAGCCGAGCCCGGCGTCGGCGCGGTCGTCGAAGGTGCAGCGGTGGTGGGCGGCGGCGCGTTGCCGCCTGTGATCGCCTTGAACGTCTTCGGGCCCTGCCACGCCATCAGCCCGAGGAAGACCGGCACGAGCAGGAACAGAACCTTCTTCTGCTTGGCCTCCTTCTGCTTGAGGAGAGCAGCCTGAACCTTCTTGGATGCCATTAGCCAAGACCTCCTGCGGATGCGTCGGCGGGTGGGGGTGGGGGCGCCTCCGTCGTCGGCGGCGGAACCACCGCTGCCGTCGGGTCGGCCGCACCGTAGACGTACGCGGAGACCGTCAGACCGGCGTTGATGCTCGGGAACCCGTCCTTCCCCTCTTTCATGCTCATGGTGTCGAGGGTGAAGAGCCGGCCGGCCGAGGACAGGTGTCCGTCGCGCACGGCGACGAGGTTCCGGAGACGGAAGAGGAAATCGGTGAGGTCGAAGTAGTTGCCCTCGAAGGTGAGGGTGATCGCGATCGCGCTGTACCCCGTCTTGGGCGTCGGCGCGCTCGGCTGAATCGAGAGGAACTTGATCCCCGTGGCCTCGGCGACCGAGTTCAGGTCGAGAATGATCCCCGGCATGTCGTCGGTGTCGGGCATCGCCTTCGAGACCTCGAAGACGTCGGCGACCTTGATCGTCGTCGCCTGCTGCTGAGGACGGGAAGCGAGCTGCGCGGCGCTCACCTTCATCTGCATCTCGGCGATCTGCTCGTCGAGCCGCCCGGACTCCGCGCGCTTCGGCCGGATGACGACCATGTACGCAACCGCGGCCGCCATCAGGATCGCGAGGCCGATCACGGGCCAGATGGGGATCTGCTTCTTCACGAAACGGCTCCCTGGCGCACGGACGCGGTGATGGCGAAGTTGACGCCCGGCACGGCCGGGTCCTCGGACGCGGTCGCGAACTCGAGCTGAACGTTCTGGAGCTCGGGGATGACCTGGAGGCGCGACAGGAGCCGCGCGACGCTCGCCTGGCTCACGGAGGTTCCGGTCACCCTGAACGAGCTCACTGCCCCGCTCGTGGCGGCACCCGCGGAGCCCGGTGAAGGCGCGGTCGCGTCGAGCGTCGCCAGCCTGACGTCGGCCGGAAGGACGAGTGCGAGCTCGCGCAGGACGCGGTCCCAGGCGAGTCGGTCGGCCAGCGCGGTGGACAGAGCAGCCGTCCGCGCTGAGCGCTCGGAATCGATGTTCGGCGCCTCGGTCGGCGCCTGCGGCTGCTTTTCGGGCACCTGCAGGCTCGCGAGGTCTCCGCGGAGATCGTCGAGCTCGCCGGACTTCTTCGTCACCGCCGCGCTCGAGGAGAGGTAGAAGGCGGCGAGCGCCGCGAAGACGAGCACGCCGGCCAGCGCAACGATGACGTGCGGGATCGCGCTCTGCTTCGACTCTTTCTCGGCCCGCACCTCCTCCTTCGGGAGGAGGTTGAAGGCGCGCATGAGCGGGATGTCGCGTACAGGCGGCCCGCTCTTCGCCTCGATGGCGGCGACCTTCTCCTTGTTCCCGCGGCCGAGGCGGCGCTCCTTCTTCTCCTTGGGCGGCTTCGGTTCCTTGGCCTTCTTGGGCTCCTTCGGCGGCTTCTCCGCCTTGGGCTCCTTCGGCCCGCGCTTCCAGAGATCGGAGATCTTGATCTCCTTTTTCATGTCGATGCCCATCGCCTCTCCTAGAGCGCCATTCCGAGGCCGATGGGGACCGCGAGCGACGGGTCGGGCATGCCGCCCTTGACCTTCTTCCCGACAGAGATTCCGACGAGCGGATCCCCGACGCGGACGTTCACGCCGACAAGCCGCTGAAGAGCCGGGGCGAGGCCGGCAAGACGTGCGGTGCCGCCTGCGAGAACGACCTCGCGGATGCCGAGCGAGTCGGACTGGCTCTGGTAGAACTGGAGCGAGGATACGAGCTCGCGGGAGAAGCCCTGGAGCGCACCGTTGAGCGCCTCCCGGGCGAGGGCTGCCTGCTCGGGCGTGAGCCCCTCAGGCACGTCGGCGCCGTCGAGCGAGACGCTCGCCTTGAGGATCTCGGCAGCTTCGATGTCCATGTCGAGCGCCCGCGAGAGGGCGATCGTCAGCGACATCCCGCCCCACTCGATCACTCGGGCGAACTCGCAGGACTGGCCGTCCGAGACACCGAGCGTGCTGCGCTCGGATCCCACCGAGACGGCGACGAGCGCGCTCTTTTCTCCCGACGGCTCCTCCGGAGGCATGAGAGCGCGGAGCAGCGCGAACGCCTCGAGGTCGACGCCGGCGAGCTTGATGCCCGCGGCGCGGCAGGCGATCGAGTAGGAATCCACCAACTCGCGGTAGGCCACGACGAGGAGGACGCGCTTCTTTGACTGGCCTTCCTCGAGGGTCTCGCCGAGCACCTGGAAGTCAAGGAGCGCCTGGTCGACCGGGATCGGCAAGGCCTCCTGGGCGCGGAAGCGTACGGCGTTCGCGACCTGCTTGGGGTCGTCGATCCCCATGAGCTCGATCGTCCGGACACCGATGCGGTTGTTCGCGATGCCGATTCGGACGTTGCGCTTCGACAGGCCGTGCCGCTTGAAGAAGAACTTGAGCGCGTCCGTGAGCGCGGCAACGTCCTTGACCTCGCCGCCGGCGACGATCCCGCGCGGAATCGGCTCACGGGCGACCTGGACAAGCCGCGCGGAACCGTTCACCTCGATGGCGGCCGCCGAGAGGTACGAGGCTCCGATCTTGAGGCCGACAGTTTCTTTGGACATCAGCTACCAGCCACTCTCAGGCCGGGGGCCTCCCCAGGCTCGGGGGTCGCGATTCCGTTGCGCTTCAGGAGACCGAGCAGCTGGTCGGGCCGGCTCGAGCGGGACATGGCGATTTCCTGCGTGATGATCCCGCGTGTGACGAGGTCGACGAGCGCCTGCTCGAGGGTCTGCATGCCGCGGCTGGTGTTCGTCTGCATGACCGAGTAGATCTGCTCGACCTTCGCTTGGCGGATGAGGTTTCGCACGGCGTCGTCGGGGAGCAGGATCTCGAGGGCGGCCACGCGCCCCTTGCCGTCCACGGTCGGAAGGAGCGTCTGCGTGACGATTCCCTGGAGGGTGGCCGCCAGCTGGACACGGATCTGCTCCTGCTGCGCGGCCGGAAAGACGTCGATCAGACGATCGATCGTCGAGGGCGCGTCCTGCGTGTGCAGCGTCGCGAAGACGAGGTGGCCCGTCTCGGCCGCGGTGATCGCGGTCGAGATCGTCTCCAGGTCGCGCATCTCGCCGAGGAGAATCACGTCGGGGTCCTGGCGGAGCGCGCCGCGCAAGGCGTCGGCGAAGCTGACGGCGTCGGGCCCGATCTCGCGCTGGTTGACGATGCAGCGCTTGTGGCGGTGCAGGAACTCGATCGGGTCCTCGATGGTCATGATGTGGTCGTCGCGTGTTCGGTTGATCTCGTCGACCACGGCCGCAAGGGTCGTCGACTTACCGGAGCCCGTCGGGCCCGTGACAAGGACGAGGCCGCGCGGCTTCTTCGAAAGCTCGTGGAGCTGCGTTGGAAGCCCGAGATCCTCGAGCGTCTTCAGCTCGGCGGGAATCATGCGGAACGCCCCGCCGAGGCTCTCGCGCTGGAAATAGACGTTGACACGAAAACGCGCGAGGCCCGGGATCGAGTACGAGACGTCGATCTGGCGGTTGATTTCCAGGTTCTTCTGCTGCTCGGTCGAGAGGATGCGGTACAGCAGCCGCTGGGTGTCGTCAGCCGAGAGGCGCGGGAACTGGTCCAGCCGCCCGAGGCTGCCGTTCAGGCGGATGACCGGGTGCGAGCCGACCGCGACGTGCAGGTCGGACGCGCCAAGAGCGACCATCGTCTCGAGCAGGTCGTCGATCGTGTATGTCGTCGCAGATTCGGTGCCAGGACCATCCATTGGGGCTCCCTCCGCCCGGTGCTATCGGCAGAGAAGCGCCTTGCCTGAAGGGCCAACGGAAGATCCCCCATTCGAGGGGACGCGTTCCGCGCGCGAGAGGCCGATATCTCCGCGTGAGCCACCGCACGCCCATGCTCGATCAAGGAGGAGTCACCAAATGATTCAGAGGCTCAGCAAGCGGATCACGCAGAAGGATCGCCAGGGGGGCTTCACCCTCATCGAGCTTCTCGTCGTGATCATCATCATCGGCATCCTGCTCGCGATCGCCATCCCGTCGTACCTCTCCTTCCGGAGCCGCGCTGAAGTGTCGGCTGCGAAGGCGAACGTGCGGGCGTCGATCCCGGGTGTGGAGGCGTTCTACGCCGACCACAACACGTACTCCGGCCTGCATCTCACGAAGCTGCAGCTGTCGTACGACGCGGGCATCAAGAACGTGTCCGTCGTCCGCGCGACCGCCGCTTCGTACTGCGTCCAGAGCACGGTCGGCCAGGCCACCTGGAAGAAGGGCGGCCCGTCGGCCGACATCACGGTCACCGCCTGCTAGGCAGGAAGCGATTCGATGTCTCGAGAGGGCGCCGAAAGGCGCCCTCTCTCCTTTAAGCCTTGCGGGTCACGTGCCGATAGAGAGCGCATGGCGTCTCAGCTTCGCTTGCAGGTTGTCATCCCGCTCGTCTTCCTCGGGCTGCTCGGCGCCGCGTTCGGCGTCTACACCATGGGCAAGGCGCCTAGCGGGGGAAGCGGCGATCCGGGCGTCCCGCTCATCACGACGCACCCGGACAAGACGAAGCCCAAGCCCGCGTCGCAGGCGACCGACGACTGGGTCAAGGGACTCGAGGCGTGGTGTGGCGGCTTCCAGGCCCAATACCTGAAGATCGACGAGCCGCAGGTGCTCGCCGACTACGAGTCGGTCGTCGGCGAGTACGTCGAGCTCTGGGACTCCGTCCAGCCCGCTTTCATCAAGCTCGGACTTCCGCCACAGAAGAGGGACACTGCCCTCGCCCTTCGCAGGAACATCGACGAGACGGCCTCCAAGATGCGCTGGATGTTCAACCGGTTTCAGGCGCTGGACGTCGCAGCGATCCAGAACCAGCTCGACGAGTTGGGCGCGCTCGACACGGAACGCATCGCGCTGCTTCGCCGACTCGGCGCGGGCACGTGCCTCGACGAGAGGAACAAGGGCGTCGCACGCCTCGCTATTCAGCAGGCGCCGCTCCTGATCAACTCCCAGCTCCAGCGCTACGGCAAGGTCGTCGTGCTCTTCTACGAGCCCGGCGCGAACTACGACGCGATTCAAACGCGTGAGGCCCGCGCAGGAGCGCTCCTGGCGCACGCCGGCTTCGTCTCGGTGAACGTGTCCAAGAACCGCGAGGTGGGAGAGCTCGCCTCGCAGTACAACGTCCTGCAGTCGCCCACCGTGCTCATCTTCACGCGGGGCCACACCCTGAAGGCCCGCATCGACGGCTTCTACGATCGCACGGCGATCGTGCAGGCCGTCAAGAACGCCTGATGGCCGCCGAGCCTGCCGTCTACATCCAGGGGGTCGAAGTCGACCGCCGCTCCGCGCGGAAGGACGGGCGCGAAGTGGTCGCTCTCCGCTGCGTGGACACGGGCATGAACGGCTTCGTCGTCGAGTGCGACGTTTACCCCGTGGACGCTGTGCGCGTCGAGCCGCTTCGCCCGGGGCCGTATACCTTCGCCACGCGCGCCCAGGCGGACGCCTTCATGGACGAGGCCGCGAAGGCTCTGACCTACCTCGGCTGCGAGCTCTGAAGCACCGAACTCCGAGGGTCCTAGTAACAGACTGTTACTAGGCCTGATCCGTCACATTTCTCAACCGGCGAACTCCGCTGTTCGTGCGGCGTCGGGCTGCCACCCGAGCTAGTAACAGACTGTTGCTTGGCTTCTCTGTGCGGGTTCGGTTGATGTATTGCGACGGTTCTAGACCAGGACCCGGGCCAGCTCTTCGATCGAGGTAAGACCGGAGGCGACCTTCTGGAGGCCGTCGTCCCAAAGGGTCTTCATCCCGGTCTCCATACCGGCGCGCTCGATCTCCTCACGGCTCGCGTGCTGTGCTGCGAGGCGTGAAAGCGTCTCGCTCATGGTCATGAGCTGGTAGACGCCCACGCGGCCCTTGTAGCCGGTCTGGTTGCAGCGCGGGCAGCCCTTCTTGCGGTAGAGGCCGACGCCGTCGGCGGCGGCGGCCTGCTCGGGCGTGAAGCGAGCCTCGAGCATCTCCTCCTGGGTGGCCATGTACATCTCGCAGCAGTGCGTGCAGAGCTTGCGGACGAGGCGCTGCGCGAGCACGGCCGTCACTGCCGAACCGGTCAGGAACGGCTCGACGCCCATCTCGTTGAGGCGCGTCAGAGCGCTCGGCGCGTCATTCGTGTGCAGCGTCGAGAGCACGAAATGACCCGTGAGGGCGGCTTCGATGGAGATCTTTGCGGTCTCTGCGTCGCGGATCTCACCCACCATCACCACGTCGGGGTCGGAACGCAGGATCGAGCGCAGGGCGTTGGCGAAGGTGAGGCCGGCCTTGTTGTTCACCTGCACTTGGTTCAGGCCCGCGAGGCGGTACTCGACCGGATCCTCGACGGTGATGACGTTGATCTCGGGCCGGCTGATCTCTGCGAGCGAGGCGTACAGCGTCGTCGACTTACCGGAGCCGGTCGGCCCCGTGACGAGGAGCGCGCCGGTCGGCTTCTGGATGATCTCCGCGAACATCGCACGCATCTCGTCGGAGAGACCGAGCTCTGCGAGGGTCGGCGGGCGCTTCGACTTGTCGAGGAGACGCATGACGACGCCCTCGCCCTCGACAGTCGGGAGCACCGCGACACGGATGTCGAGCATGCGGCCCGCCGCCTTCGCGTTGAGGGAGATGCGGCCATCCTGCGGCTTGCGGCGCTCGGCGATGTCGAGCTTTGCGAGGACCTTCAGGCGTGTCGTCACACCGGGTGCGAGGCGCTTGGGGATGCGCTGCACCTCGTGGAGGACGCCGTCGACGCGGAGGCGGACGACGAGCGCGTCCTCGGCAGGGTCGAAGTGGAGGTCGGAGGCGCCGTCCTCGGCAGCCTGGAGGATGATCGAGTTCACGAGGCGCACGAGCGGGGCGTCGGAAACGCCGTCATCGGCCTCGAGGTCGTCCTCGTCCTCGCCGAGCGCGTCCTCGTCGAGCTCGTCCTCGACCAGCGCGGCGCGCTCCCAGGCCTCCGTTGCGCGGACGATCCGCTTGAGCTCGACTTCGATGTCCTCGGCGGGCGCAACTCCGATCTCCAGCGTGTAGCGCGTGGCGATGCGAAGCTCGTCCACGGCCTGGACGTTGGTGGGGTCCGCGACGGCGACGAAGAGGCGGTCGTCCTCGAGCTTGTAAGGGATCGCCATCGCGCGCTCGAGCACGTGCGTGGGAATCTGGCCGGCAGCGTTCCTGTCCACGCCCTCCGCGTTGAGGTCGATCTGCGGCAGATGCGAGTGGTCGCTCGCGACCTGGCGGAGGCCGCGCGCACCGATCGGCGAGGGCGGCGGAGTGTCGACGCCCGGAGCGGCCAGTCCCTCGTCCACGATCGCCTGGGCGATCGACCCGCCGACAGCGGCCGAGCGCACACCGGCGAGCCGGTCGGGCGAGATCAGCCCGGTGGTCTCGAGCAGGTCGGCGACGAGCTCGGTGACGGCTTTCGGGGCAATGGCGCCCGGAGGGTGCTCGGGCTCGACCGAGGAGCCTTCCTCGGCATTTGTCCCTGCACCCGGCAGGTTTTGGAGGTCGTCGAATTCCACCTGGTTCTCCTCAACGAGTTATCGGCCTTTGGGGCCGAATCCCTGAGGAGGGGGATAGACGAGCGGGGCCTAGAAACGGCTCAGATAGGCGTCGAGCAGCTGTTGCCCGACGAACAGCGCCACGATCGCCCCGAACGCGAGGAAGGGGCCGAAGGGAATCGCCATCTTGCGCGCTGCCAGCCCGTAGCGGGCGAAGAGGACGGACGACGCCACCAGGGCAGTGACCATGCCGATCATCAGCCCGACGCCCACCGGCCAGCCCAGGCCGGCGCCGAGGAGCAGCGCGAGCTTGACGTCGCCCATGCCCATCCCCCGCGGATAGGCGACGAGGGCCAGGAAGAGGAAGAGCGAGGCTCCGAGGGATGCGCCGAGCCATTCCTTCCACCGGTCCGGCGCGAGGATCATGTTCGCCGTCAGAACGATGAGGAAGGATGGCAGCACGATGAGGTCGGGCAGGATGCGCCTCTCCGCGTCGATCGCCGAGAGGACGACCAGCGCGGCGCAGAAGTACGCGCCGACCACGGCCTCACCGGTGAGCCCGAAGTGCCAGAAGCACGCGGCCACGAGGAGCGCCGTGGCGATCTCGACGGCCGGATAGCGGGCGCTGAACGAGGCTCCGCACGACCTGCAGTGGCCGCGGAGGACGAAGTACGAGACGACGGGGATGTTGTCGTACCACGCGATCTCCGCCTCGCAGGAGCCGCACGCGGAGCGTGGTCGGACAAGCGAGCGGCCGTCGGGCAGCCGCGCTGCGACCACGTTCAGAAAGCTCCCGAGCGCGAGCGCGGGCGCGAAGACGACGAGGGCGAGGGCGGCATCCATCCCAGCCTCTATCGGCTCAGAGGCTCCGCGGCGTTAGATCAGCCCGCGTAAAGCTGGGGGGGTTGAGGCTGGGCGTAGACCTCGGGGTTCCCAGGCATGCCGGCCGGGACGAACGTGAAACCCGGGAAGAAGGAGCTCGTGCTCTGGCCCAGCATCACCGTCGAGCCGTCGAGAGGCCCATCGAACTGCGACGTCGTCCCGAGGTCGATCGCATTGGTCGCATAGAGCGCCCCCTGAGCGTAGGCACTGACGAGCTGGACGCTGTCGCCGCCGCTGACCTGGCTCTGTGGAGCGCCGCCCGAGCCGTTGCCGTTCACGACGAACACCAGCATGCGCTGCGCGGGGTTCCACCCGCTCGTCGTGCACTGCCCGTTGGCGACGGCCTGGCACATGCTCGAGTTCTTGATGAGCAGCGTCCCTGAGATATAGATCGTCGCCGAGCCGGTGTACGTGTTCACTGCGCCGTTTTGGATCTGGGCGCTGCCGTCGATGAAGATCGTGCCGTTCGCCGTGAGGACCTTGGTCGAGGCATTCCACGAAAGCTCGCCGTTCGAGCTCTTGCACGTGTAAGACGTCGAAGGTGTCAGGTCCTGAACGGTCGGGAGGCTGTTGTTGCGCTTGGCGGCGCTCGGGGCGGCCGCCGAGCCCTGGTCGTTGTCGAACAATGGCGGCGTCCCGGTCGTCGTCAAACAGGGGTAGTACGGGCCCGGGTTCGAGTTCAGGTACCAAGCGTCAAAGTCAGCGGTCGGAGCCGGACTAATCGGCGGGTTGTTCCCGATCAAGGTCGCCCAGACATTGTCGAAGCCGCTCGCACCGGCGCCCTGCTGGCAGGGGTTGTGGAGCGCGTTGTTCTTCCACTTGCAGCCGTTCCGGACGTTCAACTGGTTCAGGGGGGTGGTTGACGTGCCCGCAAAGTTGGCACTCTGGGACATCGTGAGCGACCCCTGAACGACGAGCGGCCCGGACGTGACCGACGCGGTGTTCGTCAGGCAAAGGTTTCCAGCCACGTACAGGGGCGACTGGACGACCACGCTCTGCTGGATCGTCATGTCGCACGTCTGACCCGTACCGCGTGAATAGATGAAGTTCCAGGCCGGGTTGTTCAGCGGCTGCGTATAGGTCGGAACGACGGGCACCTTCGCGGACAGGGTGCGCGTCACCTGGCTCACGGATGCGCCCGTCGGGTTCGCAACCCTCCCGATCGAAGTGAGACTCCACGTCGATGACCCGGTGACCGACTGGGCGAGCGTCCCGTACCACTCGACCGTCCCACCTTGGTACGTGTGGGTCGTGTGGGTCACCGTTCCGTTCGACTGCTCGCCGAGCAGGTACTTGTTCAGTGCGTTGTTGTCGGGCTTCGAGAGGATCGCCATCATCTCGTTGATCCCGGACTCCGCGAGGTCGTACGCACTCGCGTTCGCAGTCGAGTAGGAGACGCTGCGCGCGTTCGTGGACGAGTAGTAGATGAGCGTCGTCCCGGAGACGGTCAGGAC
>Ga0111538_10009491_pt1 | contig 12983 bp, 10 predicted proteins | sample SoiMethybrSBSTD1_FD_79669 | JGI IMG/M metagenome (GOLD analysis project Ga0111538, IMG submission 79669) | Bulk soil microbial communities from a Populus tree surrounding site in Tennessee, USA - Soil MetaG P. TD hybrid SBSTD1 (version 2)... | ecosystem: Environmental > Terrestrial > Soil >...
ACGCTGAATCGCGCCGACTTCGAGGACGTGCCGGATCTCAAGCTGGCGTAGTGGCGGACGGACGTGCGCTTAGCAGCCAGGTCGGTCTGCCAGGGCGAACGGATGTGGTCATGGACCAGGCGGTCCGGCGGGCGGCGGTGGCGCGGCCGGACCCGCGGGCGGCACCACCGGCGGGGGCAGCGGCACCACCGGAGGCGGGGGTGCCGGCGGCACAATCGGTGGCGGGGCCGCAGGCCGGACGGCCGGCGACCGCAGGTACTCCTCGAGGTCGCGCATGATCGCGTCGAAGTTCTCCTCGCCCGTGACGTCGAGCACGACGAACCCGAGCACCATGGCCTTGAGCAGAGCGGGCTGGTTCTTCAGCTTTTCCTTCAGGTCGTCCGACTTCTGGACGATCGTCTGCTTCTCTTCAGTGGACAGGTTCTGAAAGGACGCCAGCGAGATCGTGACGAAGCTGTTGGGGAGGTCGAAGTCGGAGTTGCGCGGGACGGCTTCGGCAATCAGCTTGGCGCGCTCGAACACCAGGCGCTGCCGGCGCGAGGCGCGCAGGCGATCCACCTTGCGATCGACCACGCGCAGGATCGATCCGATGACGATGTCCGGCCCGACGCCTACGTCCTTGCCGTCGTCGGTGCGGAACGTGAAGAGCTTCGACCGGAAGACGACCATCGCGCCGAATCCGGCCACCAGCGCCGCGAGTAGCGGCGGCTCGGCCGCTTTCGGAAACACCGCCGGGCCGAACGCGCGAAGCAGGATGAACGCGCAGCCGGAAAAAACGCCGTTGATGGTGAGGTACGCCACGCCGTAGCGGTTGAACGTCGCGCGCAGTGGCTCGTCGCGATAGCGGACGCTGATCTCGGAGAACCCGACGAGCACGCCGCACGCTGTCGCGAGCGAGTGAAACCAGGCGACCGGCGCGAGCCAGCCGGGCAACGATCCGCGCAGCAGCGGGAACGCGACGATCGGAAGGATCAGCACCGCGGCAATGAACACACTTCGGACGACGCGAAACCAGCGATCGTGCGCAGGGTCTTCCCAGAAAGACAGTCCGGCTGGCATGCCCAACCTCCGTCTCCGTTGCAGGTCTACGGCTAGCCCGGGATCTTTTCCAGGTACGTGCGGCCTTTGTCGGTGAGCACGACCGGATCGTCGCCCTTCAGATCAATGTGCTGCAGTGCGATCCAGCCGAAGCGCTCGGCGATAAGGTCGAGAACGGGACGGAGCTGGTTGACGCCAATGTTCAGTTCATCCACCAGCTCGAAGACGGTGCAGCGGTCGTTGCGCTTGCGCAGTGATCTCAGGACGGGCGTGGCGAGGGTCAGCACGGCTTCCTCGATCGTCTGATCCACGGGCGCGTCGGCCGTGCCTCGTGAGCCCTGCGGCCGCTGCTGCTGCTGCGTTTGCGGGTTTTCCCGCTTGATCAGGTAGTCGAGGTTGGAAAGCGGCTTGTCCACGGGGTCCTGCCTGGATGATAGCGGCCGGGCCGGGACCGGTCAACGGGGCCTGCTAGAGTGATGCCGCCGTGACTCGTCCGCACGCCACGCCGGCCCCGGTTCGGTGGCTGACTCAAGGACTCCTGGCTGCCTACTTCCAGCGAATCGATCGATTCCGGCCCGAGCGCGTTCCCGATTCCGGTCCCCTGCTGATCGTCGCCAATCACCCGGGTTCGCTCACCGATGCGTTCATCATCGGCGCGTCGGTCGATCGTCCCGTGCACTTCGTCGCGAGCGTCCAGCTGTTTCGATCGCGCCCGGTCGCGTGGCTGCTCTCGCGCTGCGGCGTGATTCCCATCAATCGCCGGCAGGACGATCCGACGAAGATGGCGACCGTGGCGCAGACGTTCGACGCGTGCGGCGCGGTGCTCGAATCGGGCGGCGCGGTGGGTCTGTTTCCCGAGGGCGTGAGTTACGACGACTCGCAGCTCAAGGAAGTGAAGACGGGCGCGGCGCGTCTGTCGCTCGGTCTCGAAGGCCAGCACCACGGCGCTCTGGGTCTCGCGATCCTGCCAGTCGGATTGACCTACTCGGCGAAGGAGCGCTTCCGCAGCCGCGTGCTCGTGCACTTCGGCGAGCCGCTGGCTGCGCGCCAATGGCTCCCCGCGAGCGACGACGAGTTCCGCGCGAGCGTGCGCGAACTGACAGAGGAAATCGACAAGCAGATCCGCGGCCTGATCCTCGACATCCCGACCATGGAACACCAGCGCATCGTTGACTCGGTGCGCCGCTTGTATCTCGAGAGGCTCCGCGCGGCGAATCTGATCGTGACCGAGCCGCTGACGGAGGACGCCGAAGCCCTGGTGCTCACGCAGGCGATCGCCCGCGCGGTGCAGCACGTCGCCGAGCACGAACCCGCGCGCCTGGCCGCGTTCACGCGCGACCTCGACCGCTACGAGCGATGGCTGCAGCAGCTCGGCCTTTCCGATCGCGCGGTCGCACGTGAGGCTGCACCGCGGGGCTGGTTCGATCGACTGGCCATCGGGACGTTCATGATCGTCATGGCCCCGCTCGCGCTCTTCGGCTGGGTGCACCACCTGATTCCTGCGGCCGTGGTCGCGTGGTCCGTCGAACGCTTCACGCCGGCCGATCGGCGCAAGTCGCAGGCGCCGCTGACGGTGATGCTCTCGGGCGCGGTCGCCGTCGGCGTCTGCTATGCCGCCTACATCGCCGCGATCGACGCGTGGCTGGGCGCCCGGGCGGCGCTCGCGTACGCCGGGATTCTTCCCATTTCGGGCCTGGTGGGCCACGCGTATCTCCACGCGCTGAGGCGGCTCGGCGGCCGGTGGCGTGCGGCCGGTGTGTTTCTTCAGGCGCCCATCGCGCGCCGCACGCTCGTCGCGCTGCGGGGCCGGCTGATCGCCACCATCGACGCCTTCCGGGCGGACTATGCCAAGACGCTGGTGCCGGAGCTCCGTGAGGTGCGATAACGGCCCACGCGTTTTTCCTTGCTGACGGGCCCCTCGCTTATGCACGATGGGCCGCTCAGGTCGGGTATCCAGCACATGGGGGTCGAGACGTGCATCGAGGGTCAGCTCTCGTCGTCAAGATTGCCAGTGAAGCGTGGGAGTTCGAGGAAATCCACCGCCTCAACCACGAAACGTTCACCAAGGAGGTCCCACAGCACCAGTCCAATCAAACCGGACACCTGATCGATCGCTTCCACGACGAGAACACCTACGTGATTGCGATCGACGGCGGCCGGGTCGCCGGCATGATCGCGGTGCGCGGCCAGCGGCCGTTTTCGCTCGACCACAAGCTGCCGAACCTGGACGCGTACCTCCCGGCCGGTCGATCGATCGGCGAACTGCGCCTACTCGCGGTCGACAAGCAGGAACGGATGACGCGGCTCCTTCCGTCGCTTCTGGAGCGGGTCTGGCGTCACTGCCTGAGCCAGGGATTCGACATGGTGGTGATCTCCGCCGTGCTGCGCCAGCTGAAGCTCTATCAGCGGATCGGGTTCGAGGCGTTTGGGCCGCTCGTCGGCACGCCGCCCGTGCTCTTTCAGCCGATGTCACTGACACTCGAGCAGTTCGTCACGCGCGCGCCCCGTCTGGTGATCGGCGACGATCCGTCGGGCGGCGCCACGGCGAGCTTCCTGCCGGGCCCCGTCGACGTCTCCGACGACGTGCGGGCCGCGATGCAGCAGCCGCCGGCATCGCATCGTTCCGGCGTTTCACGCGAAGCTCGACGCCACAAAGGCGCGGCTGCGGTCGCTCGTCAACGCGCGCCGTGTGGAGATTCTGCTGGGCAGCGGCACGACCGCCAATGACGTGATTGCCGGGCAGATCTCGCTCGAGTCGTCGCGCGGCCTCGTCCTGAGCAACGGCGAATTCGGCGAGCGGCTGGTCGATCACGCGACCCGATGGAAACTCGCCTACGACGTGCTGACCGCGCCCTGGGGCGACGCGTTCGACATCGACGCGATCGCGCGCGCGCTGACGCAGGCCCGCGACATCGGCTGGCTCTGGTGCGTGCACTGCGAGACGTCCACCGGCGTGCTGAACGATCTCGACGCGATCCGCGACGTGTGCCGGAACGCCGGCGTGAAGCTGTGCGTCGATGCCGTCAGCTCGATTGGCACCACAGACGTCGATCTCGGCGGTGCGTTTCTGGCGTCAGGCGTGAGCGGCAAGGCGCTCGGCGCCTTTCCCGGCCTGGCAATCGTGTTCCATGACCACGAGGTGTCTCCCGCGCCCACGTCACTGCCGCGCGCACACGACCTCGGCATGTACACGCGCGACCACGGCGTGCCATTTACACACTCGTCGAATCTGCTCGACGCACTGGACGTCGCCCTGGCGAGCGTGAGCTGGCCGGCGCGTTTCCGTGACGTGGCCGAGACGGCCGCGTGGCTGCGCGCCCGCCTCCGCACGCTGGGCTTCACCGTCGTCGGCGCGCCACATCAACCGGCGCCCGGCGTGGTGACGATCGCGCTGCCAGAGGCGATCAACTCCGTCGCGGTGAGCGACGCGCTCGAGCGATACGGCTTCGTCATCGCCGCGCGCAGCTCCTATCTCGCCACGCGGAATTGGATCCAAATCGGGCTGATGGGCCCCTGCACGCGGCCATCGCTCGCGACGCTGACGGCGCTGCTGCTTCAGGCGTGCAACGACGTCTCTTGATCGTCACGGCCTTCGTCACAGCGTACGTGTGGCTGCTCGCGATCACGACGCTGCCGCCGCTGTGGATCGCGCTGATGATCACGCCGCGCGGGCGGCGCGCCGATGCGCTCGTGCGGTGGTACGCGCGCCTGATCCTGCCGCTCGCCGGATGCCCGGTGCGCACGCGCGGTCTCGAGCGTCTGAACGCGGCAACGCCCGCCGTCCTCGTCGCCAACCACTCGAGCTATCTGGATTCGCTCGTGTTGATGGCGGCCATTCCCGTCGAGTACCGGTTCGTCATCAATCACCGCGCGGCCACGTGGCCGCTGATCGGTCTGACGGTGCGGAAGGTCGGCCACATCGTGGTCGATCGGACGAAGCTGGCGTCGCGTCACGCGTGTGCGGTCGACATGCGCGACACGCTTCGGCGCGGCACCTCGCTCATCGTCTTTCCCGAAGGCACGATCGGCGCGCCAGGCCGCCTGCTGCCGTTCAAGCCCGGCGCGTTCCACATCGCAGCAGAGGCCGGCCGGCCCGTGGTGCCCGTCGCGCTTCGCGGCACGCGGTCCGTCGTCGCGGACGGCGTCGGCCACATCCGTCCCGGCCCCATCGATGTGTCGATCCTGGAGCCGCTTCCGACCGGTCCGATCAGCAGAGCCGAAATCAGTCGGCTGCGGGATCGTGCGCAGATGGCGATTGCGCGCGAGGTGCAGGCGACGGCGCCGTGACCGGACGCCCGCGCAAGACGTAGATCGCCGCGCCGACGAGGTTGGCGAGCACGATCAGGCCGGTGATCTTCATCGTGAAGGACAACGAACTCTGTACCTGCACGATGGGAAACACTGACAGCACCACGTAGAGCAGCGTCATCACAAAGCCCGACGCCGCGGCCATGCGGAGCCAGAGCGGCGCGCGGCCGGCGCCGCGCACGCCGACGATCGGCAGCACGAACATGACGAGGTACGTCAGCGCGTAGAAGATCCCGGACGCGTTGTTGAGCAGCTGAAACGCCTCCTGTTCGCCGACGCCGACGATGCTGGCGAGCCCCACGCTCAGGGTGACGGCGCCGACGAACAGAATCGAGTTCACGGGCGTGCGCCACCGCGGGTGCAGCCGCGTGAACCACTCGGGCAGCAGCCGATCCCAGCCCGCGACCATCGGCAGTCGCGTGCTCCCGGTGAAGTTGATGCTCGCCTGAGCCACGCGAACCACGGTCATCATCATGATGACGACCGGCGCGATGCCCGCGGCCATACCCAGGGTGCGCGATCCAATGCCGAGCACTTGAGGAATCGGGCCGATCAGATCGATCGCGTCCGGCCGCACGAAGAACAGCACGGAGCCCGTGCCCAGGATGAACATCGCCGCGATGATCGGCGTGGCAATCACGACGGAGCGCGCGATCGAGCGGACGGGATCGCGGCATTCGCCCGCGACGATCGCGACGTACTCGAAGCCGCCGAACGCGCCGAAACTCATCTTCCCGAGCAGATTCAGGTTCAGCAGCGTCATCGCCGGCACCGCGAGCGAGAACGACGCCGTCGCCGGCGCGACGCCGTGCGCCGCGTTCGCGATCGGCAGCGCCACGAGCGCGGCGAAGAGCACGAGAATCAGCACACCGCCGGCGTTGTGCAGCCACTTGCCGACGCCGAGGCCAATCGCTGAAACGACGACGAGCCCGGCGACGATCGCGCAGGCGGCCACCGTAATCATCGGACGGCTGGCCGCCATCCACGACGCGCCCGGACCCAGCGCGTACGACAGGTACGTCGTGACCTGCAGCCCGATCTCCGAGGTGTTGACGATGACGTACAGCCAGAGATTCCACGCGACCAGAAACCCGGCCATCGGCCCGATGCCGAGCTTCGTCCACTGATACAGCCCGCCTTCGAGCGGCATCAGGCGCGCGAGGTACGTCACCACGGCCGCGCACGGCAGGTAGAACAGCGCGATCGCCAGCAGCCAGAAGACGACGTGCGACGGGCCAAGCCGCGCCGCCGTGCCCACCCAGCCGAGTCCGACGACGAATAAGACCTGTGTGAGGACGAGATCGCGGAGGCCCAGCTCCTTCCGGAACGTCTGGCTGTGGGCTTCGACGTCGCGCTCGGCGCGGCGCAGGTCCTCGACTGACTGCGAGGCTTCGTCGTTCATTCGCGCGAATCATCGCACGTCACACAAGCTTCGCGCCGTCGTCGATGAAATGACCGAATACCACCTCTAATCTCCCCGAGCCGGGATTAGAATCCCCCGTTCTCCCCGGCGAGGAGTCTCTCTATGCCTCGCTTGATTCGCCGAATCCTCACGTTCCTCCCAATCATCGCTGCGGTGCTCATGGTATTCGGCACAGGCGGGGGCGGGGATCGAACCGTCTACGCACAACAGCGCAGTAAACCGCCGTCGAAGGTCGCCGCGATCGTTCAGGATCGCGTGGACAAGATTCGCGCGGCGCGTCTCGCCGGTCCGGCGGCCGCCGCGCGCATCGGCGCTCTCTCGACTCGCACGCTGGCCGTCGCCGATGACGGCTCACTCGAAGTGGAAGTCCACGGGGCGTCCTCCGTCGGCTCGGCCGAAGCGGATGCGCTTCGCGCGCTGGGCGCGACGATCGTTTCGTCAACCGGTGACATTCAGTGGCCGGCGGGCGTCACACCTCCGCCGGACATGGGCATGATCGTCGCGCGGATTCCGTCCGACGCGATTGACGCAGCCGCGGCGTTGTCGTGGGTGGTCGTCATCGCACCGGCGGAACGGCTGGCACCCGACTCCGGTGCGTTCACGAGCGAAGGTGTGGTGCTCCACAAGACGGCGCAGGCCAACTCGCTCGGCTTCACCGGCGCCGGCGTGACCGTCGGCGTGATCTCCGACGGCGTGAGCAACCTCGCTGACGCGCAGGCGCTCGGTGATCTCCCGCCGACGGTGAACGTCCTCAACGCCGGATCGGGCAACGAGGGCACGGCCATGCTCGAGATCGTGCACGACCTCGCGCCCGGTGCCGCGCTCGCGTTTCACGGCACCGGCGGCGGAGTGGCGAGCCATGTCACGGCGCTCAACGCGCTGGCGGCGGCGGGCGCGCGCGTGATCACGGAAGACATCCCGTTCGACGCCGAGCCCGCGTTCCAGAAGGGCGCGGCGACGACGGCCGCTGAATCGCTCGCCGCGGGAGGATTCTCGATTCACTCATCGGCCGGCAATCTCGGCGCCACGCACTCGGCGCGCGTTCCGGCGATCAGCACCGGCACGGGCCCCGACGGCGTCACCAGCGGGTTCGTCGGCTGCCCGTTTTCTCCCACCCAGGCGGTGAACATCGCGACAGGGAACACGTTCGACGTCAGCGTCGGCGGGGGCGGCACGATCTCTGCGACGCTGCAGTGGAGCGAGCCGCGCGCCATCTTCCCGACGCCCGGCCGAGGCGGCTTCACCGACCTCGACCTGTTCATCATGGACTCGACGGCGACGACGTGCCTCGCGACCGCAACCAACGGTCAGGGCGGCGGTATCGGCGACACCATCGAGCAGGCCAGCTGGACTAATCCCGGCGCACCGAACACAGCGGCCACCGTCAAGCTCGTCGTGAACGTCTTCGGCACCTCGTCCGCGGTGGCGCCGCCGACGATTGACCTGCGGTGGCGCGGTGGCAGCGCGCTCGATTCGCCGACCCGCGCAGGCAGTCTCAATCCCGATTCGAATTACACGTTCGGCGCGACATCGGCCGCGGCGGCCAACGCCAGCAATCCGGCGACGAACAACCCCGCCAACATCCCCATAGAAGGTTTCAGCGCCGGCGGTCCCGTGCAGTTGTTCTCCACCACGATTTGCCCGAACGGCGCGGCAGGTGGGTGCACCGGCGTCGCCGGCGCACCGGGCACGACGACGGGCGGGCCGACGTGGACGGCGGCTGACGGCGTGTCCGTGAGCGGCGTCGGAAATTTCGGGAGCGGCAACTGTCCGGCAATCTCGCCTGGCGACTGCCGCTTCTTCGGCACGTCGGCAGCCACGCCGCACGCAGCGGGCGTCGCGGCGCTCGTGCTGGAATCGCTCGGCGGCGCCGCCACGCCCTTCCAGATCAACGACGCGATGGCACAGACGGCGACGGATCGCGGGACGCCGGGCTTCGACAACGTCTGGGGCTGGGGCGTGCTGAACGCACTGGCCGCCGTCGGCGAGGAAGCCGATCTCGAAGTGCTCAAGGACTGCAAGCCTGATGATCCGGTTGATGCGGGCGTGAGCGCGGTGTGCACCATTTTCGTGGACAACCACGGACCGTCGGTCGCACGCAACGTCAAGCTGACCGACACGCTCACCGCCAACGGCACGTTCACGATCGGCACGGTGACACCGAGCCAGGGCACCTGCGCGCCGCCGGCGGCCGGCGTCGTCACGTGCATGCTCGGCGATCTGCCCATGGCCGAGCCGGGCGTGCCCGGCCGCGCGACGATCACCGTGCAGGTCTCGGCACTCGATACGCGGAACATCAACGACGTCGCGACGGCCGTGAGCGACACGTTCGATCCCGACACGTCGAACAACACGGCGAGCGATTCGGTCACCGTGCGCGCCAGCGCCGATCTCTCGCTCACCAAGTCGGATGCACCGGATCCGGTGCTCGCCGGCGCGAACCTGACCTACACCCTCGGGGTCAACAACCTCGGTCCATCCCCGGCGGCGGCAGTCATCGTGAGCGACTTCCTGCCCTCGCACGTCACCTTCGTCTCGGCAGCCGGTACCGGCGGCGCGTCCTGCACCGCAGGTGTGCCGGGCGATCCCTCGCGGCCGACGGAGTGCAACTTCGGCACGCTGGCCTCCGGCGCCGCCCGCACGATGACCGTGGTGGTGACGGTGAATCAGGACGCGGGCCCGGCGCTGACCAACGACGCCAGCCTGCGCAGCGACACACACGATCCGAACGACTCGAACAACGTCGCGTCGGCGACGACGACCGTGAACAAGGCGGCGGACCTGGTGATCAACAAGACCGACTCGCCGGATCCGGTGCTGGCGGGACGCCTGCTGACCTACTCGCTGAAGGTCTGGAACGCGGGTCCATCGAAGGCGACCGCGGTCGTCGTCGAGGATCTGCTGCCCGATCAGGTGGACTTCGTGAGCGCGACGTTCTCGAACGGCACCGGCACGTGCGTGGTGCTCGACGTGAATCCGGCGCCGCCGACGAAGAAGGTGAGCTGTCAGCTCGGCGACATGTCGCCGAACGTGGCCTCGCCCGTGTTCATTTTCGTGAACACGACGGTGAAGAGCAACGTGCCCGACAGTACGCTCATCAGCAACACCGGCACGATCGCGAGCTCGACGCCTGATCCGACACCGGCCAACAACAGCCAGACGATCCAGACGACCGTGCTCAATCGTGCGGACCTGGTGACGCTGAAGACGTCCGACGCGGATGTCTACAAGGCCTCGGCCACGGTCATCTACACGATCCAGGTCACGAACAACGGACCATCCGACGCGTTGAACGTGGTCGTCGTGGACAACCTGCCTGACGTGAAGCAGGCCATCTACGTCTTCGATACGGGCGGTTGCACGCTCGCCGCCAACACGCTCACGTGCAATCTCGGCACGATTGCCGCCGGAGCATCGAAGAGCTTCAACGTGCACGAAACGGTGAAAGGCAAGAAGGGAGCCATCGACAACAAGGCGACCGCGTTTACGACAACGTTCGACCCGAACACGGTCAACAACGTCTCGATTCGCACCGTCTTGATTGGCGGCGCCGTGAAGTAATGCCTGCGCGCCCGGGCCGGCACTCGCCGGTCCGGGCGCGGTTTCATGGTGCTATGCTCCGGCGCATGAAGCCCTTCCTGATCTGCGGTGCGCTGCTCCTCGGCGGCGCGTCGCTGGCACCTCTCGCGGCGCAGTCGGGTTCCAATAGTCCAGAGAGCCTGATTCGCGCGCTCGTCACGTCGATGTACGCGAACGACGTCGCGACCTACGAGAAGCTCACGCTGCCCGATCCGCGCCGCGCGCGGCTCACGGCCGGCGGCCGCGTGAACGAGGAGGCTCTCCGCGAGCTCAAGGAGGATCCGGGCTCGCTGCAGATCAAGATGAAACGGCCCTATCTCTTTCAGGGCAAGCCCGTAAAGCCGGATGCGAGGGGCAACTACCCTGTCGGCACGACCGTGCTGTTTCGCGCAGCGCATCGCGGCGGTCCGATGACGGTGCCGCTCGTGCGGCGCGACGAAGGCTGGCGCGTTGACGTGCGCTGGTGGGTCGCGATGACCGATCTGATGAGCGGCGCGATGCCGAAACGTGGCACGGCCGACTACGCCGCGCGTGCGCTGGCGGGCGCGCTGGTCACGCTCGATCGTCAGAGCGCGATCAAGCTCGTGATGCCAGGCTCCGATCTCGCCATGCTCTTCGACGGCGCGCCGCGGCAGCGCGAGCCCTCAGGCGTGCTCGAGGCTTCGGTCGCCGAGATGCCGCTCGTCCGGATCGGACCCGGCGAGTTCTATCCCATGCCATCCGGCCGCATCGTCGAAGGCACGAACAAGGACGATGAGCAGGTGCTCGTCGGACTGTTTGGACCGACGGAGATTCCATTCGTCGTTCACAACGTCAAAGGCGAATGGCGCGTCGAGGCCGAGCCGTATTACATGCTCCTGCTGGGGTAATCACGGCCGGACAGGCTGCGGCTCTGCGCCGGCCGCGGCCCTTGCTACAATGGAAAGTTTGTAGCGGGCGACATCCATGATTTCAGTGCAAGGCGTCTCCATGCGGTTCGGTTCCAAGCTGCTCTTCGAGGACGTGACCACTACGTTTTCCAAGGGCCGCCGGTACGGTCTGACCGGACCGAACGGATCCGGCAAGTCCACGTTCATGAAGCTGCTCACCGGCGAGTCGCTGCCGCAGAAGGGCACGGTCGTCCGGCCGGCGAAGCTCGGTGTGCTGCGTCAGGACCAGTTCGCATTCGATGCGTTCCGCGTGATCGATACGGTCGTCATGGGCAACCAGCGCCTGTGGCAGACGCTGCAGGACCGCGAGGTGCTCTACGCCAAATCGTCGATGACCGACGAGGACGGGATGCGCCTCGGCGAACTGGAGGGCATCGTCGGTGAAGAGGACGGCTACTCCGCGGAAAGCGACGCGGCGGTGCTGCTGCAGGGCCTCGACGTTCCCGACGCGCTGCACGACAGGACGATGGCGGAGCTGCAGAGCGGCCAGAAAATGCGCGTGCTCCTGGCGCAGGCGCTGTTCGGCCATCCGGAAGCGCTGCTGCTCGACGAGCCGACAAACCACCTCGACCTCGACTCGATTCACTGGCTGCGCGAGTTCCTCATCCGCTACGACGGCACGCTCATCGTCATCTCGCACGATCGCCATTTCCTGAACGAGATCTGCACGCACATTGCGGACATCGACTACCAGACGATCATCACGTACACCGGCGGCTATGACGACATGGTGCTGGCCAAAACGCAGATCCGCACGCGCATCGAAGCCGACTACGCGCAGCGGGACAAGAAGATCGCGCAGCTGAACGATTTCATCGCGCGGTTTTCCGCGGGCACGCGCTCGAGCCAGGTGCAGTCGCGCCGCAAGGAAGTCGAGCGCCTGGAGACGAGCGCATTGGCACGCTCGAACATCCAGCGCCCGTACATCAAGTTCACGATGGCGCGTCCGTCCGGCCGGTTCGCCATCGAGTTCTCGGACATCACCAAGAGCTTCGGCGACCTGGCGGTGATCAAAGGCTTCAGCGGAATCGTGAACCGGGGCGAGAAAATCGTGCTGGTAGGACGGAACGGCCAGGGCAAGACGACGCTGCTCAAGGCGCTGATGTCGGACGCGCCTGGCGTCGACCTCTCGCCGAACGATATCGACGGCGGCAGCATCCGGTGGGGCCACGAAGTCTCAGTCGGCTACTTTCCCCAGGATCATACGGGCGCGATTGCCAAGGGCACGACCGTGGTCGAGTGGCTGCACCAGTTCGATCCGGACGCCGCCCGGCAGGACATCCACGGTCTGCTCGGGCAGATGCTGTTCAGCGGCGAAGACGGGTTCAAACCGACCGACGCGCTGTCCGGCGGAGAAACCGCGCGGCTGCTCTTCTGCCGCATCATGCTGCTCAAGCCCAACCTGCTCGTGCTCGACGAGCCGACGAACCACCTCGACCTCGAGTCGATCAACGCGCTGAACGTGGCCCTGCAGAAGTTCGAAGGCACGGTCCTGCTCGTGACGCACGATCAGGACGTGATGGAGGAAGTCGGCACGCGCGTGTGGCACCTCGAGAACGGCGCCATTCGGGACTTCAAAGGGTCGTACGAGGAATACGAAGCGACACTCGTGTGACACTGGCGGAAGACGGATTGGAACTGGCGCAGTTCGGGACTCGGGACTCGGGACTCGGGAGAGCTTCACGGTTTCCCGATGATTTCCGGAT
>Ga0111538_10009493_pt1 | contig 12982 bp, 9 predicted proteins | sample SoiMethybrSBSTD1_FD_79669 | JGI IMG/M metagenome (GOLD analysis project Ga0111538, IMG submission 79669) | Bulk soil microbial communities from a Populus tree surrounding site in Tennessee, USA - Soil MetaG P. TD hybrid SBSTD1 (version 2)... | ecosystem: Environmental > Terrestrial > Soil > Tree...
AACGCGCACTGGTACTTTCGTGCGCCCGGCGGCATCGGCCGAAGCCATGTACGATCCCGACGTGTACGGGCTCGGCGCGATCGAAAGCGTGACCGTGAAGCGTTGAGGTGTACCGAGCTCGGGACAAGTCCTGTCCCGAGCGCTGGATGAAGCTGTCCAGCAGGCAGCACAGCTCGCTAGTTCGTCTTGGCTGCGTTTTGCTCAATTCGCGCAAGCCGACGCGCGTGCAATGCGCAGCCTTTGCTCGACGAGTCGTAGCCGCTTGCCTGTTCGGGTGAATTTCGCGGGAACGAGCAGGCTCGGACGGTGGCACGGCGCGTGCTGGAGCGCGGGGCATGCGGAACGATTCCGATCCTTCGATCGCGGCTCTCCTCGAGCGCCTGTACGCGGTCATTTCGTTCGAAGAGGGCGACGAACCGAACTGGCACGGCCTCAAGGAGCTGTTCTCGGCTCACGGGCGGATCACGCGCATCACGCCGGAAGGCACGGACTACATGGACCCGTCGAGCTTCCTCGAGATGACTCGGGACCTCTTCGAGATGGGAGCTTACACCAGCTTCTACGAGTTCGAGGTGGCGCGAACCATCGAGCAGTACGGCGACATCGCGCAGGTCTGGAGCTCGTACGAGACGCGTCGCAACCGTGATGCGCGCGACGCTCTGGGCCGCGGAATCAATTCGATCCAGCTGATTCGCGATCAGGGCGCATGGCGCGTGCTCGGTCTGTTGTGGGACGAGTCGCAAACCCAGTCGCTTCCGAGCTTCACCGACCTCTCGAAAGGAAATGCATCACATGGCCAAGCCTGAATCCTTCTTCTCCCGCGGACGCAAATTTCAGACGGCGGACCGCATCGTGTCGGAATGCCAGCGTCTAGGTCTGATCATGCAACGCGGCGATTCGGGGGACGGCGCGGAGTGGGTCGTCGACGGAAAGCCGCTCAAGAACCTGGGATCGTGCAGCTACATGGGGCTCGAACGGCACCCGGCGCTGCTCGACGGCGCGGAGGCCGCGCTCCGTGAGTTCGGCTCCAACTTCTCGATCTCCAGGGCCTACCTCGAGTGCTCGCTGTACCGGTCTCTCGAAGCGGCCCTCGAGTGCATCATGGATCGGTACGTCATCGTCGCGCCGTCGACGACGATGGCGCACTTGGCCGCCCTGCCCGTGCTGGTCGGCGACGACGACCTCGTGCTCGTGGATCAATTCGCACACGCCAGCATCCACATGGCCACCGACTTGATCGCGGACGTGCCGATCGAGCGGATCCGGCACAGCCGGATCGATTTACTGGAACAACGGCTAGAGGAGGCCGGAAACCAATACGAGCGCGTCTGGTACCTGTGCGACGGCATCTATTCGATGCTGGGCGACTTCGCCCCGTTCGAGGAGCTCGAGAGCCTCTTGCGGCGCTACCCGAAGCTGAACCTGTACGTGGACGATGCCCATGCGATGAGCTGGACGGGACGCCACGGGCGGGGCGCAGCGCTGACTCGGCTCGGAAATTTCGATCGCGTCGTCGTGGCCGTCTCCTTGTCGAAGGCGTTCGGGGCGACCGGCGGAGCGCTCGCTCTTCCGACGCAGGAGCAACGTGATCGCGTGCGTCGCTGCGGGGGTCCCTTGATGTTCTCCGGCCCGATCCCTCCGGCCGGGCTCGGCGCCGCACTGGCGTCGGCCAAGTTGCATCTGAGCCCCGAGTTCGAAGGCATGCAGGCGGAGCTCCAGGAGCGAATGCACGTCGCCCGCACGGCCCTCAGTGAGGCGAGACTCAAGCTCGCGACCGACGCCGATACGCCGATTTTCATGATTCACTACGACTCGCCGCAGGTAGCGCAGTCGGTCGTCGCGGCACTGCGGGCGCGCGGCTTCTACTCGTGCGTGAGCATGTTTCCCGCCGTACCCATCAACAAGCCGAGCATCCGCTTCACGGTGAGCCGGCACAATCCGATCGCCGACATCCGAGCGATGGTCGAAGCTCTGGTGGAGGTCTCAGCGACTCTTTCGCCGTCGTCGTTTCAAAGGTCGACGCCGCCGCTTGCGGTTCAGGAGCCCGAACAGCGTTTGCTCGTGGGAACGTGACACGATCGCGAAGAGCTTCTAGTTCCGGGGCTCGAGCAGACGCCGGAGACCGCGCTCGCCCCGCCACATCGCCCAGCGGTGGCTGAGGACCAGTAGCCGGCGCAGCCGCCGCGCCGCGCGTGCGAGCAGCGCTTGTCTGAGCTCGACGTCCCACGTGAAGCGCGCCCTGGTCACGCCGTCGCGTTCGTCGAAACGCCAGCTGCCGTGCCCCTCGAGATCGCCGTGTGACACGACCGCGAGCATCCGATCGGGCTCTGCCGCCACGATCTCGACGTCGGCCCGAAGCGCGATCGGCAAGATCCCTTTGATCCGAAGCTCCGCGTGTCTGCCCACCACCTCGGGCGCCGCCCCGTCGCCGACCACGCGCACGTTCGGCCAGAACTTCGCCAGCGTGGCCAGATCGGCAAGCGTTTCGTAGACGCGCGCGACCGGGGCCCGCACGCGCCATTCGCTCACGAGGTGGAAATTCTCAATAGGCATGGCTGCGCTCGAAGCGCCGGAACAGCCTCCCGCCGTCGAGCAGCGCGTCGGCGGGCCGGAACGGCAAGAGCGCCGCGGCGCGCGCGATCGACGCGGGCAGCGGGTCGGGAGCCGGGCGCGGCAGTGCGAGGGAACGACTCCGGCCATAGCGCTCGAGCACGCCTTCCGCCGCGAGCCAGCCCGAACGCGCCGCGCTTTCCATCGACGACGGGAGGCCCGTGCGCGTCCAATCCCCCGCCACGAACAGCCCCGGGATCGGCCCGCAAATCGCGGGCCGCAACCGCTCGCTGCCCGGCGCCGGGCAGTGGATCGCGAGCGGTATCCGCTGCACCGAATAGCGCAGTACGTGCGCGGCGCGCGCGATCGGGAGAAACTCCGCGATTTCGCGCTGGATACCGCTGGCGATCAGATCGTCGTCGAGCCCATCCACGCGGTGGCTGTAGATCACGTTGGCGGCGATCAGTGACGGGCGATCGCCGTAACCGCGATACACGTTCGACAGGTCGTAGAAATCGCAGCCGAAGTCTTCGGCTCGAAAAGCGCGTGCCCACATCCGCCGCCGCGTCAGCTTGCGATCGAACCACAGGAAGACGCTGACGTATGGCACGGCTTCCCAGCGATCGAGCTGGGCGAGGCCCGGTGCCCGGTCGGCGAAGGACTGCGGCAGCATTTCGGCGAGCGCCCGGGCGGGCAGCGCAGTCACCAGGTTCTCGGTGTAGAGGGTGGTTCGGTCGGCGAGCCTGACCGCGTGCAGGCCGTTGCCGCGGTCGAGGATGGCGCTCACCTCGGTGCCGGTGCGGACCTCGCCGCCGTGGCGATCGATGAAAACCCTGGCCGCGTCGTCGAACAGATCGCCGAGTCCCCGATCCGGGAAGCCGAAGCGCGGGCCGCGCTGGGACAGCAGGAAGCGCGCGAAGCGAAACAGCGCGCCCGCGGAGCAGCGCTCGAGCGGGACGTTCAGGATCGCCAGTGTCATCAGCGCCCAGAGCGAGCTCAGCGAGCGCTCCGGGACGCCCAGGCGGCGCAGCGCGCTGGCCGCGTCGATCGCGTCCAGGCGCACCACGTCCTTTTCGTCGATCTGCAGCGCGAACAGGAGCGCCGGCAGGTTGGCCGCGATTTCGAACGGCGTCGCCTGCGCGCGGGCGAGCAGCGCCGGCAAAAAATGGAGCGGCGCCGGCGCCCGGTCGAGCCGCGCCTCGTAGGCTTCTGCGCGATCCGCGACCGTCAGCCGCGAGTCGTCGTCCCAGACGATGCGTTCCGCGGTGCCCAAGAGCTCGAGCAGGCCGAGGACGTTCGCGTAGTTGTCGAGAAAGACGTGGGGACCGATCGGCAGCACGTCTCCGGTGCCGGGCTCGGTGAAGCTGCGCGCGCGGCCTCCGAGCGCGGGCGCGGCTTCGAGCAACAACGCGTGCAGACCTTCACGAGCCAAAGCGGTCGCACAGGTAACGCCGGCGATACCGCCGCCGACGACGATGACGTCGAAATCGGGTTTCGTGCTCGGCCGCCTGGGTTGGTCAATACAGTTAACCTCGGCGGGTGCATGCGCAAACGTGGCTTACGCGCACGCGTCGGAATGCCTCACCAAGCAGGCGAAGCCGGGGGAAACCCGGTTCAGCTGCGTCGCTGCGACGCGGCCGGAGTCTGCGGCCCGAGCGCGTCCGCTAGATCGGCTTCGAGCGCCGCAGGCGCGTTCAGCTGATCGAACAGCGCGCCGATCTCGCGCACGAGCTCGATGCTCGGTCCGATCGCCAGAGCTTGCGCGTGGAGGTAGGAGAGCGAGCTCTCGACGGTTTCGAGCTCGACCTCGATCGCCCGCCGCGTGGACACGACGCGCTCGCGCTGGTTTCTGCGGCGCTGGGCAAGATTGATCGCCTGGCGGATCGTCATTCGGACGCCGAGATCGGTCTCGGCGCTGAACGCGGCGTTGAGCCGAGCGATCTCCTGCTCGAGCGCGGCCTGCGGCGTTTCGTCGAGAAAGCGCGAGAGCCGCTGCGCGCCCTGGCACAACGCGACGAATCTCGATTCGAGGCTCGGCAGCTTGTCGAGCGCGTGGCCGAGCTCCGAGTCGGGCGGAGCGCCGATGCGCGCGCCGATGTCGCGGAGCATCCCGCGCAGCGCGAACAGGCGGCTGGCGTATCCCGGCTCGAGCCCGTGGAAGTCCGGTTCCGGCGCGGCGGCGGCGCTCGGCGCCGCTGCTCGGCGATCGACCCAACGTCGGAAAACCGGCAGATTCGGCGCGGCTCCCAGCCAAGCGAGCTCGAGCGCGAGTCCGACTGCGAGCGGTACGAACGACGCGGCGGCGAGCGCGAACAAGGCCGCGCCGAAGAGCAGTATCAGGTTGTACTGCACCAAAAAGGCGCTCGATAGGTAACCCTTCTTGGCGCGTCCATCAGTTGCGATCAAGGTTTCGTGATGAGCGGTCATCCCTGTTGCTTTCGGATGAAGAGAATGTCGGTGCGGCGATTGTGGGCGCGGCCTTCGGGAGTGCTGTTGGAGCCGATCGGATTCGCGGCGCCGTTGCCGCGCGCGACCAGGCGCTTGGGCGAGACGCCCTTCGCGACCAGGTAATTCACGATCGCCTGGGCGCGCTGCTCGCTGAGCTCTTGATTGTCTTTTCTATCGCCGATGCTGTCGGTGTTGCCCTCGATGCGTGCCACCATGCCGCGCGCGATCTCGAGCTGCGGCAGGACCTGCTGGTTGATGACCGCGATCGACTCCGGAACGAGCTCGGCACTGCCGCTGCCGAAGTTGATCGAAACCGGCTTGGTGAACACCGGGGTCCCGCTGCGCGCGCGTTCCGGCTCGTAGAGCTCTGATTTGGCCGCCGCGGGTTTGCCGGCTGCCTCCCAAATCCGGCGCACCGCGCGATCGTCGCGCAGTGTGATCGGCGCGAAGCGCTCGGTGATCGCGGCATCCTTGTAGTTGATCCAGATGCCGTCGGCCTGATTGTAGACGCGATCGAACGCCGGCGAGCTGCCGTCGAGCCCGAAGAATCCGACGTTGTCGGCCAGATCCGTCCACTTGGCCCAGGTCAGAGCCTCGTACGTCTTTTCGTAGCCGAGCTCGTCGCGGAAGCGAGAAGCCGAGTTCGTGATCAGGCGCGCGGCGGCGGGACGATCGCGCTCGGCGCGTGCGACCGCGTCGAACCAGACCCGAGCCAGCTTCTCCACGACGTCGGGAGCCGCGGTGACGAGGTCCTTTCTCGCGAGCAAGACGTCGGCGATCAGGTCGGTGGCGTCGGCCGTCGAAAACAGCCGATGGGCACCGGGCTGGCTCGCGAGCGCCAGGGTAACGTCCGGCTCCCACAGACAGGCCACGTCGATCGCGCCCTTCTCGAACAGCTTGCGGGCGAAGGTCGGGTCGTCGGGCGAAAACGCGGTGTCCTTACGCACCTGCGCCGCCTCGGCCGGCGTGAGCTGCGAGTTCGAGATCATGAACTCGAAAACGGTGTGGTCCGGGGAGAACGCGAGCGTGGCGGATTTCTTGCCGCGAATGTCCTCGACCTTCTGGACCGCCTTGGTCGAGATGCAAGCGTCGCCGCCGCGCGACCAGTCGATCTGCAGCACCGCGCGCACCTCGACGCGAGCCGCCTTGTAACCCTGGAGGCTGATCGGAAGCTCGTCGACGGTCTGCCAGACGAAGTCGACCTCGCCGTTCTGCAACGCCTTGTTCTTGGTCGGAGCGTCCTCGATGAACACGATTTCGAGATCGAGGCCGCGCGCCGCGGCGATCGAACCAGGCTGAGTCTTCAGGCCGCCGGCGCCAACGACCAGCGCCATGTGACCGGGCCACTGCGACAGCGCCACCCGCACTGGTCGTTCGACACCCGGTCGGGGAGCGGCCGCTGCCTGCGGCGGAGCGCCTGTGACCGGAGCCGGCACGGCGGCGATCGGCTCGCCGCGCGCTTCGAAGCGCTTGCCGTAGGTGTGAAAGGCAGTGGCCGCGGCGCCGACTACGATCGCGGCGAGCAACACTTTGGAGAGCGTGGTCAAACGTTCCATGGCGATGCGATCTTCGAGCGAGATTATCGTCGCGGCAGTGCGGCTGGCCAACAGCGCCGAGTCCTTTGTGCAGGCGCGCACGCCGCGATGACGCGTTCGGTTCACACGCGTGTTGCGAGATTGTTAACGCGGGCGGTGGGGAAACTTCGGCGAAACGCGGACGCTGCTTTGCCGGAACGAACGTGTCAGGGTCAGGGCATCGGACAGCACAGCGTGCCCGCCGTGTTGTTGCCGAGACAGCCGCCGAAGAACTCGTTCGGCGAGCTCTCGTCGAGGCCGCAGTCGTACCAGTTGCAAACATTGCCTTCGCTGTCGAAAGTGGTGGTGCCGTTGCTGCCGGGTACGCACACGCGCATCGGACTCCCGTAGCAGTCGGTGCCGACGCTGATCGAGACCGTGCATTCGCCGGGTCCGGTGCCGCTCCAGAGCAGATTGTCGTTCGTCCAGTAGTGGTGCGTGGGAACCTTGCCCTCGAAGTAGCCAACCCACTGTAGCGCCGAGCAGGCCGCGAAACCGGTCGCACAGAGTGAATCGCGGCTCGCGTAGTCCACCGCTCCGGCGCAGCCGACCATTTTGCCTGAGAAGGTCTGATCGGCGGTGCCGTCTGCGCAACCGACGCTGCAGTCCGTGGTCGGCTGGCCGGTGCCGGCGCCGCTGCAGTTCTCGTTACAGCTACCGCACGCGTCGCGGTGGCCGTCGTCGCAGCTCTCGGTGTCGGGGCACAGCACGCCGTCGCCGCACACCGATCCCGAGCCCGGACCAGTGCACGTCGCGTTGCACGCGCCGCAGCTCGTGGCTCGCCCGTCGTCGCAAGTTTCGGTGTCCGGGCACACGATGCCGTCGCCGCAGCTGCTGCCGGTGCCGGCGCCGGTGCAAGTGGCGTTGCAGGGTCCGCACGCGGTGGTCTTGCCGTCGTCGCAGGCCTCGGTGTCGGTGCAGCGCACGTTGTCGCCGCAGATCGAACCGGTTCCGGGGCCGGTGCAGGTGGCGTTGCACGCGCCGCACGCGGTGGTTTTGCCGTCGTCACACTTTTCGGTTTCGGGACACACCACGCCGTCGCCGCAGCGCGAACCCGTGCCGGGCCCGCTGCAGGTGGCGTTGCAAAGCCCGCACGCGTTGGTGCCGCCGTCATCGCAGGTCTCGCCGGGATCGACGCGGCCGTTGCCGCACACGCAGCTCACGCCGTTGCCGGTCCCGGTGCAGGTGGCGTTGCACGCGCCGCAACCGTTGGTTTCGCCGTCATCGCAGGCTTCGGTGTCGGGGCAGATCACGCGGTCGCCGCAGATCGAGCCGGTGCCGGGACCAGTGCAGGTGGCGTCGCACGGGCCGCATGCCGTTGTCTTGCCATCGTCACACTTTTCCGTGTCTGTGCAGACCTGACCATCGCCACACGTCGAACCGGTGCCGGGCCCGCTGCAGTCGACGTTGCATTTTCCGCATGCGGTCTGAAAGCCGTCGTCGCACTGCTCCGTCTCCGGGCACACCAGGGCGTCTCCGCAGCTCGAACCAGTGCCGGCCCCGGTGCAGTCGGCGTTGCAGCTACCACAGTCGTCGGCGTAGCCGTCGTCACAGGTTTCGCCCGGATCGATCGCTCGGTTTCCGCAGCGCGGGCCGGCATCGCCCCGGTCACCGCCGGCGTCGCCGCTGACCATCCCCATTCCGCCTCTGGCGTCGCCAGCGTCTCGATCGGCTCCGCCGCTGCCGCCGCTGCCGGTCGTCCCACCCGTGCTGCCGGCGCTCCCGCCGCTGCCCGCCCGCCCCCCGCCTTCGGCGCTGGCTCCTCCTCCATCGACGCTGGCGGCTTGCCGGGATTGGGTGAACGGCTCGCCGCAGCCTGCGGTGAGTCCGCCTGCCAGGCCCCAGATTGCCAAAAAGAGCGATCGCGTCGAGTGAGTCAAAAGTCCCCTACGTGGCCGACGTTTGCGTCGACCGGCCCGACCCCCGATGGGCGGTCGAACGCCTCCGGAGCAGATACGAGCCAGCGGGCGATTGAGATCGAGCCCAGCCTCAAAAGGCCTGATTGACCCCGAAGTACACGCCGGTGCCGTCGGGCGAGCGCGCGGCGTCGATCCGGATCAAGAACGCTTTTCCCCACCGAAATCGCACACCTCCGCCGACCCCGTACTTGAGCCCGACGCCCGTTCCATCGAGCTCCGGTTGCGGGTCGATGTCGGTCCATACGCGCCCGCCGTCAAGAAATGCCACCGGACCAATCTCGAAACGCTGCGAGCCGAGCGAGGGGCGGAGCAGCACCGAACGAAGCTCCAGATTGCCGACGACCTTGAGCTTACCGGCGTAGCGGCCAACCGGTACACCGCGAACCCCCGATTCGCCCCCCGGGGCGTTGAAGGAGTCGAGGCCGCTCACGCGCGATAGCAAATAAAACGGAGGGTTGCCCCACATGACGTCGAACATCAACCTGGCAGCGAGCACCAGCGTGTCCCGGTGAATCGGCAGGTAGTAGCTGGCATTCGAGTCGGCGCCGCGGAAGCTCTCGTCTCGGCCGTACGCCTGACCGGTGCGCACGGAAGCTTCGTGGAAGATTCCGCGCGTGGGTGACGTCTCGTCGTCGCGGGTGTCGATCGCCGCGCCGGCCGTGGCAACGACCAGCCAGTGATCGGCACTGCCGCGCAGCGCCGAGCGCACGCTCTCGCCCGACGCGCCGTCGAGATCGAGCGCCAGCCGGCTGCCCGCATGAACCGTGAGTGCGTTGTAGCCGGCATCGACTTGACCGAAGACGAAGACATCGGGCGTGAGCTCGAGGCGCAGCGTGGGCTGGAGGCTCGGGTAGATGCGGTCGTAGTGCTGAAACCGCCGCTCGCTGCCGAGGTCGCGGCTCGCGTTGCCGATGCCGTAGTAAGGCGCGGCCGAGTTGCGGGTGAAGCGCGCTCGAATCACGAGGCGCAGGCGCCGGACCAGCTCCGGGAAATCCGCGTCGAGCTGGTGGTCCTGGTACGGAAAAGCGAAGTCGCCGTCGTCGTCGGTCTTGCCGGCGGCGAACGTGAGCAACTGGAGGCGCCAGCGGTACGGCTCGTACCCGCTGGAAAACCGCGCGACGCTCGCGAGCGCTCCAACGCCCAGCCCGAAGTCCGTGCTCGCCGTGACGACAGGTAGCGCGCCGGGCTCCAAGCGTTCCGGATCGAGCTTCGGCTCGGCTCGCGCCGAGAGCGCAAAAACCATCGCGGCTACCCCGCAGCGCGATCGCCGAAAGCGGAAGGAACGCGGAGCAGGCGAAGGCACGCGGACGTTACGAGCTTCCGGCTCGCTCGGATCCGAGGTCTCCCCCGTTGCCTCGGCTCAGAAGAAGTTTCCGATCGTGAACTCGAAAACGCTCGACTCTTCGTAGGGCAGGGGCTTGAACGGGAAGCCCCACTCGAAGCGCAGCGGGCCGAGCGGCGAGAACCAGCGAATGCCGAAACCCCACGACGTGCGGAGCAGGGCGAGATCCTCGATGCCGTCGAAGCAGGGGCTGATTGCTTCGAACGGGATCGCGGCGCCGCCGTTCTTGCAGTAGTTGCCCTCGAGGTTCCAGGCGTTGCCGGCGTCGGTGAAGAGCACGCCGCGGATCCCGACCTTCTCGATGATCGGGAATTCGAGCTCGAGGTTCTGGAAGTACATCAGGTTGCCGCCGATGCTCGCAAAGTCGGTGATCGGGCGGCTGTTCGGATCGAGCGCGGTGGTGAGATTGACGCGCGGGCCGATGCTGCGAAAGCGAAACCCGCGCACGTCGAGAATGCCGCCGAGAAAGAAGCGCGCGAAGATCGGAACGCCCTCGCTGGAGGGACTCGTCACGTGGCCGGCCTCGCTGTTCAGCTTGATCACGAAGCCTGCACCGAGCGGATAGTAGATGCGGCCGACGAAGCGGTGGCGCAGAAACTCGGTTTCGGAGCCGAGCAGCTCGGAGGCAAACTCGGTCGACCCGCGCAGGTACAGGCCGCTCGTGGGAAACAGCCGGTTGTCGCGGGTGTCGTAGGTGAGCGCGGGCCGCAAGCTCGAGGTGAGCCCGTCGTTGAACAGGTTGGCGAGCGGCAGGCGCGTGAACACGCTGACCGCGCTCGAAGTGCCCAAGAACGTCGATTGCGTCTCGGTGCTGACCTCGTCGAGCTCCGCGGTGTAGGTGAGCGAGGCCGTGAGCTCGGGCTCGACCAGGGGATAGCCGAAGGTCAGCGCGCCGCCGGTGCTCGACTGTGAAAAGTCGTTGAAGATGCGGAGCTGGTCGTAGAGGTCGACGCTGGCGTTGAATTTGCTGTCGAGAAAGTACGGCTCGAAAAAGCGCAGATTGATCAGCTGTCTCAAGCCGCTGATCTGAGCCTGCAGGCTCAAGCTCTGCCCGTTGCCGAACAAGTTCGCCTGCTGCACCTGGGCGGTGGCGATGAAATTCTCGATGCTCGAGAAGCCGGCTCCGACCTGGAACGTGCCGGTCGGGCGTTCGCTGACCTCGATGTAGACCACCATCTTGTCGGGCGCCGAGCCGTCTTCTTGCGAAATGTCGACGCGCTCGAAGAAGCCGAGCGCCGTGATGCGCTTGCGCGATTCTTCCAGCTTGGTCTCGTTGAACAGATCGCCCTCGGCGACCTCGAGCTCGCGGCGCACGACCTTGTCGCGGGTCTTGCTGTTGCCGCGCACCTCGATGCGCTCGAAGTACACGAGCGGGCCGCGCACCACCGGCACCTCGATGTCGACCTCGCGGCGCTCCGGATCGAGCCGCGTCTGGGGAGAGGCCTCGACCTTGGCGTAGCCGTGGTCTCGGTACAGCGTGCGGATCGCCTGCAAATCCTCGAGCAGTTCGGCGCGGTTGAAATAGTCGCCGCTCTTGGTGCGCACCATCATCCTGAGGTTGCGCCGGCCGCCGATCGGCTCGACCTCGTTGCCGTCGGGGCCGCGTTCGTAGACGCGGAGCTGGCGAATCCGGTAGCGAGGGCCCTCGTCGATGGTGATCGAAACCTCGATCCCGTTGCGATCCGGCGTCAGCATGATGCGCGGCGTGTTGATCGTCACCGACAGAAAGCCGCGGTCGTAGTAGAGGGCGCTGATCACCGCGATGTCGCGCTCGAACGCGTCCTGGCGGAACGGCCCGCCCGAGCCGAAGGCGAAGAAGCCGGATTGACCGGTGAACATCACCTCGCGAAGCTCCTCGTCCGAGATGTGCTCGTTGCCGATGAAGGTGATGCGGCGCACGCTCACCTGGCCGTGTTCCTCGATCTTGAAGCGGACCGTGACCTCGTTGTTTTTCTGGGGAATGATCTCGCTCGTGACCTCGGCGAGAAAGAACCCCTTCTCCGCGTACATGTCGCGGATCTTCTGCACCGCGCGCCGCACTGCGGGCTGGCTGAGTACGGTGTCGGCCTTGACCTCGAGCGCCTCGCTGAGGTCGTCGTTGTCGATCTCCTGATTGCCTTCGAACTCGACGGCCGCCACGTTCGGCCGCTCGCGGACCAAGAACCTCAGCGTCACACCCGAGTCGGTCCGCTCCAGGTCGACCTCGATGTCGTCGAAGAAGCCGGAGTTCCAGAGCTCGCGCACGTCCTGGGTCAGGGTCTCGGGCGCGAACGCCTGCCCCGAGCGCTGATGCAGGTAGCTCAGGATGTCGCCCTTGGTGATGCGGCGATTGCCGGCCACCTCGATGCTGACGATGCGCAGGCCACGGGCCTTTTCGACTTCGCTCGGCGCGAAGCGAGGCGCGCTGACCGAACGCCCACGCGGCGTGGGGCTGGCTTCCGGCGGCGTCGCAGGGACCTCCGACTCCGCGGCGGGTGGAGTGGCCGCCGGCTGCTCCGGTTCGGCCGGGGCGACCGGCGGTGCGGCTGCCGGGGGCGGAGCAGGCTTCGGTGGCGGTTTTGGCGCCGGTTTTGGCGCCGGTTTTGGTGCCGGCTGAGCCGCGCCCCCGGGCGGCGCTGGCTGGGCCCCCGCAGGGAACGGGAGGAGGAGCACCGCCAGAGCAAGCAAGAGCCACCCCACGAAGCGGTGGCCGGCGGCGGAGAGCTCTTGCATCGACGGGATTCGGGGGCATCGCGTGAGCCCCGCGCGCGCCGTCGTTCCAAGTTTCCCCTCTTAGATCCAGAGAAAAATGAAATTGGCAGAATTTTCACGGCCAATAAGGCCATTTACCCCCGCCAAAAGCTCGCCGAAGGCCTCCGGATCCGCTAGTCGATGCTGTCCTCTGAGGTTACGAACCAAGACTTGACATCTGTGCAGTATCACTGGTCAAATGAGAAGTCATAACTGTCGGCGGGGCGCGCTGGAGACCGAGCCATGAAGTCACGGCAGATGGACTTGTTCGACGCGTCGCGCCGAGCACCCGCGGCACCCTCTCGCAAGGGTCGCAAGGCGGGCAAAGCTCCCGTCGCGGAGGCGAAAGCCGGCGCCAAGAAAGCTGCCAAAGCGGAGTCCCCGCCGAAGGCACCGAAGGCACCGAAGGCACCGAAGGC
>Ga0111538_10009495_pt1 | contig 12980 bp, 6 predicted proteins | sample SoiMethybrSBSTD1_FD_79669 | JGI IMG/M metagenome (GOLD analysis project Ga0111538, IMG submission 79669) | Bulk soil microbial communities from a Populus tree surrounding site in Tennessee, USA - Soil MetaG P. TD hybrid SBSTD1 (version 2)... | ecosystem: Environmental > Terrestrial > Soil > Tree...
ATGCGCCTCGACCTCGGCGAGACGATCGGCGAAGGCGTCGGGGTCGCCGCCTGCGTCGCGCCGGCCGTCGCGTGCGTCGCGACGAGCGGGCTGGCGTGCCTGGCGGCGGCCGAGATCGAGGGGATCCTCGCCCTCACGCCGGTGCGCGACGTGTGCCTCGAGCCGGTCGCCCGCGCGCTCATCACCGAGCTCGGCTTCAAACCCGTCGATCAGGCGGTCGAGCCCGCGCATTGCTGGGACGGCCACTGCCCCGTCGCCGCAGACGCGATCCCGGAAGAGTGACCCGCTCACCCGGATCCGCTCCGTCGCCCTGATCGAGACGAGCGTGTCCGGGTTCGCGTCGCGGGGGGCTCGCGCCGAGTCGCGAGCCCCCCGCGAGTCTTTTGTCGGACCGCCCTTGCTGGTACCAGCGGCCGGTGGGGCGGTGGCTGCGAGGCCGATCGGGCGGTCGCGGCGAGGATCTTCGGGAAGCGCATCGGCGCGCCCTGGCGCTGCGATGCGGGACGGTCTTCGCCACCCTCGTCGCCGCCGGGTGTGCAGCCGTCGATCCGACGCCTCGATTCGCGCGAGTCGGCGAGCTCGTTCGCTCGCCGACGGGAGCTCCGCTCGTGTGGGAGCAGACCCCGGAGGATGCCGAGCGCATCCGCGTCGCCGTCCGGGATCTCCTCGCGGAGGGGCTGTCGCGCTCCGAGGCGACGCGCATCGCTCTCCTCAACAACCGCGCCCTCCAGGCCGCTTTCGAGGAGATCGGGATCGCGGAAGCGCACCATGTCCAGTCCGGCTTGTTCACGAATCCCAACCTCTCGGTGGTGCTCGAGTTTCCGTCCAGCCTCGGCAACTCCGGCGCCACCTTGCTCGCGATGATCTCCGATCTCTGGAACATCCCCGTCGAGGAAGCGATCACCGAGCGCGCGGCGGAGGTGGCGGTCCGGCGCGTGGCGGGTCAAGTCGTCGCGACCGCGGCCGACGCGGGGGATGCGTACGACGCCGTCCTCTCCTGGTCCGCCCGTCGCGACATCGAGGCCGAGCTCGCGAGCTTGCAGCGCGCGCGACTCGACCGGGTTCGCCGTCGAACCACGGGTCGCGACGACGACTCCGATCTCTTCGAGGCGGAGGGCTCCGTCACGGAACAGGATCTCGCGCTGGCGAGCGCGGAGAAGGAGCTCGCGATGTCGCGCGCCTCGCTCACGGAGCTGCTCGGCCTCGCCGACGACCAGGCGCTGCCCGCCTTGACCGATCGCCTCGACGTCCCGCCGGAGGGTGGCGTCGATGCCGCGGCGGCCGTGCCGTTCGCGCTCGCCAACCGATTCGACGTCGCCGCTGCGGCGCTCACCGCCGAAGGCGCCGCCGAGTCCGTCGAGTTCGAGCACCGGAGGGTCTGGGGCGACGTCCAGGGCGGACCGGCCTATCAGGGGGGGTTCGGACAGGCCGACAGCGGCGGCGGAGCGTTGTCGCTCGCGATCCCCGTCTTCGACCAGCACCAGGCGCAGATCGCCCGGGCCGAGTACGAGCTGCGACGCCGCCAGAAGCAGCTCGAAGAAACCCGCTTGCACGCGCGCACTCAGGTCTTGAAGGCTCTCTCCGAGGTCGCCTACCGGCGCCGTCAAGTCGAAGCGCTGGGTGTGCGCGCCCGCCGAGCCGGGGAGATCGCGCATCGCGCCGAGCGCCGCGGGCGCGGCGGGACGACCGATTCGACGACCGCGGTCTCCTCGCGGCGGGTCGAGCTCGCGGCGCAGCGGGCCCATCTCGACGCGATCGGAAAGCTCCGCGGCGCGGAGACGGAGCTCCAGCGTGCTCTCTGGGGCGCCGGCTCCTGAGCGGAGGCGAGCTGCCCGAGCAGAGCGGCTGCTCACGGCCCCTCGATGCACCTCAGCTTGAGCGAGTCCGAGTCCTGCTTCCCGCTCGCGGTCGTCGCGCGAGTCTTCAGGCGAAGCTTGCCGCCCGCCGGGATGGCGAGCTCGGAGCGCTGGGTGCACTCCTCTCCCGGCCCCACCGGCGAGCCGAGAGCCGCGAGCGCGGCGAGGAGCGCGTTCCTCGCGTCGAGCTCGGTGCCGCTCGCGCTCGCGCGCGGGCTCGTGACCTCCGTGGCGGTCACCTGCGCCGCCGCGCAGCCGATGCGCGCGTCGGCGCCGCCGGCGCACGCCCAGACGCGCATCCCGCAGACTCCCGGCGTCGGATCGAAATCGCAGCTCGGGTCGCCGTCGGTGCAGGTCTGCGAGCTCCGCGGCAGCCCGCGCCTCGCGTCGACGCCGCTCGCCGGGAGGGCGATCGCCCATTCGAGCGCGCAGTCGGCGGGCCTGGCGCCGCCGCCAGGGATGCGGAGCGCGGGCAGCGACCCGGTGCAGCCGCTGCTGCACTCGCTCCCCGGCGTGCCGTTCGCCGGCCCGTCGTCGCACTGCTCGTCGCACTCGACCGTCCCGTTACCGCACGCCTCGACGCGGCAGCCGGCGGAGCAGCCGTCGCAGGAGGTGGTGTTGGCGTCGTCGCACTGCTCGAACGTCTCGATCGCGCCGTTGCCGCAGATCGCGGGGTTCGGATAGCAGGTCAGCGCGACCTCGTTGCTCTGCATCAGGTCGCCGTCGGTGTCCTTCGACGCGACGCGGAAGTTCCGCTGGGCAGGGTTGCTCGCCGTCCTCGGGACGGCGACCGTGAAGGTCTCGGTGCATTCGCCTTCGCCCCCGTACGGCGTCCCGGTCTGGACCACCGACGTGGCGACCTGGATCTCGACACCGAAGGGAGCGAGCGCGTCGAGGATCTTCTGGCCGTTCTGCGCCTTCAGCGGGTCGGACGAGAACGGGCTCGGTGCTCCGATCCGCACGAACTTGAGCGGCGCGGGATCACAGGTCGGGAGCCGCGGGTCGTCCACCCGGAGGCACAGCTCCGCGTCGAAGGTGCACTTCAGATCGTTCAGGCCATCGACGTCGCAGCCGGGGTCGCCGTCGACGCACTTCTGCGTTCGCTCCGGCAGCGCGGTGGTCGGATCGAGCGCGGGCTCCGCGAGGAAGAGCTTCCACTCGACCTGGCAACCCTTGAGCGACGTGCTGCCGGGGTGGAGCAGCTCGGCCGAGGCCGGGACGGTGCAATCGGCGCTGCAGCCGTCACCCGAGGTGACGTTGCCGTCGTCGCATTGCTCGTCGCACTCACGGATCCCGTCGCCGCAGACGTCGTCGATGCGGCTGCAATCGTTGGTACAGCCGTCGCAGCTCACGTTGTTGCCGTCGTCGCACGCCTCGTCGAACTGGGTGATGAAGTTGCCGCAGCTGGTCAGGTACTGGCACGGCGTCAGATCGGGCTGATTCACGACGACCGGGAGCGGGACGATCGTCGCACCCGTGGTCGTCGGGACGAGCACGAGGTAGACGAGCCGGTTCTCGGTCGAGGAGCGCAGCGTCCCGGCGATGGTCATCGAGCCGCTCGCGGTGAGCTCGATGGCGAAGTCGTCGCCGTCGCCGCGCGTGTCGATCGTCCCCCCGACCTCGACGGAGAGCTCGCATGCGGTGAGCGTCGCGCCGCCGCCCAGCCCCCCGGCCGCCGTAGCGCGCACGTCGATCGCCTCGGAGACCGTCAAGGCCGACGCGGCGCGCGCGTCGATCGCGCCGCCGTAGCCCGCGCCGGTCAAGTCCATCGACCGAAGGGTCGCGTTCAGACCCGAGTAGAGCGCGAAGCTCCCCCCGGAGCTGTCGAGCCCTCCCGCGCGCGCGTGGATGTACACCCCGGGCGCCATCGTGAAGCTGGTGCCCGCGGAGATGTCGACCGCGCCACCGGTGCAGGTCTGTCCACCGTTCACGTCGACCGGCTCCGCGAGGGAGACGTCTCCGCCGGCGACCACCGCGAGGTCGGCACCGTCGCCGCAGGAGAGGTCGTCGCCGGAGCCGAGCTCCGAGCCGTTGCCGAGGACCCGGTCACCGAAGGCGACCTGACCCGCGGGCGCTTCGAAGCTCAGGCTGCCGCCCGCGCCCCCCGCGCTCGCGCTCGAATCGACTCGCCCGCCGACGAGGATGTCGCCGCTGCTAGAGGAGAGGGAGATCGCCCCCGGCGACGCGCTTCCGGACGCGTCGAGCACGGCGTTCACGTCGATGTCGCCGCCCGCGTCCAGGCTGATGTCCCCGCCTTCTCCGATCTCGCCGCTCCCGGTGGTGTTCAGGTCGCGGTTCACGGCGATGGTGCCGCCCGCGGCCACGGTCACGGCTCCGCCGTAAGGGTCGGGTCCGGTCCCGCGATTCAGGATCGATCCGTCGATCGTCACGTCGCCGGAAGCCGTCAAGGAGACGTCCGTCGCCCAGTTGCCCTGTCCCTCGATGCGGGCGGTCGTCAGGCCGCTCCCCTGGAGCGCGAGACCACCGGCCGTCGCCTCGAGCGAGATCGACGCGTAGCCCCATGCGACCGGCCCATCGGGAATGGGGAGGGCGACGATCCGAGCGTTCGGCTCGAGGGTGATCGTCGCGGCGCGGATGGTCATCGTCCGCGGCAGGCCATTCCCGGCGAGGGTGACGACCGAGCTCGCCTTGAAGACGAGGTTCGTCCCCGGCGGGAAGTCGAGCACCGAATCCGCATCGACGGTCTTTGCCCCGGTGACGTTGCAGGGGTTCCCCGTGCAGAGATCCGCGGGCTCGGTCGCGCGCGCCGGAACGGCGAGCGCGCAAAGGAGCAGCCCCGCGACGAGATCGAACGGCGAGCGGCCCCCGAGCTTCGGCATGCTTTCCTCCCGGACGGTGCGTCGCCGTCTCTGCGACGACGACCGCTCCGCGCTACCACCGATCGCGGCGAACGCGCCAGCCGATTTCCTCCTCGCGATCGCACGGCAGAGGAGGCGGGGCGCGCCGCAGCCCGCGCGGGCGTTTGCGATCGCCGCTCAGATCCGCCGCAGCAGGGTCTCCTGCGCGACGCTCGCGACGTGTCGTCCCTCCCGGGTGAAGATCTCGCCGCGGACGAAGCCGCGGCCGCCTCCTGCTCGCGGGCTCTCCTGGAAGAAGAGCAGCCACTGATCGATCCGCGTCGGCTCGTGGAACCAGATCGAATGGTCGAGGCTCGCCATCATCGGTCGGCCGGGCCGCCCGCCGCGCCCGTGACGTCGTATGGCGTTGTCGTTGAAGGTGAAGTCGGTCGCGTAGGCGAGCAGGCACTGGTGCAGGAGCGGCTCCTCCGGAACGGGCGCAGGTGCCCGGAACCAGGCGTGGTTGGGCCCGTCGCCCGGACCGCCGCCGAGGAACGTCGGGACGTACAGATGGCGCATCTCGATGGCGCGTGGCTCGAGCGCCCACTGGCAGTCCTCCGGTACGCGGTCACGCACCCGCTCGACGAGCACGTGCGGCGCGGGCAACGCCTCCGGTGGCGGTGAGGCGGGCATCGGGGCGTGATGCTCGTCCCCGCTCTCCGGGCGGTGGAACGACGCCGACATCTCGAAGATCGCGGCGCCGCGCTGCGACGCGCTCACGCGCCGGGTCGCGAACGAGCGCCCGTCCCGGATGCGCTCCACGCGGTAGAGGACGGGCTCGCGCGGGTCGCCCGGGCGGAGGAAGTAGGCGTGCAGCGAATGCGCCGCGAGGCCCGGCGCCGTCCGCGCTGCGGCGACGAGCGCCTGTGCGACGACTTGACCGCCGTAGATGCGGCCGTGGCGGTCGCGCTCGCTCGTGCCGCGGAAGTCGTCCTCCCCCGCCGGCTCGAGATCGAGTCGGAGGAGGAGCTCCGCGAACAGGGTGCGCATCCGGTCTTCGGGCGAGTCCTCGGTGGAAGGCTCCATCGCCAGAGCTCGATAGCGAAGCGCGCCGCGCCGCGCCGCTTCCCGAAGCGCGATGCGGGCAGCGCGAAGGGTGGAGGTCTGCTCGTCGAAGCGGCGCGAAGGGTGGAGGTCTGCTAGTCGAAGCGGGATGCCTTTGGCGCCGGGCGGACGGGATTTCGACCGCGAGTCGGCGGGAGCGAGCGCGGCTCGCGTGGCGTCGTCGGCGATCCCTCCGCACGTCCCTTCGATCGACGGCTTTCGAGGCATCGCCGCGCTGCTCGTCCTGCTCTTCCACTGCTGGACGATCACCGATCCGCGTCTCGACGGCGCTCTGCTCCGCGCGTTCACCGCCGCCGCGGAGCTCGGGGTCGATTTCTTCTTCGTGATCAGCGGCTTCGTGCTCTTCCTTCCGGTCGTGCGGCACGAGGGTCGGTTCGGCGCGATCGGCGGCTACGCTCTCCGGCGATTCGCCCGGATCGTGCCTGCGTACTACGTTGCGCTCCTCGCGCAGGGGGCCGCGCGCCCCCTCCTGCGACCGGGTTGGCCGACCCCGTTCACGAGCGTGGCGGGTCTCGGCGCGGTCGCGGTCCACCTGCTCTTTCTCCAGCACGAGGTGCCGCAGTGGCTCTTCCGCCAGCTCGGGGCCGAGGGCGGCGGGATGGGTCTCGGTGTGAACGGCGCGCTCTGGTCGCTCTCGGTCGAGGCGATCTTCTACGTCGTCCTTCCGCTCGTCGCTGCACGCTACTTTCGCCGTCCGGCCCTCGGTCTCGCCCTCGCCGTTGCAGCGGCGCTCGCCTGGAGGCTCCTCGCGTGGCGTCTCGGCCCGCTTGCGAGCGCGGTCGGTGTCGCGGCGCGAGGTGCGGAGACGCCGCGGCTCGTCGGACAGTTTCCCGGCTATCTGGCGCACTTCGCCTTCGGCATGACCGGAGCCCTCGCGTACGGTGCGGTCTGCCGCGACGGGAGGTGGTCCTGGTTCCGCGGCGGCGATCGCACGTCGGTCGTCGTCGCGAGTGTCGCCCTGATCGCGGCGATGATCGCGCGCGGCGAGGCCCGCAGCCCTGGCGCGGGATTCTACGCGCGCTATCTGGGCGACGTCGTCGTGGGGCTCGTCTTCGCCAGCTTGCTGACCCTGACGGCGACCGCGCCCGGGCGCGCGCAGTGGCCGTTCTCGCATCGCCTCTGCCGCTGGCTCGGCGACGTCTCCTACGGCGTCTTCCTGTGGCACTTTCCGATCCTGCTCTTCTTCACACACACGCTCCGCTGGATCTCCGGCAGCGGCGACGGCGCGTTCGCGCTTGCGCTCCTCCTCGTGACGCCGTCGAGCCTGCTCTTCGGGTGGCTCTCGCACCGGTTCGTGGAACAGCCCGCGATCGCGTGGGCGCGGCGGCGCAGCCAGGCTCCGGAAGCCGCGGTGATCGAGCAACTTCGCAGACATCGCTGCTAAGATCGCCCCGTGGCGCTGCTCTCTCCGCTGAACGACGACGAACGCGCGACCTTCCTCGTCGTCGCGCTGCCGCAGAAGGACCTGGTGAAGATCGTCGGCCGCCTCGGCACCGCCCCGAAGGGCACGCGGGTCGACCGGATGACGGTCTGGGATCTCGCCTGGTCGCTCGTCGATTACTACGAGAAGGACACCGAGGTGAGCGCCGCCGTCGACCACGCCCTGCGGCGCGGGCTCGGCGAGTCGCCGCTCGCCGCCGCGGTCTCCGCGGACGGCGGCGCGGCCGCGATCACCGACCTCCTGCTGCGCTCGCGCGATCCGGCGCGAGAGCTCGCCTGGGCCCTGCTCGCCGGCGGCCCGGACGGCGCGGGGCCGCTCGCCGCCGAGCTCGTCGGCACGATCATCGCGGACTACGACGACGCCGACCAGGCGGCGAAGGCCGAGGAGGAGCGGAAGCACTCCGCTGACCCGGACAGCGAAGCGCCGTCGGCGGAGGAGATCGCGCGCCTCCAGGCGGAAGCCGAGCTCGACGAGATGCAGAAGGAGATGGGTCGCGCGCGGAGCGACCACGAGAAGGCGAAGAAGCGCGCCGACAGCCTGAAGCAGCGGGTCGTGGAGCTCGAGCAGGGGATCGCTACGGCGCGTCGCGACCTGCGAGTCGCGGAGGGCGGGCGGCGAGAGCTCGAAGGAGAGCGCGACCGCTTGATCGAGGAGCGGGCCGAGCTGCGGCTCCAGCTGAAGAGCGGCACCGCCGCCGAGGTCGCTCGTCTCGGCGAGGAGCTCGAGGCGTCGCGCCGGAGCGAGCGCGCGCTCGAAGCGGAGGTCGCCGAGCTCCGCGACGCGGAGGCCGAGCTCTCGGCGCGTGTCAGGGCGCTCGAGGCGGACCGCAGCGCGCGTCCCTCCGGCGAAGCTCCTCCGGGAGAGGCGGCTCCCGCCGAAGCGGGTCCCGGCTGGAGCGTGCCGGTCTTCACGGACGAGTTCTACGATTCGTTGCGGGCGTGGGATCGGAAGATCGTCCGCATCACCTTCGAGAAGATCTACCGTCTCGCGGAGGACTGGCGTCATCCCAGCCTGCGCGCGATTCCCCTCGAGGGCATCACCGGCTACTTCCGCATCCGCATCGCGCGCGACGTGCGCTTGATCTATCGGCCGGTCGAGGGCGGACGGCTCGAGATCCTCTCGCTCATCGACCGCGAGGACCTCCAGCGCTACATCCGTCAAGCGAAGACGCGCTGACGCCGCAGCGAGCTTCTGCCACCCCGAGGACGAGGTGATCCGTCCCGGGAATCGAAAAATCCCGAAGCCGGTCATCGATCCGGCGAAAGCTCGATCGATCGGCGGCGTCGGTTTCGCTGCGGGAGGCGCCTCGTCCTTCGTGAGGCGCTCGGGAGGAGATCATGACGCCACGTTGTCCGGCGGCGCGCTCGAGCCGCGCCCGCGCGATTCCTCGTCAATCGAGAGCACACGCGATCCGCGGAGCCCGCGCGCTCCCGGTGATCCTCCTCTCGACGTCGCTCGCCCTCGCCGCGGGTGTCGCACGAGCGGCCGACGCGCCCGTCGCCGTCGAGATCGACATCGCCCACGGCGACTGCACGCCGGATCGAAGCGGCTCGCTCGAGGTCCTGCTCGGCGACGTGCTCGTCGCTCGACTTCCGACCGAGAACGGGTGCTTCTGCGACTGGCAGCCGACCAGGGTCACGATCACCGATCCCGAGCTGCTCGCGCCTCTCGCCGACGGGGCGTGCGCGAGCTTCACCGTCCGCGGTGATCCCGCGGCGGAGGTCTTGGTCACCGGACGGGCTCGCGCCGTGTTCGCGTCGGGACGGGTCGCCTGGGGTTGCGACGCGGAGGCCTACGACGAATGCGCCCTCGACCCGTGCGCCTTCCTCTACTACCGCGAGGCCCGAGCCGAAACCGACCGCGACTACGATAGCGACGGAGTGCTCGAGGGTGTCGGGCTCGGCTGCGACGACTGCCGGCGCGATTTCGATCCCGATCAGTCGGATGGGGATGGAGATGGGTTCGGGGACCTGTGTGACGCTTGTGCGGGCGCGGGACGCGACGATCCGGACGGCGACGGAGTCTGCACGCCCTACGACAATTGCCAGTGGTGGGCGAACGCGGACCAGATCGACGCCGATGGCGACGGCTGGGGCGACGCGTGTGACGAGTGCATCTCACCGGCCGGCATCTGGGACTTCGATCTGGACGGTGTCTGCGACGAGCAAGACGATTGCTGGGCTGTCGCGAATGCCTCCCAGGAGGATGCCGACGGCGACGGCCGGGGCGACGCGTGCGACGGCTGCCCTGCGATCGCCAACCCCGACGGCTGGGACTCGGACTACGACGGCATCGACGATGCCTGCGATCCCTTCTTCTGCGCGGACGAGGACGGCGATGGCCGCGGCGATCCCTGGGTCGGCGGGCAAGACTGCCCCAGCGACAACTGTCCCTGGACCGCAAATCCGGATCAGGCCGATTCCGATGGTGATGGCTCGGGCGATGCCTGCGACGGCTGCGTCGGCGCCGGCGATTCCGACTACGACGGGGACGGTCGGTGCAACGCGAGCGACGTGTGCCCGTACGCGTTCGATCCGGACCAATCCGACACCGACGGCGACGGATGGGGCGACGCCTGCGACTTCTGCTCCGGGCCCGGAGACTGGGATGGGGACGGCGACGGAGTCTGCGACCCTGCCGACGTCTGCTCCAGCGTCGCCGACCCGGGCCAAGATGACAGCGACGGCGATGGGCTCGGCGACGTCTGCGACAACTGTCCGACCGTCCCGAACCCGGCTGCCACGTCAGGGGGCGGATGGTGGTGGTATGGCCCGTACCAGCCGGACGGCGACGGCGACGGGATCGGCGACGCCTGCGACCCGCTCTTCTGCGCCGATTGGGACGGCGACGGGCTCGGAAGCCCGGGCTACGAGGGCAATCAGTGCCCGCCCGACAATTGCCCCGGCGTCGCGAACCCGGACCAGGCGGACGGCGACGGCGACGGCGTCGGGGATGCTTGCGACGACTGTCCCACGAATGCCAACCCGCGACAGCTCGACTTCGACTACGACGGAATCGGCGATCCGTGCGACGTCTACGACTGTCGCGATTCCGACGGCGACGCGCGCGGGGATCCCGGAACACCGCGGAACGACTGTCCGCTCGACAACTGTCCGTACGCCGAGAATCCGGGCCAGGCCGACGCCGACTCGGATGGGCTCGGCGACGCCTGCGATCCCTGTCCGTCGGCGGACAACACCGACTCGGACGGCGACGGAGCCTGCGACGCGACCGATCTCTGTCCGACGATCTTCGACCCGCTCCAGCCCGACCGCGACCACGACGGAATCGGCAACGCCTGCGATCCCTGCACCGACTCCGACGGCGACGGGTTCGGCGATGGCGGCTTCCTCGAGGGCGTGGGCCTCTGCCCCACCGACTCCTGCCCGGGCACTCCGGACCCCGCGCAGGCCGATCTCGACGGCGACGGTCGAGGCGACGTCTGCGACGCACGGGACGGCACCTTCGAGATCGAGAGCGCCGAGGTGTCGGCGTCCGCGCGGCCAGGCCGTGGATCGCTCCGCGTCCGGGGCTCGATCGGCCTCGCCGCCGAGTCGCTCGATCCCGCCGGCGGAGCGCTGCTCTTCGCGAGCGACGGCTCTGGTCAAGCAACGCGCCACCGCTGGTCTCCCGACGAGTGCAGCCGCCGCGGCGACGGGCTGGTCTGCCGGAGCGAAGGCACGAGCCCCGGGAGCATCGCCATCCGCCCGCTCCCGGCGTCGGAGGGAGCGCGCACCCACCGGGTCGTCGTCCAGCTCCGCCACCTCGACTTGACGCGACCCCTCGCGGCTCCGCTGCGCGTGGTCCTGAGCGTCGCCCCCGGCGAGGCGATCCGCGGCGTGGACGAGGCGGGCGCGAGCATCGACTGCGACACGGAGGGCGGTCTCCGCTGTCAGGGGTACGGAAGTCCCCTCGAAGCATTCCTGCGAGTGCCCGCCGACATCGTGGAGTGACGCGTCGAGATTCGCCGCACGGAGGATGCTCCAGGCACGAGTTGTCTATCCCACGACCCCCTGATCTCGCCGAGGCTCGCGAACGGCGGCGCATCCCGCCTTGACGGCCGCGACCGCATCCCCCACTCTCCGCCGGATGGGATTCAGGGGCCGCCCGTCGCGGCGACTCCTCGGGCTCGCGATGGCGGTGGCCGCTCTCGCGGTCGCGGTCGCCTACCGCGCATGGCCCCTCCCGCTCCGGCTCGCGGGGCGGATCGAGACCGGCGAAGCCTGGGGCCGTGCCGATCAGGAGCTGGTCGCCTGGATCCTCTCCTGGGTCGCCCATTCCTTGACGAGCGACCCGGCGCGCCTCTTCGACGCGAACATCTTTCATCCGGTCGGAGATGCGCTCGCACGCTCGGAGCACCTGCTCGGGCTCGCGCCGTTCGCCCTCCCGGTCTTCGCGCTGACCGGCAATCCACAGGTCACCTACAACGCGACCGTCCTCCTCGTCGTGCTCGTTGGCGCGCTCGGCACGTTCGTGGCCGTGCGGGCGTGGAGCGGCTCGACCAGCGGAGCGTTCCTCGCCGCGGTGCTCTTCGCGCTGGCACCGATGAACACCGCCGCCTGGAATCGGCTCCACTCGACCGCGGTCCATCTCTTCCCCTGGGTGATGTTCTTCGCGTGGCGCTCGGCGATCGACGTGCGGGCCCGCGCGGCGGACCCGTCGGGCGAAGGGAACCGTGGAGCGATGGCTCCACTCGGCCGCGCGCTGCGCTCGTCCGCTCCGTGGCTCGCCGTCGCGACGGCGTTCCAGCTCCTCGCCGGCATCTACGTCGCCTTCGAGCTGGCGGCGCTCCTGGCGGCCTTCCTCCCGGCGGTCGTCCTCGAAGCGCGACGGCGCGGCCAGTCGGGCTGGCGACCGCTCGCCGCCGTCCTGCTCGGAGCGCTTCCGCTCGCGCTCGTCGCGCCGCCCTATCTGCGGGTTCTCGAGGCCGGCGGTCTCCCCGACTACTCGGACGTTCGGATCGCGACGCTGGCGTTCGATCCGGCCGCGACCTTCCGTTTCTTCGAGCAGAGCCTGCCCTGGCCGTTCTGGCTGCTCGCTGCGGTCGGCGCTCTCGCTCGCGGCGCGCCGTGGCGGCTGCGCGCGGGCCTCGCCGCCGTCGCGCTCGCCGGTTTCGCGCTCGCCCTCGGACCGGGTGCGGGACTCTACGCGATCGCGCAGCGCCTCGTCCCCGGCTTCTCGGCGATGCGCGCGCCCATCCGTTTTCTGATCTTGCCGCTCGCGAGCCTTTCGATGCTCGCCGGCATCGGCGTCGCCGCGCTCGTCGACGCGTGGCCGCGGGGCGCGCGAGTCGTCTCCGCGGCGAGCGTCGTCGCGGCGCTCGCGGTGCTCGTGCTGCGCGCCGCCCCGCCCTTCACCGTCGCTCCCGTCGCGGCGCGCTCGGCCGAGACCTACGCCTGGCTCCGGGACAACGGCGAAGGCCGGGCGGTGCTCGAGATCCCCGTCGCCAACGACGTGCTGGACACGACGCGCCTCCTCCAGACGACCGGATACATGCTCGGCTCGACCGCTCACTGGCTGCCGCTCGTGAACGGCTACAGCGGCCATCCTCCGCCGAGCGATCGGCTCTTGATGACGCTCGCGCAGCGCTTGCCCGATGCCGCCGCGCTCGCAGCACTCCGCGCGCTCGCGGACCCGGGCTGGATCGTCGTGCACCGCGACGACCTCGGCGCCGATGCGAGCGCGTGGGACGACGCACATCTCCGCCTCGGCCTGCCCTCGCCGCTCGTCTTCGGTCGAGACCTCGTCTTCCGCCTGCCG
>Ga0111538_10009498_pt1 | contig 12979 bp, 13 predicted proteins | sample SoiMethybrSBSTD1_FD_79669 | JGI IMG/M metagenome (GOLD analysis project Ga0111538, IMG submission 79669) | Bulk soil microbial communities from a Populus tree surrounding site in Tennessee, USA - Soil MetaG P. TD hybrid SBSTD1 (version 2)... | ecosystem: Environmental > Terrestrial > Soil >...
ACCTTGGCCCTACGAGGAATCCCCGAGAAAAGGCCTTTGCTTTGCGTCCACGGGAGGGGACGGAGTCCACTTCACCATGGTGGGCCCGAAGCGGGCTGCTGCCGCGGACGGCTTCGTCGTGATGACCGTGCCGATGATGGGCAATACAATTTTGGCCGAATCCCTGCGCGAATTCCTCGCGCTCGGCTTTTTTCAGGGCTGGTTCTCGCTCGAGCAACTTGCCTATCGACGTGATTGGACGATCCGGTTTTACAACCGGACCGACGAGCCGCGCCCGCGCCGGCTCAAAGAGTTTTTTTCCAAGCTCGGACTCGAGCACCAGCCACTTCGCGCCAAGCGACTTCGCGAGCTGGATGGGCGCTACCGACGTCTCATCTGACGAAGGTCAGCGTCCCGTCTCTCGCACGCGGCGGGCAGGAGTCGCCCAGTTCACGTGGATTTCGAGCCGGCTCGCCGCGACCAGGGCGCCGAGCGACCAGCAGCTCGCGTCCTTCGCCCCGCACAACGCCAGGATGGCCTCGATCGATCCGGCGAGGTCCTCCCAGATCAATCGGGTGAATCCATGCCAACCCGTAAACGCTAGCCTGCCGTATCCCAGACCGACTTCGGGGCATTCGATCCGGCCGCCCTTCCAATAGAGCTGCATGAGCCGCGGCGCCTGACCGAACACGGTTTCTATCTTGAGCATCCTGGCGACCGCGCGATGCAGATTGGTGAAGTCGGCTTTGGTCGCGTCTCGTCCCAGCGCCCGCGCCAGCTCTGGTCCGCCACGCGTGACCCGGTCGATCGCCGAGTGCAACTCCGCGTACCAATCGACCGGATACCAGCCGACCGCGACCACCTGGCCGAGGCCAAGCGCATCCGCGACGTTCTCCGGCAGTTGTGACAGCACTTCCTCGTGGGACGGAGCGCCAATTCTTTCTTCGAGCGCCCGCAAGAGGCCCGTGAAGTTCGACCCCTTGGTCAATACCTCGCCGGGCTTCGGGCTCATCGAGCCTTTTTCGGTCCGGGCTCACCCCCGGGCACGACTTCTACCGATCTGACGCAGCTCCGTTTCGGAACGGCGCAAAACATCGAGCTTCTTCCCGACCTTCGTCAGTATCTCCACGGTTTCCAAGAGGTCGCTGTCCGTGTGACTCGCGTTCAGCGTCATGCGTAGTATCGCATCGCCCTTCGGCACCGCGGGATACGCGACGCTGCTGCACTTGATACCGGCGTCGAAGAGCTCGCGATTGAACTCGTACATCAAGGCCTCGGAGCCGAGAAATAGCGTGACGATCGCGCTCTGTGGCTCCGGCACGATGAAGCCCGCGGCGGCGAGCGCCGGGCCGAACAGCCGAATGTTCTGCCACAGCCTGGCGAGGTGCTCCGGCTCGTCGCGCATCACCCTGATCGCCTCGCTGATGCCGGCGCAGAGCGGTGCGGGAAGCGACGTGGTGAACATGCTGGTCGGCGCGAAGAAGCGCAGATAGTAGAGCAGATCGCGAGAACCGCAAACGTAGCCGCCCAGCGCACCGAACGTCTTGCTCAGCGTGCCAACGAGCACGTCGATGCTGCCCGGCATTGCGTAATATTCCTCGATGCCACCTCCCGTCGCGCCGAGCACGCCGGTGCCGTGCGCGTCGTCGACCATCAGCCGAGCCCCGTGGCGCTTGGCCATTTTCACGAGCTCGGGCAGCGGAGCGATTCGGCCGTGCATGCTGAACACGCCGTCCGTGACGATCAGCTTTCCTTCGCAGCCCGCGCCTGCCGCGCGGATCAGCAGTCCTTCCAGCGACACCATGTCGTTGTGCCGAAATATTCTGTTGAAGCGCGCCGCCGAGCCGCGACAGGCTTCGTGGATGCTCGCGTGGGCGAAGCGGTCGCGCAGCACCGCATCGCGGAAGCGCAGGAGCGCCCCGAGCGTCCCCGTGTTGGCGGCGAAACCGTTGGGAAAGACGATCGCGTCCTCGCGACCGTGAAGGGCGCAGATCTCGTTCTCGAGCTCGCGCAGATGACGATTGGTGCCACCGAGGAGTTGCGCGCTGGGCGTGCCGTATCCCACTTCCTTCAGCACCGCGGCGACCCGCTCGAGCACCCGCGGATGCCGGTGCAAGCTGAGGTAGCTGTTGGAATCGAAGCACAGCATCGGCCGTTCGCGGCGGGTCAACGGATCGAACACCACTATGCGGTTGTCGAGAGCGCCGGTAACGGTGACGCGAAAGAACCGTTGATACAGCCCCCGCGCCTGCATGTCGTCGATCCAGCTCCGAAAATCGTTGCACTTGGCGAACAGGTCGGGGCCGGGCCGGCTGTAAAACTTGTCTATCGTGTTCTCGGACGCGGTCGACGTCCGGATTCGATTGCGTGCTTGCTCGCGGCTCAGCTCGCTATTCACGTAGCCCGCGCTGGTCAAGCGATCGGCAAGCATGGCGATCAGTCCGGACTGCTCGAAGTCGAAAGCTACTCCCGCGCCCGAACGCTTGCCTCTAGCGCCGCCGCCGTCGATCTCGAACCCACGAACGATCCGCGCCGAACCGCAGGGCAGCCTGCGCTTCCCGGCTCGAAGCAACAAGCTATTGATCTGCATCCCAGGCGCGAGGGCTCGAGACGGCCGCGACCAGACGAGCGACAGCCCGGTGCTCGAGATTTGCTGCAACGTGCCGAGCAGCCTCGGCTCTCGATCGGCGTCGTACAGTCGAATCTCCTGCCCGGGAGCGGGTGAGAACCTTTCCGCGCGCGGCACGAGCGGCCGCGCCAGGAGGGCGTGTGAGCCCGGGGCTGGGCCGCTCGCTTCGCCCCCGGCCACGGTCGAGCGAAACGCCGTCGGTCGTGCGACGCCGGCGCCCGGTGCTTGCGTGTCGAGCACGCTAGAGTCGCGTGACGAGTCCATGGCGCGATGTTCAATCGATGACGCTTCTTCGGAATACCTGATCGAACCCGTACGCATCGAATAGCTCGCAATGTTCAGTGTCAAGCCGGTTCTTGGGAACCTGTTCGCGCGCATCCTGCCTTTCGGGGGGGCCGCCCGGCCATGGTCATTGTTTCGGGACGAGCAGCTTTTCCCCGTTACAGCTCGCATCCGACGCCTCTCCGAATCACTGGCGAGTGAGCTCTACGAAGTCGTCGAAAGCGCGAAATCGTTCAGCTGCTCCCCACCCGAGCGAGTCGCTCGACGGCCGGCCGTGCTCGCTCCGCTGCGCCCTGCCGGGTGGACGGGCGAACCATGCCGACCAGCGGCCCGGAGTATGCTGGCCGCTTCACCTTCGCGAACCCCGCTTTGGAATCGCATTCGACGCTATGACATCGACTATGCCATCCTTGTTACGCAGCGCACTCGCGACCCACGCCTCGTCGAAGCAGCGAAGAAGGGCTTCCGACTGAGTCCACCAGCAGGCACTTGGTAGCCGTCGCAGGGGCATTGTGGCATCAGTTCGCCATGGCGAAGAAAACCTATCGTGGAAGCTGTCATTGCAAGAAGCTTCGATTCGAAGCCGATCTCGATCTCGCGGAGGGCACCGGCAAGTGCAACTGTAGCTACTGCTGGAAGGTCCGGGCCTGGACGATGGCGATCAAGCCCGAGGCGTTTCGCCTGCTCACGGGCAAGGAAAGCGCCCGTGAGTACGGCTTCCGCGAGGGCAGCACGAACCATCACGTCTTCTGCGGCCACTGTGGCGTGAGGCTCTACACGCACGGCCACGTCGAGGAGATCGGCGGCGACTACGTGTCGGTCGCGCTGTCGACGCTCGACGACCTGTCGCCGTCCGAGCTCGTCGAGGCTCCCGTGCGCTACATGAACGGTCGCGACGACGACTGGTTTCACACGCCGGCCGAGACCCGGCATCTGTAGTTCCGAGCGTCGGACCAGGCCGTGACGCAGCCTGAGCACGTCTACGCGCCGCCGGCCGTCGAGGAGACGGACGCGGCTCCAGCGCGGCACGATCCGTTTCTGGCCGCGTGGGCGCTTTGTGCCCTCGTCTTCGCGTGGCTCCTGTTGACGGCGCTGGCCTTGCGTCTCGGTTCGTCGCGCCCGACTGGCCTCTTGCCAAAACCCGTCTACGAAGCGCTTTTCACGTTGCACGGGGGCTTCGCTATTCCGTTCGTCAACTCCGTGCAGCTCGCGTCGCTTGCAGTCGCCGCCCCGATCCACGTTGACGAACGCCTGCGAAGGGCAATGGCTTGGGCAACGATGGGGCTGATTGGCGTGGAGAGCATCGCTCGAGCTTTGCTTCTCGTCCCTGCGTTGTTGTCCAGATGGATCATCGGCGTCAGCTTCTGGCTTCCGTCGTGCGCACTCGGTGTTTGCATGGTGCTGGCAGCGCCTCGATGGCGTCGTCTCGGTGGTCCCCCCGTCGTCGTATCGATCGCAGCGGCGATTGCCAGTGTGGTACTGCCCGCCGCGCGCGGCGATCTTTCGTTCGTGCTCTGCGCGACGGCTCTCCAGACGAGTCAGCCACGCGACCAGCGACCCGATGCCGCGCACGGCTCGCGGTCGAGCCTCGCCTCGGGTCTCGTCCTGGCGCTGTGCGGGCTTCTGGTATTTCGTGCGGTGACTGATTGGGGCTTCGAGCTCTCGTCGCTACTCTGGGTTTTTGCCTCGGCGTGGCTTGCCACAATCTCCTGGCGGCCGGCGTCGTCAATCGCCGATCGATCGGCGCGTCTGGCTGCGCGAAGTGGATTGCTGTTCGTTGCAGTGACGCTCATTCTGCGGACGTTCCAGTACGTGGCGTCGCTGGACTACCTCGGAGACACGTTGCTCGTCGTCGCGGCGGATCACGGGATGCAGCTGGCGCTGATATTGCTGCTGCTGGCCCTCGCGATGCGCGAGCGTCGGTCCGCGCCCCCTCACGGTGCAGGGTTTCACTGGGTGCGTGTTGGAATCGCCTGCTTCGCGTTCGGTGCGCTCGGATTCGTCTGGTGCATCGCGATTCTCGGCACTCGCGGGATGCCACGGCGCTACATGGCATATCTCCCGGAGTTTACCGGTCTTCAGCAGTGGGCCAGTGCGTGGGCGCTGGTCCTCGCTGCCGGCGTGGTACTGACCGGCGTTGGCTTCGCAAAGCAGCGCATCCTGTCGGCGCGGAACTGACGTCCTGCGTTTGCGCCAAATCCAAGGCATTCGGCCCGAGGGTGTCGTACGGATTCCGAAGGATGAACGATTCATTCGAGTGGAAATTCCTGGCGCTCCTCCCGGCGCTTACCGCGTGCGCACCTTCCCGCGACGCGAGCGGGGACTCGCCGCGGCTTCTTCCACGAGCTGCTTTTCGCCGCGGCCACGTCCCGGACGCCTCGTTTCGACGACGACACGCGCGGCAGCTATCACGTGAACAAGTTGGATCTCGCCAAGGGTCTACCGGAGCACGCCAAGCTGTGCGGACTGAGACCGAAGGCTCTGATCGTCGTCGGTCCAATCGGTGCCCTGTGGGGCTACAACGTTGCCGTGCTGCTCGAGGACGGCGAGGGCGTGCGAGTGAACTCGCTCGCGATGCCACAGTACTTTTACGCCGATTTCGACCCGATGCCGGCGTCGCCCCACACGTCGCAGCTAATCGATCGTGTGAACGCCCTGCTTGCGAAGACGGAGGCTACCTATCGACACGGGCGCGCGGTTCCGGCGCCGGCTGCCGAGTAGGTTCACTCGGAACCCCCGCTGTCGGTGCGAATGAACCGAACGTCGCGCCCGTCGCACTCGGAAGGATCGAGCGGCTCCCACAGATCGCTCGCCAGCTCGAAGATGGCGGGCGGAACGACCATCGAGAACGTCGCGCCGCGCGCGAGGTTGCGTGCTTCGACGCGCTGCTTGCGCAGTTCTCGCGAAGCATCGAGCACGTGGATCGACAATTCTAGGCCGGCTTCGGCGACACGCCGGCAAAACGCGTCGCGCTCGTGGCGCCTGAGCAGCCCGATCTCGAGCACGACGTTCGTCCCGGCATCGACCAAGTCCCGGGCGATCGTCCAGATCTGCTCGATGCAGCGGGCGGTACGTTCGACGTACCACTCCATGACGCCGGCGTCGGGTCGTTCTGGGCTGAACAGCCGTGCCATCCACTCGTCCAGCGTGAGGCGGACGGCCCTGTGATCGCGCGCAAGCCCGAGTGCGAACGTCGATTTGCCGGCCCCAACTGGACCGAGGACGAGATGGATTCTGGGGTCTTGCCGAGATGCGCCCCCGTCGCTTAAGGTCTTCTCCTCTTCGGCGCAGGCCGGCGCCTGTGGGGCATGTTGGGCGAATAGCGCGTCGCGCCGGCGCTGGATCTCGTCGACTGAGAGCTCCTCGAGACGCTCGCGCAGAATCCAGAGGTGACCGAACGGGTCGCGCACGCGCGCCATGCGTTCGCCGAAGATCTCCTGTAGCGGGAAAACGACGGTTGCCCCGGCGCGGGTCATCGAGGCCAGCGCTGCGCTCGCGTCGCCGACGCTCAGTTGCAGCACCACGGGCGAACCAGCGAGGGACGGCGGCGCGTCGCTGTTCCAGGCACGCGCTTCCTCGGTCAGTGCGAAGGCCGCGCCGCCAAGCGTGAGGTCCGCATGGCTGATGCGCCGCTCGGATCCGTGCTCATAGCGCGCCAGGACCTTCGCGCCGAGCGCATTGACGTAGAAATCGATCGCGCGTCCCGCTTCTCGGACGACGAGCAGCGGGACGAGCCGTTGGTTCGTGTTCATGGGCGCAGCATCGCGTTTCGCGCGGCGCCGCGGGAGCTTCCAACGTGCGTTGCAGGCGCGCCACGATGCGGGCATCCCGATTGGGCCGATCTGCGACTTGCGACGGCGTCCGGCCGTCACGATAGTTGAAGGAAAATGACACGCCGGCGCTTCTACGCGATTGCGCATCACTGCAACGTCATTTCCGACTTGGAGCGGGCGCTCGAGGCGGGAGCAAACGCGATCGAATGCGACGTCGAATGGCACGACGGGCTCTGGGTGCGGCATCCCGCCGCCCTGCGCGAGCCCTTTCCGAGCGGAACTCCACTCGGCGAGTATCTGCCGGCGGCGCGGGAAAAGGCGCATGCTTTCAACGAACGATTCGCGCTCGTGATCTTCGACATCAAGCCGACATTGGAACGCGAGCACGTTGCCGACCTGCTTTCGTCGGTTCGGGCAGAGCTCTCGGAGGGCTCCGGGCTGAATGTCCTTTTGACCGTGCCCAAGACCGAGCGCTTGAGCGTGTTCGACGATGTGGCTCCGTCTCTTGGAGGCCGCGAAGGAATCGGCGTGGACGAGGAAGACGATCCGAACCCGATCAGCGATTATTTCGCCCGCGCGGGGGTGACCCACGGTTGCTATGGCAACGGCATCGATTCGGTGATTCCGTACCTCGGCGAGGATCCGATCGAAGAGGGGATTCGGCGCGCGGTGGAGCTCAGAGACACCCGAGGTGCATTCAGGCTCGTGTATCGCTGGACGCTGAATACGAAGCCCTTCATGCGAAAGTACCTCGACCTCGGCGTCGACGCGATCATGACCGACCAGATCGACGATCTCGTGGCAGTGCTCCGAGAAGATCCGTATCGTGAGAGCGCCGAGCTAGCAGGGCGCGAGCACAATCCTTTCGCTTGAGCGAGCGCTCTACTGCGGGCTCATGAACGCCGGGTTCTCGATCGAGGGCGACGTGCACGCGTCGGGCGCCGTCACCGGATTGCAGCGCGTGGGCGTGCCGTCCGGGATTTCCACGTAGTAGTCGTAGGCCGAGCCAGGCGCTGGGTAGTCCGTGCTCACGATCTGTGCGCCGCTCGAAAGCGCCGCCTCGCGTCGCGTCGCGTCGCCCGTGCTCGGTTCGAGGCTATCCGCGTCCGCGCGCGTGCGGACGATCATGCCGGCCGCGAGCGCCTCGCCGATCGCAACGGCATCGGCGATCGGGTCGTTCAGCTTGGCGACCGCGGCGTAGGGATCTTGCGGGCTCGACGGGACGAACAGCACCTTGCCATCGAGGGTCTGATTGCCGAGAGTGTACTGTGCAGTGAGCGTGCCCTCGTTGTCGAAGAAGAACAGAGCGCGACCGCGCAGCGCTCCGAGCGTTGGCCAGCCCGTGGTGGTCAGCGCTTCTCGCAGCGTCGGGGCCTCTGCTTTGACGAGGTCGGGGGTCACGAGGCGCTCGAGGCTCCACACCGATAGAATCTCGGTCTCGATGGTCGCGAGCAGTGCGTCGAGCTCGGCGCCTTCGACCGCGTCCTTCACCTCGATTTGAATGAAAATGGGATGGTGCGCCGGGTGCGCGGCGGACCAGTGCTCGAGAGTCGTCAGGCAGTCGACGAACACGCGGCACGTCGTCAGCTCGTCGAGGCCGGCAATGTGGAAGACCTCGAGGTGGCCGAGCGCAGCCGAGTAGCTGACGTCGAGCTCGACGGCCCGGACACCCTGAGTCAGAAACTGCTCGTCGAGCGGCAGGTGCGAGTAGTTCCAGGGAATGATGGCCTGCTCCTGCGGCTTGAGGTGGTAGCTGTTGTGCGTTCCCTTCACTTGCAGGTGATTGAGGCGCAAGACGCCGTCCAGCGGATACGAGAACGACGGCTCCGCCTTCTGAGCGGGCGACTCGCTGCCGCAAGCGGTCGCGAGGCAGAGCGAGAGAAGCGCGAGAGCCGCGCGCGGTGACGCTGCCGAGAGCATGGGCGGATCCGGCGAGTATACTGCATGTGGGGCGTGGCGCTCGGACGCCGCGCCGACTAGCCTTCCCGAGGATCATGTCGGCGCGCGCGTTCTTCGGCGACGAAGCCAAAAGCGGTGTGAGGCAGACCATCGAGAGGCTGGAACTGGAGTGTTCGGCCGAGGTCGTGGTTTCGGTGGCGCCGGCGTCCGGCGATTACCGCGCGGCCGACTACTTGTGGGGCGCCCTCGCCGCGATGGGGATCACGCTCGTGTTCGTGTTTCACCCGCACCCGTTCGACAGCACGTTCTTCCCGCTCGAGCTCGGCGTGGCCTTCGTCGCGGCTTCGGCCGTGAGCGCGTTCTTGCTGCCGCTGCGGCGCTGGCTCACGCCCTCGTCGCGGATGAAAAAAAGCGTCCTCTCGGCGGCCAAGGCGAAGTTCGTCGACCTCGGCGTATCGGGCACGCGAGCGCGGAGCGGATTGCTCGTCTACGTTTCGATGTTCGAGCGAAAGGTCGCCATCATCTCGGACATCGGCATCGATCGGGCAGCGCACGCGCAGAGCTTCGACCAGGCCGAACGGCTGCTCGGTCTCGCGGTGCGCCGCGGCGATCTCGGGGCCTTCACCGCCGCGCTGGCGGGGCTCGGCCCGCTATTGATTCAGCTCTGCCCGCCGCGGCACGATGACGTGAACGAGCTCCCCGACGAGCCGGTGGTCGCGTGAAGCAACGGAGAATTCTCGCGGCGTGCGTGACGCTGGCCGTTTTCGGCCTCGCTCTGGCGGCGCTCGCGCGACCCGGCGGCGGCAACACTTACAGCGGCTCTTCGTCGGGCTCGTCCGGGTCGAGCGGCTCCGGCGGTGGTGATTTTGCCGGCGTCTTGATCGAGATCGGGCTCTGGCTCTGCATCGAGCACCCCACGATCGGGGTTCCGCTCGTGGTGGTCGGATGCGTGATGTTCGTGGCCGTGCGCGTGTTCAACAAGCCAGGGAAAGCCTGGGACAGCGCCGCCGCAGCGACGCCCGTCTACAGCCACAGCCACAGCCACTTCCAGCCGCCCGTGGCTCCCGTTCCCGCCATGCACAACGTCCCTCAGCCGCGCTCTCGGGACGAGCTGCTCGCGGCGCTCGAGCGCATTCGCGAGCGCGATCCGGAGTTCTCGCTCGTGCTGTTCGAGGACTTCTTGTACTCGCTGTACGCCGAGGTCCAAGCGGCGCGCGGCAACGGCACGCTCGCGATGCTCGCACCTTACCTGGCCGATTCGGCGCATCAGGGGCTTGTGCGCGGGCATGCCACTCGCGTCGAAGCGGTGGTGATCGGGTCGCTGCGGTACGTGGACGTTCAGGTTGCGCCCAACGACCCGCGGATTCGCGTCCACGTCGAGTTTCAGGCCAACTACACCGAGATCGAAGGCGGACAGCCGTGCACGTACTACGTGGTCGAGACCTGGTACCTGTCGCGCTCCGCCACCGCACGCTCGCGCCCGCCCAAACGCGCGAAAGTCATCGGGTGTCCGAATTGTGGAGCGCCGCTCGACAGGATCGTCAACGCGACCTGCGGCTATTGTCAGGCGGTCGTGAGCACGGGCGATTTCGACTGGCGCATCGAGTTCGTCAGCGTGAGCGTCAAGGAACGCCGCCCGCCCGCGCTCACGAGCAACGTCGAGGAACGCGGCACTTTGCGCCCGACGGTCGTGGCCTTCAACGCGAATCAGCGTTTCGGCGAGCTCGCGCAGCGCGATCCCGCCGTGTCGCCCCAGGCGCTGAGAGCGCGCGTCGAGCTGATTTTCTCGGCGTTGCAGGCCGGATGGAACAACCACAACCTGCTCCTCGCGCGCGGCTTCTTGAGCGATCGCTCGTTCGAGACGCTCGGCTACTGGCTCGAGGCCTATTCGCGGGCAGGCCTGCGCAACGTGACCGAACGCGCACGCGTCGAAGGCTTCGAGCTCTCGCGCGTCCTGAACGACAAGTACTACGACTCGGTCACGGTGCGCGTGTTCGCGCGCGGCCTCGACTACACGCTGAACGCGAGCGGGCAGGTCATAAGCGGCAGCCGTTCGAACGAGCGTCCCTACAGCGAGTACTGGACGCTGATCCGCGGTTCGGCCGTGCGCGGCGCGCCGCGCCTCGACCCGAGCTGCCCGAGCTGTGGAGCGCCGCTCAACATCACCATGGCCGGCAACTGCAACTACTGCCGCGCCGAGGTGACGTCCGGGAACTTCGACTGGGTGCTGAGCCGGATCGAGCAAGACGATGATTACTGAATCATCGGCTCAGCCGCCGTCCCAGCCGCAGAAGCCCAGATCGGCGGTACAGGTTCCGCTTTTGCAGCGCAGGTTTCGGGCCGGCCCGGCGTCGAATGTGCAGCCGAAATGGTGGCCGGAAGCGATGCATTCGTTGTAGCGATCGAAGTAGAGCCCGGCTCCCTCGCTTGCGCTCTTCGAAATGGCGTCGCCCGACGCCTCGCCGAGGCTGGGTCCACAGTCGCAGGTGCCCGTGCCGCCCACTACGACGCAATCGGCGTTGGTTTCGCAGGCGCGATTTGCTGCAACGAACGCAAGCCACGCTGCTTGCAGCTTTCCGCAGGCGATGCCCGCGTCCGCGTCAGGTGCGTCGACGTCAGGTGCGTCGAAGGCGCATTCAGGCGCGTTGCCGTCCGGAACGCACGCCTCGGCGCCGGTTTCCGGGTGGGAACGGTCAGGGCCGGCTTCCATCGCGGGCTTTGAATCTTGCACCGCGCGATCGGCCCCCGCTTCTACCGGCGAACCGCGCTGCGCGGCCGGATCGCCGTCGTCCGTAGAGCAAGCAGCAAAGAGCAGGGTCAAACCGACCAAGGTTTTTTGGCACACGCTTCTGCCTAGAGGCAACGGGCGTGCCCGCGATTCTTGTGCCGAACTGTGCCGAGGCAGCGCGCTCCATCGTCAGCGCTCCTCGTCGTGGAGCATGCGGACGGCGGGCGTTACCAGATCGTCGAACTGGCCGCGCCGGGCGGCCCAGGCGAAGGCGGCGATCGCGAGCGCCGAGAAGATCAGGGCGAGCGGTACCAGTAAATAGAGCACGGTCATGGCGCTCCTCCGAAGGTTCGGGTCCGCAGCGAGCTCGTGACGACGGTGAGCGAGCTCACCGGCATCAAGATTGCCGCGATCAACGGGCCGATCACGCCGGTCATGGCCAGAGCCACGCCGACCACGTTGTAAAACAGTGAGAACGCGAGGTTTCGCCGGATCACGCGCAGGGTGCGGCGCGCGCTCTCGACGAGCTCGACCACGGGCGCGACCCCGGAGCGCGTCAGGAAGGCGTCGGCGGCGCTCAGGCTCGCTTCGGCGCCGCCGTGGACCGCGATGCCCACGCTGGCGGCGGCGAGCGCTCCCGCGTCATTCACACCGTCGCCCACCATGAACACCGGCTGCCGTTGCCGGGCGCGCTCGACGAACTCGAGCTTCTGCTCCGGGCTGACTCCGCCGCGCGCTTCGCGGAAGACGAGGCCGAGCTCTTTAGCGACGTTCTCTACCACTGCCGGGTGATCGCCTGACAAGATCGCAAGCTCGTAGCCGAGCTTCGAGAGCTGGCTCAGACTGGCTTGCGCGTCCGGCCGGATCGGATCGCCGAACGCCGCGATCGCGGCGACCGCTCCGTCGACCGCAACCACGACCGGCGTACGGCCGCTCTTGGCGTGGCGCTCCACGGCGCTCTCTGCCCAGGCGGGCAGACCGTCGAGCGTCCGGCCCACGTGCGCGGCCGAGCCGATCACGACCCGGCGTCCGTCCACGCTGCCTTCGAGCCCGCCTCCCAGCTGGTGCTGCACCTGTTCGGCCGCCAACGCGGGGGCCTCGGGGAGCGCTTCGAGGAAGGCGCCGGAAATCGGGTGCGTAGAGTGCGCCTCGAGCGCTCGGACGAGCGGCTTGACGCTGGCGTCGCCCTCCCAGGACAAGAGCCTCAGCCGGCCTTCAGTCAGCGTGCCCGTCTTGTCGAAGACGATCAGGCCCGGCCGTGCGAGCGCTTCGAGCGCGTCGGCGCCCTTGACCAAAATCCCGCGCTTTGCCGCGCGGCCGAGTGCGACGCTGACGGCGAGCGGGGTGGCCATGCCGAGCGCGCACGGACAGGTCACGACCAGAAGCGCCACCGCGTGGTCGACCGCCTGTTTCGGGTCGAGCACGAGCCATAGGCCGAGCGTGCAAGCGGCGAGCACGAGCGCGGCGACGACGAAGCGTCCCGCGACGAAGTTTGCCAGGACGACGATCGGCGCGCGGCGCCGGCGCGCTTCGTCGATGCTGGCCACGAGCCGCGCAATCCGCGTGCTTTCGCCGCTTTGCTCGACACGCACGCGGATCGTCGAGCCTAGATTGAGGCAGCCGGCGTGAACTTCGCTGCCCATCGCGACCTCGACTGGCCATGACTCGCCCGTCAATAGCGAAGCGTCG
>Ga0111538_10009500_pt1 | contig 12979 bp, 11 predicted proteins | sample SoiMethybrSBSTD1_FD_79669 | JGI IMG/M metagenome (GOLD analysis project Ga0111538, IMG submission 79669) | Bulk soil microbial communities from a Populus tree surrounding site in Tennessee, USA - Soil MetaG P. TD hybrid SBSTD1 (version 2)... | ecosystem: Environmental > Terrestrial > Soil >...
ATGGGGTCTATCAAGATCTCACCCGCCTCAAATACGCTTCCCGATTGGATGATTTCGACTTCCTCTTTTACCATTTCAATCTGGCGTGCAACGGAAATAGCCAGCCAGCCCAGCTCCTCTCCTGACCAGCGGATGATCTCGGTTGCGGCAGGATCACCTTCCTTGCCTGCTTCCACAATCTGGATCGCTAGATAAGGAAATAAATGATAAAAACTATTGGAGAGTCCTTCCATCAAATCCATTTCATCTTTTGCCCCCGTGGCCTCCAGGAAGATCTTCGTCAGCCTGGTAGGTGGAATGCGCTTGATCCAGGCGTAGTTGACAAACTGCCGGGCACGGAACACGATCTCGATGGCACCTCCATACTCACCAAAATCAGTTCCATTGCCGACGACTCTCCCCTCCTGACCGTGCCTACCGCGTCCCCGGCAATTCACGCCCGACCCAGCTGTGACATTGACCCCGATCCCGCGCGTTGCGGCAGCGAACAATCCATTCCAGCCGTCGTTGACGACCTCCAAAGGACAGGTCAATCCTAATGTTGCGATAGCCTGTAAATGTGCTTCCCGGTCGGACGGAAAATCGTATCCTGCTATACCGAAACCTGCCCCGACGATTTGATCTCTTGTCACACCTGATGTCTGGCGGGCTCCTGCAAAAGCTTGCTGCAGAACTTCGACCACTCGCTCATATCCCACGCTCTGGTGATTGCCACCTCCCGATCTTCCAAACCCCACGCACTGACCGCATTCATCTACGACCAGGGCATGTGTTTTGGAGGAACCGACATCAACGCCTAAAAAGTACTTCATTGAAATCTCCGTGGAAATAGGTCAAGTGTCATGGCCCAGGAATCAGGTGACGGGCAGCGTCCCATTCTTCTGGGGCAAGCTGCAGAACACCATATGTCTGGTATCCGTCTTCGATCATCCTCTGTACGGCGGACTGTAGTTCGATCTCGCCGCGTAGGGAAGGCTCCACCCTGGACTGGTAATCCCATATCGCCGGGGGGAAAATGAACATCACAGAGGCAGCGTAGGGACTTAAGATTTCCTCAACCTTTGGCTTCTCGATGATTTTTTTTATACGCCAATCTGCATCCACTTGCACGCTGGAACGGGCGGATAATCCGCCGTGGGAACATTCTTTCAGGCTGATGGTAATATCAGCCTTCCGTATTTCGTGCGCCTCCACCAACTCGAGCAGGGAATTTTCATCGAGAATGTAATCTGTCGCTACGACCATCACAGGCTCATCAGGGATCCATTCTCGCGGCACTGACAGCAGGGCGTCTCCGTTGCCGCAAAGCTCATTTTGATGCGTGAAAGTCACATCTAAATTCCAGCGGCATCCATCTTTCACATAATCCAGGATCTGATCCTCCAGATGATTTGTCACGATGCAAATTCTTTCCATCCCTGCCTGTTTGACGGCAGTAAGGACATAGTCCAGAGTTGCTCGTCCGCGGACGGGGAGCAGTGGTTTGGGAGTCTGATCTGTGTAAGGTCGCTGGCGCTTGCCGCGCCCTGCTGCGAGAAGGATGGCGGAGTGGATCATCTCCTCACCTTTGGTTTTTCCTCCCATGAGGATGGGAAGATGCCATCTCCGGTTTCGGCGACAAAGATTCTGGATGGCAGCTCTGGATGTTTCGCTGAATATTTCTCTTTTATTGTCATACAGGCGTTTTCAGCCAGATCACTTTGCGCGAGAGCAACCACGCATCCTCCATAGCCTCCGCCGCTGAAGCGGCTGCCATAGATGCCGGTTGTGCTGCTTACCAGTTCATGAAGCTCGATCAATATTTTGCTCCCAGATTCATAGTTATTGATCGAAGAGGCACAGGACTGATTCATCAGTTGTCCAAATCTTTCCAGATTGAAGTCTTCCCAGGCACTGGCGCCAAGGTGGACACGTTCCACTTCTGTGTAAAAGTGTTCTGCACGCTTGCGTAGATTTTTAGGCAAGAGCATTTTTCTGTCCTCATAGAGTTCGCGCGGCACATTGGAGAGAACATGCGCTCCTTCTTTTAGAAGAGATGCTGTCTGTTTGCATTCCTCCACACGGACGTTGAATCCGCTTTTGGTTAGCTCGCGTGAGACACCCGAATATGCAATGATCCAGACGAATGCAGGTGAAGGTGGGTCGGGAATTGGGATAATGAAGGCCGTGATCGTGTCAATGAAGAGAAGCGCTCCCCGTCTGCCGTGGACGATGGTAAGCGGATCCAAAAGTCCAATTTGGAGCTTTAGCTCATCGTATTCAATCCGGTACTCCAACTGAACCAGCTGATCATCGGTCAGCGCGATACCATTCACATCCCCAAGCGCCAGAAGATACGCCAGTCCCACTGAAGCGGACGAACTTAAACCCGATCCAACGAACGAACCGTTGACGTGCGCTTGCAGGCCGCGTTTGGCATGAAGCACGCGAGCAGCAGCCTGTGCATACCGTGACCAGTGTCCCAAATCCAGATCGCCAATGGAGAAATTTACTTTGCCGAGCACGTCACTGGAAATGAAGACTTCACTCGAATCTAGTGGCTCATACTCCAATGTCGTTCCGGTCAGGATAGTGCGACCTAGAACCGTACCACCTTGATGATCGATGTGGGCTCCAATAGGGCAAATGCGATACGGCGAAAAAATGCGTTTCATGATCCTGTCACGCATTTCTGTTTTGAGATAATTTCATCTTCCCACGTGAATTCATCCGAATTGGGAATTCTTCCTTCGCGCGCCATGACATCGAAGACCTGAGTCATTCCCTGTTCTAAAGAAATTTCAGGGTGGAATTCGGGAACATCACGGAACAGCTTCTCGGCGGAATAATAAACATGGTGGGCGAAAATCTCCTCACAAATCCCAAAATCAGGTACATGGAGTTTCCGCAGATCCTTGAACGGCACGCCAACCAACTCAACTTCTTTACCTAGAATTTTGCCTGAAAGCTGATGATAATCTGCCCAGGTGGTATAGCCGCGGTTTACAGCGTTGTATATCTGACCGATGGTGTGCTCTTTAGCGATAACGCCCACAAACGCTTGCGCAATATCGTCTACATGCAGGTGCTGGTGCAAGGCATTTCCATCCCCACAAACGAGGATTGGTTTGCCCTTCATGACCCGGTCGATCCATTGAAAATCCCAACAGACCTGGCGGACCATTCCCTGCACAGGACCGTAAGTAGTCGATGGTTTAATGATGATCGCGGGGAATTTTTCTCGTTGATAGGCTTCGAGGAAGACATCGTCTGCTGCAGCCTTATCACGTCCGTATTCTGTGATCGGCCGCAAAGGATGGGTTTCATCGGAAGGGAAGTAGTCATACTTGATCCCATAAGTGCAAACGGTTGAAGTTTGCACGAACCAGCCAACGCCACGAAATGCACGGATGCTCGACGCTGCGTCCTCGGCATTGAAACAAATCATATCGATCGCTGCATCGAATTTTTCGGCTTGCATTTTCTGTTCGAAATCTTCCCTGTGAGACCTGTCTCCGTATATGACGCGCACGCCTTTAGGAGCAGCAGCAGTTTGCCCGCGGACGAAGCAGACGACTTCCTGTCCCTGCTCAAGAAGAAGCCTAACGATCGACTGGCTGATATTTCCGGTGCCACCTACAATTCCAATCTTCATAAGTTCCTTGTTCAATTCTCATAGAAGAAGGCACGTTGGCTGTCGCCTACTGTTTACCTTCGTTAAAATCCGCAATGCAAAGCGCTTGGGTGCAACACCTTGAGCGGCTCGCCCCGTTCGAAAGTGTGTCCTTCCGCAACCTGTCTGGATTTCATGTCTAGCAGAGTCACCCGATGCGCCATACTTTCTTTGCTGAACTGAGCCTCATAACACCGGACGGCAGCTATCTTCTGATCCCATGTAGACGTAATATCTGCTATGTAGTTTGGTTCGCGGGTGTGGTAGAAGGCGATTCCTCGAAGATTATGCTCTCGATAGCTGACATCCACATTCGGATTAGAAGATGCGATTTTTGTGAGTCCCATAAACATAACAGCTTCCGCTGCTGCGAGCCCTGTGCGGATATGATCCTGGTGTCCCTCGTAGGTAAGCCAGGGATCGACTGTGAAAATAAAATCTGGCACAAGAGAGCGGATATATTGGAGTAGATCCCGTCGCAAGGTGAAATGGTTGAAATCACCTGCGTCAGGGTACCCCAGCCAGAAATGTTCGGTAACTCCCACAATCTTGGCGGCTGCCACCTGATCGCGCTTCAAAACTTGCGCTGCTGAATCGTCGGATAATGAAATGTCATTGACACCCATCAAGTCGTCCGTGATCGTCAGATAGATAACCTCCGCCCCTTGCTTGGCGAGCTGAATCAGCGTTCCAGCCGCGGCCATATCATTGTCGTCATAATGAGGTTGAATACAAAGAATGCGCCTGGCTGCGTAAATATCTGGGACAGGCAGAATCGATTCGATGGTCATTTCAAATCCTTGAATTTACAATCTTATATGCCGCAATGCAGTGCGCTGGTGTGCAGCACTTTGAGCGGCTCGCCGCGCAGGAAGGATCCTCCCTCAGCGACCTGTTTGGATTTCATATCCAGCGCAAGGACAAGCTGCTCCATGCCGTCGGGATTGAATTGTGCCTCGTAACAACGCACTGCGGCCACCTTTTCCTCCCAACTCAAAGAGATATCTGCAATATAGTTAGGCTCGCGGGTATAGTACAGCGCGACCCCCTGAATCTCATGCTCCTCGTAGGCTGCATCCACTTCCGGGTCGGAGGATGCGATTTTTGTCAGACCAGCGAACATGACCGCTTCCGCGGCAGCAAATCCTGTTTGGATGTGATCGCGATGTCCCTCATAGGTAAGCCAGGCGTCTGGGGCGAAGATAAAATCAGGCTGGATCTTGCGGATGTATTTGAGAAAGTTGCGACGCAGATCAAAGTAGTTGTATTCGCCCGCATCCGGATAGCCGCACCAGTATTGTTCCTTGACCCCGACGATTGTTCCCGCCGCGAATTGGTCCCTCTTCAATAATTCCTCGGCTTCCTTGTCTGAGAGCGTGGTGTCAACTATACCCATCAAATCGTCGGTTGCGGTGAGGTAGAAAAGCTCGGCGCCTCTGTGTGCCAGCTGCGTGAGAATTCCCGCCGCCGCGATATCGTTGTCGTCATAGTGCGGCTGGATACAAAGGATGCGTTTCGCGGAGAAAATATCTGGGATGGGCAGGATCGATTCGATAGTCATTTGATAGTTACAACCTTTCCAGTTTTGGAGCTTTTATAGGCGGCTTCCACAATTTTCATGTTTGCCATGCCCTCCATCGCCCCGGGTTTGGGTGTCTTGTTTTTACGGATGCAGTGAATGAAGTATGCCATTTCCGCGTCGTACATGCTTTGCGGGCAGTGTTCCTGGCGCGGGTATTCGAAACCAGAATTCAAGACCTCCACCTTTTGCTCTCTGCGGTTGGGAAGCTCAAGCTGGGTTGGGAACAGCCGGCCGAAGCCCTTTGTGCCATAAAGCTGTGTTGCCGCCTCCGGTCCATCCATATGTGGCTGCCACCAGCCGGATTCAATGTACGAGGTAGTGCCATTATCCCATTCGATCAGGATGGTGCCAGTGTCGTCCACATCGATATTTTTGTAATAGGTTCCCAGCTTTGCATATACGGAGACAGGCTCCGGGTCGCCTAACAAAAAGCGAGCGGTATCGATCGCATGGATACCCATGTCTGCCAGGGCACCTCCGCCTGCCAGCTGCTTCTGGGTAAACCATCCGGCCGGGCCCCAATGAGAATGGATGCCGCTACCCTTTGTGCGGATGATCGTACCCAGTTTCTTAGACTCTTTCTTTAGCCACAGCACATCCTCATCAAACCGCCAGCAATGCGCGACCATCAGTTTGGCCCCGCTCCTCGCACTGGCTTCCATCATTTTCCCGGCTTCACGAGAGCTCATGGCCATCGGCTTTTCTACCATCACATGAACACCTGCATTCAAGGCTGCGATGGCCTGGGGAGCGTGTAAAAAATTAGGTGTGCCGATTACCAGCGCATCCACACTGCCTGCTCTAAGCATTTGTTCCACGGTATCGTAGTGGTACCGGATCCCGAATTTTTGAGCAAACGCTAGGGCCCTTTCAGGAAATTTCTCTATCACTGCGTACAGTTCTACATCCTTTTGTGCCTGCGCAGCCTGTGCATGGATATTGATAATATATCCGGCACCTGCAAATGCGATTTTCATTTCATGCTCCTTCAACGAGATGGAACGAATGCCCGGTGAGAGCAAAGAAACGCTCCAACTCACTCCTGGAAAGAATTAATGTTGCCGTATTTACCAACGGATGACTAAAGAAGGTCTCACCCTGCCAGATCTCAGCGTCGATCCATAGTTCAACCTGATGCTCCGAGTCATTTGCCAACCCCATCATTGTCACGGCGCCGCGGGTTACACCCAGCAGGCGGTTTAGATTTTCCTCGGAAGCAAAGCGTAGATAATTAACACCGAGTTGAGAGGATAAGACTTCCAATCTCATGGTTTTCTCACAAGAAGTCACCACCAGAAAAAATCTTCGAGCCTTCTTGTCACAAAGAAACAGATTCTTTGTGCTTGTAGCGGATACCGGCGGATGATGCAACTCTGCCTCGGCACACGTGAACACGGCGGGGTGTTCCACCCGCTGGTACTCGGAACCATTGTCGTCCAAAAATTGAAGAAATTCCTTTTCGGAGGTGAACATAGAGTGATTTGTTATCTCTGTTAGACCTTAACCCTTGATCCCTGTAAATACGACACCTTGTGTAAAGATACGCTGGGCAAGGAAGTAGAGAAGGATGGGAGGCAGAATCAGGATGACAGAAGCAGCCATGATGTAGTTCGTGTTGACTGCATAGAGCGCATTGAATGTCTGCAGTCCGACCGCCAGCGTCCAATGCTCGGGGCTGTGCAGATAGATCAGTGGCTCATAGAAATCGTTCCACGCAAATAGAAAGTGGAAGATCGCCACAGATACCAGTGCGGGCCGCGACTGTGGGATAATGACATATAACAATGTCTGGAGCGGCGACGCCCCGTCGATTTTGGCAGCGTCGTCCAGTTCCAGGGGAATGGTCATGAAGAATTGTCTTAATAGGAACACATCATACGCATTGGCGAAGAATTGAGGCACGATCAACGGCAGGAGGGTATCCACCCAGCCTAGCTTGGCGAAAAACACATATGTGGGAAGCAAACGAACCTGACTGGGTAGCATGATTGTGGAGAGCAAGAGGATAAACAGCACATTAAGTCCCGGTGCCCGGAAGCGGGAAAATCCATAGGCGACGAGGGAACATGAAAATAACATACCTGCCATGCCTATAAACGTGATGAGCAGCGTGTTCAGCAAAAGCCTGTTGAAATTCATTTTTTGGAGAGCCTGCGGATAATTTTCCCAGTGAATCTCAAGGTGCTTCAGGGGCGTCTGGTCGGCAATGACGAGTTCATTCGTCTGATCGGGGTTTTCCGGATCGACAAACAGTCCCATCCCACCGGGTCTGTTCTTAATCAATGCCATCTTGGTCTGCTTCCCGTTGACAGTTACCTGGTAAAGGGGTTCATTCTGGCCATTGATTTCAACCGTCGTGCCTGCCATGGGAATCAAGGGTGGTGGACTCTGGCGAAGCTGATCGCGGTCCTTGACCGAAGTGGAAAGCAGATAAAGAAACGGGATCATGATCACAGCCGCCCCTGCTGCGAGCAGAAGAGTGGTGATACCTTTTAGTAACAATGATTGTGTTCGAATTCCGGAAAATGAACGCCGCGTTGATTGAGAACGGGTGGAGGTTTTGATTGTCTCTGCCATTTTAGCGACCTCTCAACTGGCCTTCGTAATAGACCCAAGCATTTGATGAACGGAAGATGAGGAGGGTAAATACAAGCACGATCACGAACAGGATCCAGGCCATTGTGGAGGCATAACCCATGTGAAAGTATTTAAAGGCGTTTTGATAAAGATAGATATTATAGAAAAGAGTTGAACGAGCGGGACCACCGAGTCCACCGCCCACCGTATTCCCGACGCTGATGACATATACCTCGGTAAAATACTGAAATGTTGCAATTAAACCGAGCACGAGATTGAAGAAAATGACAGGCGTAGTCATGGGGATGGTCACATGCCGGAAGCGCTGCCAGGCTGTTGCGCCGTCCACTTTGGCAGCATCGTACAAATCGGTTGGCACGCCCTGCAAACCCGCGAGATAGAGAATAATATTTCCACCTACGCTCCATAAACTCATGATGACCAGCGCGGAAAGTGCCCAGTGCGGATCGGAAAACCAACCTGGCCCGTGGATGCCAAACCTCTCCAAAAATGGATTTAGGACTCCATATTTTGGATCAAAGATGCGGGCCCATAATAATGCTACTGCTACCCCTGCAATTACGGATGGAAGAAAATAGACGGTTCGCCATATATTCCGACCGGCGATATTTTGATTGAGGAGAACAGCAATCAAATAACTGATAATAAGGTTCAATGGTAGGGCAATCAGAGCAAACTTGAGTGTGATTCCCAATGAGTGCCAAAAGAGTTCATCATGGAATAGGTTGATATAGTTTGTTAAGCCAATCCATTCAGGTGAACTCACGATGTCATAATCCGTGAAAGAAAAGTATAGCGATGCGAGCATGGGGCCAATGGTAAAAATCACAAATCCGATCAGCCAGGGCGATATAAAGGCATACGCCCAAAGTGCTTCACGGTGCGCCAAGCTCAGACGGTGATGAGGACGGGTTGATTGCATTTTCTTCTCCTGCTAAGTCTGGAATGGACATCACAAACTGTTGGGTCTGTGATGTCCATTTATTACATAACTTTACGGCTGCTTGGCCCAGTACTCATCCAATATTTTTTGTACCTCAGTGTTGGCGTCACTCAAGACCTTTGTGGCATCCGTTTCCGTGCCAGTATATACGAGCGAGAGACTGTTGTTGAGCGTATCCTCAATCTTTCCCCATTCCGGGATCCAGGCTTCATTGTTCGGGTTGTCGAGATAGTCAATGGATTTGAAGATCACGTCATAGTCGATCCCGGGATAGTCCGTTTTGAGCTGTTCGAGGAATTTTCCCTGTACCGACTTGCGTGCCGGGATACATCCATAGATACGGCAGACGTCAACGATGATCTCTGGGGATGTCAGCCACTTCATCACTTCCCAGGCCTCCTGCTTGTTCTTGGCATCCTTCGGGATGGTGAAGTTGTCCGCATCGATTCGGGCGACACGTTCCCCTTTGGGATTATAGGGGAAGGGTGCAATATCGGCCGAGAATGAAAGGTCATGCAGACCTTCCGCCAGGAACCAGGTATGGCTGTAGAACATACCGGTTGTGCCCGGTCCAAAGGGATCCACACCGGCGGAATCACGTCCTGCCTGAACCTCCGCGCTGCCGATGAAATGATCCTTCCAAATCCCATCGCTGATCCACTGCAAACCCTGGATCCATTCAGGAGAGTTGGCAACGGCGGTTTTGTAATCCGCTGTGGTCGGGCGCCCTACATTTTCAGCACCCCAGGTCGACAGGGTGCCGCGCATGCCGTCCCAGGAATCGTCATAACCAATTTGAACGATATTTGTTGGATCGAAGTCGGGGTCGGTGGCGTTCTTGCCATTCTTGTCGAGTGTGAGCTGCATGGCCATATCGCGCAGCTTGTCCATGTTCCAGGATGTGTCATTGAAATCATGGGTGGGATAGTCCAGACCGGCAGCATCGAACAGATCCTTGTTGTAATAGATGTAGGATGGATACAGCCCAAGCGGCAGCCCCGTGTTTTTCTGCGGATACTGGTTCAGCTCAACGGCAGGCCCGTAGAAATCGCTCAGGTCGTATTTCTCCGCTTCAATGTAGGGGGTGATATCTTCCCAGGTGTCAAAGAATTCTGCCACAGTGGAAATACCATTCGGTCCGACGAGTTGGGGAGCATTGCCACCCGAGAGCATTGCCAGATAACGTGTGGCGTACTCTTCGTGCGGAACGATGAGGAATTCGATTTCAATATCGTCGTGGGTGGAGTTGAATTTTTGCGCCAGCTGGTTTTGTGCATCCACTTGATCGGGATCCGTACCGGTACCCATACCGACAAAGATCACAACCTTTTTCTTTTCTGTCGCCGTCGCCGGTGCACTTCCCCCACAGGCGCTCAAAAGCACTGAAGCGAGGACAATCAGAGTCAATATTGTGAACAGGTTCTTTTTCATTTACTCCTCCGAGAGTTTTGAAAGTTGATGGCCTTCTTGCAACGGTTGTCTTATAAGTTTTCACCTCCTTGTCGAGGATCGAGCGTCATCCATACCGATTTAGGATACGGGCATGCAACCACAAGATTCGCGAATAATCAGTTCGGTGGGCATCAAGGTCAACGTGTCGGCCTGTTCGCCGTTCAATTGCTGGACCAACTTGCCGACGGCTGCCCGCCCAACCTGCTCGATCGGAGCGCGGACCGTTGTCAGCGCGGGGGAGAGGTAACGGGCGAAGGGAACGTCATCGAAACCAGCGACAGCTACATCCTGTGGAACTCGCCAGCCTGCCATTTTCAAGGCTCTCATTGCGCCGATGGCAGAGTCATCGTCGCCGGCAAAGATCGCGTCGAATTCGATCCCATCCAAGAGCATTCGCTGGACCGTAGCGAATCCTTCATCCTCGTCGAATTCACCCGCACCGATCAGTTTTGGATCGAAGTTAATATCATGCGCTTCGAGCGCTTCCCGATAACCGCGTTCGCGCCAAACGGAATCTTCGTGTCCCTCTGGTCCTCGCAAAAAAACAATCCGTCGGCAACCATGAACTTCTATGAGATGATTGGTGAGCGTGGTGGCACCATACTTATTCTCAATCGTAATTACTGGGATATTCAACGAATCAGGCGGAGTATGATGCAGGAGCACGATCGGAAAATTGATCGTATACAGGCGATGGAGTTCGCGATGATCGAGACTGTCGGTGAAAATCAATAAACCATCTGTGTTGTGTTCGCCAAGTGGCCGTCGGGAAGGCCCTTCTTTTTGAGTGGAATGGATCAGGAGTTCATAGCCAGACTCGTAGGCGGCGCCTTCAATTCCCTTCAGCAAGGGTGGAAAGAATGCACCACTGATTTCGGACAGCACGAGACCAATCGTGTTCGTACGCTTGCTTGCCAAAACTCGTGCTGCATGGCGGGGAACAAACTGAAGTTCTTCCATTGCAAAGCGTACTCGATCTGCTTTTTCATCCTGAACAGGAGTTGTGCCATTCAGAACGCGGCTGACCGTGGCTATTGAAACCCCGGCAAGACGGGCAACATCAGTAATCGTATGTGGACGGCTCTTGAGTGTCATAAGCTATTTGAAAGCGTTTTCTGAAAACGCTTTCAGAAGTATACAAAGAATTCTGATTCCAGTCAATTGATTCCTGTCATCAAATTGATATGGCCCTTTTTCCAGACTGGGTAAAATTAATATTTGATCCACATAGAGTGCAAATGCCGGGTGTTCACGTGGAAAACAGCGACTTAGTAGGAAGTCTTGTTGGTTTTGGCATTGTATGGAAAAGCAGGCTCCTATGATAAAATTACATAGTGCCGCATAAATTACTTTACTCTTTATTTGATGATCAACCTACGAAAGCATATAAATAGTAAAGGTAATAATTAGACAGGCGGTAGGTAAATCTTTATATCTTTTGCATAGAACTTATTGACGACCCAACCCTTTGAATGAGCAGCTCGCCTTTCAATGTTAAAAAATCCGGGGGTAAGAGTAGACATGGCGAACGGTTCAAGCGGGGAGCACCGCAGAAGTAAACACCACCCACTCATCGATGCCTTTTGAAACTGAATACATGGAGTAGTGACTTTACATTGCTGCTTTTTTGAGTGAGCCGATCCACATAAATGTGCCTGGGATGACGCTTGCCTTGCGGAAACGACTTTTTGCAGGCGCGTGACATACTATAGCGTGAGACAAGCTTCCCTGATCTTTTTTTGGGTAAGGTTAGTAAATATTGCATTTGTTGGAGATGAGTTGAATTAATGGTTCCGACTTGCTTTAACTTTTTAAAATCTTTCAACTTACAACGTGCCTCTCTTTATTTCACTCTGCTGCTCCTCCTTCTCTTTGGAGTGTCGGCCTGCTTGCCAGCAGCGTCCGCGACCGAACTTACCCCGGTCACTGTACAGTTGTCCTGGTCACATCAGGCGGAATTTGCAGGGTTTTATGCCGCAGAACAACAGGGCTATTTTCAGGAAGAAGGCCTGAAAGTTACCTTCCTGGAAGGGGGGCCGGAGGTGGATTTTATTAAACCCGTTGCAGACGGCCGGGCACAATTTGGAATTGCACAACCCGCTGACTTGATCCTGGCCCGGGCCGCGGGAAAGCCCGTTCGGGGTGTTGCAGTTATTTTTCAACGCAGCCCCATTGTTTTCTTCTCCAAGCAAGACTCTGGCATTGCCCGCCCACAGGATTTCGTTGGAAGGAAGGTTCGCACCGCGGTTACAGTTGACCAAACGCTGCGAGCGATGATGGCAAAGGAAGGCATTGCCCAGGATCAATATGAACCGGTGTATTTGCCATCTGATATCAAGCAGTTCGCCTCAGGCGATGTTCCAGTGTGGGGTGGCTTCATCAATGTTTTCGTGCTTGAAGTGCAGAAGGCTGGCTATAAAGTCAATATTATCTCGCCGGATGATTATGGAGTACATTTTTGTGGGGACACGCTGATTACCACCGACTCGCTGATCCAGAAAAATCCCGATCTCGTACAGCGCTTTATGCGTGCCACTCTAAAGGGGTGGACCTACGCGCTTGAAAATCCGGAAGCGATCGGTACATATATTGAAAAATATACCCCGAATGTAGATGCCGATCTCGAGGCTGACAAAATGATCGCCAGCATTCCGCTGATCAACACGGGTGAGGATCACATTGGCTGGATGAATCAAGAAACCTGGGAGGCCATGACGCAAACGTTACGCACACAGGGAGATCTGAAACAGCC